>Ga0255425_1261_pt1 | contig 9311 bp, 10 predicted proteins | sample ANMaggSeSYBR02G4_FD_182640 | JGI IMG/M metagenome (GOLD analysis project Ga0255425, IMG submission 182640) | Sediment cell enrichment communities from methane seep in Santa Monica Basin, California, United Staets - ANME aggregate JGI... | ecosystem: Environmental > Aquatic > Marine > Cold seeps >... | reverse complement strand
ATCCTCGTAAACGCCATATAACACCCCATCAGCGTCAGCATGATCATCAATAGCATCGGCCCGAAATTCAAGCTGCCACCCAAATAAAACGTACTTAAAAACCCCAACCCAGTCTGGAGCCGGGTGAATCAAACGCCTTTCTTTTGTTTGGCTGCTATAAGTTCTTCCTGTAAAGTCACATTATCTGTTTTGTAGATTATCAATGAAATACACAACAGGAAAAATGCGACTATATTCATTAGCATAGGGATTATTATTGCACTTCCTGTAATTCCGCCGCCGCCCGGACCCAGTACAGTCGGATGATTGGTAGCAGACCATATCCTGATGCTCATGAAACTGATAGGGACGCTGATGAAACCTATAATGCCGAATACCGCACTAAGACGAGCCCTTTTCTCTGGCATGTCAACAGCTTGCCTTACCATGAGGTAAGCAATATATATGAAGAACAGTACCAGCGAGGTATTGAGCCGTATATCACCGGGCGGCCAGTAGTGTCCCCATGCCGCCTTTGCCCATATGGAACCTGAGATGAGGGTCAGTCCTGCAAAAATGACACCAACCTCAGCCGATGCTGCAGCTTTAAGGTCCCATTTCTGTTCCCCATCCCGCAGGTAGAGGATGCTAAAGATCATTACCAGTAAAAAGGCCATGTATGAGGTAAGGGCTATTGCGATATGGAAATATGCGATATAGAAACTGTATACATAGTTCGCCCATTGGGCATCAGTGGATACATAATGAACCTGTCCTTCAGTATCTGTATATGTACCCCGTTCGCCCGGGTTTATAGGTACAGGTGCATATAAAAAAATGATAAGGATTGCTGCAAGTATGAAAATAATTGTGGCACCATAGAGATATTTCCTGTAATCAGTGTTTTTCATATTTTTTACCATGCTAAAGCCCTTCTTCAGCGATATTTGCAGTGTCATTAGATGTTTCATGTATAATAAATGATTTCGGAAGGAGCAGCAATTCCAAATGAAAAATCAGTACAAATGTGCACAAAGTATATATATCTTTATACTAAATATATTTTTATTGTATATGGAGTATAACTTTGTATACTTAAGTAAATGCGAACGATATGAGCATTTTCTTGTTACAGTCGTAAAAGACTGTATTCCTGTTGTAAGAGGAGAAACCTCTTATTATACCAAACGGAGGTAAATATAAGATGGATAATACATTGGATAATTATGTAGATACATTAAAGAAGGTTCTTATCGATCCTGAAGGTTTTTATTCAGAAATGCCGAGAGAAGGAGGCTATCAGGAGCCATTAACATTTGCAGCTATTAACTTTGCAATCGTTGGATTGCTTTCAGGAATTATTGCTGTTATTCTAAGGGGCGCAGGCGCTAGTTCAATAGTGTCAACCCTGGTCAGTGCTGTGATTGTCGGCATTGTCGGACTGTTCATCGGCGGAATAATATTGTTAATATTCTTCAAGATATTTGGCGGCACAGGTAGCTATGAAGGTACTGTGAGGATATTATCATATTCAAGCGCAGTACAGGTTTTCGCATGGATACCCGCAATTGGATTGATTATCAGTTTATATGGTATCTGGCTTAATATCGTAGGCGGAAAACATGTTCACAATCTGACCACTGTAAAATCTGCTATTGCGGTACTATTACCATTAGTAATCATGATGGTGATTGTTATTGCGTTAATGGCTGTAATAATTGCAGCAATCGCAGCAATTGGACTTGGTGAACTTGGTGGGTTTTAATTACCCGCCACTTTTCTTTTTTTTCAATTCATTTCTATAAATAATACATTTATTTTTAAAAAACACATAACAACAACTATTTTATCCTTCCACATACATCATAGTTCCCGATGAAAGTCTACAAGAATTATGATGACCTGCCCAAAATCAAGTTCCCCCGAGGGCAGGAAGTATTTATCAGCGACAGTACGATTCGGGACGGCTCCCAGATGCCGGGTGTCGTTATGTCAAAAAACCATAAACTCCAGATTTTTGAGTATCTTCATAAGATCGGAATAGAAAAACTTGAAACCTTTGTTTTTAACCATCGAGACAAAGAAGCAGTGAAATCTATGCTAAAGAAGGGGTATGAATTCCCTGAGGTCACAGGATGGGCCAGGGCAAATACTGCTGATATTGATTTGGTACTGGAGATGGACGGGATAGAAGAAACCGGCATATTGATGTCAGTTTCGGATTCCCATATAATTGACAAGATGGGACTTCCAAACAGGGAGGCCGCAGAAGAGAAATACCTGGATGCACTGCAATATGCAGTGGACCACGGCCTGCGCACCCGTGCACATATCGAAGATATGACTCGTGCCGATAACTACGGTTTTGTGTTCCCGCTTGTCGAAAAATTGATAGAAATAGACCCCGACTGCATTATCCGTTTATGTGATACCCTTGGCATGGGAATACCTTTTGAAGGTGTGGACGAACCATATGGCATCCCATCAATGGTCAAATACCTTCATGACGAAATGAAAGTCAAGAATATTGAGACCCATGTCCATGATGACTTCGGGTTGGGTATGGCAAACACACTTGCAGGATACTGGCACGGTGCTAACTGGTCAAGCCTCACGTTTTTGGGTATCGGTGAGCGTGCCGGAAACACAGAAATAGAGAAAGTAGTGCTGTTTTTGCATGAGAGAATAGAAGGGTTTGATAAATATAACCTGGAAGCAGTAACTGAATTTGCCAGGTTCATGGAAAAGGAGATTGGAATAAGGGTGCCCCGTAACAAGGCCGTCGTAGGTAAGAATATATTTGCCCATGAAAGCGGTATACATACAGCCGGGGTCATCAAAAACCCATTCACTTACGAGGCCTACCTGCCAGAGCTAGTGGGTGGGAAGCGGATGTTGCTCATCGGCGATTCATCCGGACTTGAAGTACTCAGGCATAAGGTTGAGGAGACCCTGAATGAATTGATGGGTGTCACAGTCAAGGTACTGAAACAAGACCCCAGGCTGAAGGAGATCCAAGACCATATCCACCGGCTCTATGATCAGGAACTAAGAGTATCCAGCATCTCAGATGAGGAATTGAAGGGTTATGTTGAGAAATACTTCATGTTCGAACCGATCGTAGAATCCGAAACCCACGAAAAAGCAAATATACAGTGAGAAAATAATTTCACCGACACAAAATGGCGCCGGTGGATCTTGTTTTTTTTATCTATTCCAGCTTAGCAATAATAGCATCACTCATCTCGCTAAGTTTTGCACTACCACCCATATCATAGGTGACATGTTTGCCTTCTGATATCACTGATTCAGTAGCATCGAAAATTGCCTTTGCCTGCTCCTTCTCACCAAGATAATCCAGCATCCATGCCCCTGCCAGTATGGTGGCTACCGGATTGACCTTATCCTGGCCTGCATATTTTGGCGCTGAACCGTGAGCAGGCTCGAACATGGCATAACTATCGCCAATATTAGCAGAATATATCAACCCGATACTTCCAACCAGTGCACTACACTCCTCGCTTATCACGTCCATGAACAAATTAGTGGACAGCAGGATGGATTCATTGAATAACTGTGGATTTTTAATTAACTGCTGGGCGATATTGTCGATATGGTATTCCCATACCTCCATGTCAGGATAGTCCTGGTGTACCTTTTCCACTTCTTCTAAGAATGTACCGCAGGTCAGCTTGAGAATATTGCTCTTGTGGATGGGCACTACCCTCTTCCAGCCCCTGCGCTTTGCCTCCTCAAAGGCATACCTGGCAATAAGGCTGCTATTGGTGCGGGTTATCTTGCGAATGGCAATATAGACATCATCAGTAAGCTTAATCTCTTCACCGATATACAATCCTTCCGTACCTTCCCTGACACATACGAAATCCACATCCCCCAGTGGCTTTGCCGTGTTCGGGAATGTCCTGGTAGGTCTTACATTGGCGTACAGGTTGAATTTCTGCCTGATAGATACGGCAACGCTCTTGGGTGAACCTGCACCGCCCGGTGTGGTGGTTGGTCCCTTGAAACATGCATCGGTCTTTTCAAGCAGGTCCCAGGTCTGCTGTGGAATTAGTGAATCGCCACCTTGGGCTTCCCACCAGGTAGCTCCAGCCTCACATGGTATGAACTCTACATTTGTACCGGCAGCCCGGGTAACTGCGATCATGGCATCTACCAGTTCAGGTCCCACACCGTCTCCTTTTATTATTGCTGCTTTTTTACTCATAATATTTCACATCTGCTCTTTCATTCAAATCCGGCTATATTTGGTAATTATTTCATTTAAGGGCTTCGAACGGTGTTCATCCAATTGTTGCAGGCTTAAAATGTATAGATAGAGATTTTTATTATCTATCCGACCTTATCCCTGTAGTACTGTAACGCTTTTCTTATTACATCGGTTTCGGGTTCGCGGTACATGGCATCCATACCCCCATTACCGGAATTCATATCTACTCCCCTTACCACCACTGCCGGTGTACCCCAATTACCTTCACCCATAAGGAAATTGGCAAATCCGGCTATCTCATCCACCACTGCCTCGTTGGCAACTTCCAGTTCGACCCCGAACAGGTCAGTGCTCCCCCTCCAGTCATGATGTGTGTCGATACCCGCGATCCCCAGGGCAATACCTGTTTGCCCTTCCCGAAACGCCCTGCCGTTGGTGTCGGTGATGATAACACTGACCCGTTTGCCTGTTAGCCTGAAAAAATCTTCTTTAAGCTGTCTGGCACTTTCATCCGGGTCAGCGGGCAGCAATAATAATCCATGCTCCACATTTGACTCATCAATACCAGCATTGATGCAGACATTCCCGCTTACGTGCCGGACAAGGAAGATGGGGGATTCAATGAGAACTTCCGTACTTTCATTGAGCACTGCCTGGACGAAGGCCGGGTCATTTCCAATTTTTTTAGATATTCTCTCTGCTTCCGGTGTGGGAGTTATGGTTCCAGGATCGATAACCAACGCCTGTGCCTTTGACACGATTGTTGAGGCGATCACAATAATGTCATGTTCTTCTATTGTCGTTCGCTTGTGGATGAGCCCGGCAAGGTCATGACCCTGTTCTATCATGGGCATGTTATCCACTGTGAAAACACTTAATTTCAATATTATTCCTCTCACAAATTATGCCTGGTAAACATTGCTGCAAACATTTGAATTTTAAACATTCATATTTTGGACATTCATGTTTTATAGATTTTGATTACATTACTATTGTAGGAACATTTAAATGATTTTTCATATATAAAAAAATTAGTAAATCTTTCAATATATATGTATTCAATTAATAAATATTTATTGTAATAATTTATACTTCAGACATGAGGTAAAATATGGTTAAAGTTCTGGTTGCAGATGATTCTATTTTAACATAGACAATGCTAAAAAACATTTTGACAGAAAACGGTTATGATGTTGATGAGGCTGTTAACTGGAACGAAGCAGTTTCCAGATATGACTGGGTCAAACCCGACCTTGTACTGATGGACCTTCTGATGCCTGAAAAGGACGGGTTGAGTGCAATAAAGGACATAATCAGCAAGGATTCCAGTGCAAAGATCATTGTTTGCAGTGCCGATATCCAGGTATCGATAAACACGTCTACTTTATTGTCAAGAACCTAATGATACAGATTTTATCACTCCCCTTCCACAAACCATATGTAAAGGGGAGGGCTATTCGTTAACGATGGCAGAAGTATATCCCGGCACTGAGACCAGGTCACTGCTGATTCAACTGGGCTACAATGAAGCACTAATACAGGATATCCAAAGTGAACTCAATACTTTGTTCAGGGAGACCGGATTCCCTGAAATCAAAAGATCAATTTTTTCTGCAAGCCAGAAAAAGGATATAACACGACTGGTGGATTCTTTGAAGACGCTGATGGTCTCACTGGAAGACAAAGGCTTTTACCGGCCTGATATTCCCCAACCGCTGCTTAAGCTTCTGGTGAACGGCCTGAACCTGAAGAACGAAGATATTTTTGCGATCCTTGATGGTTCAGGTATACCTGATGAAATAAAAAGAAATGAGAAGGAATTCCTTGTTTCATGTGCTGCCATAACCCAGCTTGGTTACATACTCCTGCGCTGCCTGGTACCAGAGGTAAAGGCTGTGAGTGCAGGACCCCATGTATGTATCATGATCGATGGTTTTTCGCCCGGTTCAATGATGTTCATTGATTTCAGCCTGGATGCGATAAAGGAAGTAAATGTCAAGCAGGTATATGACAGGCGGGATAATTTTTATTATCTTAAAAATCCGGACGAGATATCCGGGCTGGATGAGGAGACATCCGGTTTGTTGATGAAATATTACTCTTCCTTCCAGATGACCACAGATATTGGTCTTAGTCATATTATTCATAATAACCTGGGCATTGTCTATGATACGGCTGGCAGATACGGGGAGGCAATTGAAGAGTATAGGGAGGCTCTTAAACTTGATACGGATTATATTGAAGCCCACAATAACCTGGCTGTGATTTATGACAGGATGGGCAGGAATGAGGAAGCAATTGGGGAACTCCAGGAGGTATTAGGACTCAATCCGGGATACACAGAAGGACACAGCAACCTTGCACATGTCTATACCGGGATGGGTCGATACGATGAAGCGATCTTTGAGCTTGAAAAAGCACTGGGGCTTGATCCTGAATATGCACCGGCACATAACAGTCTGGGCCACATCTTTGCCGGACAAAAGAAATACCCTGAGGCAGTAAAGAAATTCCAGGAAGCTATCAGGCTTGACCCAAAATATGTCTTGGCACGTAATAATCTTGGACATGTCTATCTGGAGCTTGAGAAGTATGATGATGCGATAAAGGAGTTTGAGCAGGTCACAAAGCTGGACCCCAGGTTTACCGAAGCACACCAGGGTATGGGATTGGCCTGCTATAACAAGGGCAGATATGATAAGGCAGCCCACGCCTGGGCCAGGGCGGTCTATCTAAAGCCGGAACTGATGGACAGCGTGCCAGATGAGTTGAAACTCAAAGTGAACATGGGCATTTCAAGGCTCAAGTTCTCGAAATGAAATTAACTGCAAACCGATTCGCAGTCAAGGTAAAAGATATATAAAATCTACGTATTCTTATATATGTGAAAATTAAGAATGGAGATGTCAAATTGATAAAGAAATCAACAATCCGGTTAATCGTCCTGATGATCATTACTTCACTGATTACCCTGAGCGGATGTACACAGGCTCCCGATTCAGCCACTGATTCAGATACGCAGGATAACAAAAGTGAATCACAGGACGGGGATTACATTTATGGAACTGCTGTGGTCGAATCCACCGAAATACTGGTTTTCGAATCATTTCCTGTAAAGATACATGTAGTCGCAAAAGGCTACCTGCCAGACGGCTGCACCGGGATTGACAGGGTTGAAGCAAAAAGAGATGGCAATACATTCACAGTTACGATAACAACAAAACGACCAAAAGATATGATGTGTACACAGGCCATTGTACCCTACGAAGAAAAAGTCCCGCTTGATGTATACGGTTTGAAAGCGGGTACGTATGACGTTAATGTCAACACTGTGACCGATTCCTTTGAACTCTCCACTGATAACATCATCGAAGATGTAGGTGGCGTTTCCGAGGCAAATGTCTTTACAGAGGATAATAACGGCAGCACAGTAGAACTGGTGACGGGCGATACCTTCCAGATCAAATTGAACGAGAACCCCACTACAGGATACATGTGGACCCTGGAGACAACCAGCGGTCTGGAGATCATGAGCGATAATTTCTTATCTCCCGCCTCCGGACTTATTGGTGCGGGCGGCATTCACGAATGGGATATTAAGACCACTGCCAGCGGTACGCAGCAGGTGATCGCAGTATACAGTCGTTCATGGGAGAACCTGACCGGCAGCGAGCAAAGGTTTGTACTGACAGTGGAAGTGGAATAGATCCATTAGTTGGAAGTAAATTCTTCCAACCCTTCCAACTCTTCCAACCTTTCCACCACTTCCCCCACGCTCCAGTACATCCCCTTATCCAGTTTTTCAAGTAGCACTTTGGTATGAACACGTCTATCCCCCTCCATATCTATCACTTTCCAGCCCTGCGCTTTTATCAACTCCTCCTTACTGGCAGGGAACCGTGCATCCTCCTGCAGCACCTCTCGCAACGCCTTGACACCAGTGTATTGTGTGACCCTGGGGAACTTACCGTCCTTCCTGTATACTTTCAGCCGTGCGGCATCCTTGTACATCCTCCCGCCGTGGAAAGACAGGTACATTGACCCCGAACCGCTATCCTGCACTCTTTTATCTATCTCCAGCAGTTCGGCATCGTCAAACTGGTACAGGTTGTGCAGACCATGCCCGAACAGGCGGGAATATAAAATATCTGATTCAAATGCGGGCCCTGGCTCCCTGGACAGGTCCACACTGTGCACCATGTTAAACTCCTGCATCAACTTCACAAGTTCTTTACCGGGCGGCTCCCATCTTATCTCCCATACAAGCCTGATATCATCAAGCCGGGCCCGGGATAGCAGGTCATTGATATTATCAACCGCCTGGTTTGGGTTAAATGACCGGGGCGTCTCCAGCACCAGCAGGTTGGAATGAAGTCTCCTGCATATATCCAAATATGCTTCAAGGAGACCGTCTGCTCCCTTTGTGGGGCTTAGCAAATTTAGCAAATATTTGTGTGTCAGGTCGCGGTGGCATTTGACTGAGAATGTAAAAGTTTCCGGTACCCGTTTTGCCCAGGAATCTACTGTTTTTAATGGCGGGATATTATAAAATGTAGAGTTCACCTCAACAAAATCAAATGCCTTTGAATAGGCTTCAAGCGGGTCTGCGCCGGGTATATCAAAATATCCCCAGCCTCCGGCTCCTATCCTGTATTCTGACATTACAAAAGTTAATCTATTGTTAATGATTATAACTTTGATGGGTCTTTCACATGGGTACAATACGGCTTGGATGTTCGGGCTGGGACTATCGCGATTGGGTTGGCAGCCTGTATGAAAGGGACGAACCTTCAAAATTAAAGGCATATACTTCTGTATTTAACACAGCCGAGATCAATTCCACATTCTACAGCTATCCCAAGCCCGGGCTGGTACTGGGTTGGGCTTCCCATACTCCTGACGATTTCCTGTTCTCAGTAAAGCTTAACCGTACCATCACCCACGAGAAACGGCTGGACACTGCCGCTGGAGTGGAGGATGATGTGCAGAGGTTCTGTGACCCAGGGTTCCAGTTCCCGTTTGGAATAGCGGTAATTGTACCACACCCTACCACCCCTGCCGTGCCACCTGATGTAGGCCATATCCGTTGAAGCCAGTTCCT
>Ga0255425_1258_pt1 | contig 9394 bp, 7 predicted proteins | sample ANMaggSeSYBR02G4_FD_182640 | JGI IMG/M metagenome (GOLD analysis project Ga0255425, IMG submission 182640) | Sediment cell enrichment communities from methane seep in Santa Monica Basin, California, United Staets - ANME aggregate JGI... | ecosystem: Environmental > Aquatic > Marine > Cold seeps >... | reverse complement strand
TAGCTTCTTTGATGGTATTAAACACAGGCACATCGTCCACTTTTTGGCCGCCCTTGCCCGGGGTTACCCCTGCCACTACATTTGTACCATAGGCAATGCATTTATTAGTATGAAACCGGCCTTCTTTTCCTGTTATTCCCTGAACCAGTAATCGTGTATTTTTGTCAACGAATATGCTCAATTACTTATTTTTCCTTATACATTCCCACGCTGGAGCATGGGAACGAGAAAAAGTGCCTAAAGTTAAGGAATTCTGCCATTTTATATAGATTCCTTCAGTCGTCAATGCGCAAAAGAGGAGTAACTCCTAACCCCGGATTATCAATTAGCACGCCGAAGGCGTACCACAACTTTAGGCACTTTAGGGCACTTTAACATACTTTAGGCACTTCTTTTTAACTTTAGCTCACTTTAGGCACTTATGTCCGCACCGAAGGTGCTTGACAAGCTGTGTAACTGCCTGAACTGCTTCCTTTAAGTCCGCTGCAATAGTAAAATTCAGGCCTGATTCAGAAAGGATCCTGCGGCCTTCTTCAACATTTGTTCCTTCCATGCGAATTACCACAGGGATTTTTATCCCCGCCTTGTTGGCAGCCTGCACAACCCCTTTTGCCAGCAGATCACAGCGAAGAATTCCGCCAAAAATGTTTATCAGACCTGCTTTAACATTTTTTATCGCTAAGTATAATCCGAAATCCGTTTTCCACCGTTTTCGCATTAGCAGTGCCGCCTACATCTAGAAAATTTGCGGGTTCAGCGCCATAAAGTTTAATTAAATCCATGGTTGCCATGGCCAGACCCGCGCCATTAACCATATTCCCGACATTTCCACTCAGTTTAATGTAATTGAGATTGAACCTGGATGCCTCAACTTCAAAGGGGTCTTCTTCATCAAGATCTCTGTATTCGAGTATGTCCTTGTGGCGGAACAGCGCATTATCATCAAAAATGATTTTCGCATCAAGCGCCACGATATTTTCATTTGCTGTTATTGCAAGGGGATTTATCTCCACAAGCGTGCAGTCATAATCAACAAAAAGCCTGTAAAGATTTATTAATGTCAAAGTAAATTGTCTAATCAAAGAGGGCGGGAGTTTCAGGCCAAAGGCAGCCTGACGGCAGTGAAATGGCTGGATACCTAAAAGAGGGTCAATATGGATTTTTATAATTTTTTCAGGTTGGTTTGCAGCAATTTCTTCAATATCCATTCCACCGGCTTTGCTTGCAATTATAACTATCTTTGCAGTTGCTCTATCCAGAATGATGCTCAGATAAAGCTCTTTTTCAATTTTCAGGCTCTTTTCAACCAGCACTTTTTTTACTATCTTACCTTCGGGGCCTGTCTGGTGAGTGATTAAGAGCATGCCTAAAATTCTTTTCGTTAGGCTCTCAACTTCTTCCACAGTTTCTGCAAGCTTTATGCCTCCTCCTTTGCCCCGTCCTCCTGCATGAATCTGTCCTTTAATGACAACAGGGAAATTGCCTATTTTAGCGGCATTTTTTTTGGCTTCATCAGGGGTAAGGGCAATGCCTCCATCAGGAATGGGAATCTTGTATTTTTTGAATAATTCTTTTGCCTGATATTCATGGATCTTCATAAAAAATCGCTCAATTTAGTTAATAACACAGAGAACATCATTTCTGGCGACTGAATCACCGCTGGCAAAATTGATGGATTTTATTGTTCCGCTTACAGGAGACGGCAGGGCATTTTCCATTTTCATGGCTTCAAGAATTACAACTATCTCTCCAGTATTAACAGAATCGCCCACCTGCTTTTTGTAACTTACAATTATGCCTGGCATAGGAGCTTTAAGCGGTGTCCCTTCGCTATCGCTTTCTGCCTTTTTGGATGCTGTAGCTGTAGATTTTGCAGGTGCTGCCGGCTGCTCTACAGGTGCAGCAGGAACCTGTGGTTGTGGAGCTGCGGGTAAAACCTGGGGCGATGGAGCAACTGTTACAGGGGGTTGCGGTATCTGGCTTTGCGCCTGCTGAATATAGCTTACAATTGGCGATCCCCCTATTTCTTCCACTCCAACTTCAAAGTATTCATCATCTACAAATACATTAAATTTTCTTAAGTTATTGCCTTTCGACGGAGCCGCTTTTTCTTTCTTTTCAACAAGCTTTCCTGCTCTGGCCTTTTTAATAAGTTCCTGTTCAGCCTTGACATCTTCCATAGTCCTCGGCCTTACTTCCTTCGGTGGTTCTTCCTTGCCATATTTCCATTTAAGAAATCTTTTTCCGGTAACAGGGTAAAGCGCATAAATAAGAACATCTTCCAAATCTGCTGCCAGACCCTTTACTTCTTCTTTGGCTTTATCAAGTTCGGGTTTTATAACCTCTGCAGGCTTGCAGGTAATAGGCTTTTCTCCCCCTGGATAGTCTTTTAAAGCTTTTTTCTGAATTTTGGGGTTAATTGGTGCAGGTGTTTTTCCATAAAGACCATAGCATAAGTCTTTTACTTGTGCTGTTATCATTTTGTAACGCTCTTTTTCATCATCAAACAGGACATTGTTAATTGCCTGTGTGGCAACAATTTGGCTCATGGGAGTTACAAGTGGAACCTGTCCAAGATCTTCTCTGACTTTGGGGAGTTCCGCATATACTTTATCCAGCTTGTCGAGAGCATCCATTTCTCTTAACTGGTTTACCAGATTAGAGAGCATGCCTCCCGGAATTTGATGTACAAGAACATTTGTATCAATAATTGAAACTTTGGTATCATCCAGTAAATATCGGTATTTGGGGAGAATTTCTTTTTCAAGGATTGCATTAATGGATGATAGAAGTTTGATATCAAAGCCGGTATCTTTGTTTGTTCCCATAAGCGTCATAACAAGAGGCCCGAGTGCAGGATGTGAGCTGCGGAATCCATAAGGAGACATGCATGTGCCAAGTATGTCTACACCAGCTTCTACCGCCTTTAGATGAGTCATAGAAGACATACCTGAAGTAAAATGGCTGTGAAGATGAATAGGAACAGATACAGCTTCCTTAATCGCTTTAACAAGGACATAAGCATCATAAGGGGCCATCAAGCCTGCCATATCCTTGATACAGATACTATTTACCTCCATTGCTTCAAGCTCTTTTGCCTTTTTTACGTAATATTCGAGGTTATAGACCTCTCCGCCCATCCGTCTTTCTGTCAGTGAATAGCAGATACAGCCCTGAAAATGTTTACCGCATTCCTTGATAACAGGGAAAACTGTTTCAAAATTCCGGTAATCATTTAATGCGTCAAATGTCCTGAATATATCGATACCGTTATGAGCAGCTCTTTCAACAAAGGCTTTGGCAACATCATCCGCATAATTTCTGTATCCAACTAAATTCTGCCCTCTAAGAAGCATGGAAAAGCGGGTTTTTTTGATATATCTTTTTAAAGTCCTTATCCTTTCCCAGGGGTCTTCGTTTAAAAATCTGTGCATGGCATCAAATGTTGCCCCGCCCCAGGTTTCAAGAGCCCAGAACCCGACCTGGTCCATCATTTCGGCAATGGGGATCATGTCTTCAGTCCGTCCCCTGGTGGCGAATAATGACTGCTGGCCGTCGCGAAAGGTCAGATCCTGTATATTAAGAGGATTTTCCGCTTTTGGCCTCTCTCCGCTGAAATCCATTTTTGTAATTTTTACTTGATTATGATCGCTCATATTTAAAGGACTCCTCTTTATTTTAAAACTTTGAGTAATAGGACGGCCACAAAAACACTAAGGCACAAAGATTATAATATAATTTTTTCTCTTTTTTGTGTCTTTGAGCCTTAGTGGCTAAGCTGTTACACTTTTTTACTTTATAGAAACTTTGCTCCATGAAAGGCTTTCATCTGCATAAGGTTGCGCATCTGCATTTGTGCCTGTCTGCCACTCAGGCCCCACAGCCTGAGTTTAACTGAAGGAGCCTGCGCGGCTGCCGGACATGGCTGAGAATATATAATTTCTTCTTCCTCTTGTTGTATATATTTTAATACTGCCGATGTTGCGGCTACTAACTTCTTATTATTTTCATCCACATTTAACCTCCGGTAATGTTATATCAATATTTGGCATCCTTCATTCTTCTAATTCGCTTAAAAAAGTTGTGTATTGTTTAATTAATGACCACAACATATTGTGCTTAATGCTATATGGCAGTATAAATAAAGCAAATCACACAAAAACCTCTTGCAAAAACACGAAGAAATCATACCACAATACAATATATTGTGATTGAATTTAAAAAAAATCATACTTTGCAGGTATCGGCAAGAGCCTCATGATAATTAAATTTTTACAATAATGAGACAATATTTTTTAATAGCCTGAAATATCACATAATTCTTTGAAATTCAAAATTAAACTTTTACCCATTTTTTTAAGCGAATTAGAAGTTCATTCACTAGTTTACACTTTTTTCGAAAAAACGTGCATTATCGAATTGAATGCTGATGTCGAAACTGGAAACTGGAAATTTGAAATTAGGTAACGCATCTACATCTTTGTGTTTTTTTTCCAATTTCTATTTTCCAATTTCACCGCCAAAATACAAAATCAACAAAGTGTAAACTACTTTTGACTTGTCGTAAAGGATGCCTATTAATCTTCAGCAATTCTCATTATGGAATATTTAATGAAATTTCAAAAGGTTGTGAGTTTTAATTAAATTTAAGCAAGTCGGATTTTCTCTTGTTTTTACGAATTTTCTGTATTTTTTGAAACGCGAATAGAGCCTGCAAAAAATTACCAGGCTATCAACTATTTAGAATAATTGAAAAATATTGTTAAATTCCATAATGAGAATTGCTGATTAATCTTATTATTTTTCGGGTCGCCTATTCATAGCAATCCAAAGATGATGAATTGTTATATCACTACTCATCGTGCTATCAGTTCGCATGTGGACAGATCGACAGGTCGCGTGACCCTTTGGCACGCATTCATCTATCATCTCAAGTAATTCGCTATCGTTCCAAATGCAGGTATCTGCTACGGCGCTAATGGCAAGTTCCGAAATCCATTCATTGATTTTGCGATGCCAATAGCGTAAGGAGTACTCCTGCACATAAGCAATCATCACTACCGGATCCAGACCTGCGCCGTGAAGGCCAAGTTTAAATCGTTGAATCCCGCCACTTATTTTGCTTACCCCTCCTGTAATATACTCCCTTTTACGGTCTTTTGAAGGGGCAGGAAGTCTCTTACATTCAAAGACAAGGAAAGGGTTGTAGATGGCATACATTTGTGCACCAATTACCATTGTTTCAACCGGAGATGCTGAAAGATCGACGCTGCGACGCCCGGTTTGATACTCTTCATGATCAAAGCGAACCATAGGAAAATCGTTCCTGGCGCGTGAGTCAAGAAACTTGCACAATTGCAAATTCAATTTGTTTTCTGATTGTTCATCAGGCCGATCAGGGTCGTCCCTCCAGGCCGGCAATTGCTGACGCACAAAGGTGATCGTTCTCAAAACAAGCGTACTCATGGTTCGATCAATCCCGGATGTGAGTTGTCCTTCAGTGCATTCCTTATTCATGTTTAGTATCCCTGCCTGCGTAAATCTAAAAGAGTCTCATCGGCATCTCGAATTGCTGTTGAGCGTATCCAGTAACGTAATCGGTCCGGCTTCACAAGCAACAGGACGTTTTCGGAGTACAATCGTAATAACCTGACTGTCCGCAGGTGTTCGTGATTTTCGCTATAGATAAGTTTTCGCAGTTCATCTTCCGGCTGTTCAGTAAGCCAGTTGAGATTTGGGCGTTCGCCAAAATAAAATGGTTGGCAGGTCAATCCATTAAGAAAAACAGGGTCGGATGCCTGCAAGTTATCGTATACACTGCCAAGCATACGAATAAACATGCCGGCATACTCTCGAAGATCGTTGATATCCGCTGCCGTTTTTAGTAACTCTGAATTCTGTCCGAGACGAACATAGCTAGTCATATATTTAATGACATCTTCGCATAGCGCCTCCTCCCAAAAAGAGAAAGAAAGGTCTTCAGGATCTTCGGGGTAAGGCAATAGGTCAACATCCTGTTTAAGGATCGCGGTGGACTTGCCCACCAATGATTGTGTTCCATTCAGGGTGCAACAGAACCGGCAGATATCGTGATTACTGAGGAAAAATTTATAAAAGTTGCGCAGGGCAGAAACCTGGGACTTGAGCGCATGGATTCCAACGATCTTATCGCGGTATGCAATAAACCCTTTATTCCAAAAAACAACCGGGAGAGACTCATTCTCTTTTATTAAAATGAGTGGTGGAGTAAAACGATCCTCTGATCTTGGGCTCTCAAATAGTGTATCTGTAACCGTTTCAATTTTAGTCTCGTCAATACCCGAATCGGTGAAAGCCCGAGTAGGAAGAAATGGCTCGTCCGTTAGAAACGGTGCTGGTTTATTGCCGGTTCCGGCGATGAACCCCTCCCCGTAATCCCAGCCATTCTGCTCAACATATTCCGCAAGCGTACGCATGCTTCGAAGTCGTTGCGATATATCGAGCAATCGTCCGCCGCCAAGAAGATTTGCACGCCATACAAAAAAATCAGTTTCGGCCTGTTTTTGTGTAACACGATGCCGGTCGTAATGATCCAGTTCAAAGCAGATCCTCTCGTTGACACTTACTGTTCGACGAAATGTCCAGTGAGCAATCCAATGATTTTCTTTGGGTATACCCGCTTCAGCAAATATTGCAACGGTTTTAGGGTCCGCTTCATAGAGTTTGCGAATAGAAGTAAAGTCAAAGATTGTCTTGATTCTGCATTTTCGAGCTATTGCATTACGAAAGTTTTCGGTCTTGCGATTATACAGCAGGCCCGATGGCTGAATTAAACAGATTTTGCCGTTAGGCCGAAGAAGATTCAATGCCTGTTCCAGAAATAGATAGGCCGTTTGTTTGTCCGGCAGTTTTCCGCGATTACCGTCTTGCTGTTGTGCAATTTTATTAACTTCTTTCCCTGCGGTTGAAAGTTTGGATTCAAAGGGCGGATTGCCTATGATTACATCGAATCCTCCTTCAAAAACAATAGATTCACCTTGCTGTGATTCAATAAGAACGTGGAAAAAATCTGCTTCAAACAGGTTTGATTTGCGGAGGGGATCGAATTTTAAGTCGCTCCAGATGACATCCGGCTGTAATGCATCACAGACAGCCAGACACAAGCTAAACGCTGTCAGGTCAACTGCATTTGAATCTAATTCTATCCCATAAATGCTCTCCATGAGAATTCGTTTAAGAGTATTGACGTTTGGACGCTGCCAGCCATTACGACTACGCCAGACATTGATCAGTCTCCGGAATGCTCCAACAAGAAAAACTCCCGATCCACAAGCCGGATCAAGAATACGTTCCTCGCCGGTGATTTTACCGTAGGACATTGCGTGATCCAAAAGCAAAGATGCCAGGAACGGAGGTGTATAGACAGTACCGTGTCCGCCCTCAACGAATCGCTGGTACAGATGGCTGATTATTTCAACGGGCAGATGCTCGAAAGAAAATTGCTGCCAAAGGTATCGCTGCTTTTTCAGCGTTTTGGCTTCAAGAAGATATGCAAATGTTTTAAGGATTGATTTTGTGATATCTTCACGCTGAAAAACAAATATGTCACCATTGAATTTTCGTTCCAGGAAATTCAACAGCCTGTATACCTCTTCAGGTTCACCGCCTTGCAGGACATCAAAAAAGCTTTTTGCTCCTTTGTGGAACTTGCCAAACCAACCGCTATTTGGAAAGACTCGGCGATCCTCAAGATACTTAATCAGCACCATTAATAGAAGTAGACGACGTAGAACAGGTTTTTTTTCTCCATCAAGATCGCTATCAGCTTCCACCACTGCCTGGATTAGCGATTGGTGTGCCGCCTTGTCGTGGTCTGCTAATTTTTTATTACAAGGCTCTTCCCAAAATGTTCCATCAGCAAGGCGCAATGCTGATAACTTTTGTAGTTCAATCGTGATAGCGCCGGCAGTTTTCAGAGCTTCAGCTTCAAGTCTCTTCGCAGGATTATACTGGCACTCCTCGTTTTCAGCTTTCCAGAAATCCGGTCCTCGCGCGCATGTCAACACATCAATTCGACTTGGCCAGGCGATATAGAGCAATGGCGTCGTACCATGAAGCCAAACCTGCAAGTGAAGTTCGGCTAATGCTTTTTCGTCAAGCTGTTCGTCAGAGTTATCGACAACGTAAGCCAAAATTTGAGATGATCGGCCATCTGAAAAACGGCGAAAGAATACAAAATTTATGTGTTTAAATGACTCAGCATCAAAGACAGCAACTTGCTCGTCGATGCTAAGACCAATCGTATCTGCGGCGCTGCCTATAGGTATCAAACCCGGGATATAAATGCCGTCAGTGTTAATAAAGTCAACTAATTGAAGGGAATTGTTAGCCATTGTAGCCAATCCTATCAAAATTGTTTTGTTACAAACCGTTTTATCATCGCCCAGCGTTAGATCAATGCAGGCGACGCAAACTCGCCCTCACATAAACCTATACGTAAGGACTCATTACAATCCCAACACTTCGTAAGTGGCTGATTTTCTTAATTTGTATTGTTTTGCAGAGGCTGCTCATATTACCCTCACAATATTTTTTTTAGACCGGAAATGAATTTCCTGTAACTTTTGGAACGATTATTTTCTATGGAAAGGTGATGACCAATAGCCCGTGAGCCGCTTATTTTTTGATATTTGTCTGTAGTCAATTTCCTGAGTTCCTGGGCAGGATTCGAAAGCGCATCCGGTTCTCTAAATTTTCGAGAACCTTGTTTGCGAGCCAGGTTGCTCATGCCGAGTCCGGCCTCAACCGCAGCAAGATCCCCAAGGTACCAGCTTTCAAGTTCATGTATAGCAATTCTTACCAATGCATCCGGTTTTCCAGCCTTGCTGCACTTTTCCACAAGTCCCTTTCGAATCGTCACACAGTCTCCGCTGTCCTTGTCTCTCAGGACCACAAACTTACAACCCGGCAGCCGCCAGATCCGCAATTTCAGGGGCAATTGTTTCTCCAGATCCTGCTTGCCTTCAAAAACGACATAACGAAACTGCCAGCCCATCGGATGGAGGCGTGGCAAAAGACCATTAAGCATAGCCTTGGCTGAAGGCTCTTCTAAAAAAAACACCAATGATTTCATAATGGGTCTACTCCTTCAAAAAATCCTTGTTTCCAAAGATAGCCCATTTTATCCCCGGCCCCCATAAAGGCTTTAAGTTGCCCATCATCTCTTGCCCGTTTGATTTTGGTATAACCGTCTTCCTTTACCAGCCAAAAAACCTCATCCAGTTCAACCGCATTGAGAAAATCAGGTGAGTGGGTGGAAACAAATACCTGCCCTCCACGAGTGGCATATGCTCTAAACTCCTCGGCTAACTCCCAGAGCAGTTTCGGATAAAGCTGATTTTCCGGCTCTTCTACG
>Ga0255425_1257_pt1 | contig 9394 bp, 8 predicted proteins | sample ANMaggSeSYBR02G4_FD_182640 | JGI IMG/M metagenome (GOLD analysis project Ga0255425, IMG submission 182640) | Sediment cell enrichment communities from methane seep in Santa Monica Basin, California, United Staets - ANME aggregate JGI... | ecosystem: Environmental > Aquatic > Marine > Cold seeps >... | reverse complement strand
TCCCTGGTTAAAATATATTGATCGAGGGGTTGATAAACTGAATTTTCATCGACCTCCGGAAGCAAAAGATATTCTTATCAGTTCTGAAAATCATAGTGAAGTAATTCCACATCCGCATGATTTAATAAGAATAGATGGGCAGCCAAGAGTATTTTATGGACCAATCGCATCTGCGAATATATTGCTTAAGAATCCGGTAAAACGTGATAAACTTCGTGAAAAATTCAAGGTAAAAGCTGTTGAAATGGAAAGTTCTGGTATTGCCGATGCCACATGGAATCGGGAAATTGGGTATCTGGCAATTCGTGGAATATGTGACTATTGCGATTCAAATAAAGGAGACGATTGGCAGGATTATGCAGCTACTATAGCTGCAGCATATACAAGGGCTTTAATCGAGTCTATTTGAAGATGTATGATGATTTTGAATTTTAAAAGGAGATAAGCCCTCCCACGTTCCTTACCGTACTGAAGTGCGAGAGTCCTTGGGAACCAAGACTTTGAGCACAGTTAAAAGTCGAGCTTTAAAAAATCACGAAGTGATTTCCTACTGGATCGCTACCATGCTCACTTACTTGTTATTCAACTACTGAAGTTTATCAAGCACAGTAATCCTTCTAGTCAGACTGCGGTGCACTCTCTGTATATAGACATCAACAACTGTAAAGTTGGCAGATACTGCCCACTCCTCAACAGGACATTCAGAGACCACAACTGCCCGACCGCCTGGACGCAGGACCCTGAATATCTCACAAAGAGAACGTTTCATAAGAATATCCAGGGACCTGGCCTGAATAAGTGCGGACCTACCATAAGGCGGGTCGGTCACTACACAGTCAATACAGCTGTCCTTCAGTGCCATATTACCTGCATCCTGGAACATGACAGAATGATCAGGCACATAAAAATCAAGGTTCATCCTGGCACCCAGCAGTATCTTCCTCTGTACATCACAACCCACCGTCACCGCACCCATAAGCCCTGCCTCCACCAGTATTCCACCGGTGCCGCAGTATGGGTCAAGTATTATGCTGCCAGGTCCGCTTCGTGCGATATTTACAAGTGAGCGTGCCAGCCTGGGCATAAGGACGCCAGGGTAGAAGAAGGGTTTGTTCTGTGGCCTGCGGTCTTCAAATGAACCACGGTCAACAGATGCCAGCACACAACCGAAGATACATTTTCCATCAGTCAGTACTGCCCTATACCGGATATCAGGATATACAAGGTCGGCTCTATATCCTTTATTGTAGAGCACCCTGCCGATCTTTCGTTCAATATCCTCAGATGAGATGGGACTTTTACGCTTAATCTTCTTAGCCCTGATTTTGTAAGTAAGGGATGCAGGTTCATCAAAATCCACATTATCAACCATGTTAATAATGTCAGGTAAGGCTGAATCCGAGATGCCCAGCACATTGATAATATGCCAGGTCAGGGCCAGCCGTTTGCTAAGTTTGCTCACCTTATCCACGTTTGTGTCTATATTTGCGATTACACTTGCATTTACGTTTACATTTGAAATTAAATTTGGGACATCAACAATAAGTATCTGGTCGAATCGATATCGTACAGAAAATCCAACATCTTTTGATTCCAGGGCTCCGATAACTTCAGCAACTGGTATATCGGGATGCTCGCCCGAGAGTTCAAAAGCAATCAGGCTCATAATTCAATCACAAGCTTCAGGTGGCTGCATGTTATCTTTAAGTTCTTGGAATATCTCTGCCATTACACCATAATGCATGAACTGTTCGTGAAGCCTTTCTGCAGAAACCTTTTTTGCATAAGAATCATCTTCCCAGGGAATGTCCTGGTCATAGTTCACATTTTTTAGTAATAGGCCGCAGGCCGGTGCCGGTTCCAGTCCCTCTTCGAACTCTTCCGGATGAAGCATGTGTTTAAGCCATTCAACTTCACGTGTCTGGTCCCCCACCATACGAAGAGCTGTAACAATCTTGCGCACCATATGCCATACGAAACTATCAGCCTTGATATCAAGATTGATAAATCTGCCTTCCACCCTTATATCGATTCGTTCAACTGTCCGCACAGTGGACTTATCCACATCCGGTGTGGCGAAATTAGCAAAGTCGTGGGTACCCCTCAAGAGCTTTGATGCTTTGCGCATAAGTGGGATATTAAAGCATTCACCACAAATGAAATATTTGTATTCCCTGCTCACAGCATGCCGCCTGGGGTCAAAATCATCAGGTACTTCGGCCCTTGACCAAACCCAGACCGACGGGGGCAGTTTGCTGTTAATTACCCTGGGTATTGCCAGTTTCGGGTTGTTGGTATCAAAAGCGATCACCTGTTCAAGGGCATGGACTCCGGCATCGGTCCGACCGGAACCGGTATATCTGGCACTTTTAGGGTCAGTAATGATCTTCAATTCTTCAAGAGTTCTGAAGAGTTCTTTTTCAATAGTTGGCACATCAGGCTGTATCTGATATCCGTGATACTCAGTGCCGATATATGCAATCTTTAATGCTATCCTCATAAGTCCAATCCTATAGAAATATGTGCGGGTAAATGATAAAAGTAACTCAAAGATACGGTAAAAGTGATCATTTCCTATTGACTTCCTTTTTTTGCCTGTAATAATCTACGATCATTACCAATGCAATCATGAACAGGCACCCCATAAGGAACCACAAACCCAGGTGGGATGTGAAATCCAGATCAAGGGTTGATCTACCTTTTTCCACAGTGGCTGGTTCAACATATATGGTAGGTATGTGTGATGGCATATCAGTGACCATTTCAGCCGCTTCAGGTACAGCTTCAGGGATGTTCGAAACATCCGGTGCAGTTACATTTGAAAAGGACTTCTGTACTGAATCATTCACTACACCTATGATCGGATCCTCTGCACCTCCTGAAACGTTGCCTACAAAATCCATCGAAGACCCTTCTTCAATAATTCTGTGGGAATTATCTTCTGGCATCATGCTTTTAGATAAAGTAAATTTACTTGTTAGCAGTTCAATAAAACCTGATGCGAAGACAGCAGTCAGAATGACGCCAAGGTATTTTTTCAGTATTTCGGTAATGGAGGCACTACCAAGCTTTTCAGGTACCACAACGATAAGTTTACGTACAGGTGCATAGACCTTGACCTGCCTTCCTTTCTCGCTGTACTTTATTCGTTCGATCTTTGCCAGTCCCACGTCCACAAGGTTTTCAAGATTATATTTTATAGTGGTCAGGGGAACATCCAGTTGTTTGGCGATATCAGATGCACTCATGGAGTGCTCGGCAAGCAGTTCCATTATCTGCCTGGCCGTATCATTGGTGATGACCTGGGTTATCTTTTTTGATTCATCACCAAGAGGAAGCACCAGAAGTTTTTCACTGTTATCATTTATTTCATTATCAGCCCTGTTGTGGCTGTTAACTCCAGTGTCTCCTGGTACATCTTTCATACTTTAACTTATGTAGATAATATTGATATACATACCGATAACTGCGAACTGACCTGCACTTATTTGTCATCTGGTAATGTCTGCATCCTGTTGAAATGCCGGCTGAACTGGCTGCGGCGGTTGATATGCTGGTGTTTGGCAGCACGTTTTACAATACCGGTCCAAAACTCATCTTCCATTGTGTATCACCTCAGGTATATGGATGAACTACAGCAATGATAAACCACATCCAAGAGCACTGCGAAAGTAATCCTTGGTGAATAGTATGATAGTAGAACAGGTGGGGGATCAAGATGCCTCAATTACCCTCAATAACCCTTTTATAATATGAAACGATTCTATAAGTGAGGTTTTTTATATGGAAGAACTTAAAATGAGGGATCGGGTTCTATATTACTGAATCGATACGTGATAAGCGCGTAACTATTTTCGATACCACACTGCGTGATGGTGAACAAACCCCTGGCGTATCTCTTACATTTGAACAGAAAAAGGAAATTGCTTCCCAACTTGACAAGCTTGGCATTGATATACTTGAAGCTGGTTTTCCGATGTCATCGGAAGGGGAGAAGCAGAACGTAAGCGAGATCGCTAAAATGGGTCTTGAACTGGATGTATGTGGACTCTCAAGGTCAGTATTCTCAGATCTGGACGCATGCCTGGAATGTGAAGTGGATATGGTGCATACCTTTATTCCCACATCTGATGTGCAGCGTATCCATACCATCAACAAGAGCAGGGAAGAGGTACTGGACATGGCCATCAGGGCTGTGGAGCATGTCAAGGACCACGGCGTAAAATGCATGTTCAGCCCAATGGACGCCACTAGGACGGATTTTGATTACCTGTTACAGATCAGCAAGGCGGTCCAGGAAGCGGGATGCGATGTTATTAATATTCCAGATACAGTTGGCGTTTTCGTGCCATCTGCCATGAAGGCTTTGATAGCAGATATCAAAAAGGATATCACAATCCCCATTGATGTTCACTGTCACAACGACTTCGGGCTTGCAGTGGCTAACAGCCTGGCAGCAGTAGAGGGAGGCGGCAGGCAGGTACAGGTCACCATAAACGGCCTGGGTGAGCGGGCCGGCAATGCCGACCTTGCCGAGACCGTAATGAGCCTGCACAGTATCTACAGGGCGAAGACCAATATCAAGACCGAGTACATTGTAGAAACTGCACGTATGGTGGAGCGGTATACTGGCGTAAGGATACCTCCGACAATGCCTATTGTCGGTGATAATGCATTCGCACACGAGAGCGGGATACATACTCATGGCGTGCTTACCAGGACAGATACCTTTGAGCCCGGCATTATGACGCCTGAGATGGTAGGTCATAAGCGGCGCATCGTGATGGGCAAGCATGCAGGGAGGCATGCGGTTGTAAAGACACTGAAGGATGCAGGTCTTGAACCTGACAATGACCAGTTGAACGAGATCATGTCCAGGATGAAGGACATTAGTAACAAGGGCAAGTCCATCACAGATGCAGACCTGTTCGCCATTGCCGAAGCTATTATGGGCAAAGTAAAGAAATCCGAACGTCCCATTGACCTGATAGAAGTCTCTGTAATGACAGGGAATATCATCACTCCAACGGCTTCTGTAAAGGCCATGGTGTGGGGTGAAGAAAAGGTAGGAGCCAGTATTGGTGTTGGCCCGGTGGATGCGGCACTGAACGCTGTCCAAAGTATCATTAATGGCCAGAGGACAATGAAATTGAGGGATTTCAAGATCGAGGCCATTTCAGGCGGTTCGGATGCACTTGCCGAAGTTATTATTGGTGTGGAAGATGACAAGGGCCGGATTATGACTGCCAGGGCTGCCAATGTAGATATTGTGGTGGCATCGGTTGAGGCTCTTGTGACAGCTATGAACCGTATCCTCATGATAAAGTAGGGAATATGAACAGATCGGCTGCATACATTCTTGACCTTGACGGTGTGGTCTACCACGGGAGAACGGTCATACCAGGTGCATGTGAATCCATTAACAGATTGAGGAGTTCAGGCAGCCGGGTGGTATTCCTTACCAATAATGCCACACGCACCAGGGAGACTATTGCCAGACGGCTTGTGGATATGGGTATCCCGTGTAATGCAGGGGATGTGATATCTTCTGCCTATGCTACATCAGTCTATATTAAAGATAAGTATGGCAGCAGTACCATATATCCTGTGGGGGAGCAGGGATTGGTTGAAGAACTGGAACGGGCAGGTCATGTAATTAGTGAACAGAATGCAGATTATGTGGTGGCTGGCCTGGATCGGGAATTCACATATGAGAAGCTTACCCGGGCCCTGGATCTGCTCATGAACGGGGCAGGGTTCATTGCTACCAATACTGATGCTATGCTGCCTACAGAACATGGTTTCCTGCCAGGGGCAGGGAGTATGGTAGCTGCTATACAGGCTGCTTCGGGTGTGGTGCCTGATGTGATAGGTAAGCCTAATAAGCCGATCATGGATGTGCTGCTTAAGGAGTACGGGATGAGAAGTGAAGAGTGCGTTATGGTGGGAGACAGGCTGGAGACCGACATCCTGGCAGGGATAAGGGGTGGAATGCAAACAGTTCTGGTACTTACTGGAGCATCAGGGATAGAGGATATTGAATCTTCAGGGATACGGCCTGATGTTGTTCTTGATAGTATCGCTGATTTGGAATAGCCCTTTTTTGATGTATAGGAAAGTATATCCTTTCCTGTAGGCCTAGAAAATGCAAACGATGTGAGCATTTTCTTAATGACTCTTTCGTTCTTTGTAAAATACACAAGCCACTGATTCGGTTCAAACTGGCTTCCCATGTTCATTTATCATCCTATCAATTTCGTCAAGCGCGTAGGAACCAAGTTGCATTTGCTTTGATCTGGCTTTGTCATCATCCATGTCACCGATAACAAGGATATTCTCATCGTTTAGCCGATTAGCTGGTCCAGTGAAGTTAAATGATCCTACAACAAGCACCTCACCATCAATGACTGCCAGCTTGTGGTGTAGTTTATTCAATCCTGCTTTATGCGGGCATAAATGCATTTCAGCTCCCGCGTCCTTGATGTCTTTTGTCGGAGCCCACTGCTGTTTACCCTGGCTGCCATCCAGGATGCCGCGTACTTTGATCCCGGAACGGGCGAGAGCTATAAGGGTATCATCAATCCCTGAAGAGCGACTGAAGGTGAACATTGCAAAGTCCACGGATTTTTTTGCTTTAAGCATTTGTTTCATAATCTCCATCTCAGGAGAGTGATCTGGTGCAAAAAGTATCTTAACTGGTACTCCTGCAACGCAGTATACACGTGGTGGACTAAAACGGCGGCTCTGGTTTGACCCGAAGGTCCCATCAAGTATCTCCCTGAACTCATTTGAATATTCTCTGGCCACCCTTTTGCTTTTCGCTATCAGTATATGGTTAAGATTGGAAGCAACACCGGTGGGAGTAAAATTTGTGGATCCGGTAAGAATGGCCGCATCGGCGGAATCCTTATCCCGAATAATAAACTTCTGATGGAAGATATCGGGATTAAAATCTGTTTTGACTTCTATTTTGGCCCTTTGCAGAGCATTGTGTATCTGTCGGTTCGTCTCATTGGTACCACCTTCAGACCAGGGGTCAGCGATGGCTTTTTGCACAGTGAGATAATTTCCTTCCAGGACAACTCGAACTGAAAGACCTCTCTGTCTTGCGTGGATCAAGGCATCAGCTATGGGCCGGGATTCAAGTTCTTGTACAGCTACATCCAGTGATTAGCGGGATCCATCAATAAAGCTGACTATTACATCCAGCAAATCGTCCGGGGCCCCCAATTGCTTTGGTCCCATGAATAATTCCAGTCTTCCAAGATTTAGAGACATTGCATTTCACCTTACCTGATACTAGAATCTATACGTGGTTCAGAAGTGTTCACGACTTCTGGTGAGGATATTCTATTTTTTTATGGTATATAAAGTATAAAATTCTCCTCAAATCTTGATATATTGAAATGCATTTATAGATTCCAGTATGTCAAGATAGAAAGGCAAACCCTCAATATGAGGGAATACCATGCATGTTTAGCCACATGCAAGAGTTACTATCTCAGCAAGAAATAAAAACTGTTCATCCTCTTTCGGTTCGAATGATATTCGAGGACAATCATAATTGGGATGCATTTAGCCTTGCTAATAAATCCATTCTTCGTGATGTTGAGATAAAATAAGTCAACAAGATGATGTCTTGTAAGGATGAAAACCGTGGTTTTTTTAATTATCACTGCGAACATTGTGGAACTGATCTAACCGTCTATTTCGGTTGCAATAGCCGTATCTGCACTAATTGTGGTAAGAACCATACTGATAAATGGGCAAAATCCTTAGAAAAGCATTGTTCAATGTTCCTCATCGACATGCGGTTCTTACTATTCCAGATGTTCTCTGGAACATTGTGAAAGCTAATCGTTTTCTTCATAAGGTTTTGATGGATGCAGCGATTAAGGCCATTAATGATACAATTTCATATAAACATAGAAATGGACGATTGTTAGCAGGTGCCATTGTTGCTTTACATCCATTTTCGAAAAACATGGGCTTTAATCCACATCTTCATGTCCTTGTAACTGAAGGTGGATTTGACAAAAATAACAAATTCATCCATCAAAAATTCATTTCCTTCAGAGCGATGAGAAAAACATGGCAATATCAGGTGCTTACTAATTTCAAAGCTGCATTTCCAGGGAATTGGGAATTTTCTATGCTTGTTAACCACCTTTTCAAAAAGTATCCAGAAGGATTTTATGTGCATCTTCCAGAAGAATCAAAAATTACAAATAATCGAAAGATAGCACGATATGTTGCCAGATATATAAGACATCCAGCGGTTTCTAATACAAGGCTATACCGATATAACGGTAAATCAGTCATTTTTTGGTATAAAAATCATGAGGACAAAAGACTTTTTGTGACAATGAAAGTGGAGGAATTCATTACAGAATTGATACAGCATATTCCTGATAGGAATTTCAAAATGATACGCTATTACGGGGCATATGGGCGAAGAATTAAAAAGCGATATTCTGGGTATTTACAGAGAAGTTTAAACCAACTGACATTTGCTGACTTTTCCAAAAAAAGAATTACGTGGGAACCAATATGTCCAAATTGCGGGGAGAAAATGAGTTTTGTATATTATGAAAAGGGGCCACCGGAAGAAAAGGTAGGTTTTGGAAGTAAATTACCTGACTGGAAACACCCGATGCTTAGCCATTGCTACAATTAATTTGCACCCGAAGGGTGCTTTCTTGTTTAACTGGCTCACGCTTCTTTGAATCTCGAATAGTACCAATAATTCTCATTATCTCACCCATATTTTAAAAATTAAGAGTTTAGATAAATAGATTTATGTTGATGTAGATGATATCATATACATAGGTGTTAATTGTGGCAGAATACATTCGAACTACAATAAAATTAAGAGAAGATGTTTACCAGACTCTTAAAAAAGAAGCAGGGGCTAAAAATATCTCGCAAAAGATAAATGAAATCTTAATAAAAATGCTTTTCAAAGAGAAAAAAAGCCTGTTTGGTACAATGCAAAAGACTGATCTATCAGATCTCAGAGATCATGAGGACAGATTCTAATGTTACTTGATTCATTTGCTTGGATGGAATACTTCATGGGAACACAGGAAGGTGAAAAAGTCAGAAGATTTGTAGATGACGACATGCAACTGTATACGTCTCCTATTGTGATAGCAGAAATATATTCTAAATCCCTCAGAACAGATGGAAACGCAGAAGAAAGAAAGGATTTTATAGTTAAAAGATGCGCTTTAATCGTACTTGATGAAATTATTGCAGTTGAAGCTGCAAAAATACATGCTGAAAAGAAAATTAAAACTCCGGATTTCGGTCTGGCAGATGCATTAATACTTGCTTCAGCAAGAAATAGAAAAATAAAAGTAGTAACAGGGGATCCTCATTTTAAAGATTTCAA
>Ga0255425_1250_pt1 | contig 9545 bp, 8 predicted proteins | sample ANMaggSeSYBR02G4_FD_182640 | JGI IMG/M metagenome (GOLD analysis project Ga0255425, IMG submission 182640) | Sediment cell enrichment communities from methane seep in Santa Monica Basin, California, United Staets - ANME aggregate JGI... | ecosystem: Environmental > Aquatic > Marine > Cold seeps >... | reverse complement strand
TGACTGCCAAATGGATTTCTTATGCTCGAAAAGAATATAGGAATTCAGAGCGACTTTTATGAATTTTAATATAGTGTCGAGTCAACCATACAATATTGCAACATATATGATCTGGCACGGTTATATTTTCCAGTAATTTTCAAGACGCTGATTTACGCAGATTTAAGGTAGCATCTGCATAAATCAGTGTAAATCTGCGTCTAATATAATTATTGAAATAATTTTATTTTAGAATTGTGCCCTATGCCCTTCATAATCTGACACTTGAATGTTGACTCGACACTAGCTTCTTTGACCTAATGATCCACAACTCTCCAGATACGTGTATCATGTTCACAAATTTGCTCGGCAACTTCTTATATTGTCATACATTGAGACATTGTTACGATTAAGGCATCCATAAGAAGTGTAAATCCATTACATTTTCGTGCCCATGGGATTTCAATTCGGTGAATTCCGCATTATGTACATTCTATTCTTGGAACTCTGCAATGAAAATACACTTTGTACTGCAAGAAATTAAGATGCCTTCACACTCTCTATTTTGTATCATAAGCAGAGCATTCGGGTTTATTACATACAGGACATTCAAATTTGGTTCCATGTGCAAAATCAAGGTAAAGATCTATTCTTTTTCCATCGGGATTGAAATCAATGTTTGTAAGTTGCCATGGATCATTTATGTTTAATGCTTTTTGGAAAAGATCTTCGTACATTTTAGATACACCCTCTTTCTCTAATTGTTCAGATGTTAGTATAATATTTCAAGTTCCACATACTAAAGAGCGAAGAGCTAAATGTTCTTTATTTATTTGAACCACCATCGAAAACCAAGATATTTATAGTCATTGACATAATCGACCCAGATTGATTTTAGCAGTCTAAGGACTTATTCCTTTTTATTGATAATTCTACAGGTCTAAAATAAGATATATCCAGTCTTTCCAGTTCTCTGAATTTTATTTATTCAATTTTACAAACAGAAATTGAAACTGACAATAAAAAATTGAAACTGTTCATGATTTTATGGTTGCATCTCTACTTTTTTCATTGAATATCTTTTGGGCATACGAATTATTTAAAAATTAGTATGATTCGTGCATGGTCTGATTGTTTAGAAATTCGAATCCGAAGATGGTGCTAAATGAAATAAAATTCATGTGTCATCGGGTAAGAGTAATATTGTAATGGAACACGGATTGCATGGATAATGAATAAATCCGTCCAATCCGTCTCATCCGTGTTCGATTTAAATTAAATCGGAGAATCGTCTGAAATCATTGGTCTTTTGGAAAATAATGCATATCGACTCTGTCAAACTCCTTAACCGATGACCAATAAAATAAAATTATATAGTTATTCGAAGATGCTGAAACATCCGCAACAATTAAATCGAATAAGACTATACATGAAGTACAATTCCATTGTGCACCGATGGTCTAGCGGCTATGACTTGGGCCTTCCAAGCCCACTACCCGGGTTCGAATCCCGGTCGGTGCACTTAAAATTTTATTATACTCTTATCTTCCGACCACGTTTATGATAGGAAAAATATTATTTTTTATCACAAAAAACAGAATGTGGATTCTGTCAAGATGGCAGAGTAGGTCAACAATGTAAAGACTGCGGTGTGATCATGAACGAAAGCAATACCAGACAAAACATAAAACCAGGATCAAATGTGGGAATTATTTTAAAACAAGATCAAAGGAGTGGGAAAATAACCCAAGGTATTGTAAAGAAAATATTAACTAAGTCTTCACATCATCCACATGGAATAAAAGTCCAATTAGAAGATGGCCGGGTTGGAAGAGTTAAGGAAATCCATTAAAAAGTCAGGACACTGCCCAAATTATCCAGTTCAACACCCATCAATACGCCATTGATTCGAAAAAACCATCATACTACCTGGAGTTGCTAACCCCACAAGGCAGATACCTGTGCGCCTTGCAGTCTCAATACCGCTGTTTAAGGGTGCAGCCTTTGTCACCACCATGGGTATACCTGCCCGTGCTGCTTTCATTACCATACCAGCCGGCTGTCGTCCTGTAGACAGGATAAAGTGCTCACCCGGATTGAAACCGTCCATTAATGCCTGTCCGATAGCTTTATCCACAGCATTATGCCGCCCCACATCAATGGCATAGGCAATACAACCACCTTGCCTTTCAATAATACAAGCGGCATGAGTGCCCCGCGTCTGCTGGTATATTTCAGATTCCAGATAGTGAAGCGAACCTTGAATGATATCAGGATGGAAATGAATATTTGATTCCACCTTAACATCCTCATTATTCTTCCGGTTAACACTCATGCATCCGGATGAGTGGATCTCAAACCCCATATCGAAATGGTCGTTTTGGGTGATTTCAGCATAAATCCTGTTTTCGCTATCAATCCTGACATCCTGGATGTCAGATGCAGCCCCGACAAAACCCTCACATACAAGATATCCAACCGCCAGTTGTTCAAGCTTTCCGGGAGATGTTAATATGGAAGCTATACGCGCATTATTCACATAAAGTTCCACAGTTTCTTCTACCGCCGCAGTAAAACTTGATGAACGAGCATTGCTGTTAATGATCTCGACTGTTTCATATTCCTGCTTATACATAGCACCTATTCCATAATATACAGAATTGAACTGCTATATTTATGTATCCTTATTTAACAATGATTGACTATAAAAGTGAATATGACAGAAAAGCATCGTATGAGGAAATATATCACATATTTTGAATACATATACAAATATTGTTGAAAGACAGGCAATTCATATAGCAAAACTTTAGTATCTACAACTGTCAATATGTCATTGAGTGTTCTATTATGTTACGACAGCGGTTTGTGCTTGATACCAGTGCATTGACAGACTCTGCAACCAGGGAGAAGGAAGGGTACAAGACCCTGTGTGAAGGGATTAACAGCATCATGGATATTATTGCAGAGGCCAGATTATCATACGAGCTCAGTTGTTATATACCCTACCCGTCTGTCTATAATGAACTGTGTGGTTTTATCAAGAACAATGGCTGCGAGGATGAAGTGATTGCCAAGATCGATACCTGGCTGGTTAAAAAAACGCCGGACCGCTACGAGGTAAAGATACCTTCAAAGATATTCTATGAATACGTGGATTACATGCGAAGCCGTATCAACAAAGGTATGACAGTTGCAGAGGATGCCATCTGGGAAGCTGCTACCGACTGCTTATTTCTCACATCCAGGGCACAGGATAAAAAAAATATCGAGATAGAAATTGAACGTGATGTCATTGGTAGTGTTGTGGGAAAATTCAGGGATAAATACCGCACAGCCCTTAGATACGGTATCCTTGACAGCGGCCCTGATATTGATGTGTTGCTGCTTGCCAAAGAACTTGATGCGGCTGTAGTGGCATCGGATATGGGTGTGCAGAAATGGGCGGAACAACTGGGATTAAGGTTTGTGGAAGCAAAGTCCTTCCCTGCCATGATCAAGGAATACCTGCAGCATAAGATGAAGGTGTGAAACATGTATTATTTTGCCATCTCTGTGGCGGCCTTTGTAGTGGTGGCGTTTTTAACCCTGCGGGATATTCGCATATTCAGGCGCACAAAACTGGAATCATACCGGAAAGGTGCAATGAAGGGCATGGCTGCAATGTTTTTGGTGCTGCTGGGAGGAGTCGTGGTACAGGTTTTTCCACAACTCGGTCTGCTACTGGTGTTGATAGGAATGTTCATTAATAAGAAGGGGCAGCGAGAGGATGTGTTCGGCGGGGCCAAAACAGCAGACAGGTTCCTGGGAAAAACAGAAATTAAGAATTGAGATAATCCAATAACCTAAACCTGGCATGCAGCTGCCATTACAGTAGCCCGCACAAGTTTAATCTCATTATACATACAATCATCGCCCAATTTCTCCTTGATAGGGGACAGGTATTCGGGTCCAACATCCGATATTGCCTTCTGGATAGCTTGTTGCTTGTGTGTATCTACCCACTGATCTATAGAATCGATCTCGCCTGCCAGGATCAGTTTCTCTATATGGGTAATAATGGTACTGGCAGAAAGGTTCCTGGTGTTTGCGATCTGCTGAATAGTCAAACCCTGCCTGTGAAGGTCAAGAGTCTCCTGCTGCGTGGCAGATATCCTCCCCTGTACACCCTTGAGTAATTTCGGGCTTTGTACAGGTTTTCCTGCAATATGATCTTTTCCTGTAATATGATCCGCGATCTCGGCTAAAAATGCATCACCATATTTTTTCAACTTATTCTCTCCCACACCTGTTATGTCCAAGAATTCCTGGTGTGTCCCGGGTAAGTTCGAAGCCATCTGTTCCAGGCTCGTATCTGAAAATATGATATATGGCGGCAGGTTCTTCCTGTCAGCCAGTGTTTTCCTGAGCTGTTTTAACCTGTCGAATAATCCGGTTTCAGCAGATATATTTTCTTGCTGGCGTATTATCTGCCTCTCTTCTGTCGGTTTTACTAAGCTGATCGCCTGTTTTCCATCCAGTATATCCCTGCTATCATGGTTTAAGGTCAGTAACGGATACCTGATACCCTCAACACGTAACACCCCCTTCTGTATCATTTCCCTGGCAATGACCTGCCACTGTGTTTTGGAATAATCGCGCCCTGCTCCATGACTTTTCAGGAGGTGATGGCCTTTAGCAATTATTCTCTTATTCTTTGAACCGATCAGGACATCGATCACATGATTCATTCCGAATCGCTGGTCAAGTTCTTCCACACATACCAGAAGCTTTTGTGCGGCTTTAGTGCCGTCAAAGGTTTCCCTGGGTGAGATGCAGATATCACACTTCCCACAATTTTTTCCACCCATATCCTCACCAAAATATCTTAGCAATACCCCACGACGGCAGGTACTGCTCTCGCAGTAATCTGTCATTGCCCTGAGCTGGGCCAATGCAATGTCCTGCTCCTTTTTGCTGTTCTTCTTGTTGATGAAATACTCTATCTTATAACGGTCCCCATGGCTAAAGAACAGGATGCAGTCACAAGCCAATCCATCCCGTCCTCCCCTCCCGGTTTCCTGGTAGTAGCCCTCAAGGTTCCGGGGCAGGTCATAATGTATGACAAAACGCACATTGGGTTTATCGATCCCCATACCGAAGGCAATAGTGGCAACAATGATGTCGGTATCGTCCTTTATGAAACTTTCCTGGTTCCTGGACCGCTGGATGTCGGAAAGGCCAGCATGGTATGGCAGGGCCCTGAACGCGCTTCGTTGGAGCTTTTTTGTTAGTGTATCCACGGTATTCCGGCTCTGGCAATAGATTATACCGGAATTGCCCCTGGACTTTCCCAGATACCTGAGTAATTGATCGTACGCATCCTGCTTGGGCCAGACCTGGTAGAGAAAATTGGGCCTATCAAAGCTTGCCATATAGGTATTGCAGCCAGCCAGGTTTAGCTGGCCTGTGATATCCTCCTGTACTTTTGTAGTGGCTGTTGCCGTCAGGGCAATTACGGGAACGTTTGGGAATCTTGACCTCAATGTCCTGATCCTCCTGTACTCTGGCCTGAAATCATGGCCCCATTCAGAGATGCAGTGTGCCTCATCAACAGCGAAGAGGCTGACCTTAGCATCCTCCAGTAATTTAAGGGTCTGGGACATTAAAAGCCGCTCAGGTGCCATATAAAGGATCTTGATCTGTCCATTCATGATCGCAGTTGTAATTTCTTCTGCTTTTGCAATCGACTGGGTGCTATTGAGATATGCAGCTGCTATGCCATTTGATCTCAAACTGTCCACCTGGTCCTTCATTAGCGAGATCAGTGGTGAGATGACCACACTCAAGCCTTCCATCAGGAGTGCAGGAAGCTGGTAACATAACGATTTCCCCCCGCCGGTAGGCATTAACACAAAAGTGTCTTTTTTATCCAGTACATCCCTGATAATGTCTTCCTGATGCATACGGAATTCTGTATAGCCAAAGTATTTCTGGAGTGTTTGGTGCATATTCATACCGAAAATTACTGATTATTTTACAGATAGGTGCTTTTAATTCTGATCTCCAATATGGCATAAGCCTGATATAACTTGCAGCCTAGCGGGGTGAAAGTAATATTGCTATTTAGTAAGGGAGAGGACGCCGGAGTGCCGTGGGGGTGGCAGGAGACGGGAAGCCTGGAGGGTGGTAAAAAAAGGGGGAGACGTGTATTTGGTTTTTCACTTGAGCAGTTATTCCAGGTCATCTCTACTCAACCCGGTTTGATGAAGAATGTTAAGTAATGTTCCTTTTGCAAGTTCTTTGTGTAGAGGAACTACTGTTCTATAGGTTTCCATAGCGTCAGGAATGGCTTGGATTTACCATTATAAGCATCAGCAAACTGCTTCCACGCTCATTTCTGCCCCTTAAATGGCTTGAAGAGTAGAAATCAATTCACCCGATGGTTTAGTCGACTCTAAAACTTCAGTCAAACGTTGCGACGTCACACCAAACCGCAGCAGAGCTGCGGAGTATAAAGATTGAGATAAAAATGCACTCGTTATTCATATTCATTCCCATCCCCATCTCAATTTCTCTTCTCAGTTTTCCTTATCCCCTCTTCAACACATCTGACAACAGTTCCTGTGATCTTCTCACCAAACTCCGTATACGATCCGGCATATTCTATGTACGGTGAGGAATGTTTCCGGTATGCCACTATCACCGCATCAGTGGTCGTTCCTAAAAAATCGTATCCCATTTCTATCAGCGCAAGGCCTTTAGCCTCAGTGGCTGTAATGATCGCCCCTGCCATTGCACCTTCGGACAGGGTTCCGTTAACAACAAGAATAATATTGATGGTGCCTGCCTCACTATCCTTTACCCTGAAGCTTGAAGGATAAGTGATACCAGCAGTGACAAAAGTTGTCAGGTAGTCATCTGTACTTACACACAGATCGTCCATGTTCACTGCTGTCAGTAGTCCAAAATACGGCCTTTGCAACTGAAGAGAATCAGCCAGTCTGTCCATATATTGTGCAGGTTCGAAGTGGTTAAAGCCCGGCTGCACCTGATGGTTGAACAAACAATCCACATGCCCGCGACCGCCGTTAATGCCCGAACTAATGGCTTCGAATTCGCCCTCGATGATCAATGTGGAATCTTTAATGTAATGTCTCATGCAGTGGCTCCAGTACAGGTATTACATAAAGCGAGTTTGTTATTTCATTTGGAATTACTTTTACAGCAATATTAAATGCACGTTCAATATTAGACGAGGTCAGCACCTGCTCAGGGGTGCCAGCTGAGATCAGTTCCCCGTCCTGGAGAAGACATATCTTATCGCAATAATAAGCAGCAAGGTTCAGGTCATGAATAACTGCTACCACAACCATACCCTTTCGAGAGGCATTCTTTACGAGATTTAAGATATCGATCTGATTCGTTATATCAAGATGTGAAGTTGGCTCATCCAGAAGCAGGATCTTCGGATTCTGTGCAAACGCCCTTGCAATGATAACCCGCTGCAGTTCCCCGCCGCTTAACTGCGTGATCAACCTGTCTTTCAAAAAAAGTGTGTTTGTTTTTTCCATTGCATCCATCACTATATTGATATCCTCAACAGTTTCAGATCCTTTGATATAAGGAGTCCGCCCCATTAACACGATATCTTCCACAGTGAACTCGAAGTTTATTGAGATCACCTGTGAGACAACTGCCACCTTTTTTGCGATCTCTTTGCTTTGCATCTCATTAACATTCGTCCCATCGATAAGAACTGTCCCCGAGATGGGTTCTAAAACCTTTGTTATGGTCTTTAACAGCGTTGTTTTTCCTGAACCATTGGATCCTATGATCCCTACAACTTCTCCTTCACTGGCTTTGAGTGATATATGCTCAAGGACATGCCTGTGTCCATAACCGGCGCTCAGGTCTCGAATCTCAAGCATACAGGCTTTGCCTCCTCTTTCGTAACAGATATATGAAAAACGGTGCACCGAACATGGCAGTCACGATACCCACTGGTAGTTCGACCGAGTCTATGATAGTCCTGGAAAAGGTATCGCAGAGTACCAGAAAGACTGCACCCATCAGGGTTGAAGCCGGAAAAAGTATCCTGTGGTCGGGACCGACTATTATGCGCATGATATGAGGAATGATGAGCCCCACAAACCCGATGATACCGCTGACAGATACAGCAGCAGCCGTGACCAGTGCGGACAATACCAGCACGTAGCGCTTCACCTGCTCAATGTTTATACCCAGGTACTGCGCCTGCTCTTCTCCCAACAGCATTACATTCAGGCTCCAGGCAAAACGATACAGCACAAGGATACCAAAAATTATCATGACAGATGTGATCTTCACCTTATCCCAGTTTGCTGTCCATAGTCCGCCCATCAGCCAGAAGATTATCTGGTGAGGTGAATGGGAAATGAATATGATTAGGGAAGTGAGTGCAGCGAGCAGCGAACCAACTGCTATACCAGACAGTAAGAGTGTATCGACCGGCACCTTTCCCCCGATCTTTGATATATTGTATACTACAAATATTGTGATAACAGCCCCTATAAATGAAAGTAGCTGGACCGGCAGCAGCAGCAAAAAAGCAAGTGATGCTCCCAGTGCCGCACCTGATGACATCCCGATAATATATGGGTCTGCCATTGGGTTTTTCAACAATCCCTGCATTGCACAGCCTGCTGTGCTTAAGGCTGCACCCACCAGGGCTGCGAGGAGTACCCTGGGAAGGCGGATATCGCTGATAATGACCTCCTGGCTGTCAGTCCAGGTCTTCTCAATGAAAGGATTGGCCATCAGGATATTTGCGGTGGCGGACGGGAATATTTTTTCAGTTATGTCTAATGCGGCATTGATTATTTCAGTTACCAGTATCTTTGTGGTGATATCCGGAGAGATACTGGTAGAGCCTATGGCTGTATTGCTGATTATTGCTGCAAGCAGGAGTAATGCCAGTATAAGTATAACCGACTTGCCGGGTTTAGCCATGATAGTTATCTCTTAGATGTAGATGGATATTGATGGGGGATGGATGTAGATGATTGAGAGTAAATCATCTACTATAATCTTTTTCGTTTTGAATAAACCATCAGTATCATGCCAAGTGCAAGTATCATACCAAAGCCGGGCGTCGAAGATGTGTCGGATGTGGGTGATACGATCTCCCCTGACTGGATCTCAGGTGCGATAAAACCATGCAGTTCAGCTAATCCCTGGACGATCCTCGGACCTGCCAGTTCGATCGTGTTCGGATCGTCTACAGGATATACTTTATTATTTTTCACTGCATCTGTTTGCGCCAGTACCTGGTTACCGGTTATGGCTTCCATTATGGTATATGACCCTCCACCCATACCTGAACAGATTATGATCTGCGGGTTTTTATCAACAACGTCTTCAATACTTATGACCGGCCAGCCTTGTGCCTGAATGATATTATTTCCGCCAGTCATTTGTATCAGGTCATCGGGATAGGAACCTGCACCTGCTGCATACATGGGCTCATGCCAGACGATATAAAGCACGCGGGGCTTTCTACTGTCCGGGATATCTTCGGTCATGTCTGTTATATCCCTGATCTGCTG
>Ga0255425_1233_pt1 | contig 10058 bp, 8 predicted proteins | sample ANMaggSeSYBR02G4_FD_182640 | JGI IMG/M metagenome (GOLD analysis project Ga0255425, IMG submission 182640) | Sediment cell enrichment communities from methane seep in Santa Monica Basin, California, United Staets - ANME aggregate JGI... | ecosystem: Environmental > Aquatic > Marine > Cold seeps >... | reverse complement strand
AGGTGCTGTTTGTGAACGGGGCAGAGGAGATGGTAGAGGGAAAGAACCAGAATTCGCTGTCTGAAGAGAATGTCAGGAGGTTGACTGAGGCTTTTCATGATTATGAGGACGAAGATAGGTTTTCACGTGCGGTGAGCCTTGAAGAGATTGAGAAGAATGATTTTAATCTTAATATCACGCGGTATGTACAGACGGGGGAGGAAGAAGAGCAAATTGATGTTATGCTAGAATTCCAGAAGTTGAAAGATTTCCAAAAGCAGCGAGATGAAGCGGAAATAAAGATGATTCAATTTATAGAGGGGTTAGGTTATGATACCTGACGGATGGAGCGAACATTTTTTAGGCGATGTGTGTAAGATTTCTTCTGGTGTAGGGTTTCCACTGAAATTTCAAGGGCGCAAAGACTTACCGATTCCTTTTATTAAAGTTAGTGACATGAATTCGGAGGGTAATGAAAAATATGTATGCTCCGCAAATAACACCATAGATAGTCAAATACAAGAATATGTTAAGGCGCCAATCTTCCCAAAAGGATGCTTAATTTTGCCAAAAGTTGGGGCAGCTTTACTGACAAATAAGCGTCGCATATTGGCACAGCCAACTGCTGTTGACAACAATGTCATGGTTTTAATGTCGAAATCTGTGAACTATGAATTCCTATACTACTGGTCACTTCTCATTGACATGGCTGACTATGTTCAATCAGGAGCATTACCATCTATCAATAAATCAACAATAAGTCAGATTCAAATTACACTACCACCGGAAAAGGAGCAAAAGAAAATCGCCACCATCCTGAGCAGCGTTGATGATGCCATCCAGGCCACGCAGGCCGTCATCGACCAGACCCGCAGGGTCAAGCAAGGCCTGCTGCAGCAGCTCCTCACCCGCGGTATCGGGCATACTCAGTTCAAGCAAACCGATATTGGGGTGATTTCAGAAACATGGGAGTTGACTACGCTAGGAAAAATTGCAAATAAAAATAGTCTGCAAACAGGACCTTTTGGGAGTCAATTGCATGCCTCAGAGTATATTGAGTCAGGCATTCCTGTGGTAATGCCAAAGGATCTTTTTGATGGCAGAATTTTGGATGACAATATAGCATGTGTGCCAGAAGACATTGCTGACAGGCTCATGAAACACAGGCTTCAAGCCGGGGATATTTTATTTGCTCGTCGTGGAGATATCGGTCGATGTAGTCTTGTAAGAGATTCCGAAGTGGGATGGATTTGTGGGACTGGCTGTCTTAGAGCTCGGGTCAATGATAAAATTAGTCCAGAATTTTTAATTCAATTCTTGCAATGGCCTAAGACAGTAAAATGGCTAAATGAGAACGCTGTTGGGCAAACTATGCTAAATTTGAACACACAGATTTTGGCCAATTTGCCTATTTTAGTTCCACCTAAGCATGAACAAATAAATATTACTAATATCTTTGAGAGTATTAATGATGAACTTGACAAATTAATCTCCGAAAAATCTACACTTTTATCAATAAAACATGGTCTCATGCAAGATCTCCTCACTGGCCGCATACGTGTAGGAGATTCAACATGAGCATTGAAGAAAAACTTTGTAGCAATGGCCTAATGGAGATTGTCTATGATCTCCATCGAACCAATCATAAAGTAGCGGGGGGGCAATTTCAAGTAAGTACTAAACTATATGACCCGATTTTAGTCAACTCAATCACTTGTTCTGCATTAATCAGATCCTCCAAAGGAATGATATTCAATGACGTCTCTTTATGATCAAAATCTAGAATTTAATGAGATTCTTGAAGAAACATATGGGCAAGTTGTATTGGGGAGATCTAAGTTTTCTCCTGCCAAAATCTTATTTGAACTTGATAAAAATGCATATTTACAAGATCTGGCTAACTGGAAGGTAGAAAAGAAAGAAACACTCTTGGAGTTAGCGCACGAAGCATTAAACTATGGTGACAATGAAAGGCGTTTTCAGGAACTTACTAAATTTGTTAGCAGAAAAAGAATAATCCCATTCGTTGGTGCAGGTCTATCGATTCCTTGCGATAATCCTGGATGGCGAGCTTTTTTGTTACAGTTGTCCGAAAGGGTAAATATCGACTGTGTCGAGATTGAAAAAAGACTTAATTGCGGCGAGTATGAAGAAGTTGCAGAAGAACTAATCGATGAACTTGGTACACCAGGGTTTAATGAGATTTTTGATGGTACATTTGTCGGGTCTGAAAGCCTGAGGGGATCTGTACTACTTTTACCAGAATTGACAACAGGAAGTGTCATCACAACTAACCTTGACACTATTTTAGAAGATGTTTATCAGAATGCAAATTGTATATTTAATGAGATAGTAATTGGCAACCAAAAAAGTGAATTCATCCGGGCGCTGGCAAACGGTGAAAGACATATCTTGAAATTACATGGCAACGTCAAAACAACACAATCACGAGTTCTTACGAAATCTGAATACTGTGGTGCATATGGTTCTGAAAAAATTGATTTTAGTCAACCATTGCCTGATACACTTCGTCGCGTGTTTTCACACCATATCCTATTATTTCTAGGCTCCAGTCTTGGCCCTGACCGCACCATGGAACTCTTCCACGAAGTTGTTAAAGAAATAGGCGAAGAAAGTGAACTACCCAGACACTATGCCATTGCAGAGCGGCCAAAAGATAAGAATGACATTAAAGGCCGCGAAAAATTCCTTAATGACCGTATGATTTTCCCTATTTGGTATCCAAATAGACAACATGAACACGTAGAAGCTTTTCTTACACTACTGATAGAAAACAAATGAAAGAACGAACATTTCATATAATCATCATATGTATTTTGGATTGAAGCACAAGGAGATAATTATGTCGATACCCTGCGAATACACCCTCGCCGAAAAGCCCTGCATCGACACCCTCGTTGACATGGACTATACCTGGCTGCCCCCTTCCCAGAACGACAGAACCCGCGACGGCCAGAACCAGGTCATCCTGCGAGATATATTTATCCAGGCAGTCCAGCGCATCAATGACGTATCCGAAGCAGTGGCACGCGGAGTCTACCATGAACTGCTGGCTGTGAGCGATAACGAACAGTGGACAAGCATCCTTCGCGGGAACTACAGCCGCACCGTGCCGAGCGAGGACACGAAAAAGACCATCACAATCATAGACCTTCTGCATCCTGAAAATAACACCTACACCGTCACAAACCAGCTCTATATCAAATCCCAGCATCCCCGCAAACCAGATGTAGTGGTGTATGTCAACGGCATCCCGCTTGTGGTCATTGAAGCAAAAAGTCCGCTCTCGTTCAAGGACAAGACAGGTGAAGCCTTTGACCAGATAAAACAGTATGAGCGGGACATTCCCAGGCTGTTCTATTCCAATGCCTTCAACATCATAACCGATGGTGTTTCCCTGCTCTTCGGTGCCACAGGTGCTTCTTCGGAATTCTGGGGTGCATGGAGAGACCCCTGGCCCATGAAAGAGAGCGATTTTCCCACCAGATTTGATAAAGGACTCTACTGCCTGCTGGAACCCTCAAGGCTGATGGACATACTGGCCCACTTTATCGTATTCGAGATTGATAAGACAGACAACAAAATAGTCAAAAAGATCTGCCGCTACCAGCAGTACCGGGCAGTGAACAAGATCGTGGAGCGGGTCATAGAAGGAAAACACCGTAAAGGCCTGATCTGGCACACCCAGGGAAGCGGCAAGTCCCTGACAATGGTCTTTGCCACCCTGAAACTCAAAAACCACCTCACAATCCAAAGTTCTGCACTCACAAGCCCCAACATCCTGGTACTGACAGACCGCAAAAACCTGGACACACAAATATCAGACACCTTTTTGGCCTGCAAACTTCCAAACCCAAAGCAGATCGAATCCATAAAGGAACTGCGCACGATGGTGCACAGCAACACCACAGGCCTTACCCTGATCTCAACCATCCATAAGTTCGCAGGATCAAAAACACCGGTTGAGAACAGTGCTGAGTGGATATTACTTGTGGACGAATGCCACCGCACCCAGGAAAAAGATCTGGGCGCATACCTTCAGGCCACATTCCCGGATGCACGGTTCTTCGGCTTCACAGGCACCCCCATCAAGAAGAACGACCATGATACCTATAAACAATTTGGCGTACCCGGTGAAGGATATCTGGACCGCTACAGCATCGATGACGCAGTGGCAGACGGTGCAACTGTGCCAGTGCGCTATACCAGCCGCAAAGCCGAATGGCACCTGGAAGCAGCCAAGCTGGACGTACTTTTTGACCAGTGGTTTGCCAATGAACCACAAGACCGACTGGATAAGATAAAGGAGCGGGGCATTACCATCGCAACCCTGGCCAAACACTCTGCCAGGATCGAACTGATCGCTTATGACATCTGGACCCACTACATCACCCATGCCATGCCGGATGGCTTCAAGGCCCAGATCGTGGGCATCGATAGGGAGGCAGTCATCCTGTACAAGCAGGCTCTGGACAATGTAATTGCCGAGAGCCTGGAAAATGAGGGATTTACACACGATGAGGCACGAAAGCAGGCAGAAACCATGAGCGCATGCATCTACTCCTCAAACCAGGAAGACTGCAAACCCAGCGAAGACCCCTATATTCAATGCATCAGATATGAACTATGCAACCAGCTGGTGAAGGATGAGGATGAACCTGATATCATTGAGGATTTCAAAAGAATAGATCACCCCCTCTGCTTCCTCATTGTCTGCAATAAGCTGCTTACAGGATTCGACGCACCCATTGAGAGCGTGATGTATCTGGACAGTCCACTGAAAGACCACAGCCTGCTCCAGGCAATCGCACGTACCAACCGCGTTGCCGGACCCCAGAAACAATTCGGGCTTATCGTTGACTACATCGGCGTCACCAAAAAACTTGATGAAGCACTGGCATCCTACCGTGAGGCTGATGTGAAAAACGCCATGCAAGATCAGGATGTGGACCGTGCCGAGCTTAAGGCAGCACATGCCGAGGTAATGAATTTTATCAAAGGGATCCAGCGGGGAACAAACAACATCAAGGCAGAATATGATGCACTCGTTCAGGCATTGGGCACTGAGGACGTCTGGTTCACGTTCAGGCGCAAGGCAAATGCCTTTATCCGCGCCTATGAAGCACTGAGTCCCGATCCCCCTGTATTGGATTATATGGATGATATGAAATGGGTGGCTGGCTTTATTTCCTATGCCACAATGGTCTTTGAAAAGAAAGAGGCAGTGGACCTTCGCACCTATAGCGCCAAAATACGCCAGATGCTGGAAGAACATCTTCATGTCACTGGCCTGATCTCCATAATCAAACTGCGAAATATTACTGATCCGGAATTTAAAGATGACTTCAAGACCGAGAACAAGGGTGAAGATGACCTTAAAACAGCAGCCATACGAAAAAGCACTGAGCTTAAGAAAATCCTGACCCAGAAAAAGGAGGAGAATCCACTCCGCTATGGCCCATTTTCAGAGTGTGTACTGGCGGTGTTACAACGATTTGAAGAAGGTCAGCTCTCAGCGGTTGATACCTTAAAAGAATATAAGCAGATTGTACAGGACCTTGAGAATGAGGATAAGGCACATGAGAAATCCGGTTTAAATGAAAGTGCCTACGGAGTATATAAAATTCTAGAAACCTTTGTACCAAAAGGTGAAATGGTAACAGAGGCACGAAAAGGATATGATAGTGACACTGCAAGTGAACAGGATTATCCTGATTTAATCCAGCTATTGGCTCAGGAGATACATATCCTTTATTCTTCAGATCAGTCTGCCCCAACTGGGTGGCATCTGAAAGAACAGCTGAGAAAAGAACTCCGGCAGGAAGTACGAAAAAAGGCTAACCATGCCGGACTAAATGATTTGATACCGATGTCAACACGAATCGAAGATTATGCACTCAAGAACTATATCAAGGTGTCATAAAATTGCCATCCCTCACAATTGGTAACACTCTTATTCCTTTTGAAATACGCCACACTCCCATGTCACATCGAAGGCGGATTATTTTAACACCAAATAAAGTGGAAGTGGTTGTTCCTGAGGGGGACAAAGAGGATGTCATTCTAAAATTCATGTACAGCCGTCGGAGATGGATATATGAAAAACGTGAGGAAATGATGGAAAAAATCAGTAATTCCGCCAGCGTTCATCCTGAGCGTTTTCTAACCGGAGCCAAGATTCTTTACCGGGGTAGACGAATGCGTTTGGAAGTACAGTTCCATCAGAATAAGTCCATTGGAGTGGAATATCGAAATGGTTTTTTTATCCAACGACCTGATAATTGTTCTGATTTCGAAATAAAAGCAGCCCTTGAAGAATGGTTGAAGGATCGAGTCCGTAGTGATGTGGATGTATTTGTAAAGCGTTATTCAAAAAAAATGGGGGTGGTTCCAAAAGAAGTTCGTGTTAAACCACTCAAGCATTTATGGGGGAGTTGTGGTAAAAACGGAATTATACACCTGAACTGGCAGTTAATTTTCGCACCAAAATCTGTATTGGAATATGCAGTTGTCCATGAACTTTGCCATTTACAATACCGTAACCATTCACCTGAATTCTGGGTCAAAGTCAGAGAATTGTTACCAGATTATGAACTGCGAAAGAATTGGCTTGATAGGAATGAACATTCTCTTGAGACAAGTCAGATTGGAATCGAGGGGAGTGTTATTTGAGGCTTGCCGATCAAGGAGCTATGTGAAATGCTAATTTTGCTTGATCAATATGGATGTCAAACTTAAAAATCGAATAGAAGAATTAGTGCGTGAGAAAGTTGCAATCGTGCTATATAATCCAGCATGGCCTAAGATGTTTGAAGATAAAGCCGCTTTTTTACGCTGGAAATTGCCTCAGAATCTCGTTAAAAGGATTGAGCATTTTGGTAGTACGGCGGTTCCCGGACTTTCTGCAAAGCCAATCATTGATATTTTAGTGGAAGTAACGAGCTTAGAAGAAACTAAAAAGCAAATCGTGCCAATTTTAGAAGCTGAAGGATATGAATATTTCTGGCGTCCAGCTTTTGGTGATGATGTCCCGCCGTACTACGCCTGGTTCATTAAACGAAATTCGGAAAGCAAACGTACACATCACATTCATGTGGTCGAGGCAGATTCTGAATTATGGGACCGGCTTTATTTTAGAGATTATCTTCGGCAATTTCCTGCAAAAGCTAAGTGCTACGATGAATTAAAGAGAAAAATGTCCAAGGAATATCCAAATGATAGGGCTAAATATACGGGAAAAAAAAGCGACTTCATTTTATTAGTTACTAAAAAGGCAAAGGAATATTATAAATCGCAAAATTAGCACATCACATAACAGCGTGTATGCGGCTATGCTTACCTTGGTCGCTTCGTCCATATTTGCTGGCTGGGGGGCAACATCTCGGGGAAGGTCCTTATAGACGCCCCCCCCCTGGATCCCGGTTTTTTGCTGACAGGGGTCATTCTGTGGCAGGCCATCGTGTTGGTTTTCTCGGCCATTGCCAGTTTCTACACTGCCTGGAAAGCGTCCCGGTTGACTGTGAACGAGGTGCTGCCATATGAATGGCAGAGGTAGTACGGTGATAATAATCAAATAATAAACAATATCCATAGGTTTGCCACAGGCTCATTTGTCTAATTTTTATAATGCTCAATTAAACGAAACATTTGGTCATACAAATCTTCTTCATAAGTAGTATTCAATAAAACATGATCAATATTGGCTATGTCATTAATATAAGATTTGTGCACATCATAAATTTCACCGATTCGTTTTTCGGCTTCTTCCCTTGTCTTACAATTCGCATATTGATAAGCACGCATTTCTTCTTTAGTTCTGGTGGCATGCAAATATATAAAGACCATTTTATTTCCAAATCGTTTTTTTGCATTTTCTATTTGACCCATATTTGAAATAAAAATCTGGGGTTTATTATTCTGAATATTTTTCTCAATCTCGGAAGTACTAACAGCGTATTTTACTCCTTTAAAGTTATTTCCTTTATGAAATTCCCATCTCCAATCGAACTCAGGAGGAAATTCGTTTGCCGCACCTATTGCAATCATACCATCTCGTTTATCATTATCTTTTTCCTCCCTTTGACCCATTTTTGAAACTATTGATATTTGATAAGAACCCATTATATTAAGACATTCCATCAAAGTACCCTTACCAGCTCCTGATGCTGCTGAAACCATGAAAATAACTGGTGTTTCCCTCCTTTTTGTATTTGGATTTTTCTTATAATAATTGATTATACCAACAGCTTGTTTTGTCATTTCTTCTGGTTCATGATAATTTAATATTACATGGTCAAACAGAGCTATATTGTCTATATAACGACTATGAAAATCTCGTATTTTTATTGCTCTGATCTCAGTCGATTTGCTCTCTGGAAGTGCATCTTTCCATGAATCCAGTAATTCACCCATACAATCAACAACTTTCGGCCACATTTCCAACTTTGATGCACTATTAAGTCTATTAAACTGAGTGTGCAATTCTTTTTTCTGTTTTTCGGTTGGTATGAATTTGTGTCGCTTTGTTTGTATTTTTGCTATATCTTCTTCATCAATTGCTTTTGATATTTAGATAGCTTTAGCACGATCTTCAAATTCAGATTTTAATCGGCGTATAACTCTCAAATCACTTAGAACAACGAATAAATCATTCCCTTTTTTAATTTCATCCATTATTAATTTAGTATCAATGCCATATCTTTTACCATTTATAACATAAAGGATATCACAATTTGATTTTTCAATATTATCAATGTGGGTTATGTCATCATCAGGTCCTCTTGAAAGCCTTTCAGCGAACTTTGGTGCCTTCATGGCATATCCATTCTCTAAAATATCATTTAAGAGAGTAGTTTTACCGGACGTCGAGGCTCCTGTAAGAATATATAAATTTCCTTGCATATGTGTATTCTATTTAAATATGTATTTTATAAATTCTGAGAAACTTTCTAAAAGCCAGCGGTATTCTATATTAATATGTAAAAGATCATCAGTAAAAGTCTCAATATGTGTTCCATCATTCTCTGCCATTTCAATCCAGTTATTTAGCTCTGAAATTGTAACCAAACGATGATCATATGCAGCACCAGTTTTTTCAGAGAGTTCTACTAAATCTTTCAGTTGATCGTGTGTATCAAGGTATCCAGCAGGCGGAATATAAAAATAGACGTCACTAATAAACCGTGTTTGTTTTGTTACAACATCATCATCACCAACATTTATTCTTCTATTTGAAAGCCTGCTTATCGTTAAAGGGTCACCATCGCCATTTGTTGCTCTAAAGAGTATCCAATCTGAATAACCTAAACCATCAAATGCATTCTTGAAAAATTTTTCAGGTCGCTTTTTTGGATTCCATTCTCCAAAATCTATTATATCTCCCAATTCTGCTCGCATATATTTAGTAAATTCAGCTTCTGGGAGAAAAAGTTCTTCTACTAACTCACGCTTAGCTGTGAAAGATGTGGAACCATCGCGTAAATCCACATGACCCCCAATCGATTTATCCCAGAGTAATCGATTATCCTTTGTTTTTTTGCTTCGCTGCTGCAAAAGTAATTCACCATTGCGATTAAAGACAAAACCCCATATTGAATATCTTTGAAATTTTAGATTATAAAACGAATGCCTCGGATAAATGCCACGTGGATATTCTTGCATATCGTATAATTGAAGTAATTCGTCATTCGGTTTTGAAAGATAAATACCCCCTTTATCTGGATCTTCAATGAAATCTATGTATGAAATTAATTCAGCATATAAAGTATCATCCGGCAGTACTTCTTTATATGAATCGATTGTCGGAAGATTGTGAGTACTATTACAAAACCAAATTTTATCATCAGATTGTATTAGATTCATTGGAAGTCGTAAATTTAATTGCCATAAAAAAATTCTATTTAAAACTTGGTTTTGTATTTCCTTATCATTAATTGAATTTTTAACATCTTCAGAAAATCCAGCTAACTCAAGTCTTCCTGTCCCGCTAATTCGATTCCGGTGGACATTTAATATATCATACGAAAGATAATTTTGTGAATATTTTATATCCATACAAA
>Ga0255425_1180_pt1 | contig 10700 bp, 8 predicted proteins | sample ANMaggSeSYBR02G4_FD_182640 | JGI IMG/M metagenome (GOLD analysis project Ga0255425, IMG submission 182640) | Sediment cell enrichment communities from methane seep in Santa Monica Basin, California, United Staets - ANME aggregate JGI... | ecosystem: Environmental > Aquatic > Marine > Cold seeps >... | reverse complement strand
AATGTCTATGAGATAGCGGGAACCGGAACGCTTTTTCCTGATGAAAAGGGTAATCCCATGCTTCATATGCACATAGCATGCGGTAGAAAGGAATTGACCGTGACCGGTTGTGTGCGAAACGGTGTAAAGGTCTGGCATATAATGGAAGTAATATTATTCGAGCTGATAGACAGTACAGGTGTTCGTGTTTTTGAAGCGCAGACAGGTTTTAATATGCTAAAGCCTTAAAATATTTTAACAATGATTTAATTTGTCGGAAAGAATATGGCTACTTTTTTTAATTTTTTTACAAAAGTTCCCAGCCTGAAAGGCTTGCCACTAAAAAGTTATTCTATTAACTTGTCTCTGAACAGGCTTAATCTGGGCGTGAATAACATTCTCCTTGATGTGCATCTTAGTCCGGAGTTTTGCAAGATAACAAGCAAGGTAATACTTCAGCTAATTCTAAGGAGGTTTAAATCATCACATACACCGGGTTTGGATAAAAAATTTGACTGGTTTAAAGAAAGAAATGAATTCAAAAGACTCTGTCATGATGTATTGATAGATGCAATTAATAAGGCAAAACTTGCCCGTGAAGTTCAAATTGATTACTTGGCACAGATAGCAGTAATTGAACTGTTTATCAGGGAAATCAGAAAACAATATGAAGCAAGCGTGCAAAATTTTAAAAATATCATACACAAGCATGAAATAGCTCGTAATCAGGCTATGACAATAGAATTAAAAGAAGAACTTTCAAAAATAATGCAAAATAAAAAATCAGTTTTTCGCGAGGTAGGCATTGATGTTTTTAAATGTCTGTTCAAGGTGCAGACAGAAGGTTTAAATGAATTGCGTAAAGTAAATTTTGGAAGTAAAGCAATTCTTCCCGATGAATTTTTTTTCAATTCCTTTTTACAGGTTGATAATCCTTATGATGATGATTTTATGATAGAAGAATATATGCTGCTGGGACATCGCTTTGAAGATCCCAATAGATATGAAGCATTAATTTATTTGATTAAAAGTATTCTTGGCGATATTTACAAAAAAGACTTCGACCCGCAGGAAATTTCTGATCAAGATAAATTTCAGGATAATTATGATAAGATTATAGATAATTTGATTAAGGAAGTTGATAATATTGATATTCTATTTAACTACTTTCATACTCAAAACTTATATAGAAAATTAAAAAAGCAAAAAGGAGACAAAGAAGAGCTTCTAAAATTAAAGCAAAGGTTAAAGGAGCAGAAAGCTTTTTTAAATTTGTTTCTCAAGAAGTTTAGCAGCAATGGTTTGATGGAAAGCATTATTGCATTTTATGAAATGCGGCAAGTTTACCATGAATACTGTCCTCCTTTGTTTCCGCAAGAGGTATTACAGTTTATAATTACGCCGAAAGCAAGAAAAAATATTAAAAACAAACTCAAAAAATTTAATAAATATTATGGCAAATCTTATTCTCTTACGCCGCTTCGCAAGATAATTAATAATCAAAAAAGAATTACTAATGAAAAGAAGAAAAAATATTTATTACAATTCATTAAAAATTTTGCCCGTTATCACAGAGATCTTGAAAATTTCAAACTACTAAATAATGCCATTGATTGTGTTAATCTGACTTTTGAAGAAAGAATTATCAAGCTTTCCCGCGCTAATAATACATTGTATGAATTTCTTCTTCCACATGAACTCGTTGTTGGCGAAAAACCAATTATCAATCATGTAATAATTAAAGCTGATGTGCGGGGTTCTTGTGATATAGTTAATAAAATGAACGAGAAGGGATTAAATCCTGCATCTAATTTTAGTCTTAATTTTTTTGATCCAATAGCTGAGATTTTATCTCGATACGGCGCGCTTAAAGTATTTATTGAAGGAGATGCAGTTATATTATCAATATATGAGCATGCTGATACTCCTGGGAATTGGTACAGCGTTGCCCGCGCATGTGGACTGGCTGTTAACATGCTGCAAATTATACAGCGGTACAATATAATAAATAAGAAGAACAATCTCCCCAACCTCGAAATAGGGATAGGCATAGAGCATTGTGATGGCCCCCCAACATTTTTCTTTGAGGGCGACAATCGCATTATGATATCTCCTGCTATAAACAAGGCAGACAGGTTGTCTGGATGCGAAAAATCTTTGCGAATGCTGTTTTTTGATAGAAAAATGCCTTTTAATCTTTATGTTTTTCAAACGATTACAGAAAAGGATATATTTGTAGATAGTGATGACCTGCTTATTCGATATAATGTAAGAGGAATTGAATTGAGTGAAACTGGTTTTGAGAAACTATCAAAGGAAATTGATTTAGAATTAATAGAATGTAAAATTCCGGAATTACAAAAAGACAAGATTAAAATTTATACAGGAAAATTTCCAACAGTTTCCGGCAGGTACCAGCGTATTGTTATCAGGGAGGAGTGTATCCATGAAGTAAATCCATCAGACATGAGCATTATACAAATGACATCTCGAAAATATTATGAAGTATGTAATTATGATATAATAAATAAATATTTATTTAAGATTTTGAAAGAGAAATAATTTTGTAAATTATGGTCGTGAGGTGGTAATATGAAATCAATAGATGAACTTTTGGAGCGGGAACCAGGGCTTGAATACCTTGGTTTGACGAATCTGAAAAAAGTACACTGGAATTATTGCACTCCGATATTATACGAGCACGCAGTAAAAAATAAGGCTACCAACTTAAGGCGGGACACTTTCGAACCTTTTGTTTTTGATTATCGTAAAACATCAATTGTCCAAAATTGACATAACATATCCAAGTATAGTGCATTCTATGCACCATAGTGGTGCATAGAATGCACTATACATAATTTGTTGAAATCACAGAATGTCCCGTCTTAAGTTGGTAGCCTGAGAATGTCTATGAGATAGCGGGAACCGGAACGCTTTTTCCTGATGAAAAGGGTAATCCCATGCTTCATATGCACATAGCATGCGGTAGAAAGGAATTGACCGTGACCGGTTGTGTGCGAAACGGTGTAAAGGTCTGGCATATAATGGAAGTAATATTATTCGAGCTGACAGACAGTACGGGCGTTCGTGTTTTTGAAGCGCAGACAGGTTTTAATATGCTAAAGCCGTAATATATATTACAACTAACATGTAAATGGATATTAACAAGAATGCTTGGAAAGCCTTGGTGGTTATTATGACGATTAAGCTATCTGTGAAAATCGGTGTTGAAAAGGTAAAAAAAATGATTTAGAAAGAATATTGAAAGGAGGTCAGTGCTATGAAAAGGTATCGTTTTTTTCTTATGACGGTCTTTGTGTTTGCTTGTGTTATCGGATCAGAAGCGCCGGTAGTGGCCGCTGAAGAGGCCCCCTCTATGTCCGGTAATGCGGTCAGCACCAGGGATCCTGGCATACCTTTAGACCAGCTCGAACTCCTGCTGAGGCCGTTGACGAAAACAGAGCTTGTCATCGAAGCCGATGCTTGGCTGCAGATACTGAAGGCAAAGGTCAAACAGATCAGCGATGCTGAGATCGCCGTCAAGAAGAAGAATGAACAGATAGCAAAAGCGGAAGAAGTGGCTGATGCCGCCAAGGCCGCCAGGGAGGCTGCAGAAGAGGCCAGGAAAGCCAAGGAAACGGCCAGCCGGGAGGGTGGCCTGGAGGCCGCCAAGGAAGCCGCGGAGGCTGCCAAAGAGGCTGAGAAAAAGGCGGCAGAGGTAAAAAAAGTGGCTGAGGAAGTCGGTAAGGCTGAGAAACAGGCCGAGGCGGATGAAGCCATACGGGCGGCAACTGAAGATGCTCTGGAAAAAGCAGCGGAGAAAGCGGAAGAGACGGACAGCGCTCATCGTGTGCCGGCGCCGGAGGCGGATAAGCTGGATGCGGGTATAAAGGCATTAAAAAGTAAAGATGCCAAGGAACCTGATAAGCTAAAGGAAGTAGCTGAGGCGGCAAAGGCGGCGGCCAGCACCAAAGCCGAGGTGAAAATCAAATTGCTCGAGAACGTCACTGATCTGCGGAATGAACGTACCGCCATGATCGATCTCATGAATGTCGTACTTAATGAACTCGAAAAGAAGGGTGGCGAGGTCGAGGATTACCGTAAGTACGTCACCGCCGTGTCGGGAATCAAGATTGATGTTACCGATTCCTCTGCTGCCTGGATGTCCATGGTCGGCTGGTTGAAATCGGAAGAGGGTGGCTTGCGGTGGGTGTGGAATATCGCCAAATTTCTGCTGACCATCGCCGCATTCTACATCTTGTCCCTGATCATGGGTAAGGCCGTTGAGAAGATGATAGGGACCTCGAGACGGGTGTCGACCTTGCTGCGTGATTTCCTGTACAAGGCCGTGCGACGGACGGTGATCATGGTGGGCGTAATCATGGCCCTGGCGGCCCTTGAAATCAATATCGGGCCGGTGATGGCGGTCATCGGCGCTGCAGGTTTTGTAATAGCTTTTGCATTGCAGGGCACGCTCAGCAACTTCGCAAGCGGTATCATGATTCTTATGTACCGGCCTTTTGACGTTGGAGATATAGTGGACGCGGGCGGGGTGACCGGCAAGGTCCGTTCAACCAATCTGGTGTCCACTCATATCAGGACATTTGATAACAAATCAATGATCGTTCCCAATAATGAAATTTGGGGCGGGGTGATCACAAATTCTACCGGTACTAAAAAACGACGCGTGGATATGGTGTTCGGCATCGGCTATGGCGATGATATCGCCAAGGCCCAGGGCATTCTCGAAAAGATCACAAACGACCACGAGCTTGTGCTTAAGGATCCTGAACCGGATATCAAGGTGCACGAACTGGCCGACTCCTCGGTCAATTTCATCTGCCGCCCCTGGGTTAAGACAGCGGATTATTGGACCGTGTACTGGGATGTCACGCGTGCGGTGAAAGAGGAATTTGACCGGCAGGGTGTGTCGATTCCATTTCCGCAACGTGATATTCATCTGTACCAGGAGGCACTGGAAAATGCCGCGAGGTGATGTGATGTTTAGGGATAAACTTGAGCATAGCCGAGAATTAAGTTTATTGGGAGAAACTGATGAAATCAAAAAGATTTTTAATCTCATTGTTTATTGTTTTTGCCATGGCTACAGGAGTTTGTGCGCAAGAGAAAAAATGGAGTGACCAGGCGGAACTTTCCTTTGTCGATACCGGAGGAAACACCGACGTTACAAGCCTGTCAGCCAAGAATCTTCTGAAGTATGAATTCAGCGATGAGTTGCAGGCTGCATGGAAACTCGGGGCTCTGTATGGACAAAGCGACGGTGAAAAAAATGCGGAGTCTTACTTCAGTGACCTCCGCCTGGACTATTTATTCACAAAGCATTTATATGCCTTTGGCAATGCGGGGTGGTCGAAGGACAAATTCGCAGGTATTGACTCGCGGTACTACGTGGGTCCTGGTGCAGGGTATAACTTTCTCTATGGACCAAAACACTTCCTTGTGGCCGAAATTGGCCTCAACTACGTCAATGAGCAATACATCGATGACACGGACAAAGAATACCTCGGAGGCCGTGCTTTTGCCGAGTATGAATATGCCTTCACGGATAAGAACAAATTTTCCCAGTCCGTGGAATACCTGCACGATTTCGATGATAGCAATAATTATAATGTGAATTCGGAAACAGCCCTGATATCCGCATTGAACGACTATCTCGCGCTAAAGACGAGCTACATAGTCAAGTATGATAATCAACCTGTTCCATCAACACTGAAAGATACCGATACCATCCTGTCGGTCACGCTCGTTGTTAATTTTTAGTAGAAAAGGGGATTCTTAATGTCGCACGCGAAAAAGGGTGCGATTATCACCGCCATTTTGATTTTGCTATATGGAGTCTTTGGCTTCCTGATTGCGCCGTATATTCTCAAGTCCAAGCTGATATCAGGCATAGCCGGGCAGCTTGGCCGAAACGCCACCGTGAATGAAGTCAAGGTGAACCCTTTTGTGCTTTCGGTAACGGTGAGGGGCTTTGAAATGAGTGAGCCTGATGGCGAGCGATTCGTTGGCTTTGAAGAACTGTATGTCAATTTCCAGCTTTCCTCGATTTTCCTGCGAGCATACACCTTTGACGAGATTCGTCTGATCGCACCCGAAGGACGGGTGAAGGTTTTACCTGATAGCAGCCTGAATTTTTCAGACATCCTTGCCTCATCGGATCCAGCCGATGCTCCTCCGGATAAAAGTAATGAGTTGCCGCCTATTTCAGTCGCCCGGCTGAAGATCGAACATGGACATCTCGCGTTTAGCGATCTTTCGCGGCCCACGCCGTTTGAAAAGGACTTTTCCCCGATAGAGATTACGTTGAATGACTTCAGTACCCGTAAGGATAGCGAGAGTCTGTATGCGTTCACTGCAACCACGGAAGAGGGTGAAGTCGTGAGTTGGGAAGGCAACATCTCGGTCAATCCGCTTCGATCTCAGGGGCATTTTGTACTAACCGGCATCAAGACACGCACACTATGGAAATACGTTCAGGATCAGGTGCGTTTCGAATTAACCGGTGGATCGTTCGACCTGGCTGCCCGGTATGATATGGATGCCGGCAAAGAGGTTTTACATTTTGAAGTGATTGATGGCGAGTTCAAACTCAATGAGTTAAAGCTGGTTGAGAAAGGCGTCAATACAACGCTTATGTTAGTGCCTCGCTTTTCCGTTAAGGGGGTTCACATAGACCTCAGCAATAAAAAGGCTATATGTGCTTCCGTTAACACCAACGATGCTCTCTTTAAGAGCTGGCTTACTTCCGATGGCACCTTGAATTACCAGGCGCTTTTTGCAATGGATAGCTCTGAAGATGAAAGTAAGACGTCATCCGGGACCCAGGATCAACCAGGAGCAGACAGACAACCCTGGCGCATCAGCGTTAAGGAACTGACGCTGGAAAACTATGGCGTGGCGCTGGAAGACCGCATGCTGGTTAAACCGGTGCATGTCAATCTGGAGCCGATCAACCTGAATCTAAAAAACTTGAGCAATCAGAAAGATTCGCAAGCTGAACTTGCACTTACGCTTAAGGTCAACCAAACAGGAACCGTCAGAGTCAAGGGACTGGTCAGCATTAACCCGGTATCCATGGATCTCTCCTTACAGGTTGCACGGATCGCTTTGAAGTCGTTCCAGTCGTATGTGGATTCCGTTGCACAGCTTGAACTTGTGACCGGCACAGCAGCTCTCGATGGTAAATTTCAGTATCGGCCTTTGGGTGGTCACGGACCTGAAATGCGCTACAAAGGCAGTGTAAGCATCGATGGCTTTGGGGCCGTGGATAGATTACATTCCGAGGATTTCCTGAAATGGGAGTCGCTTTTGTTTAACGGTTTGGTGCTTGACGTTCAGCCTGACAAACTGAGTATTTCTGAGATTGTTGCTAATCAACCCTACGTCAGGGTTATCATCTGGCCCGACTCAACAGTTAATCTGACCGAAATCTTTTCTGCTCAGGATGGTGAGACCACCAATGATGTCGATTCAGAGGCACAGACTCCAATCCCGGTTACCATCGATACGGTTCGCATTGAAAATGCTTCGGTGAATTTTTTCGACCTCTCCCTTAAACCAAATTTTGCAATGGGGATCCAGGGTCTGAATGGAACTGTAAAGGGACTCTCTTCCAAGTCTTTGGCGCGGGCTGATGTCCTGCTCGAAGGCAAAGTGGATAAATACGCGCCGGTAAAGATTGACGGTCAGATTAATCCTTTGAGCGAAGATGTTTACACGGATTTGGCGCTCTTTCTCAAGAACATCGAACTTAGCACTTTCACGCCATATTCCGGCAAGCTTGCCGGTTATGCCATCAACAAAGGAAAGCTGTCACTGGATCTCAAATACAAGCTCTCAGAGAACCTCCTTGTTGGCGAGAATGAAATCTTTATGGATCAATTTACCTTTGGTGAGTGCATAGATAGCCCCGATGCCACAACATTACCAGTTCGTCTTGCTGCGGCTCTGCTAAAGGATCGTGAGGGGAAAATTGACATTGATCTGCCAGTGCGGGGCGATCTGAATGACCCTGAGTTCAGTTATGGCCGTATTGTGGTGAACGCTCTGGTCAATCTGATCACCAAAATCGTCAGCTCCCCGTTTGACATGCTGGCTGGTCTTGTCGGGGGAGATGGGGAAGGGCTGAGTTTTGTGGAGTTTAAATTCGGTAGTGCTGCGCTTGGGACTGAGCAGATCAGAAAGCTTGAGCAACTGGCCAAGGGGCTCCACAATCGACCGACGCTTAGACTTGAAATCAAAGGAGTTGCGGATACAAAACACGACAGGGTGGCGCTGGCTGAAGCGGAACTGTTAGACCAACTGAAACGTGCAAAACTCGAAGAGCCGGTAGCCGTTGAATTATCACTGCCCACTCGCACCGAGGACATTTCGCTGTCTGATGATGACTATGTACGTCTCATAACTCAGGCCTATGCGGACAGATTTGGAGAACACCCCAGGACCTTATTTGAAATCGAGTCGGAGACGTCCGAATCACCAAAGATCGAGCCCGAGGTTCTCATTGCCGCTGCCAGGCAACGATTAATCGAAAAGATAGCAGTCAATGAAACCAGCCTGCGGCGTCTCGCCCAAGAACGGGCAAGACAGATCAAGGATCACTTGATCCGGAAAGGAGAAATCCCGAACGAACGAGTGTTTATGGTTGAAGTTAAGATCGACCACGCTTCGGATGCTGATATGATACGCACCAATCTTACACTGTCAGGCATTTAGGAAAGCGGCGCTTTTTTGAGCGAGCCCTTGGTAGAAATGAATATCGCGTTGCGGAAGTGGTGGTATTTGGCAGGGAAATCACTTAAAGCATATAAACGCCGTAGAAGGAGAAAATTAAAATGACAAGACAAAGCAAATTTCCAACTGGATGGGATGAGAAGCGTGTGAAATTCGTACTCGAACATTATGAAACCCAATCAGAGGATGAAGCTGTTGTATGATTAAAACAAAAGTAAAAATCCGACCCCAGAGGGGCCGGCTTTGGCTTAACCCCTGGAAGGGGATAAAATTGCCTTTGCATCCAGAGGGGGTAAGGGTTGAGTTGCCCCTTAGTAATAATAATTTGTGCTGTGTTTAACCTACTTACTTTTCTATATCTTTTTGGTATTTTATAAAGTTCCGTATCGCTTCAGTATCTAAACTTACAGTATCAACGCAATAACCTTGTGCCCAAAAACGGTTACCCTATAGGTTGTTGGCATAATTTGCGAAATTTACTCATTTGCTACTCCTTCGTTAAGTTGCGGGACAACTCGACCTTGGAGTAACAAATGTTGTTCAGATGGTAAAACCACTGAACTGTGACCTGGCCCTGAGGGCCAGGTTTTCTATGTTAGAATAAAATGTAGCCGTTCACGGCTTGAAACTTGAAATTGGAAAATAGAAATTTGGGAGAGATGAAACGAGTGTACGAGTTGGATGTTTGCAAACTGTCGGAAGCGTTAACAGATATGGTCTGGCATGACTTTGATAAGTGAAACAAAAAAGGAGGAGAATATGAGATTAATTAAAACCACTTTATTAATTGGATTTTTAGTATTTTTTGTAGCCATGCCTGGAATATGTATTGCCGAAATAGAATCGGGTTCTGTATTTATTAGTCCCTTTGTAGGTGGATTTAATTTTGAAGGAAATCGGGATTATGAGGATGGGCATACGTATGGTTTAGGGGTCGGATATAATTTTGATGAGCACTGGGGAGCTGAAGCTGTTTTTAATTTTGTTGAATCAGAGCTTGAAAGAAAGGGCGGAGACTTGGATGCATATATATATCGTCTTGACGGCTTATATCACTTTATGCCTTCTCAGAAAATTGTGCCTTATATAGGTGCAGGTGTGGGGTTGATGACCGCAGATCGCGAAAGACGTAGTACTGATAATGATCCGATAGTTAATTACGGAGGAGGGCTGAAATTCTTTTTCAATAAAGCGGTCGCGCTGCGGGCTGATGTAAGACATATAATATCCTTTGATGATACGTATAATGATCTTGTTTATACTATTGGACTAATCTATAATTTTGGTGGTGAAGAAAAAACCCAAAGAAAAGACAGCGACAACGACTGTGTATATGATGATATGGATAAATGCCCTGATACTCCTCATGGAGTTGCGGTAGATTCTGCTGGATGCCCCCTTGATAGTGATAGAGACGGAGTTTATGATTATAAGGACAAGTGTCCGGGGACATCAGCAGGTGTAAAAGTAAACTCTGCAGGATGTTCTCTTGATAGCGATAGAGACGGAGTGTATGATGATAAGGACGAGTGTCCGGGCACTCCAGCAGGTGTTGCAGTAAACTCTGCAGGATGTCCCCTTGATAGTGATAGAGACGGAGTTTATGATTATAAGGATAAGTGCCCTGGGACACCAGCAGGTGTAAAAGTTGATTCAAGGGGGTGCTGGGTAATTAAAGGGGTACAATTTGATACTGCAAAATGGGATATAAAACCTGAATGTTACCCGATATTAGATGAAGTTGTTGCTATTTTGGCAAATAACCCCAATTTAAAAGTAGAAATCGAGGGCCATACCGATAAGAGCGGTTCTTTGGAATTTAACCAACAACTATCTGAAAATCGTGCCAAAGCAATAATGGAATATTTCATAAAAGAAGGCATTAATACTAAACGTCTTTCAGCAAAAGGTTTTGGCCCATCTCAACCTCTATATACCAACGATACTTCGGAAGGCAGAGCTAAAAA
>Ga0255425_1211_pt1 | contig 11172 bp, 7 predicted proteins | sample ANMaggSeSYBR02G4_FD_182640 | JGI IMG/M metagenome (GOLD analysis project Ga0255425, IMG submission 182640) | Sediment cell enrichment communities from methane seep in Santa Monica Basin, California, United Staets - ANME aggregate JGI... | ecosystem: Environmental > Aquatic > Marine > Cold seeps >... | reverse complement strand
TATGATCCGGATGGATTTATAACGAATTACAAATGGGACTTTGGTGATGGGAATATTACATCCACGACAGAAAAGATAATAACACACTCTTACCCTTTGAAGGGTGATTACGTCGTAAATCTAACGATAACAGATAATTCAAGTACAACAAACTCAACAACCAGATCTGTTCAAGTAGTGCTAATAGACATTACTATCGATCTATATACTGGCTGGAACCTAATTTCTTTACCGTTAATGCCCGAAGAAACCAGCATTGCATTTGTACTGTCTCCAATCAACGGCAATTACAGTATAATCTGGGAATATAACGCAAGCGACACTTCTGACCACTGGAAGAAGTACGATCCGGGTGTACCATTCGGAAACGATCTAACAAATATGGAACCCGGTAAAGGATACTGGATATTGATGACATCTGACAACACATTGCCCATTAGTGGAACTGTACCGGTGTCAACTGATATTGTTTTAAAGACCGGCTGGAACCTTATGGGTTACAATTCTCTTGATAGTCAGCCAGTAGCCGAGGCTCTCTCTTCAATAAGTGGTAATTGCAGTATCGTTTGGACATATAATGCAAGCGACACTGCTGATCACTGGAAGAAGTATGATCCATCTGTACCCTTTGTAAACGACTTAACCATTGTTGAACCTGGTAAAGGATACTGGATAATGATGACATCTGATGATATTTTAGAAATATAAAATATTAGAGTTTGATAAATTTAATTTAGTAATTGATAAAAAGAGAGGTTTAGAAAATGAAGCAGTATACAAATAAAATTATTTGGAAACATATTTTATCGGCAATAGTACTTATTGCATGTATTCCAATCGTTTCGGCAACACCACCGATCCCTGAGTCATATTGGGGATATGCAACGTTAAATGGAGTACCTGCGCCTAACGGTACATCCATCACCGTGGAAGTTTACGGCACTTCAGAGGTGGTTGGAAACACAACTGTGCAATATCCAAATGGTGGCTATTCATTAGACATTATTTTTAATGACACGGATACAGCAGAAGATGAAGGTGCTGACGGAGAGGACGCATTAACATGGAAGATAAATGAGATTAATTGCTCAATTCCTGCGCCGGGGACAGATACTGCAACTTCCGGCGGGACAAATGGTAACTTTAACCTTACCGCAACAGATACTACATCACCAGTTATCAACTCAGTTACACTGTACCCGACTGATCCAAATACCGGTGATAATATTACAGTCACTGTAAATGCTACGGATAATGTCGAAGTAACAACTGTAACAGCTGACGGTGTGTCTCTAAGCAACGCTGGTGGAGATGACATCTGGGAGGGAATCATAACAGCTATTGAAGGAACCCACACAGTGAACATCTCAGCAAGTGATGCAGCTGCTAATACCGTCTATGACGAAACAGCAAACTATACAGCAACACCCCCTGCTGATGCTATGGAACCAGTGATCAACTCAGTTACACTGGACCCGACTGATCCGAATACCGGTGATAATATTACAGTCACTGTAAATGCTACGGATAATGTCGAAGTAACAACTGTAACAGCTGACGGTGTGTCTCTAAGCAACTCTGGTGGAGATGATACCTGGGAGGGAACCATAACAGCTATTGAAGGAACCCACACAGTCAACATCTCAGCAAGTGATGCAGCTGGTAATACCGTCTATGACGAAACAGCAAACTATACAGCAACACCCCCTGCTGATGCTATGGCACCAGTTATCAACTCAGTTACACTGGACCCGACTGATCCGAATGCCGGTGATGATATCACAGTCACCGTAAATGCTACGGATAATGTCGAAGTAACAGCTGTAACAGCTGACGGTGTGTCTCTAAGCAACTCTGGTGGAGATGACGTATGGGAGGGAACCATAACAGCTATCAGCGGAACCCACACTGTAAACATCTCAGCAAGTGATGCAGCTGCTAATACCGTCTATGACGAAACAGCAAACTATACAGCAACACCCCCTGCTGATGCTATGGCACCAGTTATCAACTCAGTTACACTGGACCCGATTGATCCGAATACCGGTGATGATATTACAGTCACTGTAAATGCTACGGATAATGTCGAAGTAACAGCTGTAACAGCTGACGGTGTGTCTCTAAGCAACGCTGATGAAGATGACATATGGGATGGAATCATAATAGCTATTGAAGGAACCCACACAGTCAACATCTCAGTAAGTGATGCAGCTGCTAATACCGTCTATGACGAAACAGCAAACTATGCAGCAACACCACCACTTGCTGATAATATAACACCAGTGATCAACTCAGTTACACTGTACCCGACTGATCCAAATACCGGTGATGATATCACAGTCACTGTAAATGCTACGGATAATGTCGAAGTAACAGCTGTAACAGCTGACGGTGTGTCTCTAAACAACGCTGGTGGAGATGACATCTGGGAGGGAACCATAATATCTATTGAAGGAACCCACACTGTAAACATCTCAGCAAGTGATGCAGCTGCCAATACCGTCTATGACGAAACAGCAAACTATACAGCAACACCACCTGTTACCCCACTTCCAGTCATACTGGTTGAAGATGTTACAGCAGCGCCAAACGGCTATGCATTTACATCAGTAATGGTTAAAAATGTGACTGCTCTGGGTTCAGGTAGTATCACTGTTGCATTTGACCCATCAGTAATTCAGGTAATTGATGTAACTTCAGGAGATGTAAATGCTCTTACTGTGCAGGACTGGAATGTCAATAACACAGCAGGCTCATTGGAGATAACAGCATGGGATGTAGAGGAATCACATAATGGCGATGTAGTTTTTGCTCATGTTACTCTTCACTCAGTCGGAGATCACCTGGATTCAACACCATTGGCTATCAGCTCTGCGGAATTGATCAATTATGACACCTACGAACCGATAACGTACACTGTAGCCACCGGGACATTGGATATAATTGCACCTGTTGTAATAATTGACAATGTCGTTGCAGCTTCAGGTGAGTTCACAACAGCACAGATCATGGTTAACAACGCGAGTAATCTGGGTTCAGGTAGTATCACTGTTACATACAACACATCAGTAGTTCATGTAACTAATGTAACCTCTGGAGATGGAAATGCTCTTGCTGTACAGAGCTGGGACATCGATAACTCAAATGGCTCACTGGAGATAACAGCATGGGATGCAAATGAATCGCATAATGGCGATGTAGTTTTTGCTCATGTTACCTTCCATGCCGTAGGAGAATACCCGGATTTAACACCACTGACCATCAGTTCCTCAGAATTGATCGATTATACCAGCTATGGCATTATTGGACACAGTGTAGCCAATGGAACATTCAGTATAATTGACAAAGAACCGCCAGTGATAACAGATGCAATTGCCACTTCGGATGTGATCCTGAATGACAACGGCAGACCCAGAGTACCGGGCACGAATGTTACTGTATTGAATGCAACTGTACTTGATAGCGAATCTGGTGTGGTGAACGTCACTATTGATCTCTCGCCGATCGGAGGTTCAGATGATCAGGTCATGGAGAGAATAGCTGGTACAGATGTCTGGACAGTAGCGACAACTGCTACCGATGGTATTAACCTGACTCATGAACTGGTTGTTACTGCAACAGACGGGGCAGACAATACAAACACTTCGGTTATCGGACTGACTGTACTCTTGCGAGGCGATGTTGTTCGGGATGGAGATCTGAATTCTGCAGATTCACTATACATAGCAAAGTATCTGGTAGGTAAAGAAAGCATGCCCTCATTGCTTGTAAGTGATATGTCCCCTGCCCAAGGTGATGGAAAGATAACTTCTGCAGATGCACTCTATCTGGCAAAATATCTTGTAGGAAATGAGGCGGCACCATAAGGCATCCTTACGGATGCCTTTTTCTTTGCTGATGTGAATATGAAAGCATTAACAATATCAATTTGTGCGCTTCTTCTTTTGATGACGTTAGCCCTGCCTGTGTCTGCAGAGCCTGAGTTATATTTTGGAGAAGTTGAGACACTGGAGGATGGATCTAAGGTCGTATCATTAATGGTTAAGGATGTGGATAATCTAGGTTCATGTGAAGTCAATATAGAATTTACTACATCCGGAGTCGAGGTTACAGGGGTAACATCAGGAGATGGGAATGCCCTTACGGTGCAGAGTTCGGATATCGACAACACAGCCGGTTTAGTGAAGATAACAGCATACGATGCAAATACAGCTTATAGCGGTACTGTGGTTATTTGTAATATTGCATACATGGAAAGTGATTCAAATCCGTTTAAAATCTCTTCCGCAGAATTATTCGATTATGATAGTTATGAAAAGATTCAGCACACTGGAAACAATGACATTGATCGAAGTTCAGGAAAATCCACTGTTAAGCCCACTGCAACAAAAGCCGTAGATGATTCTGCCACAAGCGTTGCAACGGTATCCGTAGGTGAAGCAGATGGAGAAGGTGTCGTTGCCGAATCCACAGAAATTGCAGACGAGACAAATGGGTCACCCGGGGAAGATAATGATGGTATTCCCGGATTTGGATTATTGACTGGTCTATCGGTTATGTTGATAGCAGTGCAACTATTGCGGAAAAAATGATAAGATAAAGTAAGATCGGTTGTAAAACATCTGCACATCCGATGCATTGGCGGCTATTAGATTGCTATGCTTAATGTGCCCCAATCGAATATGGAGTTGTTCTGACATAGGATGAGCAGGTGTTTTTTCTTTTTTTTCTGAGTAAGTTCTATATAATATTTGGAATATTAAATTATGATGGAATAGTAAATGTTAATAAAAATGTTGAGGTATATCATACTTTATTTGATGTTTACACAAATTGTATCAGCATCCGGAGTAGGTGTTACTCCTGGTAATTTGGACTTCAGTGCGCAGATTTGGGGTTCAGATACTGAATCGCTGTTCGTATTCAATACTGGCACCGAAGTATCAAACTATAAAGTATATGTGGATAAAGATTATGCTGACTGGTTTGATATCTCGCCTGATAACTTCACTTTGAGTGCAAATGAGAACAAAGAGGTGATTTTAAAATTAAAACCACAGACATCTGCTGCAGATGATTTTAATTTCATGGCGTATGTGGTTGTTTCCTCCACATCTTCAGATGTTAGTATAGGTCATGGCATCAAGATACCAGTTCATGCCAAAGTATCAAATTCAGGAATTATGCTAACCATATTGTTAATATTAATAATTGTCTGTGCTGGAGCAGGCTATCTTATTAGAAAAAAATAAACGTGTGAAATTATTCAATGACAATAAAAAATAAAAAAAATCCACATATATTTCTTGTAATCATTATGATAGCTATGCTGCAGCTATTATCTGTACATCCGGTGCTGGCATTGTCAACCCTGCATACAGAAACAGAAGGCTGGAACCCTGACGGTGTTTTGTTGCAGACCATTAAGCATGGTACAGTGAATGGTGGTATTTATGTTGGAGGTGGACATGGCATGGAGTACACCACCAGCTATACCCAGAACTTCACAGTGCCAAATGGAACTGTGAAGTGGGCACGGCTGTATGTAAGCGCGAAAGATACCCTGTGGTTAAATCTTTCCTTGAACGGACATTTCCTGGGTAATTATACTGATCTTACCAATAATTCTAAGGTGTACTCAAACTACAAAACTGATGATCATGGCATGTGCTGGGCATATTATGATAATGTGGATGAATGGATAGTGAATGGCATTAATACGGCTACGGCAGATCTTGGCTCAAGGGTTGGCCTCAACACCAAGTCATGGGGTATTATGCTTATCGCAGTATTTGAAGGGGGAGATAGTCCTGAGTTAATAGAATATTGGGTCAATGAAGGAAATCCCCTCTTACACGGCAATCATCCACCGTTCACCTGGCATCACAACACCACAAACACTACATTCGCAGATATTACTGAGGTGAATAATGTGACCACTGCCACCTTGTGGACAGCATATATATGGGGCAGCGAAGAGAGTGAGCCGGAGTCACATGATTCTCTGTGGTTAAACTCGAATCTGGTAGCTGAGGACGCATCAGATGGAGCTGGGACTGATGATCAGGGCAACATATGGAGAGGCGCATGCTTTGATCTGGAAAAATGGGACGTTACCCGCAGTCTGGTCCGGGATAATGTGGTTTTGTATGACCGGGGTGAAGACAGTATTCTCAGTCCAGTGGGGGCTGTACTTGTAATAACGCGAAGCTCAGAATCTACAGCATCAAGCCGGGAGGTGCATCTGGATAAGAAAATCCTGCCAATTGAGTCACCGGAGGTTACACCGGACACACTTGACATTGGTATACTTGAACCAGAGTGGCAGAGTGATGCACAAATGCTTACAAGTGTCACTCCTGGCAAATTGAATTTCAGTGTGCAGGTTGGCGGTTCAGATACTAAATCACTGTTCGTGTTAAATGCCGGCAATGAAGTTTCAAGCTATAATGTATACGTGGATGAAGATTATGTTGACTGGTTTGATATTTTACCTGATAATTTCAATCTAAGCGGCAATGAGAAGAGAGAGGTGAAATTAAAATTAAAGCCGCCCCTATCTGCAAATGGGGAGTACGATCTCAAAATATATGTTGTAGCTTCCCCACCTTCTTCTGATTCCTATGTAGGTAGCGACATCAATATGCCGGTTCAAGCCACAGTGTCAAATTCAGGAATAAAGTTAGTTATAATACTAGTATTATCAGTCATTGGAGCGGGTGGTGTTCTATTACTTCAAAGGCAATAAAAATCATGAAGCAATTTCATAATGATAAAAAAATGATAGCACGCATATTTCTCTCATGTGCCGTGATAGCCATGCTGTTAATATTGTCGGTACACCCGGCAATTGCAGATTATAACTTCGACGGCTTTCCTAAAACAGATGAACTCGAAGAGGTAGAACAAGGCTCTGTCAAAGGTGGTGTATATATCGATGGAGGTCATGGAGTCGGCTTATCTCCCTATACCCAGTCTTTCAATGTCCCTGAGGGAGAAGTGAAATGGGCAAGACTGTATGTGGGTGTATGGGGTGGCAAAAAAGAAAATACTGGCAGCGTAGCTGTAACTTTCAACGATAAAGAATTGGAGACACTGGAACTTGAAGGGGAAGCTGACACTAATTCCAATGTCTACTGTTCTAGTCACGGAGTCTACTGGATATACTATGATGTCACTGATAATACTACTTCCGGCCCTATCGATGCCGTGGTAACGACCAGCGGCGAAATCGACGGCAGGATGTATGGAGTTGTGCTTGTGGCAGTGTATGAAGAATCAGACGGCGAGGAGGTAGAATACTGGATCAATGATGGGAATGTAAACCTGCACGGTGAAGGCTGGTCAGGTGAGTATGCAACAAATGATGAAGCAGTGGCAGAGTTTGACGGTACAGTAGATGTGGATAAGTTTGCCGCAGCCCGGCTTACAGTAGTGTACCTAACCGGTACACCTGGTTTGAACGACTACCTCTATTTTAATGATGAAAAATTATGCGATGGAGACAACTGTGATGACATAGCAAACTCAAAGCAGAGTTTTGATATTAAAACATTTGATGTGATAGACTACATTGAAAAAGAAGCAAATAAGGCAACGTTCGAGCTGGGAGATGAGGATTATGTGCATCCTGTCTTGGCTGTGCTGAGCCTGCATACAGAAGAAGAAGGAGATTCTGACCTGACAGTTTCCAATGTTGCAGTTCCTATTCTGTACACAGGGACCACCAATACCATCTCTGCCACAATAGAAAATATAGGTGATGACCCAGCTTACGGTTTCCAGGCTGCCCTGTATGTGGACAGTAAAGTAGTGTCTACGGCCTCTATATCATCTCTTGCGGTGGATAGAAATAAAACCGTGGATTTCACCTGGAAACCGGATTGCGAAGGGGAGCATATGCTGTGGGTCTATGCAGACCACAATGATAAAAAAGCAGAGTTGTGCGAGACAAATAACAATAATACACCCCTGACCGTGAATGTCATTGATTTTACGCCTCCTGAAATCGAAATCGATCAGCCCGAAGATGGGGAAATTGTAGACACAGATGTCATTACGGTCAGCGGAACCATTGAGGACACAAGTAAAAAAATCACAGTCTTAGTAAACGGAGCGCCTGTCATTCTTTCGGGTAAGAAATGGAGTGCGCCGGTTTCACTATCTTATGGATATAATAAGATCATTGTAAATGCAGTGGATGGTGCAAATAATTCGGCAACAGAATTCATACTTGTTAGATCACTGGTACACCCGAGTGGGGAATCGAAAAGCATACCATCAGAGGAAAGCAAAGGCATAATTGATACTGCCATGACAGTTGTCAAAGCTCCATTTGATAAAATTGGCAGATTTTTTTTCGGACTTGGTTTACTAATTATCATTGTTTCAATAGCTGCCGCATATTGGTGGAGGAAGAGATTGAAATGAGGGGGAAGATAATTTTTATTACATTGTTGATTATCACAATTGCATTTCCAATTGCTTCTGCCACTGAATGGGACAGTGCAACCTTTACACTAAGTATGGAGAATCCAGTTGTCTCAAAAGGAGATTATACAATAAACGTGGTCGAATTCGATGGATACGGCATGGTTGCATTAAATATATCCTGTAATGGATTATTTATCGGGAATACTGTTCTTATGAATAACGATTCAAATTGGTTTTACATGGATAACGATATAATTAGATTTAAGGGCATAAATGTCACTGATCTAAGAATTCTTCCGATGTTCGGCAGTGTTTATTCCCCGCAGGCTGAAATCGAGTTTGCTACTGAAAGATTTCCGGAAGAATTAGGGTCTCTGGCTCTGAGCATTTCCACAGATAAGGATGAATACTTGATCGATGAGCAGGTAATCGCCACTGTGCTGATTAGAAACATTGGAGGGATAAAGGTAGATGATATTCATCTAAACATTGATCCGGCTGGTCTTATGATTCAAGGAGACCTGCCATCTGGCTTCACTCTTGAAGATGGAACATACCGGTCTGAGGAGATCAAGCTAAGGTTTCCGGCTACTTTGCATAAAGGATCCTACAATATATCAATAAATATGAGCTGGACCAATGCTCACGGAACACAGGATTTCCTGACAGAATCAAATACGGTCAGTATTATAGAGCCTATTGAAATATATAAAAGTACAACAAACGAAATAAGTAAGGGACAGACCGTATATACTTCGATAAGTGTGGAAAATATTCAATCCCGACCGGTCAGTGTCAGATTGGATGATGTCCTGCCGATATTTTTTACTCTGGTCGATGGAACGTTAACAGATAGCAAAGCGGATTTGAATTGGAATTTTATCCTTGCACCCCATGAGAGAAAAGTGGTTTCATACCAGATGATTCCCGAACAAGTTGGAGCCCACCGGTTACCGGATGCACATGTAACCTGGAACCTCTGGGGAGCGAATTACACCAATAGTTCTGATTCGGATAATGTAATCGCTGTTTACCAGGGTGTATCTTTTTTAGAGAAAGATTTTCCAGAGCCATCCCCTACACCCGATGATGTTATTGTGGGGAATAACGAAAACTCTCCGGAAATATCAATGAGTGTAACCATACGTTCGGCGATTTCTACCGAAGTGACCTCTGATAAGCTGGACTTTGGAAAATTGGCGCCTGGAGATACAAGCGAAAGAAGTGATATCACAATCAAGAATTACGGTTCGTGCAAGATACTTGTTAAAGCCAATGTAGCTGAGACAGGAGATCTTTATAAGCAGGGACTTGGGATTGATGGAAATTCATTGGAATCATTTGATGTGACGGTTGTTAAAAACATTGTTAAAACTCCATATGTACCATTAAATGTTCCGGAAACTAACGAAGGAGTGGGAAGTAAAACGGGGGCACTAATGTTCTGTGCATAAGGAGTGAATTAGTTAATGGAATTAAATATACTTAAAAGAAACATAATTTTATGCATAATATTGCTGAGCTTACTAACAGTTACGGCAGCAGCGCAGGAACCGGAAATAAATGGATATGCAGCCGATAAACCACTTTCAACTTTTAGCCATGACACTATTAAAGGCGGATTGACATATACGACAGGGGACAGTTATTACAGCGGGAAGTTGTGGACTGATGACACTTATACCGTCCATAATCCGGTCTCTTTACCTGAAGGTGCAGTAGTTAAGTTTGCGCGGCTCTATAACTATTGGACCTGGAGTGCCAAAGGCTCAACCGGCAGGTATCCGGATATGATGGTAACTTTTAATGATGCGGAGCTTGACCCGGACAGACAATATAGTGACAGAAAGGAGTGGGGAATATATGACTATCCTGCTGGCACATGGTCATACGACGTGACCGACCATATATCAAAAAGCGGTAGTTTTACGGCAGTGGTAGAAAATACCGGGCCGGATGGTTCATTCTTCTGTATGAACGGTGTGGGTTTGCTTGTAGTATATACCGATGAGGAAGGAACAGACATCGAATACTGGATCAATGAAGGATGTGATATGCTCAATTCCGGGCTGGAGGATGATGGCTCATCGACCTACACTACGGCTGACCAGACGATCGCTGAGATGGTGACTCCCACAATATCACATGGTCCGGTAAAGAAGGCTACATTGTGGACCATTGTCCAGTCAGGCAATTGGGATGCGAATAGGTTATGGGTTAACGATATGAACTGGTCAGGCATCTGCGACGGTACACCCCATCCTGATCTGGATATTGATATGCGGGACATTACCGGGCATCTGACAAATGGCAAGAATACTATACAGTTCCAGGCCGTTGAAGATTATGCGGTTCCATCGGGCTCATTTCTCGTAGTTGAAATAGAGCTTCCTACCGAGGGAGTATCGACATCCATCTCTTTAGAACAATCAGCAGAAGGGGCATCGACATCAAACGGCATCCCTGGATTTGAAGTAATGCCCGCAATTGCACTGATCTTAATTATCTCTTTACTAACATTCAGGAAATGTAAAAAGAAAGATAAGAACGACTGATAAACTTATGCTGTAAAATCTCCTTAAGCACTTGATGGAGCACTAAGGCAGTCTTTGCTCCCCTGACGGTACATTAATCATGAAACCCAAGATTAATTCATATTGACAAATCAATTATTAAATAAAGTCACTCATCAAGGTCAGATGCACTTAGAGACTTTTTAATTTATTCTGAATCAATGGA
>Ga0255425_1163_pt1 | contig 12016 bp, 10 predicted proteins | sample ANMaggSeSYBR02G4_FD_182640 | JGI IMG/M metagenome (GOLD analysis project Ga0255425, IMG submission 182640) | Sediment cell enrichment communities from methane seep in Santa Monica Basin, California, United Staets - ANME aggregate JGI... | ecosystem: Environmental > Aquatic > Marine > Cold seeps >... | reverse complement strand
TTCACGCTCGGCAAGTTCTTTCTGGATTCTATCAAGATCAAGCCGATCTCCTTCTTCCAGGGCAGAAAGATAAAGCACCCACTTAGTTATTCCATATTCGTTGATCCGTTCTATCCACTTTGTTACCTGGTCATTCAGTTCAGCCCATATAAAACCGGAAGAAAGGTCTACTGCGAGTATTTCGTTTAATGTTTCTTCGCTTACAATTGGCTTTCGCTGTTCTGCTGCCTGCTGGATTACCGCTGTAATATAAAAAGGATTTCCTCCGCAGCGGTCTGCAAATACGGGCAACATCTTTTCCTCTATGTGAGCTTTATGATAGCGGGAAGCATTGAACGCCAATTGCGCACCCCAATAGTTAGTCATCGGTTCAATCGGATGGCTGCGGAACCGCCCAAAAAGCGATCCCCGACCAAGTATCTCTCTTGCCAGGATGCTCATGGCTGAGCCTGTGACAAAATGCGGGCATGTAGGAGACTCAACTGCTTCTTGCATAAAATCCAGAATCTCCTGCTTCATAAAGATGAAATAACCTTCACCTGCTACAATTGTAAAATCCACGCCCACAAGCTCACCATCTGGATCAAACCCCGCTGTCTCAAAGGCACCTTTTTTCTTGGAATATCTCTGGATGCTTGAAACATTTCCGCTCCCAAGCACTATCAGGAGTTGGTAAGTACTGTAGCCATTCGCAGGGCAGGCGAATCCGATGAGATTAAAGCCTTGTTTCAGATCATTGGCAGAGTAGAGCACTGTTTCGAGTACTTTACGATTGAAGATCGGCCAAAGATGGCTTGAAGCTTAAGATGCGAAAATGTGAAGTATCAAGTGACCATATTCTGGCTCTCTTCTTCTATTCTGCATGGTTATTTCTCTCCTCACCCGCCAACTCCGGCAACTGCCTCAATCCAACGAACTTAAGCAAATTGTCAAGGTCCTGCCTGCTAGACCAAAGTACTCCTTTTTCACGCATCAACGCCTCGGCTTCTTTAGTAAAACCGTCATGAGCAAAGAACCATAATCTTAAGATCTGAAGTCCTTCACCCACTTCCTCTTTTACAACGCTTCCCTTCCGCATCAAAGATTCTACCTCGGCTTGGCCTACCTTTCGGCCTATCCACCACTTGCTTTCACATATCCAACGTTCTTTGCCTGCGCCGCCTTCTACATCTATTTCCATACCCTTGCCGCCGCCAAGTTTACTTCGCAGCCTCACATAACTAAAATGCCACGGCAATGTAATATCCTCTTTGCTGTGGAAAAATTTACCTGTCAGGGTTTTGTTTTGTCCTGTCCAGAGGATTTGAGCCATATACACCTCTGCAAGATAGCCCCGATGGTCATGAATGCGCCGCTTTATAGTCTGATACTGCGTTCTTAAATCGTTTTGCACAGCAGCCCGATCCTGCCCCTCTACCTCGATCCTGCCCCATACCTTCAAAAACTCAAGCAAAATCGGATCATCTATCTTTTTGAACCAGCCTCCAAGTTCCATGTACTGGAGAAGATCGCCTCTGGAAAGTTTTATCAATACATCCCTGATGGTCTCCATTGGCACAACTTTTCCTTCACGCTCGGCAAGTTCTTTCTGGATTCTATCAAGATCAAGCCGATCTCCTTCTTCCAGGGCAGAAAGATAAAGCACCCACTTAGTTATTCCATATTCGTTGATCCGTTCTATCCACTTTGTTACCTGGTCATTCAGTTCAGCCCATATAAAACCGGAAGAAAGGTCTACTGCGAGTATTTCGTTTAATGTTTCTTCGCTTACAATTGGCTTTCGCTGTTCTGCTGCCTGCTGGATTACCGCTGTAATATAAAAAGGATTTCCTCCGCAGCGGTCCGCTAATACGGGCAGCATCTTTTCCTCTATGTGAGCTTTATGATAGCGGGAAGCATTGAACGCCAATTGCGTACCCCAATAGTTAGTCATCGGTTCAATCGGATGGCTGCGGAACCGCCCAAAAAGCGACCCCCGACCAAGTATCTCTCTTGCCAGGATGCTCATGGCTGAGCCTGTGACAAAATGCGGGCATGTAGGAGACTCAACTGCTTCTTGCATAAAACCGACGATATCAAACTCGTATTGGGGAAGACGGGTATTCTGGAATTCGTCCAAGAACATCACAGTAGTGCTCTCATCGCGATCTGATATTCCTCTTGGCAGCCAGAGGGCTTCCTGATCCGGAATGGTCACCCCTCCTTTTTTCCGCAGAAGCCTCAATAGGTTGATACCTCCTGCAAGACTCTTTGATATCTTCATCCTGGAATTCATCAGGGCAGAAAGATCATCAACGCTAAGCGTACCCCGATCCAGAATACTTTCATCTCTCAACCTGAAGGCCGCATACCAGCGCAAAAAGTTCTCTACATATTCGGTAGCAAATTCCCACCGATCAAGCGGTTTGTCTTTAAAGCTGTAATAGACCGGTACAAGCGCCTTTGGATCCAGATGATCCTGCTCAAAAAAGAGACGGTTTACCACCCGCTTGAATATCTCTGTCTTTCCCATACGGCGTTGGCCTAAAAGCACAGTGGACATGGTCCTGCGTCCTATGGCATCAAGAGCAGCATTGTAGAGATAATCTATATGTTCTTGTCTGTCCGTATACACCTCACGGGGAACAAGCGGCCGAATGGCCCATCTAAAATCTATCTTTTTGTCAGAAAAATTGGTTTCCTTTGTTTTCATTTTCTCTCCAAAGTAGTATTAAGGGCTTACTGAAAATCCAGAATCTCCTGCTTCATAAAAACAAAATATCCTTCACCCCGAACTATCGGAAAATCAGCGCCCGCAAGTTGCCCATCCTGCCCGAAACTGGCTGTCCCGAAAACTCCCTTCTTTGTGGAATATCTCTGAATGCTTGACACGTTCTGGCTCCCGAGATCGTTCAGAAGTTGATACGCACTATATCCATTCGCAGGGCAGGCAAATCCTACAAGGTTAAAGCCTGATTTTAAATCAAGAGTAGGGCAGAGTACGGAAGTAGAGGTGATTTCCTTGTCCTGCTTGGCATAAACAATGAGTCCTTCGCCTCCGTTGAGTATAAAGCTTGGGGTTGACCCATCTTCTGGAATCAGGGTGATGAATTTACCAGCCTGGTCATCGTATACGAGCACCTTTTCTATCTCCGAGGCATCCCCCAGAACCGGCAGCCAATTTCTGAGGTCGGGTTGACCTGTCACATCCGCAGGAATAGCGATCAGGTTAAAGCCTTGTTTTAGATGGATTAGCGTCGATGGATTAGACAATATATCATTCGGATCGGTTTCTCCAGCATCCACACTGCCGTTGTGGTTGGCATCTTCCGTACCATCCCATGCGCCGTCATCATCGCTATCCTTATTAAGTGGATCAGTTGTGGTGTCTGGATCTGCATCAGCAATGAATACATTTGTATCCGTTCCAAACAGAGGTCCATTCCCATCAGGATCCGGGATAGCCTCGATGATGCCGAGTTCTGTTCCGTCCTGGATTCCGTCGCTGTCTGAATCTACACTGCAAGGGTCTGTTTCGCCGGTATCCACCACACCGTTCTTGTTCACATCCTCTGCGCCGTCTGAGATACCGTCGTTGTCGGTGTCGGCGTCAAACGGATCGGTGCATGTTGTATCCTCAAGTTCATCTGTTAGTCCGTCGCTGTCACTGTCCAATTCTATTGTTATTAGAAGTTTTGCTGCATACTGGCTCTCATGTCCATTTGTCTGATTTTCGTTTTCAATACTAGCAGGATCGTCGTAGGCAGGATCATAGTCACTATCATAGGCAGTTACGGTAACATAGTAAGTGCCAGAGCCAATTCCTGTTATGGTGTATGAGGTTACATGCCCTACATCTACTAAATTGGCATAAGAATGTCCTGAATCAGTATCCCAATAGATTTTATACCCAACAAGGTCGCTTTAAGGATTATCATTCCAGTGTAAATCAATAGTTCCACCATCAATAGTAATAGTAAGCCCTGTGGGTGGAGAGATAGGCACATCACTAAAATCTGAACGTGTTGTAAAACGCCAAATATTACTATAAATTAAATCCGCTTCATTGACCCCCTTTACCTGCCAATAATAGGTCGTGTCGGTTTGCAATTCATCAACCTTGAGGATAGTATCTGTTAAACCGCTTTCAATTTCCTCTAACTCATGTGGATTGGTACCAAAAAGCACTGTAAAACTATCAATTGGCCCGCCAGCGTAAGACCATTGTAAAGTTGCCGACGGACCATCAACCTCGGTTGCTTTATGTAAAGGATAAATCTCATCCAAACGATAAGTTATAATAGAACTAAAATCTGCCGTGTTATAGAATTGATGTGACTCGCCGCCAGTGTAACCTTCAAAATAGACTGTAACGATATTATCCTTTTCTTTTGCATAGATAAGATATTCTCCAACATTCATAACCAGTGAAGATATACGCGTATCAAAATACGTCCTCTCGCCGTCAAAGAATAAGTGATAAACACGGTTTATGTCACTTGATCCGTACTGTTCCGTTTTTGTACAAAAAAGATGATAATTTCCATTATTATTACGGACGACTTTGTAAGCGCGAATATCCTCATCGCCCATTTGATCTGTCAATTCTTTTACTTTTAATATGGTACTTTGCCCTGTTTGGTCATCAACGCTAAATTTTAGATGATATACACTATATCTCCAGTTCGTTTTCTGGTTTCCATGTCGATACAAAAGCTCATATACATTATTACCTGCTGAAAACAATTTTGTGTCATACGAGCCATATGCATATTCATTTTTTTGCCATTTAGATATAATTTCATCTTTTGAGGGAAAATTATTAGCAACCAACACATCTTCTAAATCCGCCTGAGTTCGGATTGAGGGTAACCATAGCCCGACTTTCGCGCTTTTCTCAAGCTAAATTTTTTCGTAAAATTGCAATTTGTAGCAATATCAATCAGTTGGAGAATTTCGGTAGTTTTAATGTAAAATATAACTTCTTGATAATAAAGGGAATAAAATTTTGGGATCAAATGTAGTGCCTGTGTAAAGCACTGCGAGATAAAAATATATCTTGACATGATCCATTGTTCTATGCTTAGCTGATTTTATAAAATCAGATGTGGATCAATGTTTTTCAGAGAAGCAATTTCCAAAAATTCTAAGTCGCCAGTATTGCAATTGGTCGAAAACATTCGCACCGAAAAAGGTCCCAGGCAACGAATATAGGAATTTATGCGGCATTTCGGGGATATTAAAGCGACTCTCTACAGGTACCATGTTTAAGGAAATATTATCAACAGAAGCAATACCTGTAATTGAATCATTGGCCCCTCATTTGGAAATGTTTTATCTGGGTGGAGGCAGTGGGCTGGCATTACAATTGTTCGAGAAAGAATTGTTCTTGGAATAAAAATATTTAAAAATAAAGATGTTTGGTCAATTAATTGCGTCAAATCAGGAGGTTAATTATACTATGGCGTGGTGGAAACAGACTGAAAAGTGGGCTATCAAAGCCTTAAAAGCGCGATTATCAGCATTTGAAATAAAATATAACCTGCAAGTATTGCAGGATAAAAAGCGAAATCGAGAATTGAAGAGAAGATTCCATTAAAACAAGGATTGAAACACAAATACACAACAAAATGGAGTTTCGATTTTTAATTGAAGAGAAGATTCCATTCTGCTGCCTCCGGCTCAGAAAAAAGGTGTCCGTGTCTGCGATGCCGGCGCTTCTTTTCAAACAGCAGGAACGTCTATCGTATAGTACCGGATAAATTTGTATTAACACCTTTCAAGATATCCCGGCATCTTGCAAGGTGTATGATCCTGAGGCTGTGAGAATTTTTTATATCACAAAGTTTTTGCCTTGCTGGTTAACATCGCAGCATATATATTTTAGACTAATAGGCTGCATTCTTTTGAATAGCCTTATGAACCTGAACAGTTCGGCCGTCAAGTTTTGCATTATTTAAAGAATTACACACTTTTCCGGCTGCCTGTTTTTCAACTTCAAAAAATGAAAATTCTCTATTAAGACTGATTTCTCCGATCATGCCTGAGCCAATTCCGGATTTATCGCAAATTAAGCGCAGAATAGCACCTTCATTGATTTTATCCAGCTTGCCCAAATTAATAAAAAATCGCTGGGTTTTCCCTGACCCGGGGCGTCTTTTTCTTTTTACAGGTTTGGTCTTTGCTCTGGATTCATGCCTGTTTTTGAATTCAGGCCTGGTTTTAGTTCTTGTTTTAGTATTTGCATTAATATCATCCGCATTATGATAATTTTTTAAAAACCGGTTAAATTCTGCTGCAATAAAACGTTTTATTAATTCTTTTTTGTCAAAATTTTCCAATGCTCTGCAAACAGCAGGAAGATAGGCTTCTATTTCAGCTTGATTTACATCGGTATGAACAATTTTTTCCACAAGACCTGATAATTGTTTTTCACAAATGGCTTTGCCGTCAGGCACTTTATTAAATTCAAAACATATATTAAGCCTTTTTGCCAGCATACGAATACGGTGGATTTCTTTTGAATTGATAAGTGCAATTGAAAGACCTGATTTTCCTGCACGCCCTGTTCTTCCGCTTCTATGGGTATAAATTTCTACTTCATCCGGCAGATTATAATGAATTACATGGGTAATATCATCCACATCCAGACCTCTTGCTGCAACATCGGTTGCTACAAGAATTCTGACAGAACCCTGGCGAAACTTCCGCATCACAGAATCCCTTTGCCCCTGGGATAAATCACCGTGAAGTGCTTCAGCCCGATAACCATCCTGCATCAATAATTCAGCTAAAGCCTGAGTATCTTTTCTGGTTCTGCAAAAAATCAAACCTAAAATATCAGGTGAAAAAGCTATAATCCGCTTTAATCCCAGATATTTGTTTTTTTGTTGAATTGTATGGCATATATGCTTGATATTTTTTGGGCCCTGGCGTTTGCCGCCTATATGCACTTTTACCGGATCAGCCAGATAATTGTTGGCAATAGCAGAAACGCCCTTGGGCATAGTTGCAGAAAAAAGCCATATTTTTCTATGATCCGGCATTTTTTTTAAGATATTATCAATATCTTCTTGAAATCCCATATTAAGCATTTCATCAGCTTCATCTAAAATTGTATATGAAACTTTTGACAGATTGGCAGCTTTGCGGTTAATCATATCAATAAGCCTGCCCGGAGTAGCTACAATAATTTGAGGCTTGCTTTTAAGCTGTTTAATCTGGGTTGCAATACTGGCTCCGCCATATATAGCAACAATTTTAATTTTGTTCATATATCTGGCAAATTGTTTTAGATCATCTGTAATTTGAAGACATAACTCACGGGTTGGGCATATCACAATTCCCTGAGTATGGAATTTGTTTGAATCAATCAGTTGAATAAGAGGCAGGCCAAAGGCTCCGGTTTTTCCGGTTCCTGTCTGGGCAAGTCCTACAAAATCTTTTTCACCTGAAAGAAGCACAGGCATTGCTTTTTGTTGAATCGGCATAGGAGACTGAAATCCCAGATTCTCAGTTGCCTTAACCAGTTCATCCCTAAGTCCTAATAGTTTGAAACTCATTAAATTCATTCCCTCAAAAAATATTCGGAAGCAGATAAATTTACTGCTCCCGAATGTTATTATACACATAAAAAAAGCTGTTCAGATTTGTCTGAGCAGCTTTCAGACCAGTTTTTACTACTTATAACCATATAAATAACAATTATCAACCTTTTTATCGTAATTTGCAATTTAATACCTCGGAAAGTTATAAAATTGCGTTTTTTTCGGTGAGCGATGAGTATCAAGAGCAAGGCGCTAAGGCGCGGAATAGAACGCTATTGCAAGTGCTATGAAATTTCCCATGGCGGAATTGATTTGGATAAAGATCTGTAAACAGCATCTGTCTTCAGCCGCATATTCTTTCCATCTGAATCTTCTTTTTCACAAAATACTTTAAGAGAAATATAAAATTTCTGCTTTTTTTTATTAAATATCACAATTTCACAATAATTACCTCTATCATAAATAAACTTATAGGGGTAATCTTGTTTTTCTGAAAGCAATGTCGCCCTGTAAACCTCATCAAATGTTAATGGAATGTGTTCAAAACATATATCATTATGCTCCGGAGCTATATTTACACCAAGTTCATCTGCAAACTGCTCAAGTTCCTCTCGTGTGCAGTTAATAGTCCTGTAATGTCTTCTATCTGATATCTCCTCGCATTCACGGCGAATATACTCCAAAAGAAAACGACCTATCATCTTCTCCTGGCCGGGATCAATTCTGTTCTTTCTTTTCTGATATTTCTTTAATCTGTTATAATTTATAATTGCTCTTTTTAATCCACGAAAAATCGATAATCTCCTGTTTGCGAACTTGAGATCTCGCAATATAATGGTTTTGAAACGGTTTATTGCTGCATCCTCCAGGCGTTTAATATCTGATAAAGTCAGAGTCAGCTTTGGGCCTTCTTCTTCCTCAGTAAGACAATAAAGGGCTTCATAAAAAGCCACTTCCGGCATCTCCCCGGAATTCTCAATCCAATCAACTTCTTGTTGCAGATAGCTTTCCCCTGAATTCACTTTTTGTCACGCTCCCGCTTTTTAAGTCATCTAAGGCATAAATCATAAATCATCAATCTTCCTCAAAGCTTCTCTCGCGGCATCTCTTACTTCATCAGGATATATCCCGCTGTATAATACATTTTCCAGCCTGGAAACCATTTCGATATTTCCGGTTTCTCCCAAAACATATATAATATCGCCCTTAATTCGGTCCTCAACGCCTTGAAACTGCTCCCACAGGGGATTAATAACCTGGCCGGCCAGTGCGTTATTCTTTTCGGCAAGATATTCGAATGCCACCATTGCACCAAGACGAACCGGCCATTTTTCATGAATAAGTGTATTAATAAAGGCGGGAAAAATACAGTTATGGTCAAACATCATTTCTGCTACCTGATCGGCATTACCTTCTTTTAACAAGCTAATAATTGATGACGTGCTAAGATTGGAAGGGTTGCGGTTAACAATTATCTCAACTATTTCGTTAAGATTTGTAGTACCGGTCCATCGGAAGTTTTCATCCAGCAAAAGCGTTGGTGCAGATCGAATATTATCCAGCTCTGCAATTTCAGGAAAAAGTGTTCCGTCAATAATTTCAAGCTTTATTAATTTATTTGCAAAAGTAAGGGGAATAAGCTGCTTAACACTTTTCGGGCAAAAAGGACATTGTTTTGCTATATATAATTTAAGTTCAGCGGGAATTTTAACTTTATCAAGTCGATTTCGTACTTCGCCGGTTAATTTAAACGAATTGCCGTCAAGTAAAGTCAGTGCTTCAAGAAATGGCTCCAATTCAGCCTCAAGAGGTATTGCATGGTAATATATACTTCCGCCCACCTTGATGGCAGGCACCTGGTTTTCATCATCCTTGATTTGATTAATACTGAGTTTGGAAGCAAGATTTGATAATTTGTCACAGAATTCTCTGAACCCTGTACTTTTTTCATCTTCCGTCAAAATAAGATCTATTTCGATTTTACCGGATAATCCATCATTCCATCTTTTAATCGTTTTTTCTTCCTGTGATGTCATTTTTCTCCTATAGACGGCTTTGTAACAAGTTCATATGCAAGGCGTGCGAATCTTGAGGAATGAGACGTACTCAAAGTACGTCGCAATGACGAAAGATGAAGCACAACACCGCAGATGGACTTGTTACGAAGCCGTCAATTATGATCGAAAACATAGCCTATAGAACGGAGGCTTTTAAAATGCGCCGGCTTTTTGGGATTATCCTCAAAATACTTTCTAAACCTCACAATAAAATTATCCACGGTTCTGGTTGTCGTATCTCTATTGTAACCCCAGCCTATTTCCAAAAGTTTGCTTCTGGAAAGCGGCTTGCCTCGATTTGCAATAAAAAGTTTTAAAAGTTTTACTTCCTGCTCTGTCAGATTTATTTTTCCGCATTTACAGTCTGCAACGGAAGTCTCAAAATTGATGTGGTTGCCTCCAAAAGTATAGGTTTTTGGTAATGAAGCAAAACCGAAACCGTTTATACTATTCCCCCCATGGTTCCAGGATCCCCTGGTTAAAAGTCTTTCAACTCTCAGCAAAAACTCTTCGAGGTTGAAAGGCTTTGAAAGATAATCATCCACTCCATAAGAAAAACCTTTTATCCTGTCATCGGGTTCGCCCTTGGCTGATAAAATAAGTATAGGAATCCGTTCATCCTCAAGACGGATATTTTGAAGCACGGACAATCCGTCAATTCCCGGCAGCATTATATCAAGCACTATCAGATCGGGCATCCATTCTTTCCATTTTTTGAGGCCTGCAACACCGTCTGAAGCAATAATTACATCATATCCCTGGAGGGAAAGATTCAACTTTAAACCTTCCGCTATATGTCTCTCATCTTCAATTACAAGAATACGCTTCTTATCGGCATCATTCATGGGGACACCTCTCAATACATTTTATGATTGATGATTTATGATTGTTGATTTGTGGAATCGCTTCGCTCTGCTTTTTTGTTATAAAATTAATAGAATACCTTCAATCAACAGTCAACAGTCAACAGTCAACAGTCAACAGTCATCAGTCATCAGTCATCAATCCCCAAGGGTAGAATTAAAGTAAAAACAGATCCTTTTCCTATTCCTTTACTTTCCGCAATGACTTTTCCTTTATGGATTCGAGCAATATTCTGGACAAGATGCAGGCCAAGACCGCTGCCCTTTGCCGACATATTGTCAGACCGACCAGCCTGATAAAATTTCCTGAATATTTTTTTAGTTTCATTCTTATCAAACCCAATCCCATTGTCCTCAAAATGTATATGTAATTCACGCTTTTTGGGCTCAAAAGTAATATCTATTTTGGGTTTTTCCGACGCGTTATATTTAACAGCATTAGTAAAAAAATTCATAAGGAGCATCTCAAATAAAGACAAATCTATCCGATGAGAGAATGACCGGCAGGATGGATTATGAATATTTACTTCGCAATTCTGAAAAAGATGGTTGTTGTTTTTAAGAAATTGTTTAACTACTTGATTGATATCCGCTATAGAAAATTTTCCTTTATAATTCCTGCTTTGAATTCTGGCAAGGTTCAATATACGGTTTATGTTGTCAGAAAGCCTGGTTACATCCTGAATCATATAGCGGATGTATTTAAGCCGATCTTCTCTGGAAAGCTCATGCTTTAAAAATGTTTCCAGATATAACTTCAATGAAGTAACTGGAGTTTTCAGCTCATGTGTAAAATTATTGATGAAATTATGCTGCAATCTATACAGTTGCGCTGTTTTCTGGGTATATACAAATATCATCAATATACCCATAAGAATTATACCAACAAGAATCGAAAGAACCATAATAACTACCCATGTCTGAGGTTCCAAAACCTGACTGGGATCAAGGTCAAATCTTAATATAACAGCTTTAAGTCCTGTGCTGACCTCCATGTACCAGTGGATATACAGGATCAGAGACAATGCCAGGGCTACTACCGATAAAATAAAGATAAGAATCGGATGAAAAAACAGTTTTGATTTATGCATAATTTCAGCCTTCGCAGGAATCCAGAAATCAATACCACAATTTATTGAAATGTTACAACCTTAGGAACGTGGACGAAATAACTTCCCCAACTATACATCACAGCTTCAGGCCGCCTTTGTCCGGTCTCAAATCACAAAAATATTGAAATAGCTCGCTATTCCTTCAACTTTTGTTATCTGGGATCGAACAAATTCGACCCAAATCTGTGCGCCTACTTGAGGAAGTTAATTCGTCCACGTTCCTTACTTTATCCGTAGCCGTAGCCGTTCACGGCTTGAAACTTGAAATTGGGAATTTGGCCTTCATGCTTTTGTACCGTTCGGCTACCAACGTAAGGCGGGACAGTCTGTAAATTCAGTTAGTCAGTGTCTGAGAAAAACTTAATTTACCCCTCGTTCCCAGGCTCAGCCTGGGAACGCATTGCATGAGGCTCTGCCTCATTCCGTGGCAGAGCCACAAAAATTGCATTACGAGGCAG
>Ga0255425_1192_pt1 | contig 12057 bp, 9 predicted proteins | sample ANMaggSeSYBR02G4_FD_182640 | JGI IMG/M metagenome (GOLD analysis project Ga0255425, IMG submission 182640) | Sediment cell enrichment communities from methane seep in Santa Monica Basin, California, United Staets - ANME aggregate JGI... | ecosystem: Environmental > Aquatic > Marine > Cold seeps >... | reverse complement strand
ATATGGAATATATTTCCAAAACTATCGCGATGTGAAGATACCTTGCCAGATTCTATAATCGCCAACCAGACGATTTTCTCAAAGATTCCTAACTGATATCGCAAGTTTTGTCAAGTTCCGGGCATATGGTATACAAAACCTCACCTCTTCACGTTAATTTCAGCCTACGCCTAATCATATTTTCAGAGACCCCTAAGTATCTTGAGATTTCAGGAACCGAAAAACCAGATTGGCGAAGGCTTATTATTGCTTTTCTAAATTTGTCTTCAGATAGCTTGAGTGCTCTTGCTTGTACAGAAAAAGAAAGCTTTTCATATGTTTCATCAAGTGCTTTCCTGAAGTTTTTATTTCTTACTGCATATTTATAAACCAGACCATAGCTAGGCATGTCAGGATCTTTACATGCTTCAACAAGGGTTTTATTCTCTTCTAACATTCTTATTAATACATTTTGAAAATCCTCATGAAAATATTTTTGCCTTTTCTTATTGCCGGATATTATATTGTCAGATCTGACTCTTGTAAAAAACGGTTGATCTTGTCTTTGTTTTACCTGCTTCGATTTTTCTCTCGCAGCATCTATATCTGGCCGAAATCCATTTTCTCGCCTTTTTTTCATGGTTTTACTGAGTTTAAGGCTAACTTCTTTACCACATAATCCATGTTTCCACGGCAAACCATATGTTTCCCTATATTCATCAGAGTTAATATCATGGATAAATCTCAAATGCGAATGAAGCACTTGGAACCATTTACCACACAGCAAGCATTGAACTCTATCGCCGGAAAAATAGTTGTAAATTTCCTCTTTGGTCTTGAATTTTCCATTCCAAGGGAATCCCTGCATAACCTTTCTTCTAAGCTTATTCCGCTTTTCGATATAATTTAACCGTGACATAATAGGGCTATTTGTCTAAGATTTAATGATGCTTGCCATTATAATAAGTCAAGAGTTAACCAATTTTGGTACTGATATTCAACTGAAATCATAAAATTTTACGCTTTTTAATTCATGAGCAACCTTGCTTGCTCATGACACTTTAAGCAGCTGGTCCCAATTTGTTGTATATGAAGGTGAGCGCCTCTTAAATACTGTTTTCCATCTTTGATTGTTGGTTAAACCTGTTGCTGCGTATTTTAAAGTATCTGAGCCCATCTTTTTATTTATATTATCCAGAGTCTGCATGAGCTTTTTTGAACGCTTGAAATCTTTGTAATTAAAAAGATCTGCCTGAATTTGGTTTTCAGGGTTTAAATGTTTGAATATGATACCTGCCTTTTTGTACAGGTGTCCTTTTCTGTAAATCCCTTCAATGCCCTCATGTGCATAATGAATAAGCTCAGAAGTGTCGCTGGTTGCAATAGGAAGTCTTATGGTTTTAATATTGACGTAATAATTTTCCTTCTTAAAACGGTTGGTCATAAGGAAAACCATGATCACACCCGCAACAGAGAGTTCTTTTCTCAATTTCTCAGCGCCAATAGACGCATAAGCAGCAATAGCCTCTTTCAATTCATCCATGGACTCTATTGAATTCTTGAATGTCCTGGATACGGTTATTCCTTTCTTTGGAGACGGGAATTGCTCCAAAGCATAACAGGAAACCCCTCTCAATTCCTGAAGTAGCCGGACTCCCGTAATGCCCATTCTTTTCTTTATAAACTTGTCATCAGCATCACGAAGTTGCAGGGCATTATGGATACCATATTTTTTCAGAAAACTGGAATAACTGCGCCCTATACCCCAGACATCTTCAACATCTGTTATCTCAAGCGCCCTGTTTAGATAAGGAGAAGCGGTTAAGTTCAAAACACCCTCTGCCTTTACAGATTTTTTAGCTATTTTGTTTGCGATCTTGGCAAGGGTTTTGGTCTCGGCAATGCCAATAGAAACAGGAATGCCTGTCCATTGTTTTATTGTAGAGCGTATCTTGTGTCCATAATCAGTCAAATTATATCGTTTGCACTGAGACAGATCAAGGAATGCTTCATCAATGGAATAAATTTCAATATCAGGGGTAAATCCGGAAAGGGTATTCATTATTCTTTGTGACATATTGCCATAAAGAGCGTAGTTGGATGAAAAGGCCTGAACTTCATGAGTTTTAATTAAACTACTGATTTGAAATACAGGAACACCCATTTTGATGCCAAGAGCTTTGGCTTCGTTTGACCTGGCAACAACACAGCCGTCATTGTTGGAAAGCACTACAACAGGCTTTCCAGCAAGCTTTGGATTAAAAACCCGCTCACAGGAGACATAAAAATTATTGCAATCTACAATCGCAAAGGCAGGAGGCATAGGGCATTACCTGACAAATATTATAGAGGATGGATTACGTTTGTTACTATACCCCAGATCTCAAAATTCATTTCTTCTTCTATCTGCATGGGCTTGTAGTTTTCATTTTCAGGCATCAAAAAAATCTTGCCTTTTATCATACGAATCCTTTTCACTGTTAAATCCCCGTTAACTACGGCGATTACGACTTTTTTGTCAGCAGGTTCGATGGCGCGATCCACGATCAGGATATCTCCGGGATGTATCCCGGCATCGACCATGGAATCTCCCGCGACCCTCACAAAAAATGTTGCAGCAGGATGTTTTATAAGATGTTTGTTCAGATTAATTTCGCCTTCAATATAATCTTCTGCAGGGGATGGGAAACCTGCTTCAACCGGAATCATGAACAAAGGGCGTTTGCATTCGGTTGTCTGGTCAGGATAATATATGGCATCTATCATTAGCGAGAAGCCACCAACGCTAACCAAGCAGTGACCGTAAGCATTAACCCTGTTTGATAATACACTCCACAAAAAAGGGTGTTTGGTGGATACCTTCTGAAAAAGATTTTCACCATATTGTTTGCGCTTCCCAAGATTCCACGGTTTCTTGGACATTAGCTGGCAGCGCAGAAAGGAAGTCAAGTCCCGTGGCTTTTTCTATTTTATCAATAGTTGTTAAAAAATCGCTATAATGACGCCCGGAGAGTTTCTCATTTGGAAGCATAAAAGCCAAGGCTTCTATGTTATTTGAACTATTGGCGTCTACAATTATCTTGTAGAAGTGGGTCGGCACTGCCACATGATTTTCTCCTATGACCTGATAAGAGACCTGATTGCCGTCCACGGCAAAGACGGGACCGGTTATGATAGTCAAAGTGCCACGTTGTTCTACCCAGCCTCTGATAGCCGCTTCAAGGTTTTTCCAGATATTGCGATTAAATCCTATTCCAACCTGTGGCGACATATTTGAAAGCAGGAAGCTTTCAGACATCACCCATTGGCTTCCTTTCATATCCCCGGCCGGAGCCATATGGCCTCGATCAAATCCGCTTCCAGAATAATCGTCTAATTCGGCCCGAGACCCAGATGGTATTGATATATCTGGCTTAAAGTCATTAGTCCTGCTTGCCGGTCCCTGCAACTCATCAGGGCTCAATTCGTATTGCACCCAAATTGGAATTTTTAGTCTGGCATCCTGAGCCAGGACATAGCCCTCACGAACACGTTCATATATTCCCTGTGGTTTCCCCAAACTCAAGTGGCGAGATGCGAAACGCCGCTGTTCGGGAGTAAGATTCAAAGTCTGGTCAGCCAGGGGATCAAAAACTTTACCTTCAAGCACCGGAATTTCACCGGGATATCGGCGCACCAGCGTTCGGTAAATCCATCCGGTTTGTCCCAATGAAACAGATAGGACGCTGTAATAGCCATTGGTTTGGCGGCTCTCATCCAAGAGATGTAAACGGGTTCCTGTTGAAACCTTCTCAAGAGTCCTTGCGTCTCGATCCGGCCCGGCCTTTATTGTTGCTGGACGGCGGACTTCCAAATAATCCCCGAAAGCGATTGAAGCAGAAAAAATGAATGCAATCATGAAGCACAAACAAAATATTCTTTTCATTCGGAATAACCTCATATCTGGTGTCTTGTTTTTGCGATATTAGATCGAATTGATCGACAAAACATACATACTACCGCTTTCCGGTATGTAATGGCAAAGTCAGTATGCTTGAAACGCCTCCTCGCATCATCCAGCAAATGGAACTGCTTGAAGTCCCGATAATCAAAGAAGAACATCGTTCAAAACCGGTAAAAAAAACCTGGTTGATCAATGTCGCCATATAACCCGATAGTGATATCGCCCTTATCGGTTTTTAGGAAGGTCTTTACAGGAAAAATATTTTGTAACTTTTCAATAAGTAAATGATGAGGTTTAATAGTTCCTGTCAGGTCTACAACACTTTTGCCGAACGGATTCTTTAAGTTAACAGAGCCGGAAATCCTGCCGTCTGCCTGCTTGCCCTTTATGACACATTCATTTATTTGAATCTTTTGATTGTTCATCGTCGCCTTGGCCATAATAGACTCGAACCTGAAACTTTCCATGTTGAAAACAGGTGTTAAAGGTTCAACTTCGCAGTTTGACAGGGTAAGTTTGGAGCTTACAGTTCCTGCGAATTCCCTGTCGCCACTGTATGTGACCTTTCCGTTGAGTATGCCCGATATTTTAAGATTGGATAAGTTTTGCACGACAGGTATATCTTTTGTCTGAATAGCAGACAGATCTGCGTTAATCATAAGTTTGTTTGCCATTATATCAGCCCTGCCTTTCAGAATCCCTTCATAAGCTTCTGCCTTGAAGAAAAAAATAGTTTTTGGGCGAAAAATGGATAACACCCCGTAAGCTATCTTTATCTGTTCCGCTTTGAACAATAAATTATTCAGACGATAAAGGCTTACATTATAAAGCTTCAAACTTGGTGGAAAAAGTGGCTTTATATTATCAATTGTAATGTTAAGCTCAGGGTTAGCTCTGTTAAAATTAAATGTTATGTATTTTTTTACCGCATCTGATGGAAAAAGATAGTAAATAAAAAAGATACCTGTCACTATAAGACACAAAAAATAGAGAAGCCATTTTCCTGCATTTTTCATAATTTCTGCGTGTTGCTCTGGTCTTAACTGATATAGGCAGCTAATCAACCACCTGTGGATAGAAAGCATGACTGCATGGAAGTTTGTAATCCCCATTCTCAACCTTCATCAGCTCCCTTGGAACATTGACTTTACTTCCATCTATGGCAAAAATTCTTCTGCCAAACCACTTGTATTCTTCTTTATCGCCAATATGGCTTCAGTCCGAAGTTTTTCTTATAGCCAAGATAATAGTATCTTTGTACAAGATCATTCCATTTTTTATATTCCTCTTTTTCTTTTACAAGTTTTATACCTGCATATCCGGTTAGCACAGGCTCGTCTGATTTTGCAGGATCGTATGTGCCTACGCGCCTAAGGGTCCGGGGTAATCTGACATGCGCAGGATCATACCCCAAAGCGCTAATCTGTGTTAACCGGATAGGCATAAAAGGAAGGATGCCAAATTTTTAATAAAAACAATTAGCACTTTTTATGGGCAAATACCGCCTGGACACCTTTGCCTTCTAATTTCAAAACAATCATAATGGGAAAACATGTCTTTAATTTTTTCTTTATAACCAGCGCGAGTAAATTTCCATTTAACGCTATTTATTGTTTTAGTTATTACCAATCTATTCGCCTTAGCAGCAAGCTTAACACCATTAAACCACCAATGGCCTGTTTCAGTTACATATGATTTCTTCCCGACCTCACGGCTATATCTTATATCTTCTTCTATATTGAAAGAGAAGATCCGAGAAATATTAATCCTGTCATCGGTTGTGTCGGTGGCGGTTATTGTAACCTTTAAAATGCCAGGGGCGGGTTGATCTATAACACCATAAAGATCACAGTGAATCCGCCCATAATTACTGCCGTTTACGTGTTCAAAGGCCATGCCTCCAGGTAGGGTTCCTTCTACCTCAAAATCAAACTCATTATAACCGCCTATTGCATTTATATTAAATTCAAGGGCATCGTTATTAGTAACGGTATAGCTTGTTTTGGTTGGCGCTGTAATAGTCACAAAATCAACGAGCTGGATTGTAAAACCTTTTTCATCATATTTTCCATTTGCGTCTGTCACCCGCACAGTAAGAGGGTAAACACCTACACCGCACCATGTTGTTGAACCGTCTCCTGAAATTTCCCCGGTGCTGCTATTTAAAGATAAATCGCAAGGCAAAGTTCCGGACTCAACAGTCCACGTATATGGAGCGGTACCGCCCTGAACCTCGATAAAATCACTGTATGCAATAGTTTTAATGTTATCCAATAGAGTGGAATCCGTTGTTATCGCGGTTTGTTCTATTTTCAGTTTAAAAGTTAATTCTTTGGTCCACGCATTTCCTGCAAGGTCTGTTGCCATGACTTCAATATAATGGATGGAACTTTCGTTTGTACTCCACGTTTCCCCAAGCACTTCATCGCAAAGAGGGACCAATACAAAAACGTCTGACAGACCTGCGGTGCATAAATCTGTTGTTATGTCATGCCAATCAAGCACAACAGAGGGCCCTTGTTTATAACGCATTTGAAACCTTAAATCTGCCGGCGCTGTTCTAACTATGTTGTCACCCTCTCCTGAAGGTGAGTCATAAACCTGAATCCTGAAATATGCATAACCGGCATCATTTAACGCCGACACTTCCATTTCTGTGTCGTCAAGCGTTACCATTGTATAATGTATATATAATGGATCATCTTCGTTGGTGTCGTTTAGTCTTTCAGGCGTATAAACATTCCCACTGTCCGATATAAAACGGGGGTTACTGCAATGTAGATTTCCTGTCGTCATATATGCTGACTGTCTGTCACAATCTATGGTCGTTGTGCCGGTAAAAGTCTTGCCCTTATTATCAATGACCTCATAATATATTGTATTGACACCGGCTGTCAGGGTTATTTCTTTAGCGAATTCACCAAGAACATTAATTACTGCAGCCTTGAGGCTCGTTGGTGTGAGACCCAAAGAAAACGCTGCTACTCCGGCGCCTTCATCGGTAGCTGTGCCCTCAATTGTATATACTATCTGGTTTGTCAGTGTGTTGGATGTTATGGTTACTACAGGAGGCGCATTATCAATCAAAATTATAAAGTTTGTGGTTGACTCGTTTCCAAGTCCCATATCTGTTCCAATTGCTGTAATTGTATGCTCACCATTTATATATTCTGTTGTATCAATGGGAATTGCAATGGTGTCAAAATTCTTTGAGATGATTTCTAATATTGCACCGTCGATTTTAAACACAACATTGTCTATTGATGTTTTGTCTGTTGCAGTAAATTCAAGGATTGCTGTATCACCAAAAACATTTTGCCCGGAAATAAAATTTGTTGCAACAACTTCCGGCCCCTGGAGATCAAACATTTGCACAGGATGCAGGTATCCATAAACATTGTTTCCACATTCAGCAATGCCTGTCATGCTGTCAAGCACATCTATTGTCTTAAACCCTGTCTGATTTTGCGCAGAATTTACAGCATTAAGAATTGCGTTTGCCAGAGTATTTCGATAAAAATAAGGATCAACTGGATCGCCGAAATAAATTAGATCGCTTCCGGTTTGTCCGTCAAGCTTTCCGTCGGCAATATCTGTTCCCATTCTTTGTATTAACAAAACCGTGTTGTAGTACGACATGTTGCCGGAAGTCGTGTTTGCCTCGCTAACATCACAGCACATCCGGCTCATACCAGCCAGGATAAAACCATATGCATTACCATCTGAATAACCTGTTGATCCACTTATAAATGAAGTAATCCTTAAAGGTTCTGTGTTTACGATATCAACGCCATAAATCTGGCTAATTGTTGCATTTGCAGAATCCACAGCATCATCAGAATAATCAACCTTTCCTGCACTGTATGAATGTTCTGCCGATGCTGCTGCTAAATGTGTCAGGGGGCTGACAGTTATAGAACAATCGGCCTTATTAAAATTATAGACCGCTGTTATTTCCTGGCCTGACTCCATATCAACATAATTGCCTGTGCTTTGTTCAAAATATCTACCTTCAGAAAAGCTGATATGTATGGGCTGTGCCTCAGTTGCAACGTTTAAAGCGCAATAACCGTCACTATCAGTTATGCCGGTCGCTATAATTGCGCCCGGGGTTCCGGCAATAAAAGATCGTATAACAACCGTACAATTATCCGTGAAAGAGTTTATCGACACCACCGGAGCATTAAAATAAACTTTAAATTCATAGTTTTTTTGACTTATGTTACCAGCTTGATCTTCCAGCGATACTTTTATGAGATTTACAATCTCTGTGTCTGTTTGCTGTGCCCAGGCATCGGTAAAATACTCGGTGCAAAGTGGTATTAAATACTCGTCATCTGTGTCAGAGATGGGTGTAGAAATGGGTGTGAGGACATTGCCAAAAACAAACTGATTTCCGCCGGTGTAAAAATCAAAAGTAACGTTTAAATCCGCTGGCGCAGTTGAAACTTCATTGTCAGGCAAATCCTCAACCATAAAGTTAAAATATGGTATTTCTGCGGCTATCAGGTTTTCTGCGGCAACAGGGCAGCCATTTAAGCTTGAGTTGTAAATATTAATATAAATCGGCTCTGCCGTGTAATTATCCTCTATTTGTTTAACTGTAAGGCCGGTTTCTGTTTTATAAGTTGCGTTGCTGTGCATGCCGTTGGTTAAAAACGGATTTTGCTGATCCAGATCAACCGTAAATTCTGTTATGTTAACATTGCCGACATTATCAATAACTTCAATATCGACAGCATTTGATCCGTTTGAAAGAGTTAAAGCTGCTGACCATGTGCCATCTACATTGCTAAGGCTTGCACTGTAATCATCACCACCTGAACTTAAATTTATTTCTGTAATTTCTGTATTAACTTCCGTATAGGTACCCTCAATTCTATATTCTCTTTGGTTTGTGATGCTTGCACTTGTTATGTTAATAGACACGCCAATATTGTTAAATGTCAACGTATGGCTGGTTGTCAGGCTGTTGCCAAGGGCATCCTCGGCTGTGATGACAAGCTCGTTCTCTCCTTCATTATATAAACTTGTGTCTATCGAAAATGTAACAAATGTGCTGTCCGGAACTATTGTAACCAGCTCATCATCTCCTATGCTTAATTCAACAAAAGCGACTCCGCAGTGATCTTTCACCATAAATTGATAATTAATCAAACCACTGTAAACCGTACCAACAGCATCGGTTCTGGTTATGATTGGCGGAGTGTTATCAATCGGCAAAGGCTCAGAGTATTCAAAAATTTCATTTACTCTATTAGCAAACTGCAAGGCGCTGCCAAGAATATCATCAACTGTTAAGCCTGATCGGTTATAGTCAGCGTTTGCAGCATTAATCATGTGCAGACCGATATACTTCCTGTAAATCTGTGCGTCCAACAATACACTGCCCATACTCAATTCGACCACAGTGCTTTTATCCATGGACCATCCGCGGCCATCAAGTTGACCGTCAACCGCTATATCTCTATACATGAGTTGGTTCATATAAATAGAATTCCAATAACTATGTGTTTTACTGCCATCATGGCCGTTTTCAATAGATATGCTTTTGGTCCATTCCGAAATGGCCGCACAGAAAAAGCCATACTGCAGTTCATCGGTTAAAATAGATGAAACGACATCTTCTGTGATATTTTGGGGACATACTTTTGTGATTAAAACATCAATCAATGTTGATATCGCTGCTGTGCCAAGCGTAATGGCATTTGCAACATTTTCTCCCTCGCTTAAATAATATTGCGTCAAGCCATATGCTATGGTGGTCCAGGGTGTCACCATGACAGACAAATCACTTCCCATGTCAAATGTAATTACACAAAAAAGTTTTTGGCCGTCTTTTAAGTCAACTTTTGTACCACTGGCTTCTTCTATATAGTATCCGCCCTCGAGCTGAATTAAAACCGGCTGCGATTCAGCTCTTACAGCCAGTTTATAATAGCCATTTTCGTCTGTTGTTGTTTGCGCTAGTTGTGAGCCTTTAACACCGTTTTTCCATTCAAAAACAGTTATCGTGCCATTGATAACCAAAGCATCAACGGCATTGCCGTCAATGCCGCCATTTGGTGTTTGTTCTGGGATATCGTCCTTATCTCCACCTCCGTTGTTACAAGCTACAAAGCTTACGCAAAATAAAAGTAAACATAACAAAAAAAAATTCATTGATTTTGTTTTAATTAATTCAGCCATGGTTTCTCCTAAATTTATTAATGCATTTATTAATTGCATTTATTTCTAACTGCGATATAATATTTTTATGATTTATAATACGCATATTCGCACTTTGTCAAGAAAAATATGAAATATGGAAAGTTTTTTAAGTAGAATTAAAATAGCCATTGACCGTTTTTCAAATGGCAAACATACTCTTTTCGCAAAAAAAGCTGGGATTCCGGTAAGCACATTTCAAGGTTATATGAAAGGCAAGTTGCCAAAACCTGAACATTTGATACGGATTTCCGAAACATATAAAATTAGTGTTGACTGGCTGCTGACCGGCGAAGGCGAAATGCTTCGAGGAAAAGACACAAAGGAAAATCCTCAGGATAAAGACCCTGAAGTGGCCGAATTACTGGAAGGGGCAAAAAAGGTATTGGAAAGTGGAAATAAGGCAGCTTTTGACGCCCTGCAACGGAACATCAGGTACTTTGCTCATACCATTAAGGTGGAAGAATGCCTCATAAAAATAGAGCAAGGCATAGAACATAGAATGGTGGCCATGGAAGAACAAATAAATGAGTTAAAGGAAAACAGGGACCAGTAAGAATAAGTGAAAAAAATCGGAAGGCAATTTAATTTTTGTAGAGATAGAAATACCTACCACGACATAGAACGCGATTTGATAAAGACCCCTCGAAGGTGATCTTTGTTGTAGGGAAAGCCCCTAAAGGGGCTGATTATCGTTTATTCTTCCAACTTATCTACCCTTTATCTGAGTTGTCTTGCTCTCGGATATATTCCTTTATCATTTCTTCACCCAAACCCACCGTACTCACACAGTAACCGGTCGCCCAAAAGCTTAACCCCGTCATTCTTTTCGTTCCTAATAGTTCACGATGTATTCTGATAGCACTTTTGCCCTTTATAAATTCTGATCATAACGGATTTGGGGGAGGATTTAAACCTTCGCCCCCAAATCCGTTATAATCAGGAAAGTTCTGCATCATAAAATGATTTTAATTTCCTCCGAACTTGTAATAAACAACAACCCCGGCACTGAACCCAGAAATAGAATTATCAAAAGAAAGCTGATAGGCAAGGTTTACGCCAAAGTCGAAGTTTTCGAATACTTCCCATTCTTTAGAAGCGTTAATATAGCCACTAAAAGAGCTTTCAGAGCGATCGTGATAAAGCGTTTGCAAATAGCCTAAGCTGGTTACAGTGTATCGTGATTCATAATCTAATTGAAACAAGCTGACGCCTCCCCCCAACCAAAAGTGAAGTTTTCTTGATGGCCTTATTTTCCACTGGTATGCCGCAGACAACCTGTAGCCGCTTACTGTGTTGCCAATCTGTTTTGTTGATGCGGAAGTTTTGAAGTCAACCATTCCGCCCTCAATAAACAACCTGTTTTTATTCGATAACGGCGCAATATATATAACATTAACAAACTGAAAACCGCTATAATCGTCTGTATCACCATCAGGGTCACTAATATCATAATTGCAAAAATATGAGGAAAGCCCGACCATTGGCGAATCAGCAGCAGACGCAGAGCCACAAAAAACCAAACCAAAAACAAATAAACATACGAATAATTTTTTCATTTTTTCTCCATCAAAAGGATTTGTCCACTCGAATATAAACATCTTGAGGACTTACCAGGATCACAAAGGTTGCTTTTCTTAAAGAAGCATCTGACTGAGCCTCTTTTTCACCTATGGCGGTGTCGGCAACAGCGCCTGCGACCTCGGCAGCAATATTTCCACTTAAAGAACTGACAACACTTTTTCCGGCAGCGAAAGTACCTGCTGCTAGCGATCTCTGTATAATTTTTTCATCAGTCGTAATAGCACCGACAAGACCAAGTTGTTTGTTGATCGTGATATCAGCCACACTGCATATTATTGTAAACTCTTCCCCCTCCGGTGTTATGGCATTTAAACCACCGGAAGAACCAAAATACAGCCGATTAG
>Ga0255425_1184_pt1 | contig 12696 bp, 10 predicted proteins | sample ANMaggSeSYBR02G4_FD_182640 | JGI IMG/M metagenome (GOLD analysis project Ga0255425, IMG submission 182640) | Sediment cell enrichment communities from methane seep in Santa Monica Basin, California, United Staets - ANME aggregate JGI... | ecosystem: Environmental > Aquatic > Marine > Cold seeps >... | reverse complement strand
GTTCACGAAGGAAAAATCTATAACCTGATTTATTTTGTAAAGAATAGTGTCTTCAGGTATGAGATTTTTATAGATGGTTGGACCGTAAATGAAGGTGGTTTGTGAGGCTTTTGGTATCGAAAACATATTATCACACCTAAATCATAAATTTTAAGTGATAAATGTGATTAACTAATATAAATGCTTCGATATCTATCGATTCATATGTAAAAAATCGCCAGCGTGGGCGTTTATTTTTAGCGGGATAATGTCAGATATTATGTTCAACGAGAATTTTAATACAGACAGTATAATAATTTAACACGAGTCAAGGACTTTTCCGACAATCTCATCAATAAAAAATTGAAACTGAATGACATTAGATGATATGTTTGATTGTCAACGACGGTATAATTTCCCCCATTTTCAGCGGGATATTATTCCCCAGTTGACAATCTTGGGTAAAAACCCCAAGGTTGTGAACTATGATAGAAATGGACGATTGGTTTATGATACGAGAACTACATGCACAGGGTCTGAGCATCACTGCAATATCCGATAAAACCGGATATGACAGGAAAACAGTACGAAAATATTTGAATTCAACAACAACACCAGAACAAAAGCAACGAGCAAAAAAGGAAAGCAAGCGCTTTGCATCGGTTTGGTGTGCCATCGCAGCGTTTGACTTAAATGATATCTATAATCTGTTAGTCACTCCGTTTTTTGAAGTGTTACATTGGAACATTTGATTACGTATTTATTATACAATTTCCAGAATATTTTTTGATTTAATATATGTTTTTTAGCAAAATTTGTGCATGAAATTTCAGCTACGATTTTTCCAAGGAATCGATTTTTAAAGTATCTACGCGCAATTGATTTTTTAAAAATATTATTTTTTATTACTTTTGAATACTCTAACATTTTTTTTCGATCTTCTACTGTAAACTCGGGAGTTGCAAAAAAAACGTCTGACTGATTAGCCGAAGCATCTGACAAATATGCATTTGGATCTTTTACAAAGTAATTATTTTTATTTACCCAGTCATATAATTCAGTTTTAGGATATGGAATCATACTATAGAAAAAAACATCTGCTATTGGATATTTCTGAGCCAACCTTATCGAATCCTCTATGTCTGCTTTAGTTTCCCCAGGTGAACCTATAACAAAAAACAGTGTGACATCCAATCCAACATCACATGCTCCTTCGATTGCATTTTCTATTGCCTCTATAGTTTCCCCTTTTTTCAAATTTTTTAGTATTTTATTGTTTCCACCTTCGACACCAAATGCAATAGACTTAAAACCAACGTCTTTCATCAATTGAAGAATTTCTCGATCCACAGTGTCAGCACGTATCCCATTTGGGCAATTCAAAATAATATTGCCATATTTTCTTTCTTTGATAAGATTGCATATTTTTGCAACTCTACTCCTAATTAAGTTAAAATTATCATCCATAAATTCAAATACTCTGTATCCTTTGCTATACCAATAGTCAATCTCTGCGATGATACTTTCAGAACTTCTATACCTAAACTGTCTTCCAATTGCAGCCTTTACAGGACAAAAGATACAATTATATGGACAACCTCGAGACGAAATTATTGGAATTGAATTACCTTTGTATTTATCAAGCTCAAATTTGTCATATGTGGGGAATGGTATTTCATCAAGATTTTCTATAAATCTACGATCTTTATTTTCAATGATTTTATAACCATTTCTATATATAAGCCCATCAATATTTTCGAGTTTTCCCCCCATCATTAATTCTTTTAATGTATATTCTCCTTCCAATTTTATTGCAAAATCAGCAAGGCATTGCTCAAGAACTTCACTTCTTAGTGTAGATACATGAGGGCCTCCTAGTACAATAGGTAGATTAAATTCTTTTTTAATACTATTTATTATATTATAAGAATTTTTATAATTGTGAGTCATCAAGAATATTCCGATTAAATCGGGATTATATGATTGTATTTTTTTAAATAAATTCCTTATATTATAGCCTAAATTCATATCTACGACATCATTAGAAATTCCACAATTCAGAAGATATGTTGACAAATACCCTACACCTGCAAACGGATTGCGAAGATTTTCCGTAATTGGTGGTATACAAAATAATATCTTTTTATGCCTCATTTAATCTACTCCATTTCGCTATTTTTTTGAATATATTATTACTTCGGAATTAGTATATATTATATTTAGATTTTCATATAAATTTAGTTTATTTGATATTTTATTCCCATGCTCATCCTCATATGGAATTTTAGGATTTATCACTACATAATCATTTGAATAATCGGGGAAATGATAATATCTAAATATTACATCGTTATAAGAAATTGTTCCAAAATAAAAGAGGGTAACACGATTATCAAATTCTACTCCATATTTTGTGATATACGGTACATAAGATGTATATTTATTTACCCATTCTGCCACTGCTTTGTATTGATCCATAGATGGTAAAATATTAGAATACCAATAATACACATTTTCATCAGAATCCTGAAAATAATAAGCAGGTGTATGTGAATTGAAAAATCCAGCTAGAATAATTATTGTAGAGACTAAAATAACGATCATAATTTTTCTATTTTTTTTCATATCTCTAAACCAACAACTCATAAATCTATGTAAAGTTAATGACCCAAAAACTACAGCAAATGGTATATAAAATCCTATTAAACGATCTGTTGGAAGCATAATAACATAATTACCTATAATACCAGCAAACACTATACAGGAAAATAAAATAGCTAATCGAAATTCGTCTGTTTTTTTAGTCTTGATTATGAATAATATAGATATTAGTGCTAATACGAACAAAACCCACTTAAATGAACTCAAAACTGAAGTAATAAATGGTATATTGGATTGCCCAAAGGATACTAACGGGCTGGAAATTAAAAATTCACTTGTCATACTTAAAAACATTTGGACAACGCTTGGATAAACTAAAAAGTGATAACCAAGAGAGGAAACAATCACAATCATAAATAAGTTTTTATCGGAATCGGTGCCTTTGACAGTTTTATAAATTTTATCTTTTATTACGCTGTGAACTGATAAAAGTGGTATTATCAATAGTATTATCAGATAAAGACAAAATATCAGCGCTAAAAATAATGGTGTGAAATAATGTGACAAAATAAATACTATGCTGAAAATGATTGTTAAATATCGGTATCGAATATCACTTATTTGCCGTGATTTAATGAAAACATATACGAGCAATACAAAATATATCATCGAGAGTCCTTGTGGATGATACTCTGCCTGATAAAAAATAATAATATCATTAATAGATGCGAATAATCCGGCTAATAATGCTACTCCTTCACTTTTCGTTACAGTTTTTGCCAGAAAATATATGGCCAAGAAAAATATCATACCCATCGTTGGTTGAAAAAATCTAAATATCTGCATAACATTTACATTTGTTATATGCGCCAAAGTTGTGGTCAACAATTGCATAATAGGCCAATGTAGTTGTACATCTACACCCGAATACCACCAACCCAAAATTGGCTCAAGTGTTCCATACTCGATGATATTTAAAGTACTGACAAAGAGATAATAAGGATCATGCAGAGGAGGGTAAGATAACCTTAGGTTAGGTATTGCCCTTGCAATAAAAGTAAAAATTAGTGATTGTGGCAGGAGAAAATAAACATCAGTGGATTTTTGTATTATGAAACTGCCATAGACTAACAATGAGGTTAAGGCAAAAACCAATAATAATATAAGAATATTGGTAATTTCTGAGTTAATAATAGTTGGAAAATATTTAAAATACGCAGCAATAAGTATTAATAGTAAATATGTAATGGTGGCAATAACCTTTAATGGTCTATTATTTAACATTTATACATCCACTAACTGATAATACACTTTTTCTGTTTCGTTTGCATTTTTTTCCCAATTAAAAAATTCATTCACATAAATTGCATTTCTTACCCCAATGTTCAGTGCTAACATTCTATCCTGTAAAAATGTGCATATGGCACTGGACATACCTTCTATATCATTTATATCCACTAAAATTCCATTATCCTTATCTTTTATAATTTCAGGAATAGCCCCTACTTTTGTTGCAACAATAGGTTTTCCAGCAGCCATCGCATCCAAAATTGTCAATCCAAAGCCTTCTAGTTTTGAAGGTATAACATAGATATCGCACATCGAATAAAATATTCTTAAAGTTTGATCATCTACATAATCAGTAAAAATAACATTTTTCTCAATTCCTAAAGAAAATAAAAGGTGCTTAAATGACTCCTGATTCCCGGATCCAACAACAAGTAAATTGACATCGATTTTAGATAATGTTATCTTGAATGCGTTAAAAAGTAAATCTAATCCTTTTCTCTTATCATCAATCCGACCAACGAATAATAAAATCGGTTTATCTTTATCAATATTATATTTGTCTTTAATTTCACAAATATCTTCTTTGCTAAATTTGAAAATCTTTTTTTCCCAACCATTGTGGATTACTTCTATTTTGTGAGGTGGAACATTGTAACACATTACTATTCTTCTTTTTGTGTATTCACTTACAGCTATAATTTTATTAGCCTTTCCAATATATTTTTTATCAAGGTACTGCCCTACGCCTAATTCCCCCCCTAAATCTTTAATTCGAGTAAAGAAGGTTGGATTTATCGCTTCCAAAGCGTCTTTTGCTAAATGGTGAACTGTTATTATTCTTGGTGCGGTTAACATTTTATTGGTTATACCAAAATCGCACACACCATTAACATGAATAATATCGAAACCACCCACACATTTTTCGATGGTTTTGAATTGTCTTCTTAGGGAAATCCAATATGAAGGTGCCCTTAAAAGAGTCTTATTAATAAAATTGATTTGGTGAATAAAAATACCATCACTTCTACTGTATATTTCATTCCCACTTATTTTTGGCACCATGATATGGATCTCATGACCCAACCTTGCCAATTCATTTGTTAAATTTTTAGAATATACGCCTGCACCACCTTGGACAAACGGCGGATATTCAAACGTGATAAATGCAATCTTCATGCAACCTCTACCGTATTTATCATAAATAAGTAAATTTTCTGCATTACAAGTGTATCAAAATGATGCATTTTATACCTCAATATCATGAAACGTTTACATATCTACTCATTAAAACTTGCGAGATAACTGATGCATTAGGTATGATAATGGATTAAACTTTGAAACAGTCCTTTCGTGACATATGTTGTTGTAACAAAATCCACAAGGTTCTAAAAGAGGAGGATATGGCTCAATAAATCGGCGGCGCATTTCCATAAAATATTTATTATTCCAAGCGTCTTTTTCATAGAACATTCCGTTTTCAGAAAGATCAAGCAATTGACAACAACAACCTCCTATATTTCCATCTCCATCAACACTGATATTATAAAACGGAACATGACAACATCTATTAGTGGCAGTTTTTTCCAATAGGGGGGGTAAAACTATACGAGTTTTTGTACTTAAGCGCATTGAATTTGCTTTATTAAATGTTTTCAATACATCCAAATTATCTGAAAAAAGGCATCGTTCTTCAGCAGTAAATCCACTTGCTGAAGAAGGAAGAAATTGGAATAAAAGAACACCATCTACATTCAAAGTTTCCACAAATATGATCATATCCTCTATATACTTGTAATTATATTTATCCAAAATAATACTAACTAAAATCTCCAGTTTTGATCCTTTAGCATTTCTTTGTTTCACTAATTCAGTAATATTATCACATATAATATCAAAATACTTACTTGGCATTCCAGTCATTCGATTAAATTCTTTAGAATTATGACCATTCAGACTTATAACAAAGTGGGTTAACGGAGAATGTATTATGTTTGAAATATAATCCCGCAATATAATTCCATTCGAGCCCGAGAATGTATACATTTTCATCACATTAGAAGCATAATCAATCATTCTAAATAAATCTTTATTTAAAAGAGGTTCTCCATTCCCGATTAGATTTACTGCAAGTGCTTTTTTATACTTATTTATAACTTGTTTGAAAAGTTTAAAATCCATATCTTTACATGGCTTTTGTCCAAATGGATTGCTTATTTTAGTGGAGTGTGTTAAACACATATCACAACTTAGATTACATTCAAATGTTGGAAAAACTGATATATAGATTGGATCCCAATTTACTACTTCTTTTTTATTACTGAGCAAATACTTAGATAAATTTAACATCTGTGAGGGTGTATGTTTGCCCTTTATGAAATCAAATAAAACTCTTCTTGGTTCCATTGAGGTAACTCCAATTTTATTAGCTCTTAAAATTCATCTTATTGTAAAGGGATAATAAACGTTGCTCCATAATTTCCCAATTATATTTCTGCTCATAAGTTCTTCTACCATTTGCTCCAAGTTGATAACATAATCCAGGAGATTCTTTTAGTCTTAATATTGCAGTTCTTATTTGATCTATATTATTGCAATCGACTATGAGTCCGCATTTCTCCTTCTTAACTATGTCCGCAGTTCCAGTGTCTTTGCTTACTACAATAGGTTTACGGCACATCATAGCTTCAAATAACTTGTTTGCACTTGTATGCTTTATATTCAATGTGGCAGGTTCATAAAGAGCAATTAGTATGTCGGCTACCAGAGTTCTTTTTAAAACTTCATCATAACTAATTTTACCAATAAACTGGACTTTATCAGGAGTTTCATTTGCCCAAGTTTCAATCTCACTTACTTGATCGCCATACCCAGCAATAATTATTTCACATCCCTCTATGCTTTTAATCGCAGTAAATACATTATCTAATTTTGGGCTTCTCGCAGTATAAAGCGCTCCAGCATAAAAAACAACAAATTTTTCTCTTATTTGCTTTTCAAGTGGAAACTTTATATTATCAAAAATATCTGGTGGTGAATTATAAATTACGATTACATTATTATTGGGAATTCCTTTTAATTCTTCTAATCGTGCTTCATCAACGATAATCACTGCTTTAACAACACGCATGAAAATCTTATCAATGTTCACTAAAACATTTCTTATTATTCTCGGCAATATCACTTCATCTTCATAAGTGTCAAACATTTCGTAAATAACTGAGACTTTCTTTATTTTACCTATTACGACAGCGGGGAAAATTGTATCAAAATTTATGGCATGTATGAAATCTGACCTTAGTTTTGCAAGCCAATAGAATTCAAAACACCACCAAAGGAGAAGGAATGGAAGTACTTTGATACCATAAGGAGCTTTGAGTTTTAATCGAATTTCTCTATATTTATCATCTATTTTTTCTTCCTTGAAATATGAGGCACAATCTCGATCCCAACATAATAAAATAACTGAATATCCTCCTTGCTTCAATGAGTCAATCTCTTTAGATAATCTTGGATCCCGATCCAAAAGATTTGTTTTTATGAGTACAACTGTCCTTCGATCCAACGAATGTATGGATTCTAATTCACTTGTTTTATTCAGCAGCGATTGCATTATATTCATTTATTAATATTTTCCTAATATTTCTAATTCGCGTTAATCTTTTTCTTTATTAATCATATATTAACATCATTAATTATTGATATTTTTTCAAATTGGCTAGTAATATTATCCCAACTTAAATCTTGCACGAAAGAACATGCTTTTTCACCTTCAGCTTCGATTCTATTGGCCTTGTTAAGCCATATTGATTTTTCTAATACATCATCTGGACTTTCAATATAATTGAGTCCATTATCCAATCCAAACTCCTTTCGTATACCAGAAAGGTTCGTTGCTACCACTGGCTTCCCCATCGCCATATATTCATATACCTTGATCGGCACAATATTCATCATAATTTCATTTTTATAAGCTGGCAAAAGACAAATATCAGCAGCAGCAATGTGTTCCGGGATTTCTTTAAATGGGACTTGTCCTGTTAGTATCAATTTTCCATCCAGGTTTTTTTCGGATTTCATTTTCAGCAATGGCTCATAGAGGTCCCCTTCGCCAACTATCATCAACTTAATATTTTCATTATCAGTGGTGGAAAGACTTTCTGCAACTTCCTTCATCCCTGAAAAATCGTATATCCATCCCATAAAGAACAATAAGACATCATCTTTTTTAATTCCATATTTTTCCCTGATCGATGAACCATCTACCCTGGGATTGAATTTTTCAAGATCAACTCCTGCAGGTATTACTGATATCTTATTTGCGCTTCCCCCCATCTCCACAGCATAGTCTTGTAATCCTTTGTTGATAACAAATATCTTATCTGCGCCTTTGATGGTCTTTTTCTCAAATGGTTTTGCAATCTTTCTTGTAAGTTCGCCTGGAAGCAGAGTATGTAAATGGTCTATAAGATAATACACGAAAGGAATATTGTGCTTCTTGGCCTGTTTCATCCCGAGATATGCATTAAGGATGCCAAATGCGATTATTACATCCGGCTTGAACTCTTTGATCTGCTGCTTGATCTCTTTATTGTGGAAATAAAGAATAGATGCCATATCAAGACCTGTGACCTTGACCATCCCCGGCCTGATAAGAGTTATATCAGCATCCTTGAATATCTTATAAGCACCCTTTATTTCCTTTCGTCCTGTGATTATCTTCCTCTCGTTATCATCCTTCCAGAGATATTCATAATCAATGACACGTATCTCGTGGCCTTTTAATGCCATCCGGTCCATAAGGTGGTGCTGCTGGTGTGGACCTCTTTTGATCCAGTCAGTTTCCTGGAGAACAAGGAGCTTCATTTCGATTTATCTCCAATATGATTTTTTATATCTGTCAAAATGTTTCCACTCCTTTTTGCATCATTTTCGCATCATTTTCGCATCATTTTTGCATCATTTTTGCATCATTTTTGCATCATTTTTGCATCAAAACGTTTATTTTAACACGTACTTTAAATCTCTTCTTCCCGTACCAATACGTTTCACTATCTCTTCTTCTTCCAACAATTTCAAATCTCTTGTTGCTGTAATCCTCGAAACATCAAACAGTACCAGATATTCCTTATTTGTTATGCTGCCCTTTTCTCTGATATGCGACACAGCCTTTATTTGTCGCTCATTCAAACCCTTCTCCTTCAAAAGCTCTTCCGTTATTCCTTTCCTTAACGTCACTACAAGACTTCCGGAAAGTTCCTCAAAAACAGGTTCCGGAAAACCATGATTCAGGCATGAGTCGATAATTCTGTTTGTCCCGGTGCCCCACTGCTCAATGAATTTTATCCAGAAGAAACATTTCCCAACCAAGGGGTTTCGCAAAATAGATATGTGCCTTTGTTTGAGGTCTTCCACTGTCAATGGGTCTGGCAGATGCCCGCATCCCCATATCTCTATCCTGTCATCAAAGATTCGCACTTGGACATTGGCAGAAATCTCGTAATCTCTATGACAGATTGCATTTGTGATCGCTTCCCTTATCGCATCAATTGGATACTCCCATGTTTCAATCCTTTCCATCCCAACTATTTTTGCATGCAGTTTAATATGCTCCTTCACAAATTCAACCACATCTTCCCTCTGATCAATTATATTCCCACCGAAAACCTTCATGTCTATGAATTCCAGCGGTTTTGTCCCTTTAAATCTTGCACATCTAGTTTCTGATTGGGTGAAAAACTTTTGCGTACTTCTACCAAATAATAAAATAGCAGCGTTTGTTGGCACTCCTTCTTTCAATAATTTTAATTTTTCCAGAGATTCTCTGACCGGAATCTCCACATCCAACTCAAGTCTCCTTTCATATTTTGCCTTCCTTAAAAATAATCTCACTTTTTCTTCATCAATATCCCCATAACTCGCATCTTCACAAACCCGGGAGTCCCAGTAAATCTTTGAGGTTTTAAGAGCAAGATTCCTTATTTCGTCATATCCAAGTTTCTGATTTGATTTCCCAACTCTTCTATATGCTCTTCCGAAAGCAAGTACCGGTTTTTGCTTACCCTCCACAACTTCTATAATCACAACCTGCTTTTTATCGCTCTTATCAACACGAATTGAGGGATATGCCATTGGGTCTGTATTTTGCTTGACCTGATTTGCCAGACTCTCAATCGTTCTCGTGCCAATATCAACACCAAGAACTTCGCCTTTATCACTCACTCCTATGACTAATGTCCCCCCTTTCGTATTTGAAAAAGCAGAAATGCTCCCAATTATTTTATCCATTTGAGATAAAGATGGTTTGAATTCTACTGTTTCTGATTCTCCTTCCTTGAGCAGATCCTTTATTTTTATCATTCACATTCCCTTACCATATGCGATTACGCCATCCGGTCCATAAGGTGGTGCTGCTGGTGAGGACCTCGTTTGATCCAGTCAGTTTCCTGGAGTAATAATATTTTCATTAATTACCTCGACACTGTCCCATTTTCCAGTTATTTTCCAGTTATTTTCAAGACGCTGATTCACACAGATTTACGCTGATTTAAGGTTGCATCTGCGTTAATCAGCGTTAATCTGCGTCTAATATAATTGTTGAAATCATTGGATTTTGGAACTGTGCCAATTACCACATTAAAATTCGGCACTTTTTTGAATATCATCCTGATTATCAACAAACCATTCATGCACCTTTTCCAATCCATCCTCGAATTTCATCTGCGGTTTATAATCCAGCAGTCTCTTTGCCTTATCAATGGATGATAAAAGCCTGTTTTTAACATCCCAGTCCCTTCTCTCCATATAAACGATCCCCGACTCATTACCGGTAATCTTGTTGACCATATTTGCCATATCAATGACCCTCTGCTCTTCACCCGATCCCAGGTTAATGGCCTCGCCAACTGCCTCTTCCTTGATCCCCATTGCCAGCAGGCCGTTTATTATATCGTCAACATACGTCCAGTCCCTGGTCTCAGTTCCATCGCCTGTGATCGGCAGTGGTAAGCTGTTCATGGACCAGTGCATGAAATTAGGTATGACATTGCGGTATTTCCCTGGCACTTCGCCCGGACCGAACACATTAAAGAAACGCGCATTAACGATAGGGAGATCGTATAGGTTGTGGAAATAGTTCGTGTATAACTCACCCAGCAGTTTTGTCACCTGGTATGGCGTATGCAGGCTGATCGAAACATCATGTTCCTCAAAAGGCATTTTTGACTCCAAACCATAAACCCCGCAGCCTGAAGATGAATAAACAAATCGTTTTACACCAGCCAGATGAGCGTATTGTAATACTTTTAACGTTCCAATCCCATTAATCATCAGGTCAGTCTCAGGATTATCTACTGAATTCTGGTTTGCAAAATGTGCTGCCAGATGGAATACATAATCGGGTTTCTCCTTATAAGCACGCTTTAGCATTTCATCATCAAGAATATCCCCGTTTATAAATACAACATTTTCTGCATCCGGAATGTTCCATTCATAAGCAGACGACAGATTATCAAGAATAATAACTTTTTTTACATTCAATTCAGATATCTTCTTACACAGGTTACTGCCGACACATCCGGCACCACCGGTTACTAATACAACTTTATCCTCGTATTCTGAATACACATCTTCCACTTTAATCACCTATTCTGTAATACCACTTCATCCATTCCACTGTTCTTCTGATACCTTCTTCAGGAGTGACCTTTGGATCATGTTTCAAGTCTTTTATTGCTTTTGAACAATCTATAGTTTTTATATTTGTCGTAAAAGGCTCTGCTTCCTCATAGGTTACAATGGAATCGTCCTTTCCAACAGCGTTAAGGATTATATCTGAATATTCCTTGATATCCCGCTCCCATTCAGGCTTCCCGGCTACATTATATACCTCACCAGAAATGAAATTGTCCACAATGTTGGCAAAAGTCCTTACAGTATCTTCAACATAATCGATTATTCGCTTATGGCCTTTATAGACAACATAGGGCTTGTCATGTAAAGCGTGATAGATGAACTTTGGAATAAAACCCCTGTATGGAGTAAAATGCTCCTTTGGACCATAACAATTTACAGGCCTGACCCTCACAGTCTCAGTACCGAACATCTTGGCCGAATTCATGCACATCAATTCCCCGGCCCACTTCGTGATCGCATAGTCATTCATCTGGTATGTATCCATGATAGGATTTTTTTCCATTACATCTTCTGTCATGATACCATTGTAGTCTCCATATACTTCAGCACTGGAAAAAAAGATCATCCTGAATTTCAGTTTCTCTTGAAGCCGGATCATATGTTTGGTACCGATTGCGTTTGTCTCCCACAGATTCTCATAATAATCTTCACCGTTCCATCTGCCATATTCAGCAGCAAGATGATAGACATAATCGAATTTCCGGCCTTCAAATGCCTTTTCCAGCTGTCTGGAATTTTTCACATTTGCCCGGATGTAATTGTCCCTTTCAGTATTGAAATAATCAAGTGCAATAACTTCATGCCCTCTACTTTGCAGTTCATTAACAAGATTTGTCCCTATAAATCCTGCACCGCCTGTAACCAGTATTCTGTTTGTTTCTATTTTAACTCCTCCCTATGATTTTTAATGATTTACTAATTTTTTATGATTTTCCCCGACACTTGGCACGGTCATATTTTCCAATTATTTCCAGGACGCTGACGTAATCCAAATTCAGCGCAAACCTGAGTCTTTTATTTTCTTTTAAACGATAATTAACACCAATGCAACCTTAAATCTGCGTAAATCAGCGTTAATCTGCGTCTTTTATTTACTTTTAGACGCTGATTAACACTGATTAACGCAGATTTTTG
>Ga0255425_1183_pt1 | contig 12737 bp, 9 predicted proteins | sample ANMaggSeSYBR02G4_FD_182640 | JGI IMG/M metagenome (GOLD analysis project Ga0255425, IMG submission 182640) | Sediment cell enrichment communities from methane seep in Santa Monica Basin, California, United Staets - ANME aggregate JGI... | ecosystem: Environmental > Aquatic > Marine > Cold seeps >... | reverse complement strand
CCAGACGGATTTGACTCTTTCCCTGACCACAATGGATTTCTTATAGCAAATATGGGTGTCCTGCATAATCTTCTTCACTCAGGTAAAAAGTCACTTGTCATTGACTATCCGCTTAATGTTTTTAACAGGCTTGCAATGGCTCATTATTTGGAGCACTGTCAGAGGGTAACTCTTTCGCCTGAGCTTACACTGGATGAAATAAAACAGATAGCTCCCCATGGTATGGTGGAATGTATCGTTCATGGCTTTTTCCCTGTAATGGTATCTGAACATGACCTTTTGGGAGAGCTGTTCCCTGATGATAAAATTCATGATGCCCTGCTGGAAGATGTAAAAGGTTTTACTTTTCAGGTGAAAAACGATGGGGGTGGACGTACTTATATTATGAACTCCAGGGAACTGTGTATGCTCGACCACATTCCTGAACTGATTGAAGCAGGTGTCAACTGCCTGAGAATTGAGGCAAAAACGTATGACAGGAAAACTACTGGAAAGTTGACAGGACTTTACAGGAAGGCTATTGATAACAGGATCAATGGTCACTGCGGTAGTGAATCTACTTCAGGGCATTATTTCAGGGGTGTTTTGTGAAAGTATTTTTAGCTATTTTACTGTTTAAATGAAGAGACTTTTTAATTTATTCTTATCAAGTATGATAAATGGATAATGGCAAAGAAGATTAACCACAGAGAACACAGAGCGTTATTGTGTTCTCTGTGTTCTCTGTGTTCTCTGTGCACTCTGTGGTTATAAACCGTTCCAGGAAATAATAAAAAGTTTCTAAATGAAGACCGTTATTCTTAATTACAGGAAAGCTCTACAAGCTACCAGACCATAAAATCCCAAGGGGTAATTCCATTGAACGTGCTTGACACATCAAAACACACAAAAGATGAATTGATCGAGATACTGAGAAAAGAACTGGCAGATAATCCTATATTGTACCTTACCGGTCCGCAGGGTGGCGGCAAGACCACTCTTAGTGTCGGAATGGCAGATGAGAAGGTAGGTGCCATCTATGAGGGACGGGCACGTTCTGCACAGCCAGCAATAATCATCCGGAAGGATATAACAGATAAAATGGAACAGGAGATTGTGGAACGGCGCAAGCTCCCGATCTTTGATGGGGATGACCCCATATATGTGGATGTGAAAATGCTGGATAAGCTCATTTACATCATTGAAGATGTCTTCGATGTAATGGAACTGGGTGAAGAGCACTTATTTAATGATATATCACAGTTGACAGTCCAAATAGGGGTTAAACCAAAGCAAATCGAGATCATTGCCGATGAAGATATGCTGGTGAGGCGCAGGCTTCAGCGCCATATGGATGCCAAAGACAGGCTTGAAGAACTGTTGAGAAAGGAAAAACAGTATGGTATAAAGTCAAATATGTTGGGTATCCAGGGTGCTAAGGTTATGGATATAGTGAACCGGGAAGGTGTGGGAAAATATGATGACAGCCAGTTCTCAAGGACTGTGGAGGATTTTGACAGGATAATACCCACCCGGGATATGACCCTTGGCCAGTGCCTGCTTAAGGTAGTGGAGATCTCCAATGAGGAGAAAAAGGAATCCGGTTTTCTGGTCATGCATACTGATGATGGCGAGCAGAAGATCATCAGCGACCTTGTTGTGGGAAAACATGAGAATTCCATGATCGGTGTAACACTGCTGGAAATATATGTAGGGTACAGGCAGAGCCGGCATATGTACCAGGCCTATAAAAGCAACCTGGAAGGAAAGGTGGAAGTCATACACTCCTTCACACCCGAATTGCAGCTTGAGGTGGGATTCAAGCAACTCGCAAGCATGAACCTTGATTACATTTCTGAAGAGGATGATACCGGATTAGTGTCCGTTGCCGATAAGGCGGCTGCTGATAGGTTCGGTATTATCGTCAGTGTAGTGGATACAGATGGTAATATAGAATCATCAGAACCAACGAGGATAGAGGAACTAGAGCGTATAATGTTTGAGGCCTACCAGGAATTCAAGGCTGACCATGGTTTGAACGAATAGAATTTTTTGCCGGTCTGCTGGATCTCACGGGATAATTTTTATTGCAGACTACCTCTATTTGAAATATAGTCTATAGTCTATAGTGGTATAGTGGTATAGGTGTGTAGTGGTACAATGTTCAATTATATGGAAAATATTGTGGGTTTTTCAAGGGAAGCTTTTGAAGAGGCCTACAACCAGGGATTAAAGTCTGATGACAGATCAGTTGAGATGAACCTGACCAACAGGACATATGAACGGGTGGTGGAACTGGAATCTGAGAATAATAGCATTGAAATGATCATGATAGGGTTTGAGAAGAGTATTATTTTGTATAGAGGGGGAATGTACGAAATTATCCGGATGGAAAAATCATAACTGTGAAGACCCGGTTCGTCCTGTATGATACAGGAATATCAATATCGATAAATTGATATTACCCTGAGTTATATAATTTGTTTATCCTTTTCAGAGAAGTGTATGACCATGTTCCTACCTACGCCCAGAGATATAAAGAAGCGAAGGGTCGGTCTTAACCTGACCCAGAACGAACTGGCCAAACTTGCAGGCGTGAGCCAGCCCCTGATAGCCAGGATCGAAGCAGGGGATGTGGATCCAAGGCTTTCTACATTGACCAAGATATTCGATGCCTTTGATACCACTGAAAAAAAGAGGATACTTGCGGGGGACATTATGCATTCTCCTGTGATACATACTAATCCAGGTTCGTCTGTGGAAGAAGCTGTTGATATAATGGAGAGTGAAGGATTCTCCCAGGTACCTGTTATCGAGAATGGTGTGCCGGTGGGCAGCATATCTTCTGATACTGTTGTCCATTACATGACTGAAAGCGATACTGATAAACTATCCAATATGCAGGTCAGTGATATTATGGGCAGTTCATTTTCCACTGTCTCAAAGGATACAGTGGTAAGTATCATCTCACACCTGCTTGAACAGAGCCCGGCTGTGCTTGTGGTGGATATGGGCAAGGTAGTTGGTGTGGTTACCCAGCACGATGTTATGAAACTTGTGCATAAGAAATAACAATTGAACAATAATTAAACACGAACAAGAGAGACCTGAAATGTTACCTGAGGATGATTATAAGAAGATTGCCGAGCGGCTGGGCAGGGAGCCCACCGAAGTTGAACAGGGCTGTTTTTTGAACCTGTGGAGCGAACACTGCTCGTATCGTTCCAGCTGAGCTATATTGAAAACCTTTACCACCACAGGTGAGCGGGTCATCATCGGTCCCGGGGACGATGCCGCTATTGTTCGCCTTGAGGACGGCTGGGTAATGGCCATCGGGATGGAGAGCCATAACCACCCATCATATGTTGACCCCTATAACGGTGCAGCCACAGGTGTGGGTGGGATCGTGCGGGATATCATTTCCATGGGTGCACGGCCCATAGCTTTGATGGACCCCCTGTACTTCGGGCCGCTCGATAATGAAAAGAACAGGTATCTTTTCGAGCATGTGATAATGGGCATTGCAGGGTATGGGAACTGCATTGGCGTACCTGTGGTGCGGGGAGAGGCATATTTCCATGAAAGTTTCAGCGGTAACCCCCTGGTGAATGTGGTATGCGTAGGCCTGGCCCGCGAGGATAAGATCGTTACTGCCATTGCCCAGAAGGCTGGCAACAAGCTGGTGCTAATGGGTTCGTCCACTGGCAGGGACGGGATGGGCGGTGCGTCCTTTGCATCAAGGGACTTAAGCGAGGAATCGGAATCAGAGGAACGGCACAGTGTCCAGATAGGCGACCCGTTCGCAGAGAAACTTGTCATGGAAGCCACTCTTGAAGCCATTGATAAGGGATTTGTACTGGCATGTCGTGACCTTGGAGCCGCCGGCCTGGTAGGGGCCAGCAGCGAGATGGCAGCCAATGGCGAACTGGGCGCTCATATTATTGCTGATAATATTCACCTGAGGGATGAGAGCCTGACACCTTTTGAGATAATGATATCCGAATCTCAGGAGCGCATGGTACTGGAAGTGGAGCCCGGTAATGTAGATAAGGTGCTGGCAGTAGCAGACAAATACGACCTAAAGGCCAACCTGATAGGCGAACTCACACAGGAAACCCAGTATGTGGTGGAGTATAAGGGCGAAATAGTGGCAGATATGCCAATACTGTTCCTGTGCGGCGGCGCACCCACATCCGAGATGGACTTTATACCGCCTGCAGTTGGGAGGAATGCTGAAAAACCGCCCGTGCCCGGAGATATCAAGGACATCATCTTAAAACTGCTTGCCAGACCCAATATCGCTTCCAAGGAGTGGGTATACAGGCAGTATGACCATGAAGTGCAGGTGCGCACCTTGATCAAGCCGGGTATGGATGCAGGTGTACTGCGGATCATTGACGATACCCAGGGACTTGCCCTGTCCTGCGGCTGCAATCCTGCCCATGTTGAGGCTGACCCCTACAACGGCGGGGCCGGAACAGTTATCGAGAATGCCATGAACCTTGCTGCTGTGGGAGCCAGACCCATAGCACTGGTGGACTGCCTGAACTTCGGGAACCCTGAGCGGGGTGAGATATTCTACCAGTTCAAACAGGCATCATTGGGACTTGGCGATGCTGCAAGGAAATTGAAGACGCCTATAGTAGGCGGAAATGTATCTTTCTACAATGAGAGTGACGAGTTCGGGAGTGCTATTGCACCCACGCCGAGCATTGGCATGGTCGGGTGGGTCAGGGATCTGGGAACCATTCCTGCAGGTACCTTCCGGCAACCGGATGAGACCGTGATACTTGTGGGTGATACAAAGGACGAGCTTGGGGCAAGTGAGTATTATTCCATGCTTGGGCTGGACAACAATGGTGTTACGCCCGGATTGCATGATAATATTGATACGGTCATCGATACACTGATACGTGCCGTGGAAGCAGGTCTTATAACATCTGCCCATGACATATCCAACGGCGGGCTGGCAGTTACACTGTGCGAGATGGTTGAACAGATAGGCGCAGAAATTGATATTACAGGTATATGTGCAAGGGACGATGATGCCCTGTTCTCGGAGTCATATGGCAGGATGGTCATCACCACCAGTGAACCTGATAAAGTGCTGGATATGATGTCAGGTATTGACTGTACAGTACTTGGAAAGACAAGCGGAAATGGTCTGTCAATTATAACCCGTAATGGAGATATAAACCTATCAAAAGATGAGATTGAAGATGCCAGGAGCAGTCTCTCCCGGCTGATGATGGATTGATTATAGTCAATAACCAAACAATTTAAACTATCTTTGCGGACTTTGCGCTCTTTGCGGTGACCAAGATTATACACCGCAAAGCACGCAAAGTGCGCAAAGTGTTCAGGATATATGTCAAAACTATAGTTCCTTAATCTACTTTTTTCTCATACCCTTAATTATCTTGCTGATAAATACCATTACGACCAGGAATACAATTACGCCCCCCAGGATTAGAAGTTTGGAAATGTTGCTTTTTGCTTCCTCATCTATCACGATCTGGGTCTGTAATGGTGTGGGCGTGGGTGGTGTGTAGTTTTTAGGATCTATATATATGGCTGCAGCCCATACATCCCTGTTCAGGTCCTGATACGTGGTGTATGCCAGCTTTGTACCGTCATGGCTCCAGTCAGGCTGGGTCTGGTCCCTGGATTCCTGGATCAGGGTTGTATTATTAGTACCGTCCGGCCTGATAATACGTATGTCAAAATCGCCGTTCTCATCAGAGGAATAGGCGATCCATTTTCCGCAGGGACTCCATGCCGGGTCGAGCTGTTCATAACTGTCATTGGTAAGCTGGATATTATTAGAGCCGTCAGCGTTCATTACCCAGAGATCGCTATCGAATGAATAAACGATCCTGGAACTATCAGGACTCCATGTTGGTGTCTCGACTTTTGTTTGGTAAAAGGTCAACCTGGTGATGTTTGAAGTATCAGGTTCCATAGTCCAGATCTCATTTTCATAGTTTACCTTGCCTAAGAAAAGTATCTTACTATTGTTATGGTTCCAGGAAGGGTTCTGCTGGTCGGTTTTGTTTGTGCTTAATTGTCTGGGTATGACATCTTCATCTTCAGCGATCCATATATCATAGTGGCGGTCGCGCTTGAAGGAATAGTGAGAGGTATATAATATTCCTTTTTCTTCCCAATCTGACTCTCCCAGCCAATCAGTACTTTGGAGATACATAACATTGTTGGAACCGTCCAGATCCATTATCCACAATTCACCGCCATATCGCCCGTCCACAGTATAGGCGAGCTCCGAATCATCAGGGGCCCAGGAAGGGTCATATTCCTCCATCGAACTATTGGTCAACTGGAACAGGGCGGTCACACTGGGTAAATCATCGGCTGTGGCTGAAGGAACAAAGCACAGCAGGATTGTGATGAGAATGATAGATAATTTTATTTTCCTCATGATTTCACGTCAATATTTTTTTTCAGGCTTGAAATTGTAGATATTCATGATAAAATTTATTTCAAATTTGACAGTAATACTTTATAAGCCTAATCATATAAATCATTGGGCTATTCCCGTGATTTTTTTATGTCAATGGATAGCATTTATGTTAATTAACCACGTTATCCGGTTACAGGTGAAGGAAAAATGGCAATCCATCCAATTGAATTTCGTTACGGTACTGCTGAAATGAAGCAGGTATGGAGTGAGGAATCTAAACTTATAAAATTACTCCAGGTAGAGGCAGCCCTGGCAAGGGCTGAAGCGGATATTGGCATGATACCAGGGGATGCAGCTAATACCATTGCAGCAGCAGTGGATAGTGTGAAACTTGAACGGGTCAATGAGATCGAGGACGAGATACACCACGATATGATGGCTGTGGTCATGGCAATGTCAGAGCAGTGTGGGGCAGCAGGCAAATGGGTTCATTTCGGTGCCACTTCCAATGATATGCTGGATACCCAGCTTGCCTTGCAGATAAAGGAGAGTATTGCCCTGCTGCGCAGCAAGACCATAGCTGTCAGGGATGCCCTTGTTGAAATGGCAGATAAGCACAAGACCACGGTCTGTGTCGGCAGGACGCACGGGCAGATAGGAGTGCCTACCACCTACGGCCTGCGCTTCGCAGTCTGGGCCAGCGAGATGGACAGGCACCTCACAAGGCTGGACGAACTGGAGCCAAGGGCTGCAGTGGGCCAGATGACGGGTGCTGTAGGCACCCAGGCTGCTTTCGGGGCGGACGGTATTGAGGTACAGCGGCGGACAATGGAATACCTGGGGCTGGGCAGTGTGGAGGTATCCACCCAGATCATACAGCGGGACAGGCATGCCGAGTTCGTGATGTGGATGGCAAATACGGTCACTACCCTGGATAAGATATGCGTGGAATTTCGCTCCCTGCAGCGCACCGAGATCGCAGAAATAGAGGAGAGTTTCGGCAAGAAGCAGGTGGGTTCGTCCACCATGCCCCACAAGCGCAATCCTATTAAGAGCGAGCAGGTATGCGGGCTGGCACGGATAGTCAGGGCAATGGTGGAGCCTGAACTTCTGAACAATACTCTGTGGGATGAGCGGGACCTGACCAACAGTTCCTGCGAGCGTGTGATCTTTCCCGAGACATGCGTACTGACAGACCATATCCTGAAACTGGCTGAGGGTATTATTGCAAATCTACGGTTCTTCCCTGAGAATATCAAGCGCAACCTGGAGCTAATGGGCGGGCTGAACATGGGCGAGGCTGTGATGATAGAGCTGGCAAAGCGGGGCGTAGGCAGGCAGGAGGCGCATGAGATTGTGAGGACCAGTGCCATGGAGGCCCGCGAGTCGGGCAGGCACATGAAGGAAGTACTAATGTCGCGGCCTGATGTGACTGAGTTTATTAGTGCCGGGGAGATTGAAGGCGTTATGGACCCAGAGGGGTATATCGGGACTGCGGTGGAGCAGGTGGAGGCCGTGATTGAGCGGTTGAGGGGAAAGCATTAATGCGAAAAGTGAGTGATGAAGTATAGTCTGCTGCATAACAATTAATAGAAAATTAACCGCAGATGAACGCGATAAACGCAGATACGATGCAGCAAATTTGCGTTAATTCTTTTACGATTGTGTCTTCGGGCATCGTTGGTCTCTTATCACGAGATATATAAAATCAGTGATATAAATGTATAAATATAATATGGCATAATCAAAAGATTAATAAGCCTTGAGTTTTGAAGATTTATCAAATATTCGGAAAATATCTTGAACGAAAGTGTCAGGATGATTTCAGGATTTGCGCAATTTTATAATTCGAATTCCAGTGTGGGATGCAAGATGAAAAATAAGCGCTGTTGTAGTGTATATTATTGCAAAGAATGTAAGAAGTAGCGGGAATAGCATAATTCTATCATAAAAGGGACGTTGCAAGGAACTGAAGCCAGCATGAACATTTTTAAAGAATATATTTCTGTTAATAAGCGGCAATTACAGCATCGTCTGGGAATATAATGCAAGCGACAAATCCGATCACTGGAAGAAGTACGATCCTGCAACACCCTTCGGAAACGACCTGATAAATATGGAACCCGGAAAAGGATACTGGATAATAATGACATCTGATGATATATTGTAAACTCTGGAATTATTTAATAAAATATTGGAGATTTAGAAATGAAAGAAAATATAAAAAGCATTAGAAAATTGTTAATAGTATTGTTAATATTAACTATAGGTATTCCAACTGCTTTAGGGACACCATTAACGCCTGCATATTATGGGGGCTACGCATATTTAAATGGTGTTTTAGTTCCAGACGATACAATCGTGAGTGTAGAAATTTATGATTTAGGATTGGAAGTTGGAAATACAACTACTGCATTAAACTCATTAGGGTATAATTATAATTTTGAATTAACAATGGATGACCCCGACACATTATCAGAAATTGAAGGTGCAAAAAGCGGGGATAAATTAACTTTTAAAATAAATGGAATTGATTGCTCTATACCAGAACCTGGAAATATAATGGTTACTGAAGAACTGGGTGGAATTCTTGATCTTTATGTTACAACCCCTGATACCACAGCACCAACCGTAACCGATAACACTCCAACCGGAACAGACATTCCAGTAACGACCGTGATAACAGTTACGTTTGATGAATCGATGAATACGTCATCCGTAGAAGATGCGTTCTCAACCGATCCTTTAGTTGCAGGAACGTTTGGCTGGGATGGCGATATGATGACCTTCACTCCATCTGCTGACCTTGCATACTCTACAACATACGATGTTACCATCGGAAAAGGAGCGGAAGATCTGGCTGGCAATCCTCTTGAAACATACATCTGGGACTTTACTACAGGATCAGAATCAGACACCACAGCACCAACCGTGATCGGTAACACTCCAACCGGAACAGACGTTCAAGTAACGACTGTGATAACCGTTACGTTTGATGAGTCGATGAATACGTCATCCGTAGAATATGCGTTCTCAACCGATCATTTGGTTACAGGAACGTTCAGTTGGGATGGCGATACAATGACCTTCACTCCATCTGCTGACCTTGCATACTCTACAATGTATGAGGTTACCATCGGAACAGGAGCAGAAGATCTGGCTGACAATCCTTTGGCAGAGGCTTACATCTGGGACTTTACTACGGAAGTTGTACCAACTTCAAATAATCTTATCCAGAACCCTGGATTTGAATCGGGAACATCTCCGTGGATATTCTATACAAGCGAGACAGGTACTTTCAGTATGGCATCTCCTGGCTTTGAGGGGAGCAATGCTGCCAAACTTGCTTTGAACAATGGTGGTAAGAACATCCAGTTGTATCAAAAAGGGTTAACTCTGGAACCAGACACCCGCTATTGGTTAAGTTTTTCAGCTAAGTCGAACACCGGACATGATGTGAATGTGCGGTTGATCAAGCATGTTTCACCATATACCAACTATGGTTTGGACTTTACGGCTGATCTTGACACGAACTGGCAGACCTTCACGACTGAATTTACCACGACTGGTTTTACAGATACAGTAAATGACGGACGTTTAATGTTCTGGCTCGCACCGTTCGCCGCATCAGGAGATACATACTTCATTGATGGCGTACGGTTGGAAAAAGTCGATTTTCAAGATACAACGCCTCCCACAGTTACCGGGAATGAACCGACAGGAACTAATGTTCCAGTATCTACGCAAATACATATGACTTTCAGCGAGATAATGGATCAAGCATCTGCCGAGTCAGCGTTCTCGACGTCTCCTGCAACTACTGGGAGCTTTAGATGGAATGGTAACATCATGACCTATACTCCGGATTCTGACCTGGCATCTGATACAACATATACTGTTACTGTTGGCACAGGTGCCATGGATCTGCCAGACAATAATATGCTAGTTGAGCATACCTGGGATTTCACAACGGAAGTTATCCGGAACCCTGGATTTGAATCGGGAACATCTCCATGGTTATTCTATACCAATGGGATAGGCACGTTCTTGAATGATGCTTCTGGTGATGGGAGTCCCCATGCCGGCCATATTACGATTTCTCAGGAAGGAAGCAATGTTCAACTTTATCAGCCGGATCTGGTACTTGAGCCAAATACTCTGTATCATCTGAGCTTTAAGGCCTATTCCAATAGTGGTCATGACTTATCCATTTCACTACATAAGCACGGTTCTCCGTATACTAATTATGGATTATCGAATCTGCCGTGATAAATGAAGACATTATTGTTGAAAACACAGGTGTATCAGAAAAAGTTGATGAAATGGAAAAAGTCTTTAATTGCAAACTTGGCTGGGGAGAAAGAGAAGCTATAACACTAGCTTTAAAGACCGATTCTTTATTGCTCATTAATGATGAAGAGGCATCAACGATCGCAGAGTTTCTTGGAGTTAAAACAAAAGGTGTCCTGTTCATCTTATTAAAATCAGTAAAACTTGGACTCCTCAAGAAAAACGAGTCACTTGCGATATTTCAGCAAATGCTTGAAGATGGTTTCTGGCTTGCTCCTACAACGGCAGTAGAGTTCGAAAAGATATTGTTTGAATTGTGAAAACCGGTAACTTTATTCGTCCAGTTATCACAAGCGCCACAAAAGACAATATCAACAATATCGCATTCGAAATTATCTCGTATCAATGCTTTTTTCCCCTCAACCGCTCAACCACGGCCTCCACCTGCTCCACCGCAGTCCCGATATACCCCTCTGGGTCCATAACGCCTTCAATCTCCCCGGCACTAATAAACTCAGTCACCTCAGGCCGTGACATCAGTACTTCCTTCATGTGCCTGCCCGACTCGCGGGCCTCCATGGCACTGGTCCTCACAATCTCATGCGCCTCCTGCCTGCCCACGCCCCGCTTTGCCAGCTCGATCATCACAGCTTCGCCCATGTTCAGCCCGCCCATTAGCTCCAGGTTGCGCTTGATATTCTCAGGGAAGAACCGTAGATTTGCAATAATACCCTCAGCCAGTTTCAGGATATGGTCTGTCAGTACGCATGTCTCGGGAAAGATCACACGCTCGCAGGAACTGTTGGTCAGGTCCCGCTCATCCCACAGCGTATTGTTCAGCAGTTCAGGCTCAACCATTGCCCTGACTATGCGGGCTAAACCACATACCTGTTCTTATCATGGATAAGAAGCAGATATGGATTATTCTATCGGTTCTATTCCTTATGCCACATATTCCATAAATCCTTTCGATGTGTACGAAACAGGTTTCCCATCTATGCATCCACTAACCTCGTAGGTCCCGGTCAGTTCCCATATTACCAGATATTTGTCAACTCCTACCTGTACTGGAATTGGGGTGACGTCTTCAGTACTAAAGCTAATACTTATACTGTTCTCGCCAGAATTGGCAATTAGGACTACATACGTTGGGAACGAATTGTCCTGGAGTTCAGGTATTGGTAGTGTGGTCATTCCGTAGTGCCGGATCTGTATCTCCTCATCCCCGAATCCTGCAATTATCTTTTCATTCTCCCATATATTCAGGACAGCCCCTCTTGATTCGGTATGCTTATTATCGGTAACGTTCCCAAAGCAAAACGCATATTTACCCACATCATTTCCATCCAGGTGATTCTTGCTCTCGCTCGCCTGTCCCCAATCCCATCCGATATCGTCCTGCCACAGCCAGTAGCCCCAGTTGTGATCATGGTAACCTCTTACATTTTCCAGAGTGTATGTTTTTTCCTGCTCTGTCCCTATACTGGTAGTAAGTGTACCATTTACTTTCATCTTTGGCGATGCAACCAGCCAGTTGATAATCCTGTCCGGCTCATGAGGCTGCTTATATGGTGCAATAAAAAACGGGGCTGGCTCGGTAAATGGCTTAAACATGGCATTAAAAACCGTCTGGCTATCAGCGGATTCGACATGTACATGGTATCCTTCATCGGTCAGCGTGACCGTACTGCTGTAGATTCTAAGATCGGGTGTTTCACTTGAAAATTCCACTTGATCCGGAGTTATCGGGTAAATATCCCCGATAAATTTTTCACCATCCGGTGTGGAATAACTAAATACAATCGTAGCCAAACTATTATAGGGATCGTAGATATCACCGCTTAGTTTCAATGTGGTCATCAAGGAAAGCCCCTCTTCTTCATCGATCACATTGAAGTAGTGCCATTCGTTATACATCATGTTTCTCGGATCATTGGCCGCCGGAGGGTGGAAGGAGTCGATCTCTGTCAGTTCATCGATCAGGCTGCCCTGTCCCTTTACGAGAATAACATCGTCAATGAAATATTGATCTCCAATAGCATCATAAGGT
>Ga0255425_1148_pt1 | contig 13038 bp, 10 predicted proteins | sample ANMaggSeSYBR02G4_FD_182640 | JGI IMG/M metagenome (GOLD analysis project Ga0255425, IMG submission 182640) | Sediment cell enrichment communities from methane seep in Santa Monica Basin, California, United Staets - ANME aggregate JGI... | ecosystem: Environmental > Aquatic > Marine > Cold seeps >... | reverse complement strand
GGAGGAGCAAAAGGAAACTGCGTCTGCATTGGAAGTAATTTCTGAGAATTTAAAAACTATCGAAAAACGAGCAAGCGCAAACGTAAACACCGAATCGTTGCTCGCTAGAATGCTCAAGGCGATTCAAAATGTGCGTGAGCGGATGGGGCTACTGGAGCGGTCATACAAACAGTTCCAAGATGACACAGCGAACGACTTGGACGTTCTTGGCCTGAAGATAACCGATTTGGTCACAATAAACTCAGATAGTAAGCCACTTGATCAATTGGGGGCGGCAATTCCTGCGGAACAGGTGGCCTTGAAGGCTGATGCTGACAGTGCAGCACAAGATAAGACAAAGCTTCGAGCTGAACAGGTGGCGCTGAATGCAAAGCTCAATGGCCCGCAGTTGTTATACCAGCGGAGCCTAAAGGCAATAAAGGTTTGGAATAACAAGTTAAATGAATTAACTGGTACTCCCGATGCCCCAGAGACACTAATAGGCTTGCAGACTAGGATTGCCCAACTTGACAATCTTCCTCAAACGCTCTTAGAACACACTGATCAGAGATTAAAATTATCAGGTGAAATTTTCGACATCCTTGATGCTCAAAGGCGGGCGCGTGAAAAACTCTTCAAGCCTGTACAAGACTTGATACAAGAAAACAGTCTAATTCGTGAGGAGTACAAGCTTCAGTTTCAAGCAACGCTGGGAGGTTCGGCAGATTCAGTAGCTGATGTTCTATTTTCCCTTGTTAAGCAAAACTCGGGGGACTTCCGAGGAGAAGATGAGAGTTACAATGCAGTCAGAAAAATTGCGGAAAAGTACGATTTTAACAAGCGCGCAGATATTCTGGGCTTTGTTTCGGAGCTGCTCGACAAAATCGCCGATGCTGCCAGAAGTGGTAGTAAAGATACGGTTGGAATCACCGCCATTTTGAGGAAAGACAAAGCAGCGAACGATGTATATGACATGCTTTTCGGCCTATCTTTCTTGGAACCTAGATACTCTCTGCTATTCCAAGACACGCAGATTGAACAACTGTCGCCAGGACAAAGAGGCGCATTGTTACTAATTTTCTATCTCTTAGTGGACAAAGGGCACAATCCAATTGTTTTGGATCAACCGGAAGAAAATCTTGATAACGAAACAGTGGTAAGTTTGCTTGCGCCTGTGTTGAGTGAAGCCAAGAAGAAGCGACAGATCATCATGGTTACTCACAACCCAAATTTAGCAGTATATTGTGATGCAGAGCAAGTGATTTACTCTAATTTTGATCGAAGTAATTCATCGAAGATTACATATTTTGCTGGTTCGATAGAGAGCCCCACGATCAACTCACATGTCGTTGATGTGCTTGAAGGGACCATGCCTGCATTCAATAACAGGCGCATTAAATACCATTGAACGATTATTGCGCTAAATAAGGTGTTTGGGTTCAAAACAAATATAACTAAGCAATTACTCGGACGGCAAAAAGCCTTGTAGGGTGCATTCTATGCACCCACCACCGGTATACATATCATCGAATGCATGAATAACACCTGTGATGGACAAAATCGAATGTTTTTTGGTGCGTAAAACGCACCCTGCGATAGAGCTTGACGCACTGAAAGGCAGGGGGTCTACGTTTGGCCCTTGTGGATTCCCTTTAAGAGTCAAAAGTAGACCCCTATTTTTTAAAGCATATTTTGTGAATGTCCGCCTGGGCGGCGCAAGATTGCGGTAAAGGTGGTGGATATTTTTGGTAACGATACCATGAAGATAGTGGAAGTGAGCATAGGAGGGCGGAGGTAATGGAAAGAAATGAAATAATACGTACCCTGCGCGGCTTTATGGATATGAACAAAGATAGATACGAAATCATACGGATCGGTGTTTTTGGTTCAGCGGCGAGAGACAGCATGAATGAGCATAGCGATATTGACGTTGTTGTTGAGCTTGGCAAACAGGACTTATTTAATATTATTGGCATCAAGCAAGACCTGGAAGAACAATTTTCCAAACCTGTGGATGTTATCAGTTACAGAGAAAAAATGAACCAATTTCTTAAGAAAAGAATAGATAAAGAGGCAGTCTATGTATGATAAGGAACTCGCTCTGGAAATTTTATCCCAGATTTATCAGGCAAGTCAGACAATTTTAGAACGCTTTAAACCTGTAAAATCCATAAGCGATTTTACGGATTCACCTGCAGGCATGGAGAAATTTGACAGCATTTGTATGCTGTTGAGCGCAATTGGTGAAGCATTAAAAAATCTGGACAAAACTACAAGCAAAACCCTGTTGCCCCGGTATCCCCAAGTTGATTGGAAAAAAGCAAAGGGATTGCGTGATATCATATCCCATCAATATTTTGATATTAACGTGGAAGCAATCTATAATGTTTGCAAAAAACAATATTCCCGAGCTGGCACAAACCATAAATAAAATGATTAGAGAATTATCATAAATGGAATCTAAAATGTCTTATTGGAATTATAGGGTTATTCGAAAGCACTATAAAGAATCAGATACAAATACATACCAAATTCATGAAGTGTATTATAAGGAAGATGGGGCGATAGAAGGTTGGACAGAATCTGCCGTGGAGCCTTTAGGTGAAACACCAGATGAACTGCGTGAAGACATTCGTTTTTTCATGAAGGTATTTCGAAAGCCTATCTTGGAAGAACAAGTCAAAAATGAAAAGCCAATCTTGGTCGCTGACGATAATTCACAACAAATTAACGAGGGGCATTATTTTGAACTTATGGATCGTGCTTCAGTTGCTGTTGATTATATTTATCAGTTTCTGGGTTGTCATCCATTAATGAGAAGCGAAAGCAGGCTTCATGGACTATATCAACAAGCTGAAAAAGCATTGGCTGAACTTTACCAGGAGGCAGGTCGACTTGAATATGAACATACAGAAAAAAGCAGCTTATCCGTTAAAGGGTCAGATTCATAAGGAAATCAAAGGGAAAATTCCGTATTGGGGCAGATATGGGACGTATTAAGGTCCCTTAAAGCCGCTACGTACAAAAGCCGGCCTGTTGGCCCGGGCATTCGATGAATATGAAAGAAAAAATAACTAAAAAACTCTCAATCATTGAGAAGGAATATAATGTTAAAATCATATATGCATGCGAATCAGGCAGTAGAGCATGGGGATTCGAATCACAAGATAGTGATTATGATGTAAGGTTTATTTATTTCCACGATCTAAATTGGTATCTGAGTGTAGAAGATCGAAGAGATGTAATAGAAAAGCCTGCGGATGGAGTTTTTGATATTAATGGTTGGGATTTACAGAAAACATTAAAATTATTACGCAAATCAAATCCACCATTATTGGAATGGCTCCAATCACCAATTATATATAAAATAGATAACTATACCAAATTGATTAAAGATCTTTTGCCAAAATATTATTCGCCAGGAAATTGCTATTACCATTATCTTCATATGGCAAAGGGTAATTTCCGGGACTATCTAAAAGGTGAAGAGATCTGGATCAAGAAATATTTCTATGTATTGCGGCCTATATTAGCCTGCCGGTGGATCGAAAGATATAATTGCCCTGTGCCGATGGAATTTGAGATTTTGCTGAGAAAAACGGTTGATGACAAGGAACTACGAATCAAAATAGATGAATTGCTTAAAAGAAAAAGATCAGGTGAAGAACTTGATAATGCCCCGAGAATACCGGTTATTAGTAAATTTATTGAGACTGAGCTAAACAGGCTTGCTCAAAACAAACCTGACAAAACGGAGCTTAAAGACTATTCTGAGCTTAATAGAGTATTCCGAAAAATTATATGCAATTGAACATCCGGAAATCATAACGCAAGGAGAAATGCTTAAGAAAGGAGAATATGAAGGAGCAAGAATATGGCGGAGTTAATTTACATTTAATAAGATGCAAAACAATCTATGACGTGATCCGAGTTCGAGTACTTACTCACAAACCTTCTGATTCTCACAGTGAGAAAATGTGAGAAAGGGTATTCAGTGTGAGGAAAAATGAATATACTTGTTAATCACCGCAATAAAATAAACAGAAAAGGGGGAATATTTTCAAAATAGATTGACGAAAAGTTTCAAAATGTCGGATTAAATGGGCTTTCAACTGGAAGCCTTTTTTTATTAATAAAACGGGCGGGGAGAGTTGCTGCTCTCATCCCGCCCTAAACAAAAGACTGCATTATAAATTAGTTTAACACAACAACTTCCTGAAATCAAGGGCAAATTATAGGTAATCCGCCGGTAAAACTTTCACCCAGACCCAGAATTGCGAACATTTTAAGGTTTATTCCAAGTTTGCTCTTCCGCAAAAAACTTGCCATTGATATTATTATGGAAGTAATGTTAAAGCTGATCATTAGATATTAAATGGTTCCATCAATTGTACGCTGATTCATAGAAAAATATACGGAAGAAGTGCACCTGTCTTTTTTTGAAAAATTAAGGAAAGCAATGATGAATTACAAGAAACCGGAACGTATCTTTGAAGACTCTGGGACAGTTGATCCTAAAATGTCATACCATATTGAGTTGAAAAACGTGGTTAATACAAAGAACCAGGATATCAAAACCATGGTTGATCTGGGAAGATACTTTTCCATATTTGCCCCAAGACAGAGCGGCAAAACTACTTATTTTGAAGACTTTTGCCATGAACTGGAGAAGGATGCTGCCCATGTGGCCATCCTTCTTAGCTTTCAGGATTACAAGAACCTCAATTCACAAAGATTTTATCAATTGATTCAAAAAGATCTTTATCGGCAACTGATAAGCAGGCTGGCGCATGTGGATTGCCCGAGACTTGATGATGTGAGGGCATACCTGGATTCGCATAATATTTCCGACCATACCTGCTTTCGCGAATTATTTGAAGAACTAAATCAAATGGTAAAATTTAAAAAAATCGTTATCTTTATAGACGAATTCGACGGCATCCCCGTAAGTGAATTGGAAAATTTCCTGACCACATTGAGGGAACTCTATCAAAGATACAAAAAACAGACCGACAAAGCTCTTTACTCTGTGGGTCTGGTAGGCATCCGCAACATTACCAAGCTGATTGTCGGCGGTGTCTCCCCTTTTAACATCGCAGACCAGGTCAAACTCCCTCCATTTACCCTGAAAAATGTCCGTGATCTTTATGCTCAATATACAGAAGAGACGAACCAGCTCTTTACGGAAGAAGCTGTAAAAAAAGTATTTGATGAAACATCCGGACAACCTTGGCTGGTAAATCGGATTGGAACTATTCTGACAGTTGACATAAAACCGCAAACAACAGATCCGATTACCAAAGAAGACGTAGAAAAAGCTGTTGAAATTCTTCTTTATGAAGAAAACAGCCATTTTGATAATATCACAGAAAAGGCCAAACAATACAAAGAAACCTTCATAGACATTGTTTTTGATGGGGTTGAACACATCCCCGGCGATGAGGAGCAGTCCCTTGTTTTGACGCATGGTTTGATCAAGGCAGAAGGAAAAAAAGTTCGGGTCAGCAACCCTATCTATAAGAAAAGGTTCACCAGGATGTTTTTTCGGGATATTGCAGGAAAAGTTGATATATCCTTTAAGCGTTATTATCTGCCCGATGGAAGTCTTAACATGGAGAGGGTATTGGTTGATTTTGAAAAGTACATTGCCCAGATAGGCGCTGCCGCCTTTTATTCGACAAATAAACCAATGGAGGTGACCGGCAAATTTCAGCTCACGGCATGGCTCTACCAGTTTGTCGCTGAGGGAAAAGGAGAGTTATATTACGAAAGCAAAACAGGCCTTGGGATCATGGATATCATGCTTATTTACAAGGACAGGAAATATATTATAGAAACAAAGGTGAAGAGGTATCGAGGAACCGTTGACGAAGCATTAGAGCAGCTTGCGGAAAAGTATCTTCTGCCTGAAAGGGTCAGCCATGGTTATATAGTTATGTTTGATCCCAAAACCAGAGTAGGTGAGTTATGCACACCGCAAAAACACATACTTGAGGGAAAAGAAATATTGAGCTTTAACATCGGGATAGGGAGGTAGAAGAGTTAGGGCAACTTGCCTGGCCATCTTTGTTTTCCTGATTTCACTCCCAATATTGTCTGCGCCATTGCCAAGTCAATTGTAATTGTGGTACTTTACCCTATGTCTTTAAAAAAGGCGGTCATATTTGCCTGCTGTCGGCCTTGGTGCGCCTGTTGTGCCGTATCATAAAATTCGCCAAGGCTTATATCGAATATCCAGATTTCAACAAATTTTCTTGACAACCATATTTCTAAGTAATACAAAAAAAATTTAAATCTTTTGGAAAGGAGTTTATAATTGGCTAATCATAAATCAGCATTAAAACGCGCTATGCAGAATGAAATTAGACGTATGCGAAATAAAACTGTAAAAACCAGTGTTAAAAAGGTAACCAAGGAATTACGACTATCTTTAAATGAAGATTCCGGCGAAATGACTTTAAAAAAGCTTAATACAGCCCAGTCACTAATCGACAAAGCAGCAAAAAAAGGTGTGATCCATAAGAAAACAGCCGCCAGAAAAATATCCCGCCTGTCAAAACTTGCAGTTGCAACTGCTACCTAACTATTTTAATCCATAGGAAATATGTAAAAGTCCACCACGGATTTTCACGGAATTACACTGAATTATCAAAATATCCTTCTCAACATTATAACCAGGACCAAGTTTTTTATACTTCCCATGCTGCACCTACTTGAGGAAGTTATTTCGTCCCCGTTCCTTACTCATTGTTTATAATTTTCAGTGAAACTCAGTGCTCTTCCGTGGTAAACTTTTACGGAAATCTATAGGACAGGTCCTAAAAATCGTCCGTTAAGCGATTATAAACTTTTTCTGCAAGTCTTTTAGAAAGAGTTTTAACAGCTTCTCGTCTGTTTCTTTCCGTTGCCTGTTTATCGGATAATACAATATAGTCTTCGTTTGCAGAAAGATCTTTTACCGACCATATTACTCTGCCGGTCGGATCTGTCAATTTCAAGCTTAGTGTGACAATTACGCGCCTTTCAAGCGATGAGTATGAATCCCGGCGGGAAATTGCATGAATGCGCATGGATTTAATGACTCCGGTAAGAATGCCATCGGCATTGTCTCCTTTTGTTAAAACGACTTTGCCGAAACCGGTAATTTCATAAATGAGATCATTTGTAAAAATATTTTCTGCTCCGGTTTCAGAAGTTCGGTTTTCGAGCATTTTTATTGAAATGCTTTTTATGCCTTCCGGCAAATTACCGCCGCCTCTAAAACTGTATCCACATGATGAAAAAACAAACAAGAGACAAAAAACTATCCGAATATTAATCTTATTATTAGAAAACATTTTCCAATCTTTTCGTAATAGTTCACCACGGATTTTCACAGAATTACACTGAATTATCAATGGACTTCCCTCTCAAGCGAGTTATTTTGAAATAATTGATCAATAGGGCTTCGTTTTGATTTGTTATCTTTTTTATGGCCTTGTTTTCTACCAGGAAATCGGCTCGTAATCTGCTTTCAAATAGTAACTTACTCATTGTTTATACTTTTCAGTGAAACTCCGTGTCGTTCCGTGGTGAACTCTTAACCCTTTTTTTATCTTATACAACAATATTAACCAGCTTTTTCTTTACAACTATAATTTTTCTGACAGGCTTACCTTTTATAAACTTTTTAACATGCTCATCTGAAATGGCCATTTCTTTTAAGGTATTATCATCTGCATCTGCATCTACATTAAACCTGCCTTTGAGCTTGCCATTAACCTGGACAACAATTAAAAGGTCATCTTTAGTCAGAGCTTCTTTATTATATTCAGGCCAAGAAGCTAAAAGTATATTGGACTCATTTCCCAATGCTTCCCAGAGTTCTTCGGCAAAATGAGGAACTATTGGCGCTAAAAGGAGCACAACTGACTCCAGGGCATACCTGACAACGGAGTTCCTTTTATGACCGTTTTTTTGAAGATCAATGCCCGACATAACATTAACAAGTTCCATAACAGCGCTTATAGCTGTATTAAAATGAAATCTATCTTCAATATCTCTGGTAACCTTTTTTATTGTATAATGTGTCTTTCTATATAAATCACGCAATTCACCATCAAGCTTGTCAGGACTTCCATAATATGGCGAAACATCTTTTATGTAATCCATGCAGTTCGATGCAATACGCCATACACGGTTAAGAAAGCGACAACTGCCTTCGACTCCCTGCTCACTCCATTCGAGATCACGTTGTGGAGGAGCTGCAAAAAGGCAGAAAAGTCTCGTGGTATCCGCACCATATTTATCAAGTAATCTATTCGGATCTATTACATTCTTTTTTGATTTTGACATTTTTTCAATACGACCCACCACAACTTTCTTGCCGCATTTTTTACAAAAACGATCAGAACCGCCGCTACTCCCCTCAACCTCTTCAGGAAAAAGATAGCCGTGTTCAGGACACGAAACAGTCTCTTTGCAGACCATACCCTGGGTAAGCAGCCTTGTAAAAGGCTCCTTAAAACTAACCATGCCCAAATCTTTTAATACACGTGTAAAATACCTTGAATACAGAAGATGTAAAACAGCGTGTTCTACCCCTCCGATATACTGGTCTACCGGCATCCAGTATTCAACGGCCTTTTTATCAAACATGCCAGTGTTGCAATCAGGGCTGCAATATCTGGCAAAATACCAGGAAGACTCAACAAATGTGTCCATTGTATCGGTTTCTCTTTTTGCGTCAGAAGCTCCACATGCCGGACACCTGATATTTGCAAAATATTCGAGTTTTGAAAGCGGCGATCCGCCGTCTTCCAGGAGGTTGACATCTTCCGGAAGTATTACGGGAAGGTCTTCTTCAGGCACAGGAACAATGCCGCATTTGTTGCAGTAAATCATGGGAATCGGCGTGCCCCAATATCGTTGTCTGGAAATACCCCAGTCCCTTAATCTAAAACTTACCGTTTTCTTCCCGATATCATTATCTTCAAGAAAAGAAGCTATTGCATCTAAAGCTTTTCTGTTATCCATTCCGTCAAATTGACCGGAATTAACCATTACTCCTTCATCTATATAAGCTTCCGTCATTATTTCAGAATCAAGATCAAAATCATATGGTTTTATAACAACAATTATATCGAGCCCATACTTTTTAGCAAAATCAAAATCACGCTGGTCATGCGCAGGAACAGACATAACCGCACCGGTACCATATTCCATCAGGGCAAAATTAGCTGTATAAACCGGGATTCTTCTCTTGCTCAACGGGTTTATACAATAGGCACCTGTAAAAATACCCTCCTTTTCATAACCTTCAATAGCCTTGACCGACCTGTCCTGCATAGATATTCGTTCAATAAATTTTCTTACCTGTTTTTCCTGCTTCGTTCCTTCTGAAAGCTTCAGCACAAGCGGATGTTCCGGTGCAAGACACATGAATGTTGCTCCGAAAACCGTATCCTGCCGCGTAGTAAAAACAGATATATACTCTTCTTTATCAGGAGGATTCTCTATAGGAAAACGAATTTCCGCTCCTAAACTTTTTTTGATCCAGTTCTTCTGCATGGCAATAACTTTATCAGGCCAGCCAGAAAGATGATCGCAATAAGTCAGAAGGTCTTCAGCATAATCGGTAATTCGGAAAAACCACTGCCAGAGTTTCTTTTGGTGAACAGCATTGCCACATCTCCAGCACATACCGGCCTCAACCTGCTCGTTGGCAAGAACGGTCTGGCAGGAATTACACCAGTTAACAAACGATTCCTTCCTGTAAACCATTTTCTTTTCATACATCTTTAAGAATAACCATTGCTCCCATCTGTAATATTCAGGTCTGCAAGTGGCGAATTCTCTTTCCCAGTCGTAGCTGAATCCAATACGTTTCAACTGGCGACGCATGGTATCAATATTTTCATATGTCCATTTTGCCGGATGAGATCTGTTTGCAATTGCAGCATTTTCCGCCGGCATACCAAATGCATCCCATCCCATTGGATGTAATACATTGAATCCCTGCATTTTTTTGTACCTGGCAATGACATCGCCTATGGTATAGTTTCTAACATGCCCCATGTGTATCTTGCCGGAAGGATAGGGAAACATTTCAAGCAGATAATACTTTTGCCTTTCCGGGTCCTCATCAACCTTAAAAAGCTTTGAACTTTCCCAGTACATCCGCCATTTATTTTCTATTATCTTTGGGTCGTATTTTTTATCCATTTACTATTACTACCTTTCACCTAATTTTCCTCAAATTCTGTCATCTCATGCCATAATATGATATAAATAGCAAGACTGGCAATACGACCGATCAGAAATAGTTTGACTTGTACTTGACAATTGCTTATTCAATCAAAAAAACTGTAACAGTTCAGCCACTAAGGCACAAAGGCACAAAAAAGAGATATGAATTTTAAACCTTTATCAAAAAGACCTATAGACTTTCAGATAATTCATTTCACAAGGCCAGAAGGAGGAAGGCGTATTAGTTATACGTCGACGACTGATAACGCAGTGAAATTATTTATCTGAAAGTCTATATCTGCATACGGAGACGCACAGGCAGAAAAGAATCTGTTGCTGAAAAAATTGTAGATACAGCATATACTGTACATAAGATATTAGTACCGAGTTTGCTCGAAAAAGTGTATGAAGTTTGTTAGAAATTATATTATAATCTTGGTGGCTTAGTGTCTTTGTGGCTAAACTGTTACGAAAAAGGATAAATATTACATGATAAGTAAGGTTCTGATAAATGCATTAGATCCTGAAGAATGCAGAATCGCAAAAGTAATTGACAATAAACTTGAGGAATTTCATATCGAAAGTGCCTCAAAAGAAATTACACACGGTAACATATACAAAGCAGTAATTTCTCGCGTTGAACCCAGTCTTCAGGCCGCATTTGTTGATTATGGAGCAGAACGACATGGATTTCTTCAGAAGAATGAAATCCACAGCGATTACTTTCAGGATAATTATGCCGGAGACTCTTCCATATCAAATCTTGTCAAGAAAGGGCAGGAACTGGTTGTACAAGTAACAAAAGACCCTTTTATGAAAAAGGGAGCCATGCTTACAACATTTATATCTCTTGCTGGAAGGTTCGTGGTTTTTATGCCTGGAAGTGAACAGCGGGGGATTTCACGAAAAATAGAAAATGAAGATGAACGGAATCGTCTAAAAAAAATTATACCCGAGCTTAATATCCCGGAAGGATTTGGGCTCATTGTAAGGACTGCCGGAAAAGATTGTACAAAAACAAAGCTTTCTAAAGATTTGAATTATCTTTTCAGACTCTGGAAAAATATTAAAAGCCAGATAATGAAGGAAAACGCTCCAGCGCTTCTCTTTAAAGAACGAAATCTTGTTTTAAGATCCATAAGGGACTATTTTACTACGGATATTAATGAAATTCTTATTGACAACCCCTCAGTTTGCCATGAAGTTAAAGATTTTATTAAAATCATATCTCCTAAACATACCAAAAGTGTTAAATTATATAAAAGTGAAAAACCTATATTTACAAAACACCAGCTTGAAGACCAGATCGCTTCTATATATAAAAACAGGGTTAACCTGAAATCAGGTGGATCAATTGTAATAGAACAAACCGAAGCTTTAGTCGCCATAGATGTTAATTCAGGCAAAGCAACAAAACAAAAATCTATCGAAGAAACAGCCTTACGGACCAATGTTGAAGCAGCCGAAGAAATTGCCCGTCAACTGCGGTTACGGGATTTGGGCGGTCTTGTTGTATTGGATCTCATTGACATGAGAGACCAAAAGCACAAATCAGAAGTAGAAGGAACGTTGAAAAACCATTTAAAAAAAGATAAGGCAAAAACAAAAGTAGGAAGAATTTCTAAATTTGGGTTAATTGAAATGTCGAGGCAGCGAATCAGGCCATCTATTGGATACAGCGGTTTTGAAGCCTGCAAATATTGCCATGGAAAAGGCATAACTCCATCTCCTGAAACCCTGGCTCTTGCTTTCTTGAGAAAACTCAGCATCGAAACTCTAAAACAGGAAATTTCCAAAGTAACGGGCATAGTCCCTGTCGAGGTAGCTGACTATCTTCTGAATAATAAAAGAAAAGAAATAATTGACCTTGAGTTAAGGCGTAATCTTTCGATATCAATAAAAGGCGATAGCACCTTGTTCCTCGGAGACAGCAAGATCATCAGTTCAAAATAGAAACTACTCAGGCTGAAGGCTAAAGGCTGAAGACTGAAGACTGTTAGGAAAAAGCGCATTTTGAAGCCATGTTTGGTGCAAAAATCAGATGTTTCCGCTAAAGTACGGCAAATCGTGCTCTTCTGACTCCTTCAGCCTTCAGTCTAAACAGCTTTAGTCTGACTACGTGAGTAGTCACCAAAAATTATGCCTAAAAAAAATGCAGCCATATCAAATAAGATTGCCGTCATTATCATAATCTGTGCTGTTGTTGCTGCAATAGCTGTTGCCGGTTTATTTTTAATGCAGAAAGCAACCGGGCCTGTTGAAAAAAACTTGTCGGGGAAAGTTCATGTTCCTATAAAATCCCAGCCCGTAATAGACTACAACAAGCTGGAAAAAGATAAAGAGCTTCAAATACTTACCCAAAAGCGTAAAGCAAAATATGGAGTGGAAAAAAGCGTTGATATCATTCTAAAGTCTGATGAATCACTTAAAATAGGTGATTCGACAGTTTCCATGCAGGAAATTCTGGACAAGATCCGTATTAAAAGCGGTGATATTATTGAAAAGGACATAGAGGGACTAAACCTGCCGGATGACAGGATAAGAGCATTCGGAATATATGTGGTCAAAACTGAAGACAACATCTGGAACATACACTTTAAGTTTTTAAAGGATTACTTTGATCACAAGGGGATTGCCCTTGCTCCACTTGCCGACGAGCCGGACAGAAAGGGTTTTAGTTCAGGAATCGGCAAAATTTTAAAATTTTCCGAAAAAACTGTTAGCATTTACAACATCAAAGAACGTAAAATAGCTGTAGATCTTAACCTAATATATCCATTAAGCAAAGTTGTTGTTTATAATATGGACCGGATTTTTGCTCTTTTGGACAGT
>Ga0255425_1174_pt1 | contig 13059 bp, 5 predicted proteins | sample ANMaggSeSYBR02G4_FD_182640 | JGI IMG/M metagenome (GOLD analysis project Ga0255425, IMG submission 182640) | Sediment cell enrichment communities from methane seep in Santa Monica Basin, California, United Staets - ANME aggregate JGI... | ecosystem: Environmental > Aquatic > Marine > Cold seeps >... | reverse complement strand
AGCTGATTCGCATAATGGTCTTGTCGTTGTCGATATCAGTGACCCTGCTGCACCATCCCTAGCAAGTCAATACGATACAGCGGGTCAGGCATATAGGGTCACAGTCAGTGGTGACTACGCATACATAACTGATGGGTCTGGTTTTGTCGTCGTCGATATCAGCGACCCTGCTGCACCATCCCTAGCAAGTCAATACGATACAGCGGGTTCTGTATATGGGGTCACAGTCAGTGGCAACTACGCGTACGTAGCTGATTGGGAGAATGGTCTTGTCATTTTAACTATTGATGCTTCAAGTACATCCGGTCCAGTCCATAACATCAACAAGGGCACCGACTACACCATCATCCAGGCCGCAATCGATGACGCCAACCCAGGCGATGAGATACATGTGGACAGCGGCACGTATTATGAGAATGTGGTTGTGAACAAGCAGATCAAGCTGATCGGTGATGGCACAGATGTAGTGACTGTACAGGCAGTGAATGCATTAGATGAAGTGTTTAATGTGACTGCAGATTATGTGATTATAAATGGATTTACAGTGAAACAAGTATATTCATATTTAGGTTATTCTTCGGGAATCGTTCTTAATGAGGTGAAAAATTGCAATATATCTGAGAATAAAATAGATTTTAGCAGTCATGGCATAGCTCTGGTTAGCTCAAAAAATAACATAATAGAGAATAATATCGTAAAGCATGTTGCTACAGGTATCTCTTTACGAGATTTGAGTAATTCCAATTTAGTTAGAAATAACACTTTAGAAACGAATAACTATGGTATTTATCTATATAATTTTCAATATGACATAGGACCTATTGAAAATATAATCACTGATAATGACATTATAAATAATTACTACGATGGTATTAAACTTAAACACTCAAATGGCAACTCCATCTATCTAAATAACTTTGTAAACAACGCTGGTAATGCGTACTCTGAGTATTCAACTAACATTTGGAACTCTACCTCACCAATAACATACTCTTACAACAGCTCATACTTTACAAACCACCTTGGCAATTACTGGAGCGACTATACAGGTATAGACTCTAACGGCGACGGCATCGGCGACACCCCCTACCCGATCCCAGGCGGCAGCAGTGTGGACAATTATCCACTCATGGCGCCATATTCTCCGCCAACATGTGAGGGGAAGATAGTTTCTCTTTTAACCGACAAACAAACATATTCTCTAGGCGAGATCATTAATGCGGCAATTGATCTCACGACAAATACTGATTCACAATCTGTGAGACTTGAAACAAATCTTTATGATCTTGATGGGGTAAATATTGATGGGAGTTCTACAACACTCACGTTACATAAAAATACGATCACGAGTATAAACCGGCAATTATCAATTCCAGTAAATAGTCCTTCTGGAGAGTACACAATAGAAGCAATCGTCTATGACAGTGCATCAGTCCAACAGGACAAAAAGACGGTAATAGTGTCCATTGGCACGGATCCGGATTTTTATGTTAGAGCCCAGGATATTGAGTTTTCACAGATTAATACGGTTCCCGGTGGTCTTGAAGTAAGTGTGGATACATCAATACACTATGAAAATGATAATGCACCACGAAATGTTGATGTAAAATTTTATGACGAAGATATAACTACAGGGAGTAAAACACTCGTGATTTCGAAAACTGTATCAATGTCTCCAGGTGTTAACACAGTTTCAATACTATGGAAACCATCATCCTATCAACATCGTTTATGCGTTGTTATTGATCCTGACGATAAAATCGAAGAGATGAATGAAAATAATAATGAAGCATGTAAACCGATAGAAGGTCCTACAATAGACGATGTAAAATCAAAATATAAAGGATTTTTTTTATCAGGAATAAGCATTGACAATGCGTATTATGTTTTTACTTCTGAGGACGTAGATTATATCGAGTTTGAGATGAATGATAATGTTAAAATAGATGGCGATGGGTCAGACGAATGGAGTATGATGTATGGTATGGGTGATTTACCTCTTTCTAGTAAATTGACGATAACTGCATTTAGTGATGCAGGGATACCATCAGAACCGTTTATTATTACACCAGAAATTACAGAATGTCCTGAATGGTTTGAAACTATGAATAGTATGGGAAATCCAATTATAGATACATCAGCGCCACAGAAATTTGATAATATTTGGCAAATTTGGTATTCTATCAGAGTTCCAGATCCTAAGCTAGAAGCTATAAAAAATTTGCCTATTCCAGTAATAGGTGGAGATTTTGGAGTGGCGATTTCTAGTTTGTTTGGCTATAAAATTAGATCTGATGACATTTTAAAATTATTTGGTGGCGGTGAAGCTGATGTAAAAATTGCGGATCATGGAGGCGCAATAGAAGTTCTTTTACAAGGTATCCTTAAAAGAACGGATGTCCCACCAAAATTGGAACTTAAAGGTGGAGAAATTAGAATTGATGGCAAAATTATGATACCAATTCCTTCTCTAAAATGGAATATTCTAGAATTAATAAACGTGAAGGTGCAAATAGTGCCAGAACTGAAAGTTATTCTCGGTATTTTAGAAGACCCAAGTGGTGGTATTATTGATGGATTGGGTTGGAAATCTACAAAGGGAACTTTATATTGTGCATTGGAAGGGTACGGTAAAATTGAAGAAGGAATTGGATATACTGAGGCTAAAGTTGGTGGCAAACCGGGATTAAAATTTAAAGTTCCCTCACCATACTATGATGGTGTTGTGGCGCAGGTTTATGCAAAGGTCAAACAAGCATTATTTGGATGGTCCCAGGAATTGGAGGTAAAATATGAATGGTGTGATCCCCCTTGCAGTTCGTCATCTTCCAGTCTAAGGACGGTAGCGTCCAACCAAGAAAGTACAGAGTGGAAAACCCTTCCGAGAGATTATGCAACACCGGATTATGCCAAATTTACAGGAAGTGAAGCAAATTTAGAGATGTTAAAATTAAGCACACTTGCATTAAATCCATTGGGTGCGCAAGAGAGTTCTATCGTTGAGAATGTATTTCCATATGCATCACCATCAATTGCAGCAGATAACAGTGGTAATACAATCATGGTGTGGACACATGATAATATTAATAAACCACAGATGCAAGGATTTGAACTTTATTACTCTACTTGGGATGGTAATTCATGGAGTACTCCAAGTGCCGTAACAGATAATTATTTGCCAGAGTTCGAACCAAATGTGATGTTTGATTCAAACGGCAATGCAATAGCAATATGGACATTATTTAATAATGCATCCATAACCGCAAACTCTTATATATTCTCGGTATTAGATGATGTAGAACTGGCATATTCAGTATGGGACAGAAATACGAAGACATGGAGTACACCTGAATTATTGACAAACAATTCGCTGTTCGAAGGTTTAGTCTCTTTGTCAAATGACATAAATGGTAATGTAGCTGCAACATGGATTGTTGATAAGGATAATAACATAACAACAATATTAGACAGAGATATTTATTATTCAATATGGGATGGATCTAGCTGGGGTGGCTTGGAAGTAGTTGCAAATGATGTTGCAGTGGATGTTAATCCAACACTTGCCTATTCACAGAACAAAGCGATTTCTGTCTGGAGTCAAGATACAGATGGTAACATTACAACAAGAATAGACAGAGAACTTTACTATGCGGAATGGGATGGCAGTGAATGGAGTACACCGACATACTTAACGAACGACAACATCGAAGATAATGTACCAACGATTATGTTTGATAAATTTAATAAAGTTACACTAACATGGATTAAGAGGAATGAAACAGCTGACAGGGTATACATCTCAACATACGATAATGGATGGTCAAGTCCAAAATTAGTAGCAGAAAGTCTCACGATCTATGAAATGGAATTATCATTCGATTTAGAGAATAATGCTGTTATTGTGTGGCAAGGAGCCTCATCGTCAGGTCAGGATATATTCTATACAGTTCGTGATAGTTCCAATCAGTTGTGGTGCGGTGAAAAACAGCTTACAAATGATACTTCAGCTGAATGGCAATTATCAACAACCATAAATTCGAAAGATGAGATTATGAGTTGTTATGTAAAACATAATATATCCATAGAAAATTATGTAGTTATAGAGCGAGAAAGCAACCTGTGCCATCTCATTCATCCGATTATGTTAGATCTCACTTTAGATTCATCGGATATTACCTTTTCTAATGAAACTGCGTATCCCGGGGATGTAATAACACTTGATGCCACAATACACAATATCGGCGATCTACAAGCAAATTCGGTCGAAGTAAAGTTCTTTGATGGATTGAGTGGGCCGCTAATTGGTACAACTCAAATCATACCTTTATTACCAGCAGGACAAAATGCAACGGTTTCCGTAACATGGGACATACCTTCATTGCAACAATCGCATGACATATATGTCATAGTCGACCCAGATGATAAACTTCCAGAGACGAACGAGAGTAATAATGTGGCATTTGCTTCGATAGTGCTCCCAGATTTAGAGATCGATGAATCAGATGTTATATTCTCCTACGAGCATGGATCATTGAGAATTAACACAACAATCCATAATTTTGGAGTTATAACAGCATCAAATGTTCCAGTTGAATTATTTGATGAAGGGTCTAATGGAACACTGATAGATGCTACTACGATAGCTTTTCTACATTCAAACAGTAACGAAACAATATCAACGATATGGGATACTCAAGGAGTTAGCAGTGGTATTCACAATATTTCTATCATAATAGATCGAATGGACGGTATTCGAGAACAAAATGAAACAAATAACATTGCAAATCTCACATTGATGATTTTGCCAGATTTAACAGTGAATGCTGATAACGTTTCATTATCAGAAACATCTGAAGGCAACATAACAATAGATGCCCACATACGTAATATTGGTATATCGAATGCAGAAAACATCACAATAGAATTCTTTGATGGGGATCCAATCGAAAACGGAACTTTGATTGGTAGTGCCATAATTGATTCATTATCCGTGAACAGCGAATCCATCACACAAGTTAATTGGTATGCTACACATGGACAACATGATATTTTCGTTCAAATTGATCCCTCTAATTTGATAACTGAACTTGACAAATCAAACAATTTAGCATTTAATCCGGTGATATTTACACCGGGTGCAGATTTGATGCTAAATTCACCGGACATCACGTTTTCGGATGTTAATGAAACTGGGCAAGTGTTCATAAGCGCAATGATTCATAACGTAGGTTTTGCAGATGTTACATATACTACCGTAGAATTTTATAATGGAACTCCAAATGTGTCTGTAACCAATCCTTACGTTACAAATATTCCCAATTCGCTTGGTTCTGAAGTCGTTTCGCTTGTTTCAGCAAAAGAATATGTGATAGTTAATCTCAGCGCTGATTGGACACCAATGGAAAACACGACTTATGATATCTATGTGGTGGTAGATCCAAAGGATATAGTCCACGAATCTATTGAGTCGAATAACATGGCATACAATACATATATACCAGACACAACGACCCAATTATCAATCCCCCTCTATTCAGGCTGGAACCTGATCTCAGTTCCTTTGGTGCCGGAAGACACTGGCATTGCCTCAGTACTCTCCTCAATAAATGACAACTATAGCATCGTTTGGGCCTATGATGCCATCGACACTTCCGATCACTGGAAGAAGTACGATCCTACAGCACCCTTCGGAAACGACCTGATTAATGTTGAACCCAGAAAAGGATACTGGATAATGATGATCTCTGATGACACACTGCCCATCAGTGGAACTGTGCCAGAATCAACTGATATTGATTTAAAGACCGGCTGGAACTTGATAGGCTACAATTCTCTTGATAGTCAGCCAATCGCAGAGTCTCTCTCTTCAATCACTGGCAATTACACTATCGTTTGGGCATATGATGCCAGCGATACAGCTGATCATTGGAAGAAGTACGATCCAAGTGCACCTTTCGGCAACGATCTGGCAAATATGGAAGCGGGTAAGGGATACTGGATAATGATGACCACTGATGATATTTTAGAGATCTAATGGAGGAGACCTTAATGGAACAAATCTCGATATCTTCAGATACCTTTAAAGACGGCAGCAGCCTGTCAGTCGAATACACCTGCGATGGGGAGGACCGCTCCCCTGCACTCTCATGGGATACCGTCCCCGCAGGCACACAGTCCATCGCCCTGATAGTGGACGACCCGGACGCACCCGGCAAAACCTGGGTCCACTGGGTGATCTACAATATACCTGCCAACAGCAGCGGACTGCCCCCAGGTGTACCAAAGAACAATACCCTGGACGACGGCAGCCTGCAGGGTAACAACGACTTGGCAGGATTGGCTATAACGGACCATTCCCGCCGCCGGGCAAGCCCCACAGGTATTTCTTCAAGGTATATGCCCTGGATACTACACTTAGCCTAAAGAGCGGTGCCACAAAATCCCAGCTTGAGGCTGCAATGTCAGGGCACATCCTGGCACTGGGAGAGATTGTCGGGAAATACGGGCGCTGACTGAGTATATATCTACCGCGAACCCGGGGTCATTCTTTTGCGATTGTGTTCTTCGGGCATTGTTGGTCTCTTATTACAAAATATATACAATTAGTTAAATATAAGTATAAATATTTTAAAATATAATCACAAGATTAATATGTCTTGAGCTTTTAAGATTTATTAAATATTCAGAAAATATCTTGAACGAAAGTGTCAGGATTTAAGCAATTTCATAATTTGAATTCCAGTGGTGGGAAGGAAGATGAAAAATAAGCGATGTTGTAGTGAAGAGTATATTTTTACAAAGAATGTAAGAAGTAGTGGGAATGGCATAATTCACCGCTGGATATCGATGTTGCTGATTGGCATTTGTGGGACAACGGCAGGCGCGGCAGTGTTGTGGATGAATGACTATGAATTTGGATGCGAAAAAATCGGGAGGTTGGAGTTATTATGAAATATTTGAGAATCGGGCTTGTCCTTCTAATATTGGTCGTTCTTGTGCTTGCCACATCAGCTTGCATTACGAAATCCCCTACCCAGGAAAAAGCTGATGAAAACTCAGTGAATAACAGCATTAATGATACTACCCAGTTTACAGGATCCAATGATACTGACAATACATCTGTTGACCCTGTTTAAATACCACTCGAAAAACCACCGTTTATAGATTAAGGAAGGAGGATACTAAAATATGAATAAAAGAAATACAATACTGCTATCGGTTGCAGTGATTTGCATTTTTTTACTTGCGGGAAGTGCGAGTGCAACAATATTTCCAGTCAACGAGGCTGTAATAACAGTAGATGATGACGGTCCTGCAGATTATAATACTATACAGGCTGCTGTAGATGCTGCTTCTTCGGGAGATACTATTTATGTGTACAATGGAAGATACCATGAGAATATAATAATCTCCAAATCTTTAACATTATTAGGACAAGATGAAGCTAATGTAATAATCGATGGTGACAGAAGCGGTAATTGTATTAAATTAAGTTCATCGGATGTGATTGTTAATGGATTTACAATCACAAATGCCAGTGGCAGTGGACTTTATGCAATTTATTCAGATTTGAATGTTGGGAATGTCACAATCACAGACAGTACCAAATCAGGTATTAACTTCAATTACGGAAATACCTTCACAATTCGAAACAGTACAATAGATGGAAACGGCGGCGGGATTATCTATGCTGGAAGTGCTACTGGTGATGCTGTAGTAGAAGACAATATCATTACTAACAATATTGGCTCCGGAGTTTCAATTAGTCTTGCTGAAGGAAAGAGTGCCACTGTAAAAAATAACAAGATCGATAATAATGCTGGCAGCTACAGTGACGGAATTTCTATTTCTATAGCAGGTTCAGGCGGACTAATGACAATAGAAAATAATCCAGTCACAAGAAGCGGACGGTATGGAATTTATCTGCAAGGTGGAAGAACAGAGTCAATTGTTGCTGATTCCAGTGTTGAGAGTTCAGGTAGCTATGGGCTTTATGCAGTTATTTCAGATTTGAATGTTGAGAATGTTACAATCACAGACAATACTAATTCAGGTATTTACTTCACTTCCGGAAAAGCCTTCACAATTCGAAACAGTACAATAGATGGAAACGGCGGTGGGATTATCTATAGTGGAAGTGCTACTGGTGATGCTATAGTGGAAGACAATATCATTACCAACAATACTGGCTCGGGAGTTTTAATCAGGCTTGCTGAAGAAAATAGTGCCACTTTAAAGAATAACAAGATCGATAATAACGCTGGCAGTTCCAGCGATGGAATCTATTGTAATATAGCTGGTACTGGTGGTATGGTGACAATAGAAAATAATGCTGTCACAGGAAGCGGGCGGTATGGCATTTATCTGCAAGGTGGAAAAACAGATTTGAATGTTGAGAATGTCACAATCATAGACAATACCAAATCAGGTATTTTCTTCAATTATGGAAAAGCCTTCACAATTCGAAACAGTACAATAGATGGAAACGGCGGCGGGATTATCTATAGTGGAAGTGCTACTGGTGATGCTGTCGTGGAAGACAACATCATTATCAACAATATTGGCTCCGGAGTTTCAATCAGTCTTGCTGAAGGAAAGAGTGCTACTGTAGCGAATAACAAGATCGACAATAATGCTGGCAGCTACAGTGACGGGATTTCTGTTTATATAGCAGGTTCAGGCGGACTAATGACAATAGAAAATAATCCAGTCACAAGAAGCGGGCGGTATGGCATTTATCTGAGAAATGTAAAGACTGGTTCCACAGTTTCAGATTTCAATGTTCAGAATTCAGGTAGCTATGGGCTTTATGCAGTTTCTTCAGATTTGAATGTTGAGAATGTCACAATCACAGACAATACCAAATCAGGCATTCACTTCACTTCCGGAAAAGCCTTCACAATTCGAAACAGTACAATAGATGGAAACAGCGGCGGGATTATCTATGGTGGAAGTGCTACTGGTAATGCTGTCGTGGAAGACAACATCATTACCAACAATATTGGCTCTGGAGTCTCAATCAGTCTTGCTGAAGAAAAGAGTGCCACTGTAAAGAATAACAAGATCGATAATAACGCTGGCAGTTCCAGCGATGGAATCTATTGTAATATAGCCGGTACTGGTGGTATGGTGACAATAGAAAATAATCCAGTCACAAGAAGCGGGCGGTATGGCATTTATCTGCACGGTGTAAGAACAGATTTGAATGTTGAGAATGTCACAATCACTGACAATACCAAATCAGGTATTTACTTCAATTACGGAAAAGCCTTCACAATTCGAAACAGTACAATAGATGGAAATGGCGGCGGGATTATCTATAGTGGAAGTGCTACTGGTGATGCTGTCGTGGAAGACAACATCATTACCAACAATATTGGCTCCGGAGTTTCAATCAGTCTTGCTGAAGGAAAGAGTGCTACTGTAGCGAATAACAAGATCGATAATAATGCTGGCAGCTACAGTGACGGGATTTCTGTTTATATAGCAGGTTCAGGCGGACTAATGACATTAGAAAATAATCCGGTCACGAGAAGCGGAAGATATGGCATTTATCTGAGAGGTGTAAAGACTGGTTCCACAGTTTCTGATTCCAGTGTTGAGAGTTCAGGTAGCTATGGGCTTTATGCAGTTATTTCAGATTTGAATGTTGAGAATGTCACAATCATAGACAATACCAAATCAGGCATTCACTTCACTTCCGGAAAAGCCTTCACAATTCGAAACAGTACAATAGATGGAAATGGCGGCGGGATTATCTATGGTGGAGGTGCCGCTACTGGTAATGCTGTCGTGGAAGACAACATCATTACTAACAATATTGGCTCTGGAGTTTTAATCAGTCTTGCTGAAGAAAAGAGTGCCACTGTAAAGAATAACAAGATAGATAATAACGCTGGCAGTTCCAGCGATGGAATCTATTGTAAGATAGCCGGTACAGGTGGTATGGTGACAATAGAAAATAATAGTGTTGCAAACAGTGGTGATGATGGAATTTATCTAATCAGGGCTAAAAACTCAATACTTGTGAATAACAATATTTCGACAAATGGTTATGGGATCCGTCTTGATTCTTCTTTAAATAACTTAATTTATCATAACAATTTCAAAAATAATCATAAATACAATGCTTATGATAATGGTGAATCCAATTCATGGGATGATGGTTATCCTTCAGGCGGTAATTACTGGGAGGATTATAATGGAGAAGATGTAGACAACGATGGTATTGGTGATACACCATATAACATCAGCGGCACAGCTGGTGCCCAGGATCAATATCCACTAATGGAACCGTGGAATGGAATTGACCCTGACCCTGACATCACATATCCAGTGATCAATTCTGTTATACTGAATACGACTGATCCGAATACCGGTGATGATATTTTAGTTACCGTAAATGCTACGGATAATGTCGAAGTAACAGCTGTAACAGCTGACGATCTGCCTCTAAGTGACAATGATGGAGATGACATATGGATGGGAACTATAATAGCTATTAACGGAACCCACACTGTGAATATCTCAGCAAGTGATGCAGCAGGCAATACTGTCTATGACGAAATGGCAAACTATACAGCAACAACACTACCAGCATCAGGTACAACTCTTAATCTATACACTGGCTGGAACCTGATCTCTCTACCCTTGATGCCAGAAGACACTAGTATAGCTTCATTGCTATCTTCAATCAACGGCAATTACAGTATTATCTGGGAATATATTGCAAGCGACACTTCCGATCACTGGAAGAAATACGATCCATCTGCACCCTTCGGCAATGACCTGACAAATATGGAAGCTGGAAAAGGATACTGGATCATGATGATCTCTGATGACACACTCTTCATCAGCGGAACTGTGCCAGAATCAACTGATATTAATTTAAAGATCGGCTGGAACTTGATAGGCTACAATTCTCTTGACAATCAGCCAATAGCTGAGGCTCTCTCTTCAATCAGTGGTAATTACACTATCGGTTGGGCATATGACGCAAGCGACACTGCTGATCACTGGAAGAAGTACGATTTCGGTGCACCTTTTGGAAACGATCTGGCAAATATGGAAGCGGGTAAGGGATACTGGATAATGATGACGACTGATGATATTTTAGAGATATAATGGAGGAGACCTTAATGGAACAAATCTCAATATCTCCAGATGCGTTTAACGACGGCAGCAGCTTGCCAGTCGAACACACCTGCGAGGGGGAGGCTCCCCTGCACTCTCAGGGGAGGGCTCCCGGACAGCACTCGGTCCATCACCCTGATAGTGGACGACACGGACGCCCCCGGCAAAACCTGGGTCCACTGGGTGATATACAACATACCTGCCGAAAGCAGCGGACTACCCCCGGGTGTACCGAAGAACAATACCCTGGACGACGGCAGCCTGCAGGGTAACAACGACTTGGCAGGATTGACTATAATGGACCATGCCCGCCGCCGGGCAAGCTCCACAGGTATTTCTTCAAGGTATATGCCCTGGACACCAAACTTAGCTTAAAGAGCGGTGCAACCAAATCCCAGTTTGAGGCTGCCATGTCAGGGCACATCCTGGCACAGGGAGAGATGATAGGGATATACGGGCGCTGACTGAATATGTAGCTGCCGCGAACCGGGGTCATTCTTTTACGATTGTGTTTTTCGGGCACTGTTGGTCTTTTATTAGTATTTATATAAAATTGTCAATATATATGTATAAATATATTACAACATTATCACAAGATTTATATGCATAGAGTTTACAAGATTTATTAAATATTCAGATAATATCCTGAACGAAAGTGTCAGGATGATTTCAGGATTTACGCAATTTCCGAATTTGAATTTCATTGTGGGATGCGAGATGAAAAAAAACGGAGTTGTAATGTAAAGAAAATTCTTACAAAGAATGTAAGAAGTAGTGGGAATGGCATAATTCACCGCTGGATATCTATGCTGTTGACTGGTATTTGTAGGACAACGGCGGGCGCGGCGGCGATGTGGGTGGATGGCGGCGCGGGTTGTGCAGTGAAAAAATATAAAGATGAAATGAAAACAGGAGGATACTACCATTAACATTAATAAAAATGCGATAATTGGTTTGGCACTTCTAATGCTCATCACTGTGATTTTTGCTGTATCAGCCCTTACAGAAACAGATTCCACTCAGGATATCGAAAATGAAACCATTGTGAATAGCAGTTACAATGATACCGGTGACCAGGCTGCGGATCTTAACGATACCACTAATAGATCGGCTGGTCCGGTTTCAATTCCACTTGAAAAACCACCATTTATTGATTAAGGAGAAAACAAATATGATACTGAGAAGTAAAATAATTATCTCGGTTGCGCTTCTTTGCATGTTTTTGCTTGCAGGAAGTGCGAGTGCGGCAGTTGATTTTCCAGCAGATGAAGCAGGGATTTCTGCTTATGTGAAAGCATCGTCGAGCATTGATCTCAATGATACAAAATCAGCATTTGCTTCAATTAAACGTGAAACATCAGATTATATTATTGGAACTGTTGCTTTAACTTATCACACCGAAGAAGAGTATCCCCATGTCTATGTGAGTACTGATGGCTGGATTGTTGCATATTATCCAAATGATAGGCCATCAAGCTGGATATTTCCATGGGCCGATTACGCAGGTGGTACATTATCCTCAACTACATTAAGTAAAGCAGTTGGAACTTTAGCCACAGCAGTTGGAGGAACTCCTAGTGGTCTCAAGTATTACGATTTTAGGTATACTGATGCTACTAATATGATGATTATTATTGAATCTGTGACAAGTTCCACAGATTACTTTTATGTGACTATACCAACTACTTTTTCGACTTATGCCGTGGATTGGTCTCACTATGCAGCCACATCGGCCAGTACTTTATATACTGGACAAAGTCATGTTTATCTTGATGAGGGTACATCTTTTAGTAGTTTTGGTCGTGGTACACATTGGGAATACGGTTCTTTGTTAGGGCAGTTCAGCAATGGAATAGAGCATAGTATAAAAATATATACAAATACTGGCACTGGTCGAATAGGTTTGGTGTTTGAGTATGCAGAATA
>Ga0255425_1172_pt1 | contig 13085 bp, 14 predicted proteins | sample ANMaggSeSYBR02G4_FD_182640 | JGI IMG/M metagenome (GOLD analysis project Ga0255425, IMG submission 182640) | Sediment cell enrichment communities from methane seep in Santa Monica Basin, California, United Staets - ANME aggregate JGI... | ecosystem: Environmental > Aquatic > Marine > Cold seeps >... | reverse complement strand
GCATCTTGTATTTCATCTTCTTTCACTGATTTGAAAAATTCCACTAACCTTTCGTTCAATTCCTTTGATGTAAATGCATAAGGTAATCTAAAAATAATAGCACCGGGGTGGTCCGGATATCGGAGAACTTCCCCCAAAATCAGTATCTTTTGTGACGATTATCCTTTTATTCTCAAGGGCATACTCGATAATCTCTCTATCCTTCGCCGCCCTCATTCCAATATCTCTGACGTCTTCCACTTCGAAACCAATGGTTCGTATTACCTTAGCGCTTGATCTAGGCATGTCTGCATCCAGCAGGAATTTTAAACTATGCATATACACTAATTTCTTCCTTTGCTACGATTTTCGCCGCATATTCTATCGCTGCTTGCGTATCTTTCTTATCAATCCCATATTCATCAGCAATTTCCTGTATCTCCATACCTCCAGCTAACGATCCAAGGATTACATCCACAGGTACTCGTGTCCCTTTTATAATGGGTTTTCCATGCCTAATTTCTGGGTCAATAATTACCCTATCTTCAAACATAATTTACCTCCGAATATTTAATTGCACTCTAAATACAAATAATCGCTCCCATTTGTTCCATTAATGTGCAATATTATGTACTTAAGCAATTGCAATCATCAGCAAGCTATTTTTTCTCAAACACATTAATTCCCAGTTCGATCCACACCAAGGCCATCACCGTGCCCGATACGGTAAAGTAAAACAGCGGCAGGTTTAGTTCCATATCATGCAGCGCCTTTACCCGCCACAGTGCGACCTGGGATGTTCGATAGAAAAGTCAACGACACAGCACATCCATACCACACAACCTATAAATGATTAAATTCACATCACTTTTGACTTAATTTCAGAAAGAGTGAATTTTATATCTGTGATCTCATGGCTCAAATACTCGTATTTTTCGTACAGTTCATCCTTTGTATCCTTTCTGGCCATTTAAATATCTTCTCTGAGGACTGAAGTATCTTCCTTAACACTTTTCATAATATCAATAGTAGCATCCTGTTTTTAAAGCATACTATCCTGTTTTTCAAGCATTTGACCTTGTTTTTTCTCAATACTGAGGATAGCCGAAATCCCTTTATTTAACTGCTCGACCTGAATCAGATGCATATAGTCGGATATACGTGTAACATATCCGCTGTAATCCTCAAACGAAACTTCCGTAACCTCAGCATTTTCCGGAAAATTCGAATTAATTAAATCCTTGTATTCGTTAATGGCAGTTTGATCAGCCTCAAAATAGAACACAACTGCCTGTACCTCCTTCTTAAAAGTATTGGAGGCACGAAACCTCCCAATTCCCAGCTCCATTGCTTTAGTTAATAAAAATACCCGGTAACCCACATCATGGGTTTTATCCCCCAAGATCGTTCCTTTAAGTTTTTTCATTATCACACCAGATTAAATACATTCAATTAATGTACCATTTAATTTACTTTTTCATCATATTTCATAACCGTGGTGTGACTTTTTAATTTATTATGGATAAATAGATCGTGGTAAAAAAGATTCACCGCAGAGGCCGCAGAGATGCGCAGAGACGTGTTGTTTTCTCTGCGTGCCTCTGCGCTCTCTGCGGTTTTCTGAATCGTCCCGGTAAATAATAAAAAGTCTCTGATTCTTGCATATTTGTTACATATGTTACATATGTTACATATAATACATATAAAAAACTATTTGGTAAATCTAATGATATTTAATTTCTTATATTATATTTATCGTATATCGCTACCTTTTTATTAATCAGAAACCATTTGAAAGTAAATGCTGGCAATTAAAAACCTGTTCAGGAATAAGCTCAGAACACTGCTGAATATAATTGGCGTCATGCTGGCAATTATTTCACTGGTAATTCTTGCTTCACTGGGGAGTGGATTATTGGACACTGGAGAACAGGTGTTAAAAGATAGCTCCATGCACCTCTGGATGAAAGGACGGCCTGTTGACCTTAAGACCCAGTATATCCAATCCTCGCAGGCCAGGATCAGTGACGTTCACCAAATAAGTACACAAATACTGGCAGATCCCAGGGTCAATGTGTCAACCCCCTTACTTACTGAAATTGTATATGCACATAAAGAAGGAGAGGATCCGAAGGCTGTATTTGGGCTTGGTGTGGATACAGGTGGTCCTCTAGTAACAATATCCTCTGGTGCGCCAATTTCTACAAGCACATTGTATAATGGCAGCACATACGACGGTCCCTTCATAAGTGAAGTGCTGGTGGATTCCAGGGCTGCACATCTTCTGGGCGTTGAGGTTGGTGATACCATCTTTGCCGGTAAGACCATATCAGATGCCAGGAACAGGCAATTCAAAGTGGTTGGTATCTCGGATTCGCTCTCCACTTTCAGTCTCAATGCTATGGTGATCTTCCCATTCCCCGAATTCCAGCTTATTACCGGGAATCATTATCATGACAGTGCATCAATGATCATCGTGCGGCTAAATGACGTAAATACGGCAGAACAGGTAAAAAATGATCTTCGGGAACAATATCCTGAATACCAGGTAAGTACGAACAGGGAGTTTTTAAATAATATAATAAAGCAGAACGGTTTTTTCATAGTCTCAGCCTTTTCTATTGTGATACTGGCTATAGTAATGGGTACTTCCCTTATCATATTAACAATGCTTTTATCATTAAATGAAAGGAAAAAAGAGATCGGGATATTGCAGGTAGTTGGTTTTTCCAGGCTGTCCATTGCAAGGAACTTTGGGTTCGAAGGGTTATTTATTTCGATTATTGGAGGAATATCTGGTATATTATTAAGCGTGCCGGTTGCTGAAATAATAAATCAGGTAGTAAAAAGAATAACAGGTCTTGATGAATTGCTGGTTCTTGATACTAAGATTATGTTATTAGGCTTTTCAATGGCAGTCATTATTGGATTATTGTCAACCCTGGCAACCATCTGGCGGCTATCAACGATCAAACCTATGGAACAGATCAGAAGTGTATAGATATATGTTCACTTGTGTTCTTTCATCTCAAATTTTAGGTTATTAAACGATACATATTTATGGTGTTAATCCATTATTATGATAATAAGATTAGGGATAAAGATAAGAAATATCTCGTACAATAAAAATCATTGGTACAATATTGATTATTAAAGGAGTTTGTATAAAAAAATGCTCACAAGTGTAGTATCTGCAACAACCAGTGCAACAATAACTAGTGCAGCAACAACCACTGCAGCAACAACCACTGCGATTTCGTTAACAACACCCATAGGTCTTCCGGAATATGGTGTACTGGCAGTTATTGCACTAATTGTATTACTCTCAGCCAAAGAGATACTCTCTGCATCTGATAAATGGAACAGGGCTTTAAACTCCTCTCTGAACTTGAGTATCTATCCCCTGTTAGTCTGTTTTGTTTTAATCGTTTTCTGTCAAATTTTGGGAATTATAGGGTCTTAATTTTGATTTTAAGGCTTAATTAACTTTATTTTCCAGATGAATTTTAGTTTTGAGACAGCCTGTTTACACAAGGCCCAGTGTCGGCCCCAAAAGTGGTATCAGGCCGAACAGGAATATATTTACCATACCATGGGTCAAGGCGATCAATGGAAGGCTTCTGGTCTTCTGGAATATATAGCCCATAATAAGTCCTGCTAACGATACGAATAACATTTCATAGAATGTGCCGTATCCCGAGTGAAGTACACCGAATAATATACTGGCAACTATAAGACCTGAAAACATGCCCATTGACTCTTCCAGCCGGGTTTGGAGTATAGACCTGAAGATAAGCTCCTCAATTAATCCGATAAATATGATCATCACTACAGAGAGTTTTAGAATGTTCCAGAAAGACAGGTCCGGGATCAGGGTTCCTGCATGAATTAAATAATATTCTCCCAGGGCGATGGTAAAACCAATGATCACTGATACCGGTATGATCAGCTTCCAGTATTTAAAAGTAAATCCTAACTGTTCAAAAGTAAATCCCTGGTGGACCGCAATAATATAGACCGGGATGATCAGGGGTGTGTATATGAAAATATACAAATATAAGGTCATATCAAAAAATATGGGCATGGATATGTTGACCAGCCGCAGCAATGGCAGCAGCATCAATGCCTGGTACGGCTTGAAAAGGTATGTATCACCGGTATATACAGTGGCCATTGCCAGGCCTATCAGCACAAATACATGCACCCATATGGAATATTGCATCTTCCCTGAAAATAACAGTAGCTCTGCCAGTATGATCAGAAGTACTGGCAGCATTAGCAAAATATTTTGATATTTCACTGATTTTTCCGTTGATTTTGGAATTCCCAGTTGAGTATTTTCATATTCCATATTGCACCTCCGAAACATCGATCCACAGATGCAGGTCCCTGTATGGCACAGTAAAATTATTTTCCATATAAAGTAAAAACTGAAGTTTCATATCAGTTCCCGCTCTGTCAGGCGTGAACGTCACAGGCTGCTCCCAGGTTTCATTATGGGCCAGCATGATCTCCTGATTCCTGTTAAGCGATTCATTTTCCAGTACCAAGGCCAGTGAATAATTTATCAGCGCATATTCATGGTTCACTACACCCACGATCACTGTGCCGCTATCACCCAGTATGAATTCAACGGGATAATCATCAGCCATTCCGCCAGGCCCCAGGATATAGAACTCAGTGAACTTCTCACCCTGTTTGGGTGTGACTATCACATATACCAGCATTACAACTGACGCAATTATTGAGATCACCAGTATTACGGTCAGGATCCTATCAACCCTTGATTCGGGTTTTGTAAATATTTCCTCATGTATTGATGCAAAAAATGCTGTAAATGGTACTGAGAACACCTCTCCCTCAGGCAGTTCTGAGCGCCTGTATATTGTTATCGCACACATGATCAGTGTAAAGATTACAAGTGTGACAAGTATGGGTATCAACCTTATTCCCCAAGGTGTGTAGTTGAGGCCAAGGCCAAGGAGCGGTACCACGGCGATACTCAGCCCGAAACTGAGAGCAATTCTCTCTATCCCGTCCAGGTCGTCCTTTTTCGAGAACAAAGCTGCAATCAGGGCATACCCTGGAAAGAACAACACCATAGGAAGTCCCAGCACAGTACGGATCCATGTATTACTCAAAGGTGGAACTATAATAAAAATTACAGTTAATATTGTATAAGCAATGATAATAAAAATATCTGAAGGGATAATTTTTTTATAATGCATCTGTTGAAATTGTAAATCTTGTTGAATCTATTTAACAATTATGTATTTATTTGTATTGTTCTCATAATTGGCTGGTATCTTATGATATGGATATATGAGTAACCCTCTCAAAGTCCATATATGATCAGTAATTTCAATGGACATACCCGAAGTTCATTTTTCTAACATCTAATGCAAATTATTGGTAGTGTCCTATAAATCGTGACCTGTATATTAATTGAATTTATTGATTTATGAAATAGTATTCATCAAAGAAGAAGGAACACGGATGCCACGGATTCGACGGATACGCACGGATTTGGGATTTCGGATTCAAATCATTCTTTCCTGTCATTCGTAAATATCACTCTTTTGAATTCCGGGGTTCTACCAAAATTTAATAATAGCCCGACTTCTTTATCAGTGGTTTTAATGTAATTGATCAACTGAGCTTTATTTTCTTCTTTTAGACCTTCAGCAGATTTGATCTCTAAGATTATCTGGTCAGCAATAATATCTACGAAATAGTTTCCAACTACCTGATTTTCATAGTAGACTTTGATATTTTGTTGTTGTAAAACATTAAACCCTGCTCGTTTCAATTCGATTATACTAAACTGTATCTGTTTTTTGTAACTTTCTGCCACAGGGAGCACAGAGAACACAGAGATGCTTTTTCCGCCCCAAACTCCCCTCTCTGTGCTCTCTGTGAGCTCTGTGGCAGTCATATAGAGTTCCAAATTATACTTGCGGAGTAGTATATAAGAGCATTTTCGTAAACCTTTTCCAAAAACCCGTAACCAAGTGTGTTATATACTTCGAAAAACGAACTGATGATTTTACCTGTTAATTCGGCGTGAAGCATTTTGTTTTCTCCTTTCAGATTGAACACGAAAACCAAATCAATCGTATCCGTGTGCATCCGTATGATCCGTGAAATCCGTGTTCTAAATCATTTGCCCCCATTTATACTTTGAGAGAAAGAGCGGATTGAAAGTAATATAATTTATAAAAAAATGTCATAGAGTCCAGGAGGCAAAACCATGATTTTCAAGAATCAGACATATGAAGACATCAGTTCATGAAATACAGGACACTCTCAAATTATTATAGATGCCCGCATCAGGAAGTATCTTCAAGGCATGGTAAGTTTGTATGAAATCAAAACACGCTATTCATCAAAACCGGGGGTATTTCTCGCTATACTACAGGAAACTGTTCACCGACTATCAAAGTTGTTTGAGTACAGAACGATATATATTAAATACAATCAGAAAGTTATATTACTAAGATATCGTCAAAAAAATTGTGTGACACATTTATTAAATTTAGCTATTCAAAGTATAAAATATAGGAGCATAACTATTCATGTTATATCGGTTATTTTGCTTTTTCTTAATTGCCACTGTATTGTTACCCCCTGCAAGTGCAACAGTATCCGAATTATTTGTAACGCCTGAGAACCCTGTTGTAGGGGATACGATCACTATTAGCGGCACTGCATCACCAGATGAATCGGTGAACGTAGTAGTTTCTTTTGAAAAAATCGTATCGCCATCGGATGGGATCTATTTGTATAGAATTGACGGTATTGAGATTCCGTCCGGTTCAAATACTCTTTCGGTGACTGCCAGGGATGTTGTAGATCTTAACGTTAGATTGAAGTTATCATTATGGTGGGGAAAAAATGCTGTTGCCACAGGAGGTATTGCAACTGTATCACACTCCAATTTGGAACCTGGTATTTATAGTGCTCAGATGGATGGTACACCAGCGGCCGGTACATCCCATGTCACACTTGATATTACAGCGGTTCAGTATATTGATGCTGATGCCAGCGGTAATTTTGTATATAGTTATGCTACAAATTCTATACCCATTGGCGATTTTCAATTAAATGCGGGTGGTCTGGCTAAAACAATAACTCTTTCTCCAAAACCTGATGAAAGTAGCAGTGGAGGTGGTGCAAGCCTTGAAACCTTTGAAAATATACTTATATCAGAAACCCAGAGGGAATACGTGACAAAGGACTCGAATGTAAGTTATTATTTTCATCTGGACGGTAACGTTGTCAGATATATCAACTTTACTGGTTTGACTAATTCAGGTACAATTGCTTCAAAAGTGGAAATACTGGATCATACCTCAACATTGGTTGACAGTACCCCGCCGGATATTGTATATAAGAATCTGAATATCGGGGTAGGGAATCTTGGATGGGCAAACCCGGAAAATATTGCCAGTCCTACTATTAACTTCTTTGTAGAAAAATCATGGGTAACTGAGAATAACATTGACGAATATACTATCAGGTTAAATAGATACAATGATGTGCAGTGGAACCGCCTTGATACTGAAAAGATGGGGGATGATGAAGATAATCTGTACTTTGATGCACAAACACCGGAATTTTCTTCATTTGCAATTACCGGAAAGGCAAAACGATCAGGAATTGTCCAGCCAACATCAACTAATGATTTAGAATCTGGTTTGATGCCGCAAACCATTGAATCCCATGAAACAAAACCAACGCAAAGTACAAGTAAAACCACAGGTTTCGAGATAAGCACAGGGGTTTTAGGATTAATAATTGTAATATTTATCATGAGGAAAAAATACTGAATACGATAAGTATTTTTATTATGAATATACTTATTGATATAGTTAATAAATTCTTCAACCATATAAAATTATTAATATAATATCTTCATAGGTGGGTTTAGAATTGGGTAGATTATACGTTATTTTATTTACAGTGTTTATATTCTTTTTAATTCCGGCTGCAGCCGGTTCAGCTATGGATGGTTCGTACTTGCTCAATATCAGTATCAATTCCACTGAAAATGTGTCATTTGCTAATCATAACGAATCACCAATGGAAGGTAACTGGATCAAATTAAGCGGCGGCACACCTGTAACATTACCTGCTTTGAATCTCGTTTTCAATGGCGTAAATAATAGCAATTTTACGCGTAACGGCAAGACTATAAATATTACAGCCAGTGTGGACAATTATTCGGATCACCTGATTGAGTATCCGTATTCCAGCCATTCCATATATACAAATGTAAGCGGTAACAATGAAATGAATTTGAGTTTTTTTGGCTCAAGCCACTTTGCTGATCTTAGTATAGATATTTATCTTGTAAGTTCCACTCCTGATGAAGTATGGGATATTATAAACGATGCCGTTGATGGAAATACTACTATTTTCCGCAATTTATTGAATGATTCATTAAAAAGAATCAATTATTCTCTTAACAGCACTGGAGACAATTCCAGTATTAGTTTCGGTTCTCAGCAGGCTGGCGATTATGTAATATTTGTCCTGCTAAACTCATCCCACCTTACAAATCCAAATGATCTTTCCATACTTTCCACCACAACAGTTCAGGTATTAAAGTACGAATCTGTAGTAACAGCGCCAACAAGTGCAAAAACCAATTATATTGTGCCTGTTCAGATAAAACTTACCGATGCTGATCAGGGCAATTATATCTACGGTGCAATCCTGGTACATAAGGACGCTTACGAGGCTACATTGAGATTTGAGTTCAATGGTACCAGGGACCAGACCAATCTTACTATTGATGGGGCAGATCTTGTCGAGAAGGGCGAACTTACGGGAATAAACCTTACCAGCTTAAACACAACAAAGCTTCAGGAAATAATAGAAACTGTAATCGGTCCTGAAAATGGCACAGTATCCTTTACAGATGATAAAGATTCAACAAGTGCATCCTTTTCACTCACTACCAACGACCTGAATACTGGCGACTACTACCTGCTTGTGTGTGCCTATGAATCTGGTGAAAGACTGGTAGCTTTCAATCAAAATATTATCAACATCTACACTCCTTCCTCCTCCAATGGCGGCGGTGGCGGAGGAGGTGGTGGCATGAGCGATGAGCCTGAGAATGTAGAAGAAACAGTCTTCTTAAGGATATATCTTAGAGCTGGTGATTCTGCTACCTACAACTTCAACAATGTAGTAACTTCAGTTGAAGTTACACCCGAAAAAACCTATGGCCTGGTGGCAGTGAAGATGGAAGTTCTCCACGGCCAGCCAGGCAGTATAACCACTGACCCACCTAACGGTGTAATATACAAGTATTTCAATATATTTGTTGGAAACCTTGGATGGTCTGAAGGTAAGTTGTCCAGTTCAGTTATCAAATTCCAGGTACCTGCAAGCTGGTTCAAAGAGAACAATATAGACCCGGCTTCAGTCATTCTGTACAGACACCACGACGGCAATTGGCAGGCCCTTAAGACCACAATGACCGGGCAGGCAGGCAGATACTACCAGTATTCATCGCCGACTCCGGGATTCTCTGCCTTTATGATAATGGGGTCTGTTGGGGACTCTGGTGACGTAGAACCTGTTGCCACACCTGATCTTGGTACTGTAGCTGGTTCCACACCTACGCCTGAAGCTACTTGGATCTCGGACAAGGGGATACCAGGATTCGGGCTAATGCTTGGGATTATGGGAATACTGATTGCAGTATATTCAGGAAGGAAATAAGAGTGGAGAATTTTGAAGGGTTCAATGCCTCTCAATCTCATTTTTTATCAGGACCAAATATTACTTTCCATACACAACATTTGACATCACTCCAGCAACCATTTCCATATATTCACTTACTGAATTACTAAACATTTCGGTATTTTTGCCTAAAACCCAACTTTCCACTTTCACTCGATAAACAATATCTTCTTATTAAAACAATCAAGGTTTTTGCTTTATCCAGATTAAATCTCCACTACGATGGTGGATTTTATTCATCAAACCTTTCATTATGTATGTGGCTTTGATACAAAAACCTTCCATTATAACAGAAGGTTTTATGCAGTTAAATACCAAATATAATGATATGAAGGAAATAATAAAACGATGGAATCCATGGTGGCTATATGGCAGGGTCCCCAAATCAAAAACACGTATTTTAAGACCTGAAACACTGGGCAACATCACAAAGCTGCTGGACATAAAAGAGATCATCTGCATAACCGGTGTACGCAGGGGTGGAAAATCAACAGTACTATACCAGCTAATAGATCACCTGATCGAGAACGGGATTGCTCCGACAAATATACTGTATTTCAATCTGGATGAACCGTTCGAAGATAAAAGCATCAGCATACTTGACAGGATATTCGAGAACTACATTGAAATAAAAAATCCGGCAGGTAAAAAGTACATATTTTTAGACGAGATCCATAACATAGAAAACTGGGAAAAATGGCTTAAAAAATATTACGACCTCTATGACACTGATATCAAATTCGTAATAACCGGTTCAAATAGTTCGATGCTTTCTGATAAGCTGCCAACACTGCTAACTGGCAGGATCATCTCAAAGACCGTTTATCCGTTATCATTCAGGGAATATCTGGGATTTGTGGGGTTCGAGCTTAAAGACACAGATGTGCAAAGAAGTGAAGTTGTTCACCATTTTTTGAACTACCTGAAGAATGGTGGGTTTCCCGAGGTTGTCCTGGGAGATGATGCGGATATAAACCACATGCGGCTATATGAATACTTCGACAGCATCCTTTTGCGGGATATCGTAGTGAGCAAAAAAATAAGGGAAAGTTCAAAAATGATCGAACTGGCGAACTATTCCCTTACAAATATCTCATCCCTGTTGAGCTACATGAAAATATCAAAAGCAATAGGGTTGTCTGTAAGTAGTGTAAAGGAATATCTCCTATATTTGGAACAGGCGTACCTTATCTACCAACTTAACTTTTTTTCGTATTCCATAAAAACGTCATTAGCCATCCAGAAACCAAGAAAAATTTATTGCATTGACAATGGTCTTCGGAATGCGGCGTCTTTCAAATTCTCATCTGACGAAGGTAGACTTGCAGAGAACAGCACTTTTATCGAACTGAAAAGAAGAGATCTTGATATATATTACTGGAAAGGTCGCAGAGAGGTGGATTTTGTTGTAAGGAATAGGGATAATACCCTGACTGGAATTAATGTCACTTACACTGATGTTATAGATGAAAGAGAGATCAAAGCATTGCTTGAATTTAAAGAATACTTTAAGGGAAGAGTTTCAGAACTGATACTGCTTACAATGAATATTGAAAGATCAGAAGACGGGATAACGTATGTTCCTATCTGGAAATGGCTGCTTGGGTCTGGTGAGTAGATACGGGTGTTCATATCTGGCATGAACACTTTGAAATTCAGGATACTACAAAAAAAACGGAACAGACAAAGACCCACAAACTGCTGTGAAACAATTCATTGAATACATCAAGTTCTGTTTTGATACACCAAGTTCTGTTTTGGTACATCAATCCAGCCTTTTTCTCACAGCCTCGGCATGAGCATGTAAACCCTCGGCCTCAGCCAGTGATGTAATAGTACTTTCAAGTCCGGCCAGTCCTTCCCTGCTCAGCTTCTGGATAGTAGACTTCTTGATAAAGTGGTCCACGTTCAGCCCTGAATATATCCTGCTGTACCCGGCAGTGGGCAGCACATGATTGGTACCTGATGCATAATCCCCTACTGACACCGGGGTATATTGACCAAGGAATATGGAGCCTGCATTGGTAATCTCTTTAAGCACCCTATCATCATCAGCGGTCATGACTTCCAGGTGTTCAGGCGCAAACCTGTTTGAAAAATCAATACAATCGTCTATCAAATCTGCAACAAGTAAGGCAGCATTCTCAAGTGATTGCTCAATTATCTCCTTTCTCTTTGCGGTTTTTGCCATTTCCTGTAGGCTGGTCTTCACCTTTGATGCCACATCCGTTGATGTGGTCACCAGTACAGATATGGCATTGGGATCATGTTCGGCCTGGGCCAGCATATCAGCAGCAATGAATCCAGGCTCTGCTGTGTCATCGGCTATGATAAGCACTTCACTGGGCCCGGCAGGGAAATCTATCTCGCAATGGTCCCTGACCATCATCTTGGCAGCCGTCACATACACATTCCCGGGCCCCACGATCTTATCAACTGCCCAAACAGAGTCAGTACCATAGGCCATGGCACCCACGGCCTGCACTCCGCCTACCTGGTAGATATGGTCAGCTCCTGCAATGTGTGCCGCAGCCAGTGTTAGCGGGTTTACCCCATCAGGTCCGGGCGGAGTACATACGACTACCTTCTTCACACCTGCAACCTTTGCCGGTATTACGGTCATCAGTGCAGTGGATGGATATGCAGCCCTGCCGCCTGGTACATATGCGCCAACCACGGCCAGGGGTGTGGTCTTCTGCCCCAGCATGATACCGGGTGAGGATTCCATGAACCACTGTGATTCGCCCAGTTGTGCCCTGTGGAACGTCCTGATGTTGTCTGCCGCAACCTCCAGGTGCTCAATGAGATTGGGGGAGACTGTATCCAGGGCGGCCTTTATTGTTTTATTATCTACTTCGATCTCATCAATGTCAACACCATCGAATTGTTTTGTGTACTGCCGGATTGCGGTATCGCCCTGGTTCTTCACATCCTTAAGGATTCCGGATACGGTGTCGGTGACATCCTGTATTCCGCCTGCCCTGTCAAGCAGGCGCTGTGATTCCTGGATTGTAAGGTCGCTGAGTTGCTTGTGTATCATCTGTACCATGTTAATGGGTTGAAAGTAAATAATGTTTGTTTTTGATCATTTTATTCCTGGTTATATTTGCCAAAGGATGTTTTCTCTTAAAGAAAATGGAAATTCCAGACAGGATAAACAGGGTTGACATATAAGGACATACTCGAAAATGGAGAGACTTTTTAATTTATTCTGGCAATGGGTCATTGCAAAAAAGATTAACCGCAGAGAACGCGGAGGACCGCAGAGGGTTGTTATTTTTCTCTGCGTCCCTCTGCGTACTCGGCGGTTATCCGGATCGTCTAGGAAATAATAAAAAGTCTCAAAATGG
>Ga0255425_1171_pt1 | contig 13152 bp, 10 predicted proteins | sample ANMaggSeSYBR02G4_FD_182640 | JGI IMG/M metagenome (GOLD analysis project Ga0255425, IMG submission 182640) | Sediment cell enrichment communities from methane seep in Santa Monica Basin, California, United Staets - ANME aggregate JGI... | ecosystem: Environmental > Aquatic > Marine > Cold seeps >... | reverse complement strand
TTTTCCAAGAATTCTGGGCTGCTTATAAATATTCATGACTGATCCCTTTATTTTTTCTACGTATTCATGTATTTGTCATGTATTTTTTTAGTTCATGCAGATAGCTACCGCTATACTATCCCTTGTTTTCTTAGAGTTATAAGTTGGAATAAGTTGAATCCAAATGATGCAAAGACCATTTTAACGGCAAGCTGGGCAACCGTTGTAGTCATTGAAATTTCACTGTTGAAATTTTAACCACTTTATAAATCCCCTCCTATCCAATTATACTTCAAAAACAATTTAGAGGAATTGTAAAAATTGTAATAAAAGTGTTGATGCTTGTAAACCCGGAATCAACCGGACGCAAGCGTCGCAGAAAACAGAAACCTTTGCAAATCATTTTCCCAAAGCCGGTCCGTAAGCAAAGTGCAAATCCCAAATACATCGACAGGGCCAGGACCAAAAACAAAGCTCTGGTAGGCAGCTTAACAGACAAGCACGTTGCCGGTTTCCTGGGAGGGACAGCTGCAACCATAGCAATCCTCAAGACCATGCGGCTCAGGGGCTGGGGTGAAGTGATGGGGAGCGGTGCCGTGGCAATAGGCTGCAGCATTGCTGTCAAGCAGATGGATGAAGGCCCAGGAGATGCTTTCATGATCACATGACTGGGAGTGACCCGCCTCAGGCTGTAAAGCAGCAGATGAGAAATGCCCAGGGGAACTACCAGAAGAAGCCTTGGCGATGATGAGTTCGATGGTATTGATGGTTTCAGTGAAGATGAGTTCCAGGGCAATGACTATATAAATATATATATTGTGCGATGTATGTTAGTTAACAGATAACCAATACAAACTCAGAGTTTGTTGTTATATTAAACGACTCCCGGCCCCTATTCCTCCCATCACTCTCCCGCCGCCCGCCATTTTCCACTCACCTGCGCAGCCCATCCTACACTCGACCGACCGCCCATCTCTGGCACTGCGGACCGGGTGTAGGTTGGGGAAGTGGTATGTGGTGAGGGCACCGCAATGGTTGTTAAAATATATAATTAATGAAATACTACACCGCAAAGAACGCTAAGGACGCAAAGTTAAAGCAACATTGTCTTTGCGAACTTTGCGCCCTTCGCGGTGAAACACTTAACGGAAACCTTCAATCTGCGTCCATCTACAGTTCGAATTTTCATAACTTTAGCGTGCGACTATAAATGTAATACAGCCGCGGTAAACATAAACAGCAGTACCGAAGCCATACCCACCAGCTTATTAGCCCGTGCGATATCTGCAGCCACAGGCAGACTAAAATCTCCACCGAGCACATAATGCCCCTGTTTTTCCAGCCGTACTCCCAGTGCCCCCGCAGTCGAGGCCATGGGCCAGCCAGAGTTTGGTGAGGGTGTCTGTCCCCGGTCCTTCAGGCATGTCCTGATGGCATTTACCGGGCTTCCTGTGAATACAGCACCTGCAACAATAAATATCAGGGACAGCCTGGCAGGTATCCAGTTGAGGATGTCATCAAAACGGGCAGATGCCCATCCCAGTTCAACAAATTCCCTGTTCCTGTATCCCACCATGGAATCCAGGGTGTTAACCGCCTTATACGCAAGAGCCCCTGGCAGACCCAGGATAAGATAAAAAAACAGCGGCGACAGGATCGTATCTACAAAATTCTCAGAGACCGACTCGATCACTGCTGATGCCATGTGTGGTTCATCCATACCTGACGTATCCCTGCTCACCAGTGCCTTTAAGTCATCCCGTGCAGCGTCAGGATGACCCGATACCAATCCTGTCATGATCTGCTTTCCAGAGTTCAGCAGCATCCGAAACGAGAATGTGGATTTCAGGAAATAGGCCATTACCAGCAATGTAATAGCTTCGGGTAGAATGAATTGTGTGCTCACAACCAGCAGACCTGCCAGAAAGGATGTACCTGCCATAACCGCAACCATAAGCATCCCGAAAAACCTCTTATACTTAAACCCGGTGGCCAGACCCTGGGTGGATTTTATACCTTTTCCCATCCAGACCACAGGATGAAGAATGCCGGGCGGTTCACCGAACAGGATATCCATGGCAATAGCCAGCAACAGTACCTCAATACTGTGGGTAAAGATAGCATCCGGCATATTCATAACATGGGTTCCATTACTTTTTTCCAGATGTCTTTGATATCTTCCGGTTTACCCTCGCAGACCATCAATGCTTCAAGGATGGGGTTGGCAACTTCAGGGCGGTGTACCAGGTCACACCCTTCACAGCTCCACACCTGCCCGCCCGTTGACCTGTCTACCATATGACCTCCGGTCCTTTCGTCATTACAGGGGTAGAAAGGACAGAAACAGAATGTACAGTCCTGGCCCTCAAAATGGCAGGGGTAGTATTCACAGTTGGTCCTGCTGGCGATCTTACCCTGGTGCAGGGCCTCATCGATTTTCTTCTCTGCCAGTTCCCTGCCCCACTGAGTGACCGATTCGGCCAGTGCATCTATCAGTTTTTGGTTATCCTCCCGGATACTGACCGCCACCCTGATATAGTCCCTGCCAGCCCGTCTGAATGATCCGCAGTCACGTATAAGAATTCCAAGACTGCGCAAGCGCAGGTCGATCTCCCTGGAATCCATGCTGAAATCCCGAATCCTGACCATGATAAAGTTGGTATCGCTGGGCAGCGGGTCAAAACCCCTTACAAGGGATAGATGGTTCATCAACCAGTCTCGCTCAGTATGGATCAACTCTCTTGAACGTTCAAGGTACGAAGGGTCAGCAGCATGTGTTTCCAGCAACCAGGTACCCAGGGCTGTAGATATTGTACCCAAATTCCAGGGTATCCTGACATTTTCCATCCGGTTTGCCACATCAGTATGTACAATACCGTACCCGATCCTGACCCCTGGAATGGCAAATATCTTGGTAAGAGAACGCATAATTATAATAAAGGGGTTCTTGTTAACCTTCGCAGCCATGCTGTGGCCAGGGTCAGCGAGTTCAATGAATGCTTCATCGATTATCAGGAATGTTTCATTTTCCTGGCACTTCAGGGCCAGTTTTTCCAACTCCGGCTTTGGGATAAGTGTGCCGGTCGGGTTGTTCGGATTGCAGATGAACACAGCTTTTGATGCAGCAAGCATCTCATCTGTAATTGACCCGATATTACGGTACACGTTCCTGTACTCAATGTGTTTTGGTACTGCACCCATAAGTTTGATGTTAAGCTCATATTCACCAAAGGTAGGTTGGGGCAGTATTACAGTATCACCCACGTCCAGGATGGTCTCGGCTATTAGTCTTATCAGCTCAGACGAGCCGTTGGCAGGAACGATGTTTTCAGGGTCCACGCCTGCAAATACGGCAGCTGCCCTCTTAAAATCAGGATAACGATTGTCAGGATACCACTCAATATCATTAATTGCATGTATTGCAATTTTTTCGATTGCATCCATATCAGGTGGACCTAAGGGATTGAAGTTGGCACTGAAATCCAGTAATTCAGTCATGTTCTGTCTGGCATTTTCAGCAAACCGGCCGCCATGAGTACATTTTTGAATTTCGACTGCAGTTTTTCTTAAGGATTTATCAACTTGCCTCACAATTCCGAGAATGGGGTGCTTTACTCATAACTATTTCGTATTCAATGTTAAGATACATACTCAATTTTATTTCAGATATGCGAAATAGATTTATATCTAAGGGGACAATATAGTCCTTAAAGAGGATAAAAATTAAAGGAAGTCGATATTAGTGAAAATTAGAGTTGTAAGTTCAAAGGACGAAATTGGCACATTGGATTCAGATGAACAGATAGTACACCTGGCTTTCAGGCCTTCCAACAAAGACATTTTTGCCCTGGTCAATAGATGTCCCGGGCTCAAGGCACTTCACATTCCAAGTTCCTATAAAAAGACTGTTTCAAAGTCTATTGGAATGTTTTTGGAAATGCAACAAGTCCAGCTTATGGAAGGCGATGTATGGGGACACCGCAAGGATATTAACGAATACTACGAGATCAAGGCAAGTATCATGGATCGGATCAGCGATCTGAAGAAGGAAGGAGTTTCTGAAAAGAACATATACACTAAAATGACTGAGGAGACTCGACTAAGTCCTGATCTTATCAGCTTCCTCATTAAAAATTGATCTGATACTATCTATCTGATAATATACGTCTGGTAAATAATAGCGGACTCGCCGCGATTCGAACACGGGTCTGCGGGTATCTACACCGACCGCCAGTTTTGATGGTACGGTTCCGAAGCCCGCTAGGATATCCTGGCTACCCTACGAGTCCACAACGTATTTTATTTTGATAGAAACACAACGTATTTTGATAAAAACCCAACGTGTTTTGACAAAAAACATCATAGAGGGTTGCAAATCCACTTTAGCGAGTGAATCATATAAAAAGTTATTCACAACAGCCATATGCAAGTTTTTAAGTGTCATCTGTATAAATAACAATTCATGCAATCTGCCGGAAATATCCATGACCCCCTGCACGGGCATATTCCCATAAGCCATCTGGAGTCTCTTCTTATCGGGACCCGTGAGATGCAGCGTCTGCGGCGTATCCAGCAGTTGGGGCTGGCAGATATTGCATTTCCAGGTGCCAACCACACCAGGTATGAGCACAGCATAGGTGCTATGTATGTGGCAAACCTTATCGCACGTACCCTTGGACTGGATGAAACCGAAGTGCAGAAGGTAAGGGTGGCTGCATTGCTGCACGATGTAGGGCATTCCGCGTTCTCTCACTCTGTAGAGGCAGTACTGGCAAGGAACCCGGATTATATGCCTGTTATAAACGGGATACGATTTTCCAGTCATGAGACCTTCACGGCCCACATTATTACAAATAATTTCCCAATGTATGACAACATAGCAGGTGAGGTGATATCTCAATTCGGGGTCGATGTCAATGTTTTCTTCAAAGAGATCTCTGCAATGGCTACAGGGGATGTTGAGAATTCAGGGAAACCCTATCTATCCCAGATAGTGTCTGGTGATATCGATGCCGACAGGATCGATTTTCTCATGCGAGATTCATACCATACAGGCGTATCCCTGGGACTGATCGATGTGGAGCAGATCGTTGGCAGCCTGATCCTGGATAACGACCGTATCGTTCTGGGTGGTACTGATAGTTATGAGGAGGATATGGCTATAGCGGCAGCAGAATCAATGCTTATTGCCCGCTCACACCACTATTCTGCCATTATTCATAATCCGGTAACCCAGAGCGTTCGTGCAATGCTGCTAAGGGCCCTGGAAGATACCCTTGATACGATGGATGATCGCACTGCTATTGTACTGAGTCTCTCTGAGTTCTTTACGATCTTTAATGACGGCGACCTGCTGGATTTTATCAGGCAGCAAGGTCCCCCTTCTGCAAGGGATATGCTCCAGCGCATCAGGGAAGGGAGGATATGTAATACTGCGGTACGGTTCAACCAGAAAACACTAAAACCCAGTATAAGGATGGCGCTGTCCACTATTGCACGTTACGGTGCTGCCAAGAAGATGTTCGAGCGGGAATTGGCCAAGCGCTTTTCCCGGCACTATAACATACCTGTACTGATCGACCTGTCAGTAGCAAAGGGTGTACCAAAGGGCACCCGTATCCTGAGGGGTGGGGAAGAACATTTCCTGTATGATGAATCGGCCCTTGCCAATGGCCTGGTAAGGTCCATATCCCGCCAGATATCCCTGTGTGTGTTCTCAGGAATAAAACCAGGGGAACTGGAGGTCATATCCGGTGACATACTGGCCACGATCGAGGAGCTGTCCCCTGACCTTTTACGTTTTATCAGGAACGAGAAATACCTGAACATCGAAGGCGTTATGCTGCTGTTCTACTGCCTGCATAACATGTTCTCCAAGGAAGATGGTACGCGATTGTTGATTCCGCGCATCAGGAACATTACCTGCCTGTACGAGTTGGTCAGGCACCTGGGACGGCAGGAACGTCTGGGTAACCTGCTGGATTACCGCTTTCATGACAGGTACGGTTTCCCATATTCGGACAGCCTGTTTGAGGATATCCAGAAATTGACAGCCATGGGCCTGGTGGACGAGGACCTGCGTTATTATGATATGAATGGTCACTGGTCCCAGAGATATGAATATGTACTGAGCAGTGAGGGTGTTGAGTACGGGAAGAGTATCGCACGGTATTATCCCAAAGATATGAAACAAATAACAGATTACCTGGACCGGCACAAACACGAGATACCCAGGGATATGGTGTACATAGACTCGGAGAGGTACAACCGATAATGTGGAAAATGGAAGGTGTGGAGGGGGCTTGAACCCCCTCACCGGAATATTCTATTACTCCAATCTACTCCTCTCTACTCTACTCCCTGCGCCCCAGTAGATAGACCATAAGTAACCCGAGAGTAGCGAGAACGAATCCGAACCCTGGCACTCCCGTGGCTTCCTCTTCTGTGGCAGGTAAGTCCGGTAAGGCAGTTCCGACAGCTCCCACATCCCCGGCGTCCCCTGTTGTTATGGTAATGGAGTGTGCTGAGAAATGTGGTATGGATACCAACACTTCCACGTCTTCAGAGCCCACGACCACCAGGTATTCTGCAGCCCCGTCATCGTCATTAGGGTTCATGATATCGTCGTAATTATCTGCTATCTGTATCTGTTCTCCGTCAAAGAGAATAGTAACATTCTCTTCCTGCATGACCTCCAGGATGTCACTGCTGACACTTAAGGAAACAGTGGTGCCCTGGGAGAGTTCGGAGCTGATATTGATACTGACAGTATTGTTCTCTACCTGCTCGATAGAGATATTAAGGCTGTCATAAACCACGGTACTGCTGGAATCCCCACCCTCTATGTCTACCTCAGCACCTACATCGCCAGCCATTATGCCGGTCGTAACCTGGTTACGGTGGTTGAACTGTGCTTGAGTCATAACGGTTACCGGGTGTGTCCTGAACATCAGCTTGGCATCAGTAACATTGGCGGTAAAGTTTTTGCTGCCGTCTTTCGAAAAGTCAACTGTACCATTTTCATGGCCAATCTGCACCAGCGTGCCGTTGAGTTCTCCAGAAAGGTTTACTGCGTTCTTAGGGTCGTTAACCTTGCCCGAAATATCGTCGGCCAGTACAAATGTCACGTTCTTGTTCCCTTTAACGTCTACCTTTATCAGGCCCTTGGGATTATCGTGGATCTCTAGTGTGATCCTTTCTACTCCATCCTCGTCATCATCGTTATCAGACTTGCTCTTCATTTCAAATCGTATCTCAGAACCACTATGCTTTATGACCGGAGACCAGTCATCGATTGAGATGCTTGAAAATACAGGAGTACCGTCCAGGGTGAAGTTCGTTATCTCACCTTTGGAATCATTGTATTCAAAGGATACATACTTCCCATTAAACTTGTCATCGTCCTCTGCCATGAACTTCATTTGTGTCTTGGGTTTCTTCTCTTTAGCGTCTATATCCGGTTTTTCAGACTTCCCGAGTTTAATGTCAGCTTGCTGAATTATATCTTCGGTCTCTCCATCAACAATGACTAAAGTCTCTGAACTGATAATGACTTCAGTCTCAGCATTAACAATGACTCGATATTCAATGTCGGCTTCGTCTTTCAATTCAATATTATAAACGAGTACATTCTTTTCTTTTTCCAGCTCGATTTTCATTACAGTCAAATTGCCTGTTACATTGAAATCATCGCTGTCATTCAGATACTGTTTTGAAGCATTTATTGCATCATCTTCTGTTATCACAGAACTATTACCTACTGAATCTGCTGAAGATATCAGGTTGAAAGATAATGATGCTACTAATATAATTGAAAATATAATGACTAATCTTTTCAAACTTTCCATATTATCACCTTACATTATTGAATATGTCCAACTAATTAAAGTTTTCTCCAAAACTAATATAATCTAAGATAATTTATATATATACAGTGGAATATCTGGATTAAATATCAGTTCATTAATTATAAGTCCAATAAATACATGTAGATTCGATATTGTGGAAACTCTAATATCGAATCTGGTATATGCCAGATCCATGTTGACAGCATTTGGTATTGTATGGGTCGTTTTCCTGGTCTATATATTCATGCTCTTACAGACACGAAAACAGCTCAATAGGCAGATGGAATTATTAGGACACCTTAAGGATTAGATATCTGGAAAGAATAATCGATATTTGGAAAAAAATACCATGAGGAAAAAAGATAAGGTTACAATATCTGTTGTAGCGATCATACTAATAGCCATCATTGGAATGTGGGGGCTGGACTTTTCATCAGAATACCTCACAGTGACTGAAGTTACCCAGAACGTCACTGCTTATATTGACCAGCCTGTATATATCACTGGTAATGTGAAGCAGGGTACGTTAAATGTCGGTACACAAGAAACTGGTTTCATATTGACAGATGGTAATGCAGATCTCGAGGTATTATACCGTGGTGACCGACCTGACGGACTGGGCGACGGTGAGAAAGTATCTGTAAGGGGTATTTTGGTATCAGAGAATAAAGTAGAGGCTAATTTCCTTGTAATGGGATGTCCTTCAAAATATGGGGTATAACTAGGATTTAACTGGGATATAACTTCATGTTCACTTTGGCTCTAAAAGGATGTTGGGAATAAATGAGAGTATATGACAAATCATACATTAAACTAAACGCCAATACCGAGAACGGTAAAGTACAATTAGTGCCGGAAGGCACACTTTCACCTGTGGCAAAACCAATCGTTAACCGTATTAACAAGATATTCCTCGAAGAAAAACCCATTTCTGTTGACGACAAGAAGATCATCTTCTCATCCTGGGCCCCCCCGATACCCAGTACTGCCTTTGACCGCCTGATCTCTGCCCAGATTGCTTCAGTATTGAAGAGAAGGTTACCTGACCAGTCATCTATCGGCATCACTATGCGCTGTCCTAACAAGTGCATCCACTGCGGTGCCGCTGACATCATTGCAGACCCCGAACTCTCATTAGATGAGGTCAACAGGGTGATCGATGAATCCATTGAACTGGGCTCATATCTTATATCCTTTGACGGCGGCGAGCCTATGCTCAGGCATGACCTGGCAGATATGGTCAGGCATGTGGATAAGTCCAGGGCCATTGCCACCTCATTTTCGTCCGGGTACGGGCTGACACCGGAGAAGGCTAAAGAACTTAAAGCTGCTGGACTGTATGCCGTGAGGATCAGTATTGACAGCCCCCGTCAGGAGGAACACGAAAGGGTGAGGGGACGGGTCGGCTCATATGAGGATGCAATGAAAGGTATTGATAATGCCCTTGCGGCCGGCATCCTTGCTGATATGTTCGTGGTGGTCTCGCCTGATAACATTGACGAGCTTGAGGATTTCTATTCTCTTGCAGAGAATAAGGGTATGCACGAGATGTCACTCTATGAGATCATTGCAGTGGGGCGGTGGCTGGACCATGAGGACGAGACCATCGGTCCAAATGACGTGGACAGGCTGGGGCGGTTCCAGAAAGATAAGAACAAGCTCAGGGACGGACCCCGTATTACTGCATTCCCATACTTCATGGGCCCTGACATGTTCGGCTGTTTTGCGGGCCGACGGTGGGTACATATCACATCGGGAGGCGACGTGCTGCCCTGTGCTTATACGCCACTGAAGTTCGGGAATATCAGGGATGAACCGCTGAAAGTTATCTGGAAGCGTATGGGTAAAACCTACAGGAAAACCCCTCCATCATGCCTGATGCGTGACAAGGAATTCAGGAACAGGTATATCCATTCAATACCTGACGGCACTCAAATGCCATTTGATATGGTTGATAAGTGAAACCTGAGACTTTTTATTATTTAGCATGAAAGTACCCTTGGGTTCTTTCATCTTTTTGTGCATGTTATTCGAAGAATTTCATGTACGTTTACTGGGACTATTCAGAAAACCATAGAGAGCGCAGAGTGACGCAGAGAAAAACAACAACCCTCTGCGATTCTCCGCGTACTCTACGGTGAATCTTTTTTTGCCATGACCCATAATTACACTGGCCTGTTATGAATTGATGATCTCATCAAAAGCAGACACCACCGTTCCCAGGTCATCCCTGGATACCCCGAAGGTGCTGAGCTTGAAGAACTTTGTCAACCCGGCCTTGATACCATGTATCTTGCGAGCCTTTAATTCCTTATAAAGGAAATACCGCCCGCCTTTTGCGGTCTGTGACATCTCGTACAGCACAGGCGCCTCAAAGAACATCAGATCGTGGTTGTGGGGCTTATCCCCCATCTGTACCAGTCCCAGGTCTTCCAGTTGGGAAGAGAACCACCTGGCTTTTTCCACTTCCTCATCCCAGTGTCTGGTACGCTCCACCACTTTTGGGAAGGATGCGATCATTGTCATGATAGTAGCACCCCTGGCAGTACATCCCAGCAGTTCGATCTCCTTGACCTTATTTGTAGGTGATCTCTCAAATACTATATCTGAATATTCTTTTGATACCCCGAGCACGCCTATCGGACCGGATGCTGCCATGGACTTATGCCCGCTGCCAACTATGAAATCAACATCCAGCTCTTTTGCATTTACAGGCATCCTGCCTACTGAATATGCGCCGTTCAGGATAAGGGGCACATCGTACTGGTGGCATACGGCTGCTATTCTTTTAGCATCAGGCAGGTTGCCATAGCTGCCGTCAGGGTATGTAACCAGCGCCAGTGCAGGAGACTTGCCCGATTCCCTGATAACGTCTTCAATGGCATCTGCATATCCATCAGCTTCCATACGGTAATCAGGGGAGCTGGAATTGGGTACGGCCTTGATATTGAGCCGGGCACGCTGTGCAGCTACAAGTGAGGAATAATGTGCGCTCTGGTCAAGGACTATCCAGTCCCCATCCTTTGTCATGGAGTGCATAATTGCGAACTTGGACTCCCTGGCACCATTGGTCACCCTGGCCTCGTCAATGCCCAGGAACCCAGGTAAAGCCTTATGTATAAAATCATAGATGGGCGGTGTTTTGATCTGGTCCAGTGCGCCTGGACAGAAATCACATATCGAATATCCGTCACCCCACTCCATCAGTGCCGCCCTGGCCTCGTCGGTCAGTATCCCACCGCGCTGTAGTGGGTCGATATTTATGGTTCCACAGGTGGAACGTTTGATGTTTTTGAATTTCTGGAGATATTGGTCAATTTTATCCATATTTTACCACAGACATGTTGTTACTTTTTGAATTTCTTTTTTTACGTTTTTTAGTCATAGAATATCTATGTCAAAATCCATACTTTTTTATTTCAAACAACATATAAATTTTGAATATTTAATGTTTTGCATCTTTGGGCTTTGGGGTGGACTTTATGGTGTGTTTGTTCTGGCTATCACTATGTCAAAGCCTATAAATCGCACTCCATCTTTTCATATTATGCGCCCTTACTCTATGGCCTAACCTTGGATTTTTTTGGTGAAGGTGTGTCCAGAACATACTATTCAAGCCCGTTAGCTTCTGGGTGCATCTTACAATTAATTGAAAGTGAAAAAAAGCATTTATACTTATAAGTATATATACTTGTAAGTATAAAAATATCTAACATGGAAGAAATTGACAATCAAGAGGATGCAGAATTAATAGAAGAGTTATATTATGAATTGTATGATATAATGATAGGATTGGGTTAAAGTAATTTTTTTTTAATGAAATCTAAACATACAAAATACACTTTGTTATAATCATCATATAATACATCTGTATCCATCCCATGGTAGGAGTATCCGCCATGGCGTCAAGATAGGCTTGGATTTCACAAATCAATATCAACAAACTGCGACCACACCTGTTTCCACCCCTAAAATCGACTGAAGAGTAGCGATTAATTCACTGGATTGATTTGCTGACTCCAAAACTTCAATAAAATCTTCTAGAACACACATTCGCTTCGTATCAGCAATTGGTATAGCTGGCCCCCTTCTAATCTTCCGATATTCTATCCTAAGCATAGGAAGATCTTTCACAAACGAACTCAAAGCATGTCCAAGATCCCCACAATCCCCTATAATTTCTTTATTGTAAGTCTCATTCCATAAGTTCGATAAAATTGCCAACAAATCCCCAAACTGCTCCATCTCACGATTCGTTTCCGCCCTACCAGTCCGCTCGCGTATAGCCTTTCTCGCTCTTCGATGGCTACTCTCCAATCCATTATTATGGCGTTTGAATGGAATTATTTTTCCATCAACTATCGGATACGGGACAAACAGCTCTTTCCGATGCCTTTCAAAAGAATCACTAATAACAGAAACAATATTTTGATATTGCTCCCCTAGTTTGCGGCTTTCAGAACGCATATTAACAAATCCACCTCTTATCTTTCTCAATATCTCATCAATGTCAACATCAACCGGCAAAGAATCTTTCAAATTGATTTTGCGGGTAACTCTTAGATTGTCACGCAACTCATCCATCCATTGTAAAATTTTTTCCAAAATACAATAATAATGAACCACTGTAGAATCCTCTAAAATAGACTTTAACAAGGCACATAATTCCATCAACGGCTTGTAAATAAAATTATTTGAGGCATTACAGAAAATTAATCTCTTCGCAAGGTCATAAACCTCCTTAATCCTGCGATATTGGACGAAATACGATATTGGACGGCTCATCCATTTGATACCTCTTTCTATCGGATAAAGCAAATAATCAACCGCTATGTGCACCCAAATGCCTTGGAGATTTTTAATCTCATCCTCTTCATTTTCGCTATTTCGAAGTGCTTTTAACTTGGATGTAAGTTTGTGTTTAACAATACAACTTTTCAAATTTTTGTGATATTCAGTTATCAAGTCGCTCTCAAGATTTCTGATGAAATGCACCTGACATATCTGTTGAGGTCTATTTGGAAAAATCTTTGAACTGCTCAATGCAAGACCTTTTGCCATATCTCGAACTATAACAAGAGGTGAGCCATATTTTTTTTTAAAACTTGATAGGAGCGGACTTACATACTCTTCAGCTTCGGAGGGTATTAGATCCGCATCGAGCACAATGTTATCCAGTCCTTCTTGCAGCACAAAAACAACTCTTCCACCCGCCCTGTGAGTTCCATCCATGTGGAGAATCATGCATCCTTTTCGCTCAATCAATGTCTTTATTTTTTCGTGCACACTTTTATGAAGTTGCTTGAAAAGCAAAAGGAAGTCAAGA
>Ga0255425_1170_pt1 | contig 13152 bp, 13 predicted proteins | sample ANMaggSeSYBR02G4_FD_182640 | JGI IMG/M metagenome (GOLD analysis project Ga0255425, IMG submission 182640) | Sediment cell enrichment communities from methane seep in Santa Monica Basin, California, United Staets - ANME aggregate JGI... | ecosystem: Environmental > Aquatic > Marine > Cold seeps >... | reverse complement strand
AGGCGATGTATTTACAGAAGATGTAATAGATATGTGGATAGAATACAAGACAGAAAAAGAGGTCAACCCAGTAAAACTGCGCCCTCATCCGCATGAGTTCTTCCTGTATTTTGATATTTAAACATCAGTCAGCTCTTTTACATTATTTGTTTATGTGTGGATAGGGTTTATAATATTTCGGGATTGGTAATAAAGGAGATGATCGGTGCAATAGTGACTTCTCCAAGGTATTCCAAAACGGAGTCGCGGGTCAAAATCAAGACGGGACGTTTTTTATCAGGCGCTTTGAATTTATACCATCTGATTTCTCCCCTCTTCATTCATCCCCCCAATCCTGTTCCTCTTCCCACAGACTGAACTCTTCCTTGTTCACAGGATGCAACTCATATCCCCTCCGGTGTTTCTCTTCAAGACGACTAATACTAAAATGATTGATTGCATCTCGTAAAGCATTACGTGTGAAAGCAGATCGGGTCGTTTTGAGTTCTTTGACCACCTTGTCGACCGATTGAACCAAGTTGTCATCCAAGGTCATTTGTATAGTTCGCATAGACACACCCATATTTAATATGGACTAAAATAACTATAATACCCCACATAAAACATTGCGTCAAACGATATTCAATATTTTTTGGGGATTGATATTCGGAGAAATAATATGAAAATAGCCAGCCTAAAAGCCGTGTTTTTTTAAAGACTCACTTTGATACGCTTTTGGTTAAAAGTGGAATTTCAAAAAATCTAAGCTGTACTTTTTGGGGAAGGATTTCTTTGTGATAAAGTTTCTCAAAGAAACTTGTTAGCCCTTTCAATTGCAGGGGATCAAGATTGTAGTTCAACAGCCCGTAGTATTTTCTGCAGATATCTATATCTATTCCAAGAATTTCCGAAGCTTTTTTGGCAATATCTTCCAGGTTTTTGTTTCCTTGTTTTTTTGAGATATCAAACAGTTTTATTATTGATGATACGACTTCAGGTCGTTTATCTGCAAATGATTTTCGTACTGCCCATAATGCAAAGACAAATGGCAGGTCTGTTAATTCCAGCCACATCCGACCAAGGTCATAAATATGATCAAAATGAACATGCCATTTTTCTTTTAAAGCTTTGTCGCCGATAATAAGTGCTGCGTCCGCAGATTTTTTAATTTCATCCGGGCATTGAATCGGCATAGTCTCGAATACTGGCTTTACTTTTTTTATTGAAAAAAGAAGTTTTAACAGCTCTGCTGCTGCCGCAGACTTGTCTGTAATGATTACTTTGTTGTCAGTCAGCTTTTCGAAAGGCTTTTTGCTTACAAGAATGACACTCATAACTCTTCCAAAGCATGCTATTGACAGGTCGGGAAGAAGCAGCCATGCATCCTGGTTCTTTGCATAAGCAACAGATGATACAGGGCTTATATCAAGCTCATTTTTTACCATCATATTATTCAAAATTGAAGGCGGTGCGCTTACTATATTCAGCCAGTCAGGTTTTAAACCATTATCTAAGCCATAATATACCGGAGCTACGTTTATGTAGCTTATGCGACCCAAATTGATAGAGGGAATGGCTATGTTATTTTTAAATGGATGTTTCATTTATTGTAATATTGTTTTGCAAGACCCTTTGAAATCCGCATTTACAAGGGCATGCAGAAGTTCTGATCTGCTCGATACATTGACCGGCACATAAACAAAAGCAGCGCGCTTTCCTGGAGTTAAAGTCCCAAACATTTCAGCAAATCCTAAAGAGCTTGCGCCGTTAAGTGTTGCCATTGCAAGGATTTCAGCCGGTGGTATAGAGGGAAAAGATTTTGATACAAAAGCCATCTCATCAAATATACTTAATGACTCCGCACTGGCCAGGCTGTCTGTACCAAGACAGGGCTTTATTCCGGCTTTAAGCATACCTGTAATGTCCGGCAGCATGTTATGAAGATTGAAGTTGCTTCTTAAGCAGAGACATACACGGACATTGTGGCGCAAAAGTATTTCAAAATCTTTTTCGTCCGTATGGATAAGATGTACAGCTATGGTGTTTTCGTCAAGAATTCCAAGATCTTCAAGATATCGAACAGGGGTTTCAACCGGCAAATTCCAGCTTGAAAAATCAACCCCTCTTTCTGACAGAAACTCCGCCCAAATGCCTTTTCCGGTTTGCAGAAACTCTATTTCATCTTCCGACTCCGCCAGGTGAATGGAAAATGGGATATTTTTTTTACGTGTAATATTTTTTAAATCTGCAAGAAGTTCAGGGGACAGGGTATGTGGTGCATGGCCTGCAATTGATTTTATTAATAATTTGTTTTCGTTACATGCTATTTCTTCAGGTAAAACATTACCCATAATTTCCTTGAACCAAACACCTGCAAGGCTGGAATTTGATACTATTTCCCATGTCAGGCCAAGTGTGGATATTTCACCTATAACTCCGCATCCGGATTCAATAAGCTCTTTGACACCATTTATTGCACTGGTTTTAAGATTTTTTGTGCCGGCTGAATTGCGCAAATTAATTAAATTTTCAACCCAGTTCCTGAATCCTTTTTCAGGTAACACTTTGTCCTTTAAAGCACAAAGTTCAAGATGAGTATGGGCGTTTACCAGAACCGGCAAAAGCGCCCCGGGGCCATAATCAATAATATGCCCAATAATATGTCCGCTGCATGAACCCCTGCCTGTTTCCTTGATTAACCCTGATTCAACCCTGATATAACCGTCATTAATAATTGTCCACGGATCGATCACCACCCATTTTGCTTTGTGTATTACAGGGGAGTTCATGATCAATGCGGTTTAATAATATTATAAAAGCAATCCCTTTGGGCTGCTCTGTAGCTGGCATCCTGGATCAGACGGATCATTTCTTCTTTTGGCAGCCTGAACTTTACTCCTGCTGCGGCTACAACATTTTCTTCTATCATTGTACTGCCAAGATCGTTTGCACCAAATACAAGTGCTGTCTGGACGATTTTGTCCCCCTGTGTTACCCATGAAGCCTGTATGTTCTGTATGTTATCCAGAAACAATCGGCTTACAGCAAGTACTCTAAGATATTCTACAGACGTGGCTTTTTCTACTTTTATACGAGTATTGTCAGGCTGAAATGTCCAGGGGATAAATGCGGTAAAACCGCCTGTATTATCCTGTAGATTGCGGATTTTCATAAGATGCTCAATTATATGTTCCGGCTTTTCCACATGTCCGAACATCATTGTGGCCGTGGTTCTAAGCCCGCATTCATGAGCTGTCTTCATAACTTCTAACCATTGATCAACAGTGCACTTGTTTGGGGATGTTTTTTCCCTGATTTCATCCACAAGTATTTCAGCACCGCCGCCGGGGATAGAGCCCAGTCCCGCGTCAATGAGTTTGTTTATAGTATCTTTAAAGGATATGGAGGATTTTTCCGCTATAAAAACTATCTCTGGTGGAGAGAATCCATGTATATGAATAGGGAAATTGTCTTTTATAAATTTTAAAAGATCAATGTAGTAATCAAGCGAGAGTGAAGGATTGAGTCCGCCCTGAAGAAGAATCTGAGTTCCTCCGAGAGCCAGAGTTTCTTTAATTTTATCTTTAAGTTTTTCTTTTGATATTACATAAGCATCAGCATGGCCCGGAGGGCAATAAAATGCGCAGAAAAGACATCCGGAAATACAGATATTGGTATAATTTATATTTCGGTCAACAACAAAGGTAACAACAGGTTCAGGGTTAAGATGCTGCCTTTTCTTATTTGCCAGTTCCGCCAGCATAAGAAGTTCAGCCTTGTTGAGCAATGTAAGCGCTTCTGATGAGTTGATGCGCTCATTTGATGCTGCTTTTTCTATTGTTCTATCTAATTTGTTCATATTTTGTAACTATTACGGTTCACAGTTCACGGTTGTCGGTTTACAGTTAACAGTTTTATGTTTTGAGCAACCGTAAACTTTTATAACAATTTTATAGACTTTCAGATAATTCATTTCACAAGGCCAGAAGGAGGAAGGCGTATGAGTTATACGTCGACGACTGATAACGCAGTGAAATTATTTATCTGAAAGTCTATAAAAAGAATCACGTTCAACTGGCGTGAACCCTGCCGAAGATATAAGATGTTCCATCTGGGCACGGGTTAGACCTTTTGCTGATTTTGCTCCAGCCATATGCGTGATCTTTTCCTCAATTATTGTACCATCCAGATCATCGGCTCCAAATGAAAGAGCAACCTGTGCCAGCCTTTCGCCTATCATAACCCAATAGGCCTTTATATGGCTGAAATTATCAAGCATAAGACGCGCCAGGGCTATGTTCTTTAAATCGTCAAATGCCGTAGTGCTTGGAAGATGCGACAGCCTTGTATTTTGTGAGTGAAAAGCAAGAGGGATAAATGCTGTAAACCCTCCTGTTTTATCCTGAAGTTCTCTTAATTTTATAAGGTGATCAACGCGTTCATCAAGTGTTTCTATATGGCCATAGAGCATTGTTGCATTTGATGTTAATCCTGCACTGTGTAATGCTTCCATTATTTCAAGCCATCTGTTGCTGTCTATTTTTTTTGGGAAAAGCTTTTTTCTGACTCTGTCGCTCATGACCTCGGCGCCTCCGCCCGGGATCATTTCAAGTCCGGCCTTTTTTAATTCGGCAATTGTCTCTTCTATTGATAAGCCGCCAACTTTGGCAATATGGTCTATTTCTACTGCTGTAAAAGCTTTAATAGTTGAATCAGGACGTACTTCCTTAATGGTATTGAGAAGTTCGATATAATAGTCAAACGAAAGGGAAGAATTGAGTCCTCCAACAACATGTAATTCACGAACAGGTTCATTGATACGTTCCATAAGCCTTGATCGTACATCATCAATGGAGAGTGTAAAGGCATCTTTGCCGCCTTCATCTCTTGAAAATGCGCAGAACAGACATCGGTTCAGACAAATATTTGTGAAGTTTAAATGCTGATTGTAAACATAAAAGGCTTTTTTTCCGTGAAGTTTGCAGCGAACATAATCTGCCAAATGTCCTACGCCAATCAGATCATTGCTTTTATAAAGTGCAATACCATCTTCAAATCCAAGACGTTCACCTGAAAGAACCTTGTCATTAATTTTATTTAAACTTTTATCTAAAAAAGAATATTTCATAATTATCATTCAAAAAGCATTATACTCTGAACGGTCAAAATCTGAGCTTTTTTATTATGTTTTTTTTACCACGAAGCTCACGAAGAACACAAAGAAATTATAAAAAGCATTAATTCTAATCTTCATGCCCCCTTTGTGGTTTAATTATAATTTTTTGGTTGTGACCATATGGTCATTATGTATAGAAATAAAAAAGAAGTATAGCAAGGATTTTTTAGCTTGAAACAAAAAACCCCGCCAATATGGCGGGGTTATAAAAAATTGAAAATTGAAAATTGTCGATTGAAGATTGAAGGTATTCTATAACAAAATGACAGAGCGAAGCGATACAACAAATTTTCAATTTTCAATTTTCAATTTAGATTAAAGCTTGCTTCCACAATTCGGACAGAATTTATCTTCTTTATTTATCTGGGCATTGCAATTCTTACAGCGTTCACGAGGCACTGCAAGCTCAATGAGCAGTTGTCCCTTTTTGACTGGAATCATCTTTTTGTCAGCCTTGTAGTCGGCAAATACAAGAACACGTTTTACAACACCTTCCACAGGTGAGGTAACTCCATATTCAACTTTCATTAGCGAGAGGTTTAATATTTCTTCCCCTGCTTCAACGTTATCGCCGACTTTTTTGTGGACAAGCCAGAGGTCAGAATCAAATGGAGCACCAATGTGATAGGGGTTGTCTTCATCCGCCATTTCAACTCCGCGCTTTTCTACTGCTCCTTTTTCAACCTGTATTTCCTGTACAAAAACTTCATGATCCAGTTTATAGCGAGTTCGTCTTGTGCCATTTTTGCTTACATTTCCGATGTGCATTACCTCAATGGTATGGACTTTTCCATCAGAAGTTCTGAATTCGCGCTCAACACCTGTTTCAAGACCCTCAAACCATATATCATCCGGAAGCACGTTCGGATCACTGAATTTTTCAAGATTTTTTATCAGTTTTAATGCATCTCCGGGATGATTGAGATAATTAACCAGCTCATTTTCATTTGGTTCTCTTCCTATGTGAGTAGCAAGTTCTTTCTTTAATTCATCAATATCAACAGATGGCAGGAAGTTAAGAGGACTTTCCTCTGTTCTGTTTGCAATAGATTCCTCGTATTTATCTCCGAAAACCGACTGATAAACCCAGACCGGAGGCCATCCAAGAGGAAGCTTGCCGAATTTTCCCAAAAGAAGATTTTTCAGAGCATCGTTTGCGTTGATAAATATAATCTGGCGATCTTCTTTTGTTTTTTCGTCAAGTTCATCTTCCGGCACAGAAGTAACTTTCTTTAAAAGATCTATGATCCTCTGCACCTCCGTCATTCCGCCCCTTTCATAGGCATTAACAATCATTAAATATCCGTTGGTCCAGGTAATCTGAGAGCCTGGTGTAACGTCGTGGTATCTGATCAGCTTTCTGTAAAGTTCAAGAACCAGCAGGATGCTGGGAAGCAGGAATGCATAGCCTTGTTTCAGAGCGCCTTCCTGGCTGCTTGAAGTTGCACCGCCCGGCAGCCCGTGACGTGTTACATCGTGATCTATGCCAAGAAATGTCGGCCTGCAGTAATGATCATAAACAGGCATAATCTGTTTTAATACAAATGCTGTTTCCCTTATTCTTTCTTTATCAAGACGAGTCTTTAAGCCGAGTTCACCTTCGATATAAGCTAAAACAGGCATAACAGCCGTCTGGCCATAAAATCTTACACTTGGGCCGTCTGCGACATCCAGAATTTTTGCTCCTGCCTGAGCCGCAGCGCCAAGAGTAGGTACGGCAAGACCGTCTGTGGCATGGCGGTGATATTGAATAATAAGGTCAGGATACTTATCAAGTATTTCAGATACAAGACTTTTTATAAACCTTGGGGGACATACTCCTGCCATATCTTTCAGGCAGAAAATTATTTTTTTAGATGCTTCATCCTTACTGCATTCAAGAATACGCCCTGTCATTGATAGTATATCGTCAAGCACACCAAGATAATGAGGCACATCAAAACCTTCTGCCCAGCTCAGACTTATAGCTGGTTCGAAAATACGATTTTCAGCTTTTAAAGCGATTTCTGCGAATGGTACCATATTTTCGATATGGTTAAGAAAGTCAAAACAGCGTATTACATGGTAGTGCTTATTTATCAGTTCGCCTGTACGCTGCATAATTTCCCGGCATTGCGGAGCATAGCCAAGGATGTTTGTTGAGCGTATCAAAATAAGCTTCTGTGTATTCGGTGCAAAACTATTCCAGTCTTCAGCTTCTTCCCAGGGATCTGTCATACACCCAAGCATTCCCACATGGTAATGTGCACCACCACCGTTTTCAATAGATACATATCCGCATCTGTCAATAAGCGGGCCTATCAAACGGTCTGAAAAGAGCCGGAATCGATTTCCGGTTTCCGACTGTGTGATATCTCTGGGAGTAGTATTGCAGAACTCAACGTATTCTGAGTTTCGAAGTGTATCAAGGACCTTATCCCTGTGATCATTTGGACCAAAAGGTGGAGAATATGAACGGTCGTCAGCAGCTTTTTTTGAAACAGAAGAAACATCAACCGCCATTGGCCCGACGTTGGTATCGCCGAATTTTCGATATTTTCCAAGGCCGAGATAAGGATTATATCCTTTTGCTGTAATTTCAGCCATTAGATATGAAAGCCTTATCTCTTCAGCTACAGCTTCCCTGTAAACCATGAGTTCAGGAGTATTATCTATAAATTTAGTATCAACTTCACCATCAATGAATCTGGAATCAGAGATAACTTTTTTGTGAAAAGGAACTGTTGTTTTTAACCCATCTATAAAGTACTCGGAAAGAGCTCTTTTCATGATTGACAGAGTCTTTTCCCATGTTGCACCATGTGTCATGAGAAGGCTTCCAAGAGAATCATAAACTTTTGGGAATTCATATCCGCTGAAAATACATGAATCAAGCCTCACGCCCTCGCCGCCTGGAGAGAGATATCTTGTAATTTCACCTGCATTAGGTTGAAAATTGGCCTTTGGGTCTTCAAAATTTATACGACACTGCATTGCGAATCCTCTGGGTTTTAATTCATCCTGATTTAACCGCAATTTTTCGCCAAAGGAGACCCTTATCATTTCTTCTACCAGATCTATACCATATATAAGTTCTGTTATGCCGTGTTCAACCTGAAGCCTGGTGTTAGCTTCAATAAAATAGTAATTCAGGTTTTCATCTACCAGGAACTCAAAGGTGCCGATAGAATCATAATTAGCAGCCGATAGTATTTTTAAAGTTGCATCTTTTAAAGCTTTCCTTAAATCAGGAGTCACCTTTTTCCACGGTGAAGGAGTTATTTCCAGCAACTTCTGGTTTTTTCTCTGTGTCGAACAGTCACGCTCGTCAAGCACCACCGAATTGCCGAAGGGACCGCATATGGCTTGTATTTCCAAATGCCTGACAGAAGTCAGAAACTTTTCAATATATAAATTAGGATTGCCGAAGCTTGCTTCCGCAATTGCCGAAGCCTTTTCAAAGTTGTGTTCAAGTTCCTCCTGAGAATTAATTATTACAATACCTCTGCCGCCGCCGCCGCCTTCACTTTTTATCATGACCGGATAGCCGATTTCTTTGGCTATGTTTTTTGCTTCATCAAGAGTTACCACATCATCTGAGCCGGGAATAACAGGGACATCAACTGACTTTGCAATTTCACGGGCCTTAACTTTGTTCCCCAGGTTTTTCATAGGGTCTTCAGAGGGACCAATAAAAATAATTCCATTGTCCTTACAAAGAGAGGGAAATCGGTTGTTTTCTGCTGCAAAACCCCATCCCGGATGAAGAGCCTTTATATTGTGCTGTTTTGCAATGCGTACGATTTCTTTTATATCCAGATATCCACCTTCGGTTCGAATAGTGTATGCCTTATCTGCTTTGGTAACATGCGGGGCTGTCTTATCTTCTTCTGTAGCAAAGGCTACATAAATTCCCCCCATTTCCTGTATAGTTCTTCCTATACGAAGAGCAGGTATACCACGATTAGCAACACCTATCCTTATGTTCTTAATTGGTGAATCCATTTTGTTTATCCTCTCAATAAGTTTTTTTTTAGATAGTGCCCGAACGAAAACTAGATAGTTTTTCCAAGTTCAAGGAAGGCGCAAATTTTAACCGCAGGAATACATGGAGTATTTTGAGGATTAAAATTTGGGCATGACGCAGAAATCGGAAAAAATAGCAGTTTTCGTTCAGGCACTATATATATTTTTCCTGCTGAATTTCTTTCAAAATTTTAATTATTAATCTATTTTTTTTTTTTGTCAATCTGAAAATTTGCTGGTCAGCAATTCTAATTATGGTTTTTATTAGTGTTGATTCCAGCCTGGTTTTTACATTGGTTATAAGAAATAATGTTCATCTTGAACGCTGATCGGCTTCTTATTTTTTTTCGGTCTTCCGGCTGAATGTGAGAATCTGCTGAACCATGTCTTTGTCTCAATCTGCTGCCTTTCATAATTTTCCCCTATAGATTTGGGTCATATCAATTGTCATAAATATCGTAATCAGGATAATGTTTTTTGGCGCAATCCGGACAGATACTGTGACTGAAATCAGCTTCGGAGTGCGTTTTAATATAAGATTCAAGCTGGTTCCAATATCCTTTATCATCCCGTATTTTTTTGCAGTAAGAGCAAATCGGAATAATGCCTTTTAATGTTTTAATATCATCCAATGCTTTCTTAAGGTCTGCTGTACGCTCTCTAACTCTTTTTTCCAATTCATCATGGGATTTTTGAAGTTCTATCTTTGCTCTATCGCGTTCCCTGGCTCTGTTTTTAAGCCCACGCTTTGCCAAAACAAGCCCGATAAAACCAAGCAACCATAATAAACCCAGTGAAACAGCCAATGTTATGGTCTGTTGTTGCTGATTGATCAGATATGGTGTCATCGGTACTGAAACACTGACGCCTCCTCGTACATCTCCCACTTTGTATCCCTGATGGCCGTGACACTTCAGACAACCTTTCTTTGTAATCATTGGGGCCATGTACCGATAATATGGTTTTCCATCTATCTCCGTATATTCAGAGATCTCTTTGGCACCTCTTCCAAATTCCTGAAGAGCGGATTTTTCCCATTCATCCGGCGCTGTCTCGGGTCTGAAATACTTAAGGCTTGTGATGTGACCGCGAACACCAAAAAGGCTTTCGTATTTCTTCATGGTCTGGCGCAGCATATATGCCGGATTCATCAATGTGAGCGCCTTCCCGTCAGGCGTTTTAATGTCCCGTTCTTTCACATGATCCAGATATGGATTTGGAGGCGTTTCATCCGTAATAGTTATATACACGCCGCCGTGCGATGCAGACCAAAATCGCAATGCCTGATCTTTGTTAAAATTCGCAAGCGCCTCACTTTTGACCATTTTTTGCTGAATATGTTGTATCTGAAAAATACCGAACAGTAAAAAACCACCGACAATAATGGTCCATGCGATTACAAAGTACAATGAGTAGGTTTCCAATAACGATGATTGAAATTTGGATTTCTCCCCGAGAATCATAAATAAACCTCCTTCCCCGAGATTTATTGGCTCATTTTTTTAGCTCCTTATTTTTGACGTATCTCTCAAAATGCCATCATCATCTTCTACAAGAAGAAGACGGATTTTTTTGTCTTTCAAAATTTTTCAGAAATGTCAATGCTTCCTCACCATCATGCACAATATCCAGCCTGTTGGTGACTTTGATATCTTTCAATGCCCGTTTAACCGTCATGGCATCAACCTGGTCGTCTTCAATCAGAAGAATGGGCTTGGAGCTTCTCAACGAACAGAATCCCTTAAAACATCGGGCAGTTCATTTTCGATGGTAATTTTTATACGATCAAGCGGTGTAATATTATCTATAACATCCTTTACAAGAAGATTCAAATTCAGTCGCTCTTTCTTTTCTCTATCGTGAATAACGCAGAATACCATCAATTAGGCCATCCATGCGCTTGACTCTTTTCATAGCTTCTGGTAGCACATAGCGAAAATCAGGTATTCGCAAAGCAAGACAGGGCGATATTTCTAAACCTGCACTGTTTTGTAGGGACTACCCTTTTACCGACCGGTATAAAAAGAATTGCTTGACTCAATAGAATACATGAGCAAAGCTGATTTGCGTCTTAAATCTACAAGTCAGAATCCAACACTTGTAATGGAAAATGTAATTTTTCACATTTGCAAAAAAAAAGTCAAGGGCTGGGGATATACTGCCTATCAACCAAAAAAGAGCAATAAACAATCGTGAGATCAAAAAAACTAACCAATATTCTCAAGATAATAACGGATAATCTTACACAAGAGCGTATTCCATACTCATTGATTGGGGCGCTGACATTAAGTTTGTATGGACTTCCAAGGTTTACTGCGGATATTGACCTCTTAACAGAAACACGCTTTTGGTCTCGACTCTCACCGATCATGCAAAAACTGGGCTATACCTGCTATCAGAAGACCAAATCTTTTGCCCAGTTTGATTCTGAAATGGGAGTCCTTGGAAAAATTGACTTCATGTTTGTAAGCACACCGGAAGGAGAAGATATGTTGAAAAACAGCATTCTTGCAAACGATGAATTGATCGGAACTTACCACGTTATTCAGCCAACTGACTACATTATTTTAAAACTGATGGCCATTGCAAATAATCCCGGCAGGAGCCAAAAAGACGAAGGTGATATTCTTGCTGTCATGAATTTATACAAAAACCGTTTGATTCCTGAGAATTTCGAGCCTTTGGATATGGATCGTGTTTATCTTTTTGCCGAAAAATTTAGCCAAAAAGAAAAAGCCCAAAAATACTTTGATGAGATATTCGGTGTTTCTGATAAGCCGGGGAAGCTCGAATTATGAAAAAGAATCAAATGTCTGTAAAGGAAGAAAAAAAAATAATCTTTGAAATGATCGACGCTTCATGGGAACTGGCCCAACGGCTGGGCAAACATCCGGTTAAAACCGGATGTAATTGCATTTCTTGTGTAAACAAGAGGAAACGCATTTTAAAAAAACAGGAAGTAAAATGGATGTTTAATCTATAATCCGTTGAATGGCAAAATATGGATGGTAAGGATGTAATTCTCATACCACGTTCCAAGGAAACAGCGTATCCTATTTAAAAACCGTGATAAAACTCATTTTTAATTTACAAAAAAGGCTTTATTTACGCATAGTTACGTTTTAACAGACTGCTCATTACCTCGAAATTTAAACAGGATAACCTCAATCTTTAATTTTTTCCAGTTTCTTAATCTTGTCCCTGAGTTCCTTTATCCTGAATTCCCGCCCTACAAAAAGATCATTCATGCGTTCAAGTTCCTCTACCTGCTCTTCCAGTTTATTTGTCTGCTCTTTGACAATGGTTTCAAGGTGCTTTTTGTACTTTTCTAATTCTACTTGAGTTTCATTACGCTCGGTGACGTCTCTAACAATGCTGGTGACACTAACAACCGCATCATTTTCCTTATGAAAAGTAACAGTAATTTCCGCTGGAAAGGTATCGCCGTTTTTTCTTTTTAATAATCCCTCGGTATGGAACACGTCCTTTCCCGCTGCTATGGCGTTTTTTAGTTTATTGCCAAAATCCAAAAAATTATCCTTATCCGAGTAGAGAAAAGCCGTATCTTTGCCAACACGCTCACTGGGTTCGTAGCCGATGAGTCTAATAGAATCATTAACCCACTCAATCTTTCTCTCCGGCATTTTTACTGAAAAAACTGTATCCCACATAGAATTGGTTAATTACAAATTTCTAATTTCCAGTTTCAACATCGGCATTCAATTCGATAATACACGCTTTATCGAAAAAAGTGTAAACTGGTGAATGAAGGATGCCAAAATCATTACCATTATACACCCCTGAAATCTATAAGGAACGGGGGACGAAATAACTTCCCCAACTATGCATCACAGCTTGTCTGGATAGAAATACGACGCGCGCAACCCTCGACCACCGGATTCACTATTGACTTTCTTTCATTAACGCCTCGCTGCACGCAGCTACTACGTGTCGGTCGTGTTATCCCGCAGTGTAAAATTCACGTTTCCGTA
>Ga0255425_1153_pt2 | contig 13932 bp, 20 predicted proteins | sample ANMaggSeSYBR02G4_FD_182640 | JGI IMG/M metagenome (GOLD analysis project Ga0255425, IMG submission 182640) | Sediment cell enrichment communities from methane seep in Santa Monica Basin, California, United Staets - ANME aggregate JGI... | ecosystem: Environmental > Aquatic > Marine > Cold seeps >... | reverse complement strand
TAAATAAGACTATAAAGATGCCTCTGATTGTGATATTAGGAATTTTAGCAATTAGATATTTATTCGAATTTGAATGGAAACTGATTTTTGGTTCTTTGACATTAATGGTAATTGGCTCAGTTGTTACTAATTGGCTTAAAAATTACTTTGGTAAAAAACAAGAACAACTAAAGGAGAAATATGACTAATTGGATAACAAAGATGCGCCCAGAAAACAAATCTTTATGCGGGGAGTGGATATGAGCCTAGGCAGAATATAGAAAAATCTGTTATTCAACTTAAAGGCTTCTAATTGAATTTATAGATATTTTTCAATTTTGCAGTTGAAATCAAGGGCTATGTTTGCACCAAATAATTAATTTAGACCGATTTCTGAGGTATTGGAAGGGCAAGAGGGGTGAGGGAGAATGCACTATTCTATAGTTAATATTAAGCCACTACAAGAAAACACAATATTGTTCTATTCATAATTTAAATCTTTTTTTGTGTCTGGAATTTTCGTTATCTTAGTATTGTCCCTTATGGATATATTACCCATAAGAACTTTTATTTCAACTACATTCTCATGAATTCTAAAAACATGTCCGTCATGAATCTTATTGTCATGGATCCAAAGTACCTTTACACGGTCGCCAATTGAAATATTATTTCCTTTAGAATCTTTCACTTTAACCACATCATTAAGATGCGCCCAGAAATCAGAACTTCATGAGGGGGTATGAATCTGGGCACATCAGTGCGCCCTAAAACACCAAGAGGTTGAGTCTATGGAAAATAGGGCGCATAATATGAAAACAACTATAATGGTATAAGGTTTTCTATTTTTCAAGCTTCTGAATGGTTTCATTTTGTAATTCTTTTAGTTGGTCGTATTTCTATTTTTTTATAATGTGTCTTATTTGAGTTAATAATCCCACAAGGATTGTACCGGAAAAAAGCAATATAGTGTCATGTGATATTAAATCAGGCTTAAGGAAATATTCTACAAATTTTATAGTGCCAAAAAATATTAAAACAAAAGCAATCACAGAAAATTCAATAACTTTAAGAAAATATGGTTGTGAAATGTTAATATGGGTAGTTTGAGATTCAAATGGTATTTCAGGAACGTCAACGGATATATTTAGAATATTTGTAATTGTTTCTATATGCGCTGAAGATAAATATGACTGTTCTTTATTAATTAATTCACCCAGTTTGATTATATCGTAAGATAATTTTCTTTTTGTTTCAGCGTAAGTTGTATGATCGCATTCATTAGAATATAGAAAATTCAAACGCAAGCATATTTGTTCTAAGTTTGAAAAAAAATCTGAAATGTTGCCTGAAAAAACATTTCTTTCATTATTTCTATAGTGTTTGATTATTTTTATTGCTTTTTTTGTAAAAGCTTGGTTCCTTTTGGAATAATAATCTGAGTCAGAAAAATTGTTTAAATCACAGCCAACTTTGTATAAGTAGTAAGCTAAGCAGTCAATGTTCAAATAGTTGAAATGAAATTTAAAAAACAATATAAAATAATGAAACTATTTAAGTTTTTCACTTTTTTGAATGTTGTTATTACACAACACGAAAAAAATTATGTAAATTAATATTTAAAATTCAAGAGATAAAGCAACTGTAAATTTCAAAAAAACCGGTACTTTTAAATACTTTTCTTTGCAATGTTTGACATATGAAAATAAGAGTTGTAAGTTCGAAAGAAGAAATTCCCACAATTGGAAATGAAGAGATTGTCCACATGGCATTCAGACCTTCAAACAAAGATGTTTTTACATTGGTTCAAACGTGTCCCGGTCTGAAAGGTATCCACATCCCAACTTCATACGTAAGTACTATTTCCAAATCAACTTTAATGTTCCTGAAAATGCAGAATATCACACTTATGGAAGGCGATGTATGGGGACATAGGAAGGACATCAATGAATACTATGAAATCAAACCCCAGATAATTGATAAGATTGAAGAGTTAAAGATGGAAGGAAAATCCAAGGAAGAGATAATATCCAAGTTATGTATGGAAACACGATTAAGCAAAGATTTGATTGGGTTTTTAGTGTGACATGTTAGCTTCTGGGCACATCTTACAATCATAGGAGAATAAAGGGAATAATTCCCTTAAATCGCTATACTGGTCGGTTGCAATAATCTGAGGTTTGTAATTAGGTTAGTATTATATTGTTTGAAGACCTTGTACTATTAGTACGGTTGTGACAAGCGGATAGTTATTGTGGGAAGGGGGATTTATGCTCGGAGATTAAGAATATATTAAAATAAGATTAACAGAATAGTCCATAATGATTTATGCTATTTCAGAGTTAATAGTATTATTATTACATATTTGATAGATATTTTATAAAGGAAATAAAAATGGACAAACAAGCCCTAATTAATTTTATATCTAAATTAAATGATAGAAATTTGCAAAAAAAGCAAGTTTCCGGATTTACCACATGGGCTATATTAGGTGTCTTTGCATATCTTTTATTAGATTTTGCCGAAAAAAGTCCAATTATTTATAACAATTCAGAGTTTAAATTATATTTTATAATTATTTTGGCTGGATTTACTAATTTTTTTATATCAGTAATCTTATTAATTTTTGCAATTACTAACATTTCACAAAGTTTCAAAGGAAGACGATTTTCATCAAAAATTGACACAAGTACATCTATTATTTTTATCATTCCAAATTTTTTTGTTCTTTTATTTTTTGCATTTATTAATTTTAAAGCAGCAGATTACTCTAAAACCCTAGAAATATCTCCATGGATATTTTGGATATTTTCTATATTTTTTACATTAAATGGAATTACACCAATATTTCAAAAATTAAACCGATTTAGAAAAGCTAAGAAATCCAAAACAACTTACCCAGAATTATCTTCTTTTAGCTTCAAATCTAGATTAATACTTGCGATTATTCATTCTATTATTTCTTTATTAGGTTTTTATTTACTCTTTATAACATATCGAGATTTTACAATTCCATTTGATGAGGAAATAATTTCTTTGCTTTTAAAAATTAGCATTGAGATAATAGTTTTTTTAGCCCTTATAATAGTATTTTTTGTAAATGTAATTTTATCTAATAAAGATAACTGGTTAGAAAATTTAGAGTTAGAAATTTATTTGAATGATTTGACTGAAAGTGAGATTAGAGAAAAATTAGAGAGTGAATATTATGGTATAAGTATTATAAAATGGATTGAGAAATGTAATGGCCAACTTAATGCTAGTGCTACGGAATTCTTCAAATTTATAGACGAAGAAAGATCTAAAATAGATGAAACTAAACTAAAGGAAACCTCAAAGTCTAAAATGAGTGAGTATTTGGACGATATTTCTTCACGCTTAGAAGAAAAATTGGATGATTATAAGCATATTAGTAATGAGACCTATTTTCAAATGAAGGAAATAATAAAACAAGGATTTCTTGAAAAGGAAGAAAAAATGGAGATAAAAAAAATATCAAATGAATGGTTGAATCAATTAACTGATATAGAAAATAAATCCAAAGAATTTTGGAATTATATAAGGGAAATATGTTCTTGTGATAATTGTAATAATTGCTCTAATAAGCTTAATAAAGATGACTGAAAAATAATTTTATTTATCTATTCATAATAAATAATTTCTTCAATAACACATTTTAATCTCGAGCACCCGCGCCGGGATGCCCTGGATTTGAGCGTTAGCGAAATCTGGGTCTGTGACGGATATGCCCTGAAGCATAAAAGAGAAAGACAAACAAACAGGACATTGGAATAAAAATAAGCATGTCTAAACAAGAGTTAAATTTTTGCGTTTCTAAAGTACCTATTCAAGTTTTTAAATACTTTGGTAATACTATTTTACATACTTAGGCATAATAAACACTTGAACAGGCTCAGAATTGCTTCAATATAATCTACATACGTAGGTTAATAGTAATCGTTCTATCCTGTTGCTAAAAAATTATTTATTACAGAACCCTTGCTCAATCAGATTTTTCAACCAGGAATTCAAGAAATCATTTAATTCATTCTTAAGTTTGGGTATAACATATCTGCCATCTTCAAGGTATACCTGCTGATAGATTCCCATGTTATCTTGCTGGAATGTCAAGGCTTCAACCATTTTCATCTTTAGAATGATTCTTATCTCCATATCTGGGTCGGCCATAACATCACCTTCCTGGATATAATTATGAGCTATTGATATAACTATACTATTCTCAGTATCTTTGTGGCTTAGGTGATCAATATTCAAGTCCATGAAACCACTAGATTTAAGTTTTAGATATTCATCAAATTTCAGACTACCATCCTGATTGATAATACCAAGTTTTACCATCTTATCGAACATGTTTTCATATATCGTCTTTTTCATTATATTTATCCTCCTGGAACAATATTTTAATTAATATGTTAAATAATCAGAATAGTATATAAAGGTGTTTGCGCCCTAAGCATCCTGTTTTCACTGTAAAAAATAGTGTTATTTTATGCATGACAGTAATAACCAATAGCAACATATACAATTTTATTGAAGTAATGTTTAAATACTATTCATACACTTCATATAATTGTAGTAAGTTTAAAACTCAGCTACTTTGTAGCCACGAAGCCTGACGGCTATACTACAATAAGGAGGAAAATAATATGACGAAAAAGACAGACAAGAAACCTGCATTCGGTGGATATAGTATAAATTTCAAACAAGCAAAGGATACTACATTAGGTGAAGTATTTGGTACAGATGATATTGCACCTTCTGAAATGACCAAGCTTATCTGGAAATTTGTTAAAGAGAATGAACTATCCAACAAACCACCCAAAACTCCATTGGATAAGCTAAAGGATTATTGGGATGAAACTGAGTATGAAGATTTAGAAATAGATGAATTCAAAGCTCAATTAGTTGAAGCTGGTGCTACTAAGAAGACAGTAAAAAATGTTGTCACCATTTTCAAACTACAAGAAGAAGACATTAAAGAATTCGAAGAACAATTAGAAAAATTCTATAAAAGCTTTTTAAAATCACAATAGGGTATAATTTACCCTAACATTCTTTTTTTTAAATCACATATATGCGTCAACATTTATGTGTCCATTAACGGTGGATTGTAGTAAAACGGCTTAATCTAAAGTACTTGGATTGTAATATCTTTTTGTATTAGTGTTAGTGTGTGCTTGCATCTATTATTGTACTCACGGGCTTTGAAATAGCATTTTAAGGCTTTCTTTATCCTCTTACATAAGTTATATATCTAATAATAACATGTATAATTATACTAAAAATATTATGCAAGATTTAACAATTGATAACTATGGAAGTGGAATAAGTATGGATTCTAAAACAGAGAAATTGACATTAGAAAAGGAATTTAAAGATTTAATACCAAAAATTTCACTGGATGAATATAAACGACTCGAAGAAAGTATATTAGAAGAAGGCGTTCGTGATAGAATTGTTGTATGGGAAAAAGATGGTAAAAAAACAATTCTTGATGGTCATAACAGATATAATATTTGTCAAGAACATGGTATTGATTTTAAAATTAAAAAGATGAAGTTTAAAAATAAATATGAAGTTGTTGATTGGATATGTAGAAATCAGTTGGGACGTAGAAATTCATCTTCAGAACAGAAAGCGTATTTGATACATAAAATGTATGAGAATGAAAAGAAAAAGTCGGCAGGTAATCCACATACTAAAAAAGTTAATGGGGCAACAGTTGCCCCATTAAAGACAAGAAAAAAAATAGCAGAAAAAACTAAAGTATCTGAAAGAAGTGTTGATGCTGCTCATAAGTATGGAAAAGCAGTCGATACAGTTCATGAATCAGGACTTGATAGAAATGAAATATTAGCTGGCGAAGTTGATGCAACGCAAAAGGATATCATTGAATTAGGTAATTTAGATAAAAATGATAGAAAAGAAACAATCAAACAGGTTAATGATGAAAACAAAAAAATAAAAGATATTCTTAAAGAAAAGAAGGCTAAAGAGTCAATAAGCAAAACAGTCGAAATAAGCAAAAAAGTTGAAAAGTCACCACCTGAAATACATAAAATGGAGTATGATGAATGGATACCAAGATTGAAAGATGAATCAATTGATTTGTTAATTACCCAACCTCCATTTAAGGTTAGACAAGCTAGAATAAAACTTGTAAGAGAATGGTTACCTCTAACTCTTTCAAAAATAAAAGACACCGGAAGTGCATTTATTTTTGTGAGTCCAAATAGTAAAGAACTTAGAATGTATCTCGATGCTTTAATATATCCAACTTCTGAATTGAATTTAGTCGGTATTATACCATGGACGTTTGAAAAAACATCTGAAGAGATTCATGAAGATGCTAAAGAATTGAGTTGGCAACCAATATTATATTTAAGAGGAGAGAAATCAAAAACTAAAGGTATTCCCACAATAGATAGACAATCGTCTGTCCCACATATTGAAATTCCAGAATATAGTATAGTAGATAGTATAACTAATCTAAGATATAAATTCCAGAAACCTAAAAAATTGATAAAACAACTAATCGAATTTTCTACTAACAAAGGAGATACTATTATTGATCCATTTGCTGGTACTGGTATGTTTTTAACAACTGGAGTGGAATTAGACCGTAAGGCATGTGGATGTGAAGATAATGATGTTATTCTCGAAGTGGCTGAAAATAATGGGTGTAAAATCATTTAACGTGGATTGTAGGTAAAACGGCTTAATCTAAGGTACCTACAGACAAATAACTACATTATACTAATAGTAACATGTGCTTAGGGCTTTAAACGCAGTAAGTGGGCTTAGATTAGCATATACACGTTCTTACTATAGTAATTGATTTGTTTAAGTATCTATTCATGTCTGTCTATCCATCCCCCCTATGCATATGGTAGACTTACTAACTACACTTACCATCTTTGTACTAAAGACTTAAAAAACCACCGAACTTAAAAAAGCTACTAAAACCCTAAGTTTAGTATTTGGAACATCTTTGGCTCTATCCCGTTACTAAAATCTGAAATTTAGGTACGTATTCGTTTTACTATATATAAGGGCGAAAATGGACAGAAAGAACAGACAGAAAACAATGAATACATGTGATATAATAGATAAAAAATAAGTGGAGGTAGACAGAAAGAAGTCCTTTCTATCTACCATAAACTCTATCTCGACACAATCTAACAACTTGACCGACAGTTTTATTACTTGCATTAATGAATTCAGTATTAACATCCTTAGGATTTAGTCTTTCAATCAGTTCAAAATTACTATATTCATCACACTTAAGATAAAAAACATCATCCATCTGACCTAAAAGGATATCAGCATACGTAAATTTATTCTTCTTACTTAGTTTAATCATTAGTGCATTATATATTCTTATCTTATCTCCACTATTTAATATATGTTGATTTAATGTATTAATTGTTGTCTGGTCTTCAATAAAGACTTGAATGTTATACATAGATTTAATCTTATATTTAGACTTGAACGTAAATTTAACTGTTGATAGATACTTGTTAACAATCATATTTGTTATGTATCCTTCAACAGTTACACGTCCTATCTCTATTTGTTTACGAATCATTATTACAACTTTTGCGTCACTTTTTAACTAGTTTATTTCATGTTTTATTTTACGTAATGCACGTTTCTTTTCCCTGTCTTGTTCAGCAATCGTTCGATTAAAACTATCCATATCCATTAATTTTTTAATATGATACTTAACACGTCTTTGAAGAATGTGCGGTGGAAGAGCATCAAGTTCAGATGCGGCGTTTTCACCATATTCAGATATGAATTTTTTACTCCTTGTGTCTCCTTTTTTAACCGGATTAGTGACTAAATTATACTTTTCAATATCCCTAGTTCGTAATCCAATACGTTTGAAATTGATATCTATTCCAAATAAATCATGAAATTTATTTATAATAGTTTCATCCATAGCCAAACCAGATGGGTCGTGGTCGCCTAAATATAGTATAGTATCACCATCTTTTAATCGTTTTGACGCATCGTAAATTGCTGAAATAGACGAAAAACCTTTACAAACTTGTAATGTGACGCCATATTCGTGAGTCACGGGATGAACAAGACCATACAACGCACTTTTTTCTAACCATACTTCGAAATAATTGGGTTGATGATGCCAAACATCTAACCTGAAGGCATTAATATAATTCAGTGAACAACTTTCTATACTATCCCACATTGCAACACCTGACGGTTGACGTGTACGGTCTTCAATTACTGCGTATGGTATAAAATTTAATTCACGTGCATGTTGAACAGCCTTATAAATTCTATCCATACCAGACGCATCAGCTTTGATATAGTGTGTATATCGTTCGTGCGCAATAATTTTATAATAGATAAACCGAATTGTCATCCGTGTTTTATATTCGGAATAATATGATTTTGCGACATCTGAACACGCATTTACCAAATTAAGTGTTTTTCTTTGTAGTCCATATTGTTTTGATGTATCAATACCAAGAAAATTAAGTCTTCTTCTTATTGTATCAGTTGAATGACCAGTATTTTTTTGAATATCACGAAGACAAACATTTTCTGTTTCAGTACCTTTACCACCACCTGTATATAGTCTGATTATCTCTTCATCTTCATTCTGTGTCCAAGTTTTAGTCATTATTTTAACTCCATTTTAATCCTTCTCCTTTTTTAATCAGAATTATTAATCCAAAAATAGAACATGACAAAGATAATTATGAAAGCAACAACTACAGCAACACCAAGGATTATGAAGCTACTATATGCATAGTCATAAATCACTTCTGCCCCAGGAGTTCCAGTCATATTATCAGTCCTTTTTATTTTTTAGTCTTTCTTCTACAAATGTTTCGAACTCGTCAAGTTTCTTTGTTTCATCAGTATCTTCATCTAATGAAATGAGTTGATCAACGATTTGAGCAAAAGAAAGATGTTTTCTAAACTTCTTTTTATAATCTCGTTGAAGAGTTGTAAAATAAACTTTAGCTTCAGCACTAACAATTATAGCTCCATCCGTTACCAAGAGCAATCTCCAGATATTCAGAATAATCTGTTTCTATTATTTTTTGTTGATTAGACACGTTTTTTCTTTCTCCATTCATGTGCTTTTTTTCTGGATGCACCAATTTTTAATTTTGTTTCATCACTATGTTTTTGACCGAAGAAATAATGATTTTTACCCCTACGACTTCCATTACGCATTTTCTTCTTACTTGCTTCTGAATGACGTTTACCTCTACGGTTATGTCCATGTACAAATATTCTTTTTCTTCCCCACCTGTTATACTTTGAAATGAATTGACCACAACCACACTCACATTTAATCATGTCTTCATCTTGAATCTCTGTTGCGTTTATTTCAGTAGCGTTTAATTTTTTCATATTCACCCCATACAGTTATTGAATGTTTGTTTCATCCTTTTTTCCTTCTCAATTCTCTTAGCCCAATAAGGTGAGATTGCAATAGGATGCTTATCATTGTGGTTTTCTTCATGTAAGCCTAACATTAATCGACACACGTCTTCAGCTTCTTTTAGTACCTCAGAATTGTTCCTCATTGTTGTACTAACCTCCTTTAATGTAGTGGGTGAGAAACGAAGAAAAGTGAATAATTAGCTTCACTATGTTTGTCCAAAATTTGACAACCTTTTTGTTCAAGAATGTTTATCACTTTTTTTATTTTACGAATGTTTTTCATTTGACCACTGATACAGATTACAGCTTGTCCATTTTCAAACAATGTAGTTGCATCATTTATGATCTGTTCTATAGCCTGATTATTGACGCTTACAGTTTGCATAACTGAATCTTTAGCCATTTTAACCAACCTCCTAGGTATAGCTTTTATGAATTTCATCCTTAGATGTAACTGCAAAAGTGCAAACGGGTGAAGTTATTGAGATATGTTCATCTTCATCATCATCTTGAAATACAAATGTTTGCATTTCAGTAACAGCACTTGCTATTTTATTCATTGCGTCAACTAGAATATCTATAGAATTTGATAACGTTTCAACATCTTCTTCCACTGATTTAATATCTCCTTCCATAGCATCAGTTTCAGTATTAAAAGTTGAGTGGAGATGTGCCACTCTACCTTCTAATTCTTGGAGCTTATCTTCAATATTCATAGTTGCACCTTAAAATAATTCACTTTCTTCAATTTTAGCCTGTTTTGCTTTTTCTGCTGCTTCTTCTTTTTTTTCTGCTCTTGTTTTTTTATCCTTTTTAACCTCTTCTCCATTTGCTTTACGTTCTAATTCATCCATTTTCTTCGGGAATAGCTGGTAAAATAGATTCATTATTGAATTAATCTGATTCTGTTGGTTTTTAATAAAATCAATAATACCATTGAACTGCAAATTGTATTGATTCAAGTTTTGTTCTATTACAGACAAACGTTTTTGTTCTGTGAAAGCGTTCATCTGTGGTGTTTTATTTTCTTCTATCGCTTGTATTCTGGCTGCGACTTCTGTAACTACACCCATAACTTCTTTTAGATATGCATTTGTATTTTCTTCAAGTTCATCAATTCTTTTACTATCTTGTTTTTGGTATTGAACCAGTGGTGGTTGAGGATTGCCTTGAGCCTGTGCTCCTTGTGATTGCTGCATTAGTTGCTGGTTTTGTATGTGCTGCTGTTCTTGCCTACTATTTTTATTTCCGAACATTTTTTAACATCTCCTTCATATTTTTTGTTTTTCGATTCTCACTGTTATTTAAATTTTTCAACTGCTGGCTTTAAGTTTCGTTTTCTGACATGGATCTGTGTATCTTTGATAGTGTCAAACTGTTTTGACTTTTCAATAATCTCATCAACAATGTCAGCGTATTCTAAGTGCTTCCACGTTCTCTTTTTATGTTCACGTTGTAGATTTTCCAGATATTGATATGCCTCGTCACTGATTACTATTCGATTTACCAATTTATTCAACTCCTTTATATTTGTGTCACTTAAATGACTTTAATTTTATTATTTTTATGTTGAATTTGCTTAAAGGGGTTTTAGTACCAATTATAATCTAAAAATACAGTGAGGAGCGTTCAAATGGCTTTGAAATGGCTTCAAACAAGGTTTAATAACTATTCATCTGTTATTTCATTTGGATTAGCAACCAATACCTTACTACTTTGATTGCCCTGAGGACTGTTTTGAAGCCCGTTCACTGGCATTTGATTTGCTTTACTTATAAGTTGTACTTCGTGTTGTTTCTCTTGCTTTGATTGTTTATTGTTTCCGAACATTTTACATCTCTCCTTCGTTTATGCTTCATTCATTTCTAATTCATTTAATTTGTTACGTACGAAAGTTTCAAAAAACTTGTTGTGTTTTCTTACTAGATCAATTAAAGTTTCTAAATCAAGACTATCCGATCTACTGATCTTCTTAACTAACAATATTGAAGATACTTTATTCAAAGCTGATTCGAAACTTGAATGATAAGATTCACGGTTCTTATTTTTTACAATGAAATTTCTTGGAATTTTTCTGACTGAAACACTTTTTATTTCGAACAACAAAACATTTTCTGATTCTATTTTTACTTTCTTTGACATAATATTCTCCTATTTTAAGATTGTGGCACAACAAGTTTGTGCTATTAAGATTAATTATTACCATGTTTCACATTCAGGAACGTACTCATTCACAAAACCTTTTCTTCGTCATTAATTATTGATTCTATTTTTTCATATTTTTCAGCTTTATCAAATATCCTATCAATTATTTCGGAATAATCAATATGATGTGAGTTATTAGCTCGCTTGTATTCTCGTTGTATTGCTTTAATGAATTCGTGTGCATCATTACTGATGGCAACTTGATGTTTCATATTTTCAACTCCTTTATATTTGTGTCAATAAATGACTGTAATTTTTCAGACCAAAACTAACAATTTGAAGCCAATTTAAAGCATTTTCTAATTGTAGTATGTTATATTACCATAAACCCCATAAATAGCATAGAATTGGCTTCAAATAAGGCGTAAATGCTATTCATCAGCAAACACCAGTTTACCATTTACAAGTTTTAATTTTTCAGGTTGTTTACCTGAAATGAGACATTGTAAAATATATTCGAATTTGCCACTATCATCTTCCATTACTGACAGTCGTTCTTTGAGTGTCCTATTTTCAGCAATTAGAACCTCAACTTGTGATCTGTTATGGCAAAGCGCATCTTTGGTATTATTAAGCTCATCAGTAAATTCAGACTTGAGTTTCAGTATATCCTCTGGCATTGAGATATACAATAAATGTTCATATTTGAGATAATACTCACCCATCTGTTTATTAGTGTATCTTCGATATGCATCTGTCAGATACCCTTCGTGTCCCATTAAATTCTCAACAATATCAACTGGACAACCTAATGCAAGTTGTGATCTGAAAAATTTACGTAATTGATGTATTCTTAATTGTTTCCGACCTGTGCTTTTATCAACCTTATCATATCCAGTTTTTTTCAATACATTATCCCATATTTCTTTAACATTGTCATAACTGAACGGGAATAGCCTACTATCATTTTCATCTTTGAGATTGCCAATACCCTTATTGACTAAACCCTTATTCTTGTTCAAAGACGACTTTAAATATTTGTCACGTACTTTTAACCATTCTTCAAGTGTTTGCTTTGCTTCTTTGTTGATGAAAGTAATTCGATTATCACCACTTTTAGTATTTTCACCACGAATAATAATAGTGGGAGGATTATCCTCAAGATTTATGTCATCAAGATCTATTTGTAAAGCTTCACCAATACGCATTCCACTACTGGCAAGGGTAAGAATTAATGCTTTACCATTAACGTTCATGTGTTCCATCAGTTTGCGTATAATAGCACTGTCCATATCCATTTCAACAGTACGTGCTCTACTGCCTTTAGGTAATTTAGATTTTATATTTTTCAGTTCTCTTGTTGTAAATTCAATACCATGATGTTCAATGTATTCTTTAACAGCTATAAAATATGTTCTTGCAGTCTTTGGTGGACTAATATATTCGAATTTGCCACTATCATCTTCCATTACTGACAGTCGTTCTTTGAGTGTCCTATTTTCAGCAATTAGAACCTCAACTTGTGATCTGTTATGGCAAAGCGCATCTTTGGTATTATTAAGCTCATCAGTAAATTCAGACTTGAGTTTCAGTATATCCTCTGGCATTGAGATATACAATAAATGTTCATATTTGAGATAATACTCACCCATCTGTTTATTAGTGTATCTTCGATATGCATCTGTCAGATACCCTTCGTGTCCCATTAAATTCTCAACAATATCAACTGGACAACCTAATGCAAGTTGTGATCTGAAAAATTTACGTAATTGATGTATTCTTAATTGTTTCCGACCTGTGCTTTTATCAACCTTATCATATCCAGTTTTTTTCAATACATTATCCCATATTTCTTTAACATTGTCATAACTGAACGGGAATAGCCTACTATCATTTTCATCTTTGAGATTGCCAATACCCTTATTGACTAAACCCTTATTCTTGTTCAAAGACGACTTTAAATATTTGTCACGTACTTTTAACCATTCTTCAAGTGTTTGCTTTGCTTCTTTGTTGATGAAAGTAATTCGATTATCACCACTTTTAGTATTTTCACCACGAATAATAATAGTGGGAGGATTATCCTCAAGATTTATGTCATCAAGATCTATTTGTAAAGCTTCACCAATACGCATTCCACTACTGGCAAGGGTAAGAATTAATGCTTTACCATTAACGTTCATGTGTTCCATCAGTTTGCGTATAATAGCACTGTCCATATCCATTTCAACAGTACGTGCTCTACTGCCTTTAGGTAATTTAGATTTTATATTTTTCAGTTCTCTTGTTGTAAATTCAATACCATGATGTTCAATGTATTCTTTAACAGCTATAAAATATGTTCTTGCAGTCTTTGGTGGACTA
>Ga0255425_1134_pt1 | contig 15904 bp, 18 predicted proteins | sample ANMaggSeSYBR02G4_FD_182640 | JGI IMG/M metagenome (GOLD analysis project Ga0255425, IMG submission 182640) | Sediment cell enrichment communities from methane seep in Santa Monica Basin, California, United Staets - ANME aggregate JGI... | ecosystem: Environmental > Aquatic > Marine > Cold seeps >... | reverse complement strand
AGTGTTAGATAGCGTCGAGAAAACTGTAATCGAAGAAATGCTTCCTCCGAAAGAGATTAAGGTTACTCAGTATGACAGGAAGAAAGTTAAATGCTTACAGTGTGGTCACATATTCACTTCTAAAGATCCAGACTGCCCGCAGAAAGGAAATTTTGGAATATACTTATTGGTTTATATCACAATGTTGAAATTTCATCTGCGCGGTGTGTTGAGAAAGATACAGGACTTTCTATTATATGAAAATAATTTTGAAATCAGTGTCAAGGGAATCAATGATGTACTACTAAGAGTTGGAGATGCTTGCAAGAGTGAGTATGATCTGAAAATCGAGAAGATACGAAATGCTAAGTGGAGATACATAGACGAAACAGGTTTTAAGATAAACGGTGAAAAATGGTGGCTATGGATCTTCAGGACGAATGATAATGAAACACTGGTCGTTATACGTAAATCAAGGGGCAGGAAGGTCCTTGATGAAATACTTGGAAAGGATTATCCAGGTCCACATATTGTTGATGGTTGGAGTGCTTACTGTAAAACAGCTATTCTCCAACGATGCTGGTCCCACCTCCTCCGCGAGGTTAAGGCACATAAAACGACATCAGAATATGGAAAACAGTTATCGAAAGAGATACATGCTTGTTTCAAGGAATTGAGAATGTTTCTCGATGAGGACCATCCTATAGAGGAGAGGGTATCTCAAAAAGCGATATTTGAGAAGAAACTGGAAGATATAGTCGATAAATTTGATGGTTTCGATGAGTTGAAAAAGCCTTTGACTTACATCAAAAATGGTCTTGGGTGCTGGTATACATGTATGCTATATCCCGGAATGGAACCAACAAATAACCTCGGTGAGCAAGCAATACGGGAACACGTCATTTTGCGAAAGATTATTGGATGCTTCCGTTCAGAGAATGGGGCAGAAAATTATCAGTATATTGCATCTTTATTGGCTGATTGGAGGTTACAGGGCAAGAATGGGTTTGAAGAACTTGAGGAACTTCTCAGGCGAGAGCTGTGTATGAGCTAAACAAATACGATAAAACAAGGAGCTCCAGTAGAGTAAAGAAGAGGCCTTACGGCCTCCCCTCGCCGAATAAGAAAGATTGTTATTTCTCATGTGGATTTTTGAAAATGTCATGAGTTATTTCTCGACTCAGATTTCTGTTCCAATGTATCCAGAAACTATCATCTCTATTTAATAGATTTATTATTCGTTTTTCTGGATCGTACAGACCGGAGATTGATGAAAACATTTCCTTGAAAAATTGTATCCACCAAACGTGATCCTTTATTGCATTAGAAATTTCAGTCTTCATATATTCGTACTGCTTATTATTCGACACAATCATTTCATTCAGGTCTTTATTTTGCCTCTCAAGAGTATCTATTCTCGTCTTTAGAAGTTTGAATTCCTCAACAATTTCGTCATCATACTTTCCAATCACTTTAATCCTAATCACTGATTCTGATCCAGGGTCTACTTCAATACCTGGAGTAGAATCCTGGGATGTGGTGTAGGGTGGGGATGTAGATTTAGGTTCCAGCATCACTTTAGTTTTTAATTCTGGTTTTGGTGTCTGGATGTGTGTGGGTTCGCCAACACTGGGCGCTTGAATATTGTTCTTTATGATATTTTCAAGGGCAGTGACCCTATTATTCAACAATTCTACATCAGAAATGACAAAATCTTCAATTGCATTAACCTGAATAAATTTGGATTTACCACACTTCGAGCATCTTGTCCTTACAGTGTCCACCGAGCTCTTGACTGAATGACCGCAGTTTTGGCACCTCATCATAATATATTGTTTCAATATTCTCCTCCATTTGCAGGAAATTTCTAATTGAATTAATTGGATTATTAGTATTTAGCTTTTTGGAATTAATTGTAGTATTTATATGGCCTATTTGGAATAAATAGAAATACAAATTTAAAATAAAAAATCCATATTATGTACAGCAAGAATAACCTATTCAACCTGAACTCCCTCACATCATCGGAGAAAATCCACCACATGTACCAATAGAATTCGCCATTGACACATCAGGCTGCTTGTAGGAATTGATCGATGAAAGACGAAGTATATCCAAGATACGCAACCATGTTATTGTCCGCATGTTCAAGGAAGCAGAGGCTCTCGGTCTTCCTCAACCGGAGATAATTGAAGTGGGGATGCGGGTGAATTTCATCATCTATCTGGCGGAACCCATTGAAATTGAAACAACCGTCCCCATCACGGCTGAAGTCGAGTCACGGCTAAAGTACTCATTCTCCTGACCAGAGGTGAAGCAAGCAAAGCTGAACTTGCCCTTGGATTGGGTCAAAAGACCGTGTCCGGGGAACTTCATAAGCAGGTCAGGAACCTTCTGGAACCCGATTATATTGAGATGACAATCCCAGACAAACCCCGCAACAGCAAGCAGAGATATCGCCTGACGGCTAAAGGTAAGGAATTCTTATCCAAAGAAGCTGAGTGAAGCGAAGAATGAGCACATTGTCCCTTTCCTCTTTTGAAAAACCTCTTGAAGCGGCACCAAGTATTAACATTGGCACTAAGTCCATACTAAATAGGCATTCAGTTGGTAAACTTGATGCCATGACTGGCACTATGTTGAAACTATATCGGCACCAGGTTGGGACTAAGTAGCAGTCCATTAACCAACCCAGCAACTGATCCAGTTATCGACCCAGCTACCGACACAGTTGTATAAGATCGCCTTTTCGGAACAAGTAATCAAGTATAATACAGAACTAATCGAAAGATGGGGCAGCGGCATAGAAAAAATACAACAGCACTGCCTCGATGCTGGACTTCCTGAATACACGTTTGAGGAATATCAGGGGTTCCAGGTTGTGTTTAGAAAAGATTTCTATGACGAAGAATATTTCCGCAGTTTGAACCAGAATGAAAGGCAGATCAAAGCTGTGATGTATGTCAAGGAAAAAGGACAGATAACAAATAAAGAATATCAGGAAATCTGCGATACATCAGCAAGGACTTCTTCGAGAGATCTGGCTGATCTGGTATCAAGAAGACTATTTGAGCAAAAAGGCACTATCGGCAAAGGAACTAAATACACTCTAATACGCCAAAGACGCCATAAAGGCGCCATATATGCGCCAAAGAAATCATAAACACATTGCAGTGGCGCAACAAAAGTGCCTGGTGAAGGTATGAGTGAAGGAATTAATTGGATATAATCTTGAAATGTTGGACAAGTGGACTATATACAAAAATATGTAGAATAGATGACTAACTATATTACCCAAATGATCGCCATGTCTGAAGGCAAAACGCTGGAGTTCAGGCGGTATCTCTCCTCCACATAAAATATCCTTAAAACCCTGGTGGCGCCAACACTGCTGGAGGGGGCTTAGTCATTAGATGGGAAGTTGGTTTCCCCATCACACCATCACATAATCACAAGACGTCTTCTGACAATGTATTTGTGTGATGGAAAATTTGGAAAAAATCACAAACAATCTATTGACACTGGAATTTTGTGATGATTTCGAGATTATTTGCAAGGGAATGAGAGAAAATAGTATCATATACTGGAGGATTTTGAGCATTATGATAGAATATATAAAAGGCTAAAGCTCTGCTACCTGATGTATTATCTGAATCAAATAATCTGCTGGTTCATACTGAATTTCAATCAAATGCTGCATTTTATTGTATAAAAACACCTCAAAAACAAGCTGTTGCGACACTAAAAAACTCAAAAACAAATGCAAGTTCATTGGTCACCCAAATACTTCACAATCTCACTCATAGGGGTATCCACCCCAATGGCATTACCTTGGCGACCACCCCCTGGGTGGTTGCCTTTCGGCAATACGATAGAAACACTGGTCAAATCACTTTGAATTAACAGATAAGAACCCATACATAATCGGTTAAAGTAAATAATCAGAGCTAAATTGATGTTGTTCTATACAGATTTATTTCACCGCCCTCCGCAAAAGCTGGATGATATATCCCAAACGACTCCTGCGTCTCTTCAAAGCTCACTTTTTTTATAATACCTCGCCTTCGTCTCCTTACTGTGCCCAGCTGCCTTAGCAGACACATCAGGATCACCCACTACAGATCATTGTGCCTCTATCCTGCCTCCCTCAGCCCCATTAATATAATCAGATGATACTCCCTGCCACTGAGCTTGATGGTCTGCAGCTTCTGGATATTCAACAGCTGGCCCACTTATTGATCATCTTCTCAAAATGCCGCAGGGTCAGCCTCTTTCCGGTCATCTCGTTAATGAAAATGTGCCCCTTCTTTTTGTTACCCACATTATGCCGTAGTATCTCGCTGCACTGATATGTCGGTCAGCTTCATGGTCTTGGGCGTGCCCGGGATATGGCGCCTGGTCCAGCGGTTGTACTTGCTCTTGGTCTTAGGAAAGGTGTTCTCACCAGTATTGCGGTTACACATCTTGATCCTGGCCTCCAGGACCTAACCGGGTCTTGCAGGGGCTATTGTCTTTGCGCTCTTTACGTCCTTTGCGGTTCATTGATCAGATTCCATGGACCATTTTACTGCTCACCACTCATCAATCCAACAGCGCGGGGTATATGCTCCTTTTTATTTGACCCATTTGATTATTTTATTTCTCCTTTTTCATGCAACACTTCTTATACTTCTTTCCAGAACCACATGGACACGGATCATTACGGCCTATTTTCTGTTCATTCCGGGGAGTTTTTGACTCTGGATAATAAATTTTTTTGAGGTAGTTGATATTCTCTTTAGAAAAATGTTCTAATGGATCTTTCATAAATTTACTATAACTTTGCTCTTCCTCTGGCAAATTGAAAATCCAATCGATATCATATCGACTTATTACTTCCGTATCAATTCTCCCGTTTTCAAATGCTTTGCGTACCTGAGGTAGAAGGTTCGGATCTTTGAATGAAAGCAATTCATCTATTAAGAATGCTGCAAAAGTATGGTCATTTGTATTTTCCAAAAGGTTTGAAATGAAGGATATTATGTCATCTTTTCTATCAGGATACTGATGAGCAATTACATTTAAAGCAGTGGCACCAGAGCCTCTAACATAAATGTCAAGTGTTTCATCGAGTATATATTCCTTCAGTCGTTCCATTGCAATTTGACCAAAAGCAGCAAGCAAAGTCGGGGTGCTTTCTGTAATCCAATGACCTAAGGCATCGCTCTCGTCTCTCATCGTATCAAGCAGAAGCTCAAGAGCATCTTTTGTTTTTATTAGAGGTAGTAGGTGAATAGCATGATATGGCGTCCATGCGTCCCCTGGCCCACCCTGAAGCCAGTATTTTTCATCTTGAAGAATGTGCTCAAGATAATAAAAAGCGTCATCTCTTGACGCTATCTCATTTGCAAGTTCCTGTGGAACTTCCAGACCGAGAGATACCATCTCCATAATCGAAGGTTCTGTTTTCATTTCATTATACTTTGTCATAGTCATATGATGATATTAACGTGGGAATTAATTATCTTTACCATCCCTTCACAAACGCTGGATGATGCCTCCCAAACGACTCCTGCGCTTCCTCGTAACTTATAATACCGCGCCTTTGTCTCCTTTCTGTGCCCTGCAGCCTTTACAGACGCATCAAGATCACCGCCACTGCAGATCATGGTGCCTCTCTCCTACCTCCCTCAATACTATTAACGTGATCAGATGGTATTCCCTGCCGCTGGGCTTGATTGATTGCATCTTCTGGATGTTCAGCAGCCTGGCCCATTTGTCTATCATCTTCTAAAAATGCCGCAAGTTCAGCTTTTTCCCGGTCCTTCAGTTAATGAAAATGTGCCCCTTCTTCCTGTTCCCCACATAATGCCCGAGCATCTCGTTGATATTGCCGGTCAGCTTCTGTGGTGAGGGGGCTGGCAGGCGCTTTTCGATTATTTCAGTGTGCTTTGGGTGCGAAGTAAGGATGGATGCTTGGGTGAGTGTTTTGAAGGGGGGCACCGCATGAAATATAATTTAAGAGTTATCTATTGATTGTTGGGATTGCGGTACGATACTCGCCCTGCCAGGGTCCCCTGCTGGTTGATATCTGCATAGATCCTGTCGGTCACCAAGTGCTATAGTTCTCAGATCGCCCTGTCTACTGTGGATTCTATGGTCTGCCCGATTGCCTGCAGTGCCTTTAGCATCTGCACAGTCTGCCATGAACCTCAACAGCTCTGTGCAGATGCTAAAGGCACTGCAGGCAATCGGGCAGACCATAGAATCCACAGTAGACAGGGCGATACTATCAGATTCAAGTAGTTTTTTAATCAAAGATTCAACTGTTTTTTTATGGCATCCCATTTTATCTGAAATCTGACGAGCAGACATAATGTTGTTTTTCTTCAATTGATCAAGCACTTGTTCTTCTGTATATTTTCGCTGAAATGATGTTTTATTGGGCTGTGTATTCGTCATGCACTTTAATCCTTTAAAGGTTAAAGTGTAAAAAGATATTGTTTAAATATCATCTTAGATTCCAATTATTACACTCAATTGGTTTGCAATCATTACCGATTGAGACGTTGATCTGGTATCTATACAATATTCCATTTCCATCAGGATTATATACAAAATGTGTGCAATTCCCACAATTCTTAACCACACGTTCCTTCTTTGTCGGTCCAAAAAAATTAATTGTTGCTGAATCCCTGCTCGATCAGGTTTTTCAGCCAAGAATTAAGGAAATTGTTTAATTCCTTTTTCAGTGGAGGATAGAATCTGCCATCTTCAAGGTATATTTGCTGATATGTACCAGTTGAATCTTGCTGGAATGTCAGGGCTTCAACCATTTTCATAGATGGGATTATTCTAATTTCCATGTCCGGATCCGCCATAACATCACCCTCTTGAATATAATTATGAGCTAATGAGATCACAATACTGCGGTCATCGTCTTTGTGGCTCAAATGATCAATGTTTAAGTCCATGAAAATCCCAGATTTAAGTTTGAGGTATTCATTGAATTTCAGGCTTCCATCCTGATTTATGATGCCAAGTTTAAACAGCTTATTATACATTGTTTCGTAGATTCTCTTTTTCATCATTTTTCCTCAAGAGCATTTTACTGAATTAATATTTAGCTCAGATAGTATTTAAAACTTGCCTTTAACAGTTAAAGGTAGATATATAAATAGGAAAAGATATAGTAAAATATTGGCAAGGATGCACTGGAGGATAAGAAAATGGAATATATGGACACCAAAGAAGTGGCCAAATTGGTCAGAAAGGAATTAAAAACACATTTCCCAATGCAAAAATTTTCCGTAAGGATTGAAAGGTATTCCATGGGGAGCAGCATTAATGTAACCTGGATAGATGGCCCAATGGTAAAGGATGTTGAGGCAATCGCAGGACATTTTCACGGATATAAGCCATATTCAAATGATTTCATTTTCTTTAACCGGAATTATTCAGATCACCTTTTTGTTAGCATGGTCGAACAAATGAAAAATGAAGGTATACCTTCATGTGATCGAGCAGTCGAATCAAGAAAAGCGCTTAATGATTTGGACTTTTACAATAATTATGATAAATGGGGTATCCACTTTATGATAAAAACGCTCAATCGATTTGAGTATTCCTCACACCTTTATGGCGGTGTTTCTGAAAAATAATATATTTATCAAGTTCGGTATTAACAGACATTATTTATTACTATATTATCAGGATAAGTAGATTTTTTTTAATCCAAGCTCTTGACTAAATCTTTAATAAAAAGAAAATCAAATCTTTCATATTGTCCTTCGTTAATTTTGTTCTTAATAGCGAGGCTCTTGAATTGATTTTCATTCCGTCGAATTATTCTCATTAATCCTTTGGATCTTTTTTGCTTCAGGTGAACAATCTTCCCTCGATCCCACCGGTCCAGGTATTGTTCAAGATATGGAACCCCATTTCTCTTCCCGATTTTATATGTATTTAATTTCCTGCCGGCACCATTTTCACTGTTGTTTTTTCTCTTTCCTTTCAATATCAGCTTGTTCTTTGGACGAGTCATGAAATCCAAGGCACCCTTGATTCTGTTCCGTGTAAACGTACTTCTTCCCTTCACAGCCGGGTGGTTGGTCATGATCTCAGCCAGTTCATAAATTGTAACTGGCCGGTCTATTTCATTGAGAACATACAGTATGAACATCTTTTGATTTGAAGTGCCACCTCGCATATAGCAGTAAAAACAGACTGCGGCATGTGACATATCTTTCTTGGTTGAATCCTCTTTTGGATAACCGCAGGACGGACATTTTGGATTATTATAGTCTATTAATGTCATGATAATACCCCTATTAAAAAAATGGCTGCATGATGACTACATCTTGGACTGGTTTGTAAAATGCTGTCATTCATGTATGGTTTTTACCTCCTTATCCAGGGTGATTTGACCACCGTTATTATCGTGTTGCCGAAGAGCAACCACCAGGGTGGTGGTCGCAAAGGTGATACCAGAGGGGTGATGACCCCTGTGTGTGAGACCCTGAGTATTTGGGTCACCCCTGAGCTTGCATGTGTTTTTGATTTTTTTTAGGGTCGATATAGCCTGTTTTTGGGGTGTTTTCAGGTCAAAAAAGGCAATATATGCAGGAAATGTTGCATTTTTCAGTGGAACTTCCGATTCAGCTGAAATATCAGGTATTTTGGTCTCGATCTTGCAGATATGTTCTTCCATGATGCTCAAAATCCTCCCGTACATGTACGATTTTCCTCGATTCCCCTCAAATAAGATCTAAATCATCGCAAAATTCCGTCATCTCTAGAAGGTTTGTGATAATTCCTGAATTTTCCATCACATAAATCCATTCTCAGAAGACTTCTTGTGATAATGTGATGGTGCGATGGTTCTTTTATTGATTCTGAATTAAGATCCAACACTACACCTCAAGTTCCTGTTCTTGCAACTGGTTTTGTGGTGGTTCGTCTGGCAGATTAGAGATGGAAATTAAGGAGTCAGATACTAAATTGTGAGTGAAAATCCAGCATCGTATAGTTTCATTCGACTCTTTACCATACCGAAAAGTACCCGCACCGATCTTATATTTTGTAATTAGTTGGTTCAGGCGCTGTATTTTGATGTTGAGATGTGCACTGTGAATAACTTTCTTTACCATTTCACGAGGGAAATACAGGTTGCTGTTATGGCAGAATAGCACATCTTTTTTATTTTTATATTTATCTCGTTCTTCTTTTTTCAGGATATGAAATGTTCTGATGACATTCAGAAAGGTTTCAGCAGCATATACTTCATCATTTTCCTCAGTGTCCTCCACATGTACGATTAATCCTTCCTCATTCAGTGCATTTACTATCAATCCCCAGTATCCAGAAATATCCCGATGCGGCATTTCATTGAATTCTTCAAGATACCTTCTGGCAAACATTGATGGATGGAGCATTTTGGATGATGGTATAATTAAGATCCTGTCTATTATATGAAAACGGTAGATGTAATCGTCGCCTGCGATATTTGGTTTGACCTTTTCGACCTTTTGGATGTCATTTAGTAATTTGAGAACAGCTTTTGATTTTCGTTCTTTCAATATTTCAATTGAAGAAATTTTATCTGACTTATCATCCTCATTTTCCACATTGTTCCCCTCCCGATTCTTCCACAACTTTACGACAGACATCAATAATTGCCCTCTCAACTGGGGAGAAAAACTGAAGAAGTGCGGGGTCAAGCGTTCCAAGGTCACGGATTGTCTGATTTTCGGCTAGTTTCAAAGCTCCTCCTAAGATGTTTATTTTTCATAAGTAGAGGAGGAGCGAAATTATTAAGTCCAATTAAATCCATGGATTTAATGTGAGCTGCTGGGTATTAGGCTCCTCACTGGGCGGTGTTGGCACATCGCCCGTACTTCTCATGAACATATCCAACTTTATTGATGATTACTTATATAGGTTGCGGAATCTCGACGGCTACTGGTATTGCTTTCTTCAAAGGATATAAAACTGAAAATCTTCGAGACCGTTACGATTATTAATTTTTTTAAAAAGTAAACAGACAAACACGGGACATTTGGTGAAAATGTATTATTTTTGGTTTTAATTTTAGAGTGTTTGTGCAATAGAAAAATTTTAGATGACAAATAAATATTTGCAAGGAAAAGTTTAAGGCATGTTTCTTTAGAGTTGCTTATAGATTGAAAGAAATATCTCTATGGACGCCCAGGACAAATTCAAAAAGACATAATGGAATACATTAAACGCAATAATCCCCTTATCCATTGATCATTTCCTTCATTTTCTCTGCAATCATTGCCTGGGTCGCAGGGTCAGCCATTAGCAACGTCAAGGCATCAGGCACCTTTTTACCTGCCATTTGAATCTCTTCTGCCATACTCTGATCCAGTACAAGGCTGCACTGGGAGCAAAAGCGGTCAGATGGTTTAAGCACATTATTACAACGCGGGCACTTCTCAAGGGTGACCTGGCGCTTATTATCGGTCTTGAGGCCGTATCGCTCAAAGATTTTATTGTTGATCTCATCATCCGTGAAATTAGCATATATCTTGAGCATTTGCATACTGCCCTTGGACCAGCCAGCCCTATGCTTCACTTCCTGTTCGTTCAGGCCGTCCAGTATCCAGCTTGTAATTGCCTTATGCCTGAAAGAATGGGGATTGACCCGTTTCTTGACCCCGGCATCCCTGGCAATGTTCTGGATGGTAACTCGAATGGTCTTATAACTCAATGGCTGGTATGGTTCATTGATTGTGGTCCACAGGGGAGCTTCTGGATTATCACGAAATGAATGGACATTCAACCATTGATTCAAATAACCAGTGCTCCATGTTATGGGTATGCCCTTAGGTGCTGTGGTCTTCTTGCTCCTGCTTGTCTTGCTAATGTAGATAATTCCCCCGTACTGGTTGAACTCTACATTTTTAATCCGTGTAGATGCCAGGGCACCTACCCTCATACCGGAATCCAACATGACAGCAATGAACGCCTTGTTCCTGGGGTGCCGGCAGGCTGCAAGGATTTTATCAACTTCATCCTGGGTCAATAAGTCAGAAGGCTGGACCGTGCTGTCTATATTTTCCAGCTTTAAGGAAGTAACCCATTTAGGTATATCATCCTGATATCGCCATGGATAAAGTTTCTTAATTGCCTTTCTGTAGTTCTGGATTTCACCTCTGGATATCCCCCTCACGTCTTCAAGATAAAATAACAGGTTGTCAAAGTCTTCCTGGGCCATTTCATAAAGGTTATTGAAATAATCACATTCCTGTAATCTTGCGGTCATCTGTGTTAATAAAATAATATAGTTAGTAATTGTAGATTTCGCTAGCCCGTCCCTGCGTCAGTTCATAATAATATCTTTTGTTAATTTGTTATTAACTTCGGAAGTGTTCACCCCTTCAAGCATCTCCATTGCACGGATAAAACCAGAATCATAAGCATGAATATCATCTACATTTAGAGTCATCACTGTCTTAAGACAACGCTTAGGAGTGTGAATTTTTCTTGTATGCTCTTAAAAAGAGCACTTATTTTTTTTATTCCGATTTTCTGATGCTGATTTTTCTGCTAATGAATTTAAAGAGTTGTATAATCGCAGAATACATGGTGCATTGATACTTGAAGGGGGAGAAACTCCAGATGCGTTTGTTAGAAAATTAAAGCCTGAATCATTGTTAGGATTGTTTTTTAATACGTTTGGATGGTGATTTAATATCTGAAAAAAGGTAGTAATCGAACAATGGAAAATGAACGAAATAATATTAGGATACTACATTAGTACTCACTTTCCGCAGGTCAAATGAATATTCGCATTATTTTTCCTGATGGCGTTTTTAAAAATTTCATTGTATTTATATTTATTTAGTTTGTGCTGTTTATGAACAAATTTGCGGTGTTTTTGACATTTGAGTTAATAGTTCATGAGTATATAATTGACATAAACGCCATCAGAAGAAATTATTGAATTTTTATAGATACCTGCGGAAAGTGAGTTAGTAGAACAAAACATAACAAACACCTAATGTATTAAAGCAAACATAGTTTTTAACAATCAATTATTCAATACTATTCGATATAAATTTAATCTTTATTAATATTTATAATATGATCTGTTTGTAAACTCTCACCATGCAACACCTCACTTTAGACAGTTGAAAGGCCCAACAACGCAACCCGAAATACGTTTTAGTAAAATTATGCGGAGGAAGGGATTCGAACCCTTGAACTCCTGCGAGAATGGATCTTGAGTCCATCGCCTTTGGCCTAGCTTGGCTACCTCCGCACAAATTGAATCTATTACCATATATTAGTGTTAAATCTTGAGTCTATCACCTTTGGCCTGGCTTGGTTACCCCCGCATAAGGGAATGGTTATCTGTCCTGAAGCGTTTCAACCTCTTCAACTAACCTGCGGCCTGCCGCTATCTCATCGATACTATGGATTACGGCACCCAGTTCCTCGATGACCTCTTTAATCAGTTCATAATCCAGATCATCACCTTCAATAGTGATCTTAACATTCTCGGTTTGCTGGTCCACTTCATAAAGGCTGAGATTTACGCCGCTTATGTCTTCAAGTTCACTTAATGCCCTGGCATACTCCAGCGTTAAAGGATAGTGCGGTTTCAATACATCTAAAACCAATCGTCTAATTCCGGCCACTTGTTTCCATCCATCCTGATAGTACAATATCCAATGAGGACAATAACTTATAACTCTTACGACATATTTTCTTATCAGCAACTTGGAATGCCAGGTAAAATCTGGGGCATTGTCTTAATGTATATGTACAGTTGGTCCTTATTGTAGTAGAAAAAGATATATTAGATAAAATTATATTTTATATTATGAGCCAGAATATCAAAGTCAATGACAAAGATAAGCACCTTTTTGATATGTTACAGGCCGAGTTTACTCTCAAGGCCGGTAAAAAAATCACTCAGCAGGAACTGTTCTCAAGGATAATAGAGTTCATGGGGTCAAAAAAAGATAATTTCTTTGGTAAGCTGCTGGCACTACCTCTTCCAGAAAAAGATATCAAGAAGATAAAGTCTCTTCAGACCGATTGGGGTGTTAAAACAGAAGAGTCAGATATCGACATTACAATATACGGGGCATGAGATGAGTATTTTTATAGATACAGGCATCTTTATTGCATACGTTAACAGGAAGGATGAGCATCATAGTGCCGCCACGGGCCTGCTTGAAAGCATAATGAAAAACAAGTATGGTGCAGCATTTACCTCTGACTTTGTTTTGAACGAATTGATGACTTTTATACTTTACAAGACAGGCGATGTAAAAAAAGCCGGACAGGCAAGGGACATCATACTTGGGAATGAAAAGAAGGATATCCCGAGGTTCATTAATATGCTTTTCATTGACCAGGAGATTCTTGAAAAAGGGTGGATTACTTTCGCAAGATACGCAGATAAGAAGTTGAGTTTTACTGACTGCTCAATAATCGAATTGATGAAAAATAAGGGCATAGACCACCTGGCCAGTTTTGATGGTGGATTTGATGGAATAGTGTCAAGAATAAGGTACTGATACTGCCATTGAGCATAACATAAAACATTGCAGCATAAATAAACACCAAACAAAATTGATTTCTGCTTTTCATCTGTGTAATCTGTTCATTCGATTCTGCCACAGAGGACACAGAGAACACAGAGTATTTACCCTCGGTGTCCTCTGTGCGCTCTGTGGCAATTATTTTCATCAGATTCTCAATCTTTTTTCGGGATATCCTCACCCCTGACCACTCACAGCATCTTCATCATCCGGTTCATGGTCTTGCGCATGGAACGCAGCCCCTCTTCATCCTCGGCCGCGCCTTCGGCCAGCCGGTCCTGAGACCAGAAGGTCCCACCCAGGTTGGCACCGAACGAACCGCCGCCGACCGGAATCATCTCGCTGATGATATAGAAGTGGTGGATGGACTGCAGGGCTATCTCCTGGCCGCCCACACGGTCGCCGCCCACTGCCAGGACCGCACCCACTTTGTTGCGCAGGATGTGGGGGTCCTTAGCCACCACGGCACGGCAGCGGTCCAGCATGGTCTTGGTCTGGGCGCTCAGGTTGCCCTGGTACACGGGGGTGCCGATGATGATGCCGTCCGCCCATTCCAGGCCGTCGTAGAAGTCGGGCATGTCGTCCTTGTGGATGCAGCCGCTGCGCTCACGGATGCAATAGTATTCTTAAATTATCAGAAAAATATTCCGATACTGTATAAGCACAGTATTCAGATAAATAAATACATCCTACTAAAATTTTGGACACCACCTATAAATTCAGGAGGTATAATAATTTCAATCGATAGATTCATAACATTGCTCCCATATTAATATTTATAATATTATAGGATTGTGAAGAATTAGTATGAACAAAGAATTCACGATAGTCATCGAGCAAGATGAAGATGGTATTTATGTAGCATCTGTACCAGAACTTGAAGGATGTCATACACAGGCAGAAAATCTAGATGTATTAAACGAAAGGATTAAAGAAGCGATAGAACTCTATTTAGAAGTTGAATCGGACTTCATTAATGAAACACCATTAGAATTCATTGGCATCCAGAAAGTCAAGGTTGCTGTTTAAATGGATAAAATCACTCCACTTCCTGTTAAAAAAGTTATCAAGTCACTTGAAAAAATAGGTTTTCAGCAGATTAGACAAAAAGGAAGTCATCTATTTCTGCGGCATATTGATGGGCGGACTACAATTATCACTGTTCATCCAGGTGAGGATATTGGAAAAGGAATGGTAAGGAAAATAATAAAAGATGCTAAAATAACCAGAGAGGAATGGCTTAAGCTGGTTTGAAGAATTAAAAAAATAATTTGGCGACAATCTCTTTACTAAATCTACTATTACACACCCTGCACCCATCAAACCCATCTGACACCTTGGTCGTACATTGGATTGTATTCCAAGCCACACCTATGCTTTTCATTGACCAGATAATTCTTGAAAGAGGGTGGATTACTTTCGCAAGATACGCAGATAAGAAGCTGAGTTTTACTGACTGATCCTCAACCTTTTTTCGGTATATCTTCACCCCTGACCACTCCCAGTGTCTTAATCATCCGGTTCATGGTCTTGCGCATGGAACGCAGCCCCTCTTCATCCTCGGCTGCACCCTCGGCCATCCGGTCCTGTGACCAGAAGGTCCCGCCCAGATTGGCACCGAACGAACCACCGCCGACCGGTATCATCTCGCTGATGATATAGAAGTGGTGGATGGACTGCAGTGCTATCTCCTGGCCGCCCACACGGTCGCCGCCTACTGCCAGGGCTGCACCCACTTTGTTGCGCAGTATGTCGGGGTCCTTTGCCACCATGGCCCGGCAGCGGTCCAGCATGGTCTTGGTCTGGGCGCTCAGGTTGCCCTGGTACACAGGGGTGCCGATGATGATACCGTCCGCCCATTCCAGGCCGTCGTAGAACTCGGGCATGTCGTCCTTGTGGATGCAGCCGCTACGCTCGCGGATGCAGTAGTCGCAATGGATGCAGAAGTTGAGGTGTTTGCCACGCGCGGGGAAATACCTTGTTTCTGCACCGTATTTTTCCTCAAGGTATTTGAGGGCTTCATTTACAATATAATCTGTTGAGCCCTTCCTGGGGCTTCCTGAGACTCCGAAGATCTTTATCATGGTATGACTCCCTGAAATTTGTATGTTTATTTATCGGTATAATGGTTTATAGGTATTGATTGTGGGATGCTTTCTGAAATTGTTCAGGAAAGTTTATGTTTGGGTGAGTTTCTTGATAAAGTTAGGAAAAAATATTAAAATCTATACTGACGGACAAGATGGAAAATCGGAGACTTTTTATTATTTTCCGAAGCTGATAGACATTTAAAATTAAGTTGTCTAGTTACTATTCAAAATTTATTACATAATAAATAACAAACTTTATATAATATGTGATATATATTA
>Ga0255425_1104_pt2 | contig 16141 bp, 21 predicted proteins | sample ANMaggSeSYBR02G4_FD_182640 | JGI IMG/M metagenome (GOLD analysis project Ga0255425, IMG submission 182640) | Sediment cell enrichment communities from methane seep in Santa Monica Basin, California, United Staets - ANME aggregate JGI... | ecosystem: Environmental > Aquatic > Marine > Cold seeps >... | reverse complement strand
CAGGGCTGCCAGTGCCTTAGCCTTGGCGTATGGGTTGTTGAACCCGGCACTCTCCACAGCCTTCTGGGCACTCACCAGGATATGGGGCAGTTCAAGGTCCTTGCCAGCATCTGCCTGTGCAATAACAGCATCAAATGCCTCCTGTATCAACCTGACCACACCACATGTGGACAGTACTTTCATGGCATCGCTGTTAAAGCTGGCCATCTCCACAGGGTCAAGGAACTCGGTCTTGGCACCAATAAGTGGGTCCACTTTCATCATGATATAGCCGAATCCTGCATCTTCCAGGGCCTGGCGGTCATCCTTCTTGGTCGGGCCGTCAGATATCACGATAACTTTTTTATCTTTCCATATCTCCCGTGCCGCTGTGGGGCCTGGTGCAGATGAATTTGGGCTTATCATGACATAGAAATCAGCTTCAAATTCTTTGAAGTGTTTCGTTTTTGCAGCCTCATCCTTACCCATTTTGGCTCCCGTACCAAAAGACATAACCTCTATTCCCTGTCTCGCAGCAATCTCATCAAGAATGAGATCGACAACCTGGGACATACCCAGGTTTCCTAACTTTATAAATCCTACTTTAGCCATATTGGATCACGAAAGTGAGATTGGATAATGTACTTATATGTTTTTTGGATTTGTCCTGATAAAAAACGTATAAAATCACATGTATATAATGATTAATGTGGAACTATAACTTAGCAATCCTTATGGCAGAACAACAGAATTAACTGTCGGTGATATTTGTTGGTTAGGGTATTGGCCACAGGGACCTTTGATATTCTGCATCCGGGGCATCTGTTATATCTGGAAGAAGCAAAAAAACTGGGTGATGAGTTGTGGGTCATCGTAGCTCGCAGTTCCATGGTGGACCATAAACCAAAACCAGTGCTCTCCGATGACCAAAGGTTAAAAATGGTCGCCGCATTAAAAGTGGTGGACCATGCTGTACTTGGAGATGATCATGACATGTTCAAGCCACTCAAGGATATTCGACCCGATATTGTAGTGCTTGGACATGACCAGCATTTCAATGCCAAAGAACTTGAGGAAAAAATCAGGGACAGGGGAATAAATGCGAAAGTTGTAAGGGTAACTGCCTATGAGCGGTGCAATACCTGCAGTACAGGGACTATCGTAAAATTGATCAAGGAAAAACAGTGAATTATAATTTGGGGAAATCTATCTCAAAGATTCCAGATTTCTGCAATACTAAATTTAGAACTTACCTCCCGTTAGTGTTTTGGTGTCGGTCACACCTGAAATTTTGCGGATTTTGTTAAAAACAATATCGCTCAACTGGTCGAAATCCTTTACAGTAACCTTTGCAATAAGGTCATATTCCCCGAACAGCGGATAAATCTCCGGAATATCTGGCTCTTTTAACAGACAGTCGAACACATCCCGCTCCTTGCCCGGGGTCACATTTATTAATACAAATCCCACTGACATTGAAACCACTCTTGTTTAGATTGTTAACTTTACAATATTCTAATTGAAGGTTGGTTAAATTCTATTTATATTTTTTCTAATTACTGTCTTCATTCAGGGCTACTTTTCAAAAATAATCAATTTGTTATTCGAATCTTATCGCAATATTATTAAGCATTTAACCGAATTCCGGGTCAAATTACTTGATTGAAACATAACCACATTTAGATAAAAAATGGAGGAAGTGATTTGCCAGACCATAAATATGTATACTTTTTCGGTGAAGATAAGACTGAAGGCAATGCAACAATGAGAAATCTTCTGGGTGGAAAAGGTTCCCACCTGGCTGAGATGGCTAATTTGGGAATACCTGTACCCCCGGGTTTTACAATAACAACGGAAGTGTGTACAGAATACTTCGAAAACCAGCAGCAATATCCTGAAAAGTTGGATGAACAGGTTGCACAGCAGCTTGCTAAACTGGAAGAAGAAACCGGGTTCAAGTTCGGTGACAATTCAAACCCATTATTGTTATCTGTCAGGTCAGGTGCAAGGATATCCATGCCTGGTATGATGGATACGGTACTAAATCTGGGACTGAACGACAAAACAGTGGCGGCACTGGCAGAGAAAGTGGACGAGAGGTTCGCCTACGATTGCTACAGGCGTTTTATCAACATGTTCAGCGATGTGGTACTGGGCATTGAGCATAAGAAGTTCGAGAATATCCTGGGTGCCAAAAAGAAAGAACTTGGTGTTGAGAATGATACTGAACTGGACGGAGAGGCCCTCAAGGATGTGTCAGCAAAATACATGGCAATGGTCGAGGAAAAGACAGGCCAGGATTTCCCCCAGGACCCTATGGCCCAGTTATGGATGTCCATCAATGCTGTTTTTGATTCATGGAATACGCCCAGGGCCATTAAATACAGGAAGATAAATGGCATACCTGATGACTGGGGAACTGCCGTAAATGTGCAGTTCATGGTCTACGGGAACATGAGTGAAAATTCAGGAACTGGTGTAGCATTTACCCGAAACCCTTCAACAGGTGAACGAAAATTCTATGGCGAATACCTGATGAACGCCCAGGGCGAGGACGTAGTGGCAGGTATCAGGACGCCCCACCCAATCGAGACACTGAACAAGGAAATGCCAGAGATGTATGCCCAGCTCGATGACATCAAGGAACGGCTTGAACATCATTTCAAGGAAATGGAAGATATCGAGTTCACGATCCAGCAGGGGAAGCTCTACATGCTCCAGACCAGGACAGGCAAGCGGACCGCAGCGGCTGCCGTTAGGATCGCAATCGAAATGTTCAACGAAGGACTGATCACCAGGGATGAGGCACTACTGAAGGTAGACCCAGAGCAACTTGACCAGCTCCTGCATCCTATGATCGACCCCAACGAGAAGGTGGATGCAATAGCCAAGGGACTTCCTGCATCACCCGGCGCGGGGGTCGGAAAGGTGGTGTTCACTGCCGAACATGCCGAAGAGATGACAGAAGCAGGTGAAAAAGTGGTCCTGGTGCGTAACGAGACATCTCCCGAAGATATTGGCGGAATGCATGTGGCACAGGGTATACTTACTGCCAGGGGCGGTATGACGTCACATGCAGCAGTGGTGGCCCGGGGCATGGGTAAATGCTGTGTTGCGGGATGCGGTGCAATCCAGATCGACGAGGATGAGGGACTGTTCACTGCGAACGGCCATACAGTGAAGGAAGGCGATTTTATTACTTTGAACGGTACGACCGGCGAGGTAATTATAGGCCAGGCCAAACTTATTACTCCTGATATTAGCGGGGACCTTAACACAATACTGGACTGGGCAGATGATGTCAGGACACTTGGGGTAAGGACCAATGCGGATACTCCCGAGGATGCCGGGACTGCCCGGGATTTCGGTGCCGAAGGCATCGGTCTGTGCCGGACCGAACATATGTTCTTTGGCGAGGAAAGAATCCATATAGTACAGGACATGATCCTGGCAGATACAAAAGAAGGCAGGATGGCGGCACTGAAGACGCTGTTACCCATGCAGCGTAGCGATTTTACGGGTATATTTGAGGTAATGAAAGGGTATCCTGTGACTATCAGGCTGCTGGACCCGCCACTTCATGAGTTCCTTCCAAAACATGACGAACTTATGGAGCAGTATGCAAAGTTAAAGGCTGCCGGTGACACTAATAAGATTCGTGAGATCAAAGACCTGATAAAGCGGGTGAATTCGCTTCATGAGTTCAATCCCATGCTTGGACACAGGGGCTGCAGGCTCGGCATCACCTATCCTGAGATCTATGAGATGCAGGTAAGGGCCATATTTGAGGCTGCCTGCGAACTAGTAAAGGATGGGTATGAGATCGTGCCCGAAGTGATGATACCTCTTGTTGGTCATATCAACGAGTTCAAGGTTACAAGGGATAGTGCCGTGGCAGTGGCCAAACAGGTCATGGAAGAGCAGGGTGTTGAACTGGATTACATGATAGGAACCATGATAGAACTTCCAAGGGCAGCCATTACAGCGGATGAGATCGCTACAGAGGCAGAATTCTTTAGTTTTGGTACCAATGACCTTACCCAGACCACATTTGGCCTGAGCCGTGATGATGCCGGTAAATTCCTTCCGTATTATGTTGAAATAGGCATACTTGAGAATGACCCGTTCGTGGCTATTGACCAGGATGGTGTTGGCCAGCTTATCAAGATGGGTGTGGATAAGGGCAGGTCAAGTCGACCTGACCTGAAAATTGGCATTTGCGGCGAACACGGCGGAGAGCCCAGTAGTGTTATATTCTGCCACAACATCGGGCTGGATTATGTGAGCTGCTCACCATTCAGGATCCCGGTCGCCAGGTTGGCTGCTGCACATGCTGTGCTGAAAAAAGGTGAGTAACAGACACTTGATACCGGCTTTTATGAGCCCGCGTGAAATATTTATACTATTGGATGTAAATCATAATCAAAAGGTGGAATATGCCAGAAATAATTAAATGCGAATCAGGATCTTATCCGGTTGTGGATGCCAACGGTAAACCTATCGAAGTAGGCAATCCTGTTAAATACGGAGGAACTGGCACCAAGGGGCATGTGACTGAGATCATATGTGACAGCGAAGGTGCCTGGGCCGCGATAGATACCAAAAACTTGCTGTATAAGCTGGAAACCCTTACTGTGCTGGAAGAACTGGAAACCAAGGCTGAGATGGGCGAGCGTGTATTCTCCACAGAGGAGATACAGGAAGTGCTGGAAAAAGCAGAAGAAGAAGCAAAAGATGTAAAGTTTGAGGATAGTAACCTAGAATCTGGCGGATAGTCATATACATCATGTTGCGTATTGGTGTCGTAATCCATGGACCTGCGGTTATCGACTCTGGCAGGGCAGGGAGACTTATTGAAATATTATCCGGCATGGGTGAAGTGCATCCTGTCCTGGGCGGCGCCATGGGCAGGGCTGCTGTGATCGATGCAGGATTGGAGGACCTGATCGATATCAGTAGTAGCTTGAAACCGGGTGAATCGATCCAGGCCCTTAACTCTTCATGTGATGTAGTATTGCTGGTGAATGAAGGTAAGTCCATAGAGACGGGACTGGCTTTTGGAAGACTTGTATTTGAGCGGCTGCCGGTATTGGAAAAGCCTGTATACCAGTTGGAGTTTGCGGGTGGATGTTCACTTATTCGGTTGAACAATACTTTTCATCCTTTTTTTAATGAACTGAAGCAAGTACTGGATGCCAGTGTGGTTCAATCTCCACCGGCAGTCAGGGGTATGGTGACGGAAAATGAAATTACAAGAAGGCCGGTTTTTGGTGTGAGGCCGGGGGAATATGTGACTGTTAATGGTATTGTTATTGGAAAGGTTTTGTCTGATAATGTTGAGATCATTTCCAGTTGCGGCAGGATAACAGGACTGGATGGGGGCAGGCTCAAACCACATGGTATCGAAAAACTGGAGCATGTTGACCTCTCGTCTGCAATTGTACGGTCCGGGGTTTTAAGGGATGCTGTTACCACACCCAGGGTGCTTGAACACAAGGCATCGGGATATGCAGTGATCATAGACCATTCGGCAGAGAATACTTTTGAGATAGCGAAGGATGCGGATATGGCAGTAGTAGTAGGGGATGATACCACGGCAGTAGCAGGCGACCTGCTTACCCGCTTGGGCATCCCGATGATAGGAATCATAGACGGCGACAGGGACGGCATCACGCACCATGCCCATGTGCCGCCCGGCTCTGTGGTTATCAGGGTCTCTCCAGGGAATGATGATATTGTCGGGCGCCGGGTGCGTGAGGAGATATTCGGAGGCAGGGGGCGGATGGAGATTGGGGGTGATGGGTTTGGGGGGATACTGGATGGTGTGATTGGAGTGGCCGGGGGGCTGGTGGAAGAGGTTGTGAGATATTGATGGCAGAACCTTCTTCAGTTCTTTAAACCTTTTGTCTTAATATCTCGTATTTTTCCCTTAAAAGCTTAACTTGGTTCAGGATTTCTTTAAGGATTCCAATACTGAGTTCTTCATTCCCATGCAGAGGCACAACAGTCCTTCGTTCGTCTGGATGGATATACCGTGCATGGCTTCCAACCCGATGAACTTTCTCAAAACCGATCTTTTCAAGAATTTTACACATCTTCCTGCCGGAAACAGGAAGGAGACGTGTCATACTTTAACCTCTAAATGCTGTACTCCTACAAACTTTAGAGGCAGAATATTATCTCTATCTTCAGCTTCAATGCAGACCTGTATTGCTTCCTTTATTCGTTCCATGACCTGCTCTATAGATTTACCTTGAGTATAGCAGCCAGGGATATCTGGTACTTTTGCGATGTATATTCCATCCTCATCCTGTTCAATAAGAACTGTAAAATTAAATATTTCCTGCTTCATTGACATCACTAATCATTATTTATTTGTTTGACATTTAAATGTGTTCTAATTATAAATTAATTCATGTAAAGGTAGGTACGGCATTCCCCATAATGCCCATGTACCGTCCAGGTCAGTGGTTATCAGGCTTTCTCCAGGAAATGATGATATTGTCGGGGGCCGTGTGCGTGAGGAGATATTCGGAGGCAGGGGGCGGATGGAGATAAGGGATGCCGGGTTTGAGAGGATACTGGATGGTGTACTGGGAGTGGCCAGTGGGATGGTGGGAGACGTTGTGCGATACCAAAGAGCATAGGAAAGATAATTAAATATTTATCGTATAACGTTTAACGTTAAACACAATGACTGAAGTAAAAGTGCATGATAAATATCTGGTAGTAATACCCAGGGATGTGCGTGAAACACTTGGAATTAGAATAGGGGAGACAGTTGATTTCATTGTGGAGCAGGAGAAAGCCGTTATTTACCCCAAACGAGGTGACCCTGCCTCAGTAGAAAAACTTCACGGTATTATCAAGCATAAAGGAGCCATAGATGAGGGAATAGAGAAAGGGTATGCTGTGATGGGAGATGAGTCCAGATGAAATATGTTGATTCTAATATTTTCATCCACAACCTTATCGGTGACAACCGGATGGGAGATGTTTCTGAAAGGTTCCTGCAAGATGTTGCAAAAGGCAGGGAGATCGGGGTAACTTCTGTTCATACAATAATAGAGATATATGCATTTTTAAAAAGCAAACGTTTGTCTGAACAGAAAATATCAGATATTATCAGGCAGATAAACGAACATGGAGTTATACTTCTGGCTTTTGAACCTGAATTCCTGGTCGAAGCACTCCCTATGGTAAAAAGAGGCTGGAAGATGGGGGATGCCATACATCTCAATACCATGCTTAAAAATAAGATATCCATTATTGTAACTGATGACAGGCACTTTGAAGGTGTGGATGGCATAACACGAATTGACCTGTTAAATGAGTAGTAATCCGTCATCTTACAGTGCTCCCTCCGTTCTCCGTATCACCCACTATAGCCATGTTCCACCTGCCTCTGTGATATTCAGACTTGCGCACGGGAATGACGATATTGAGGGGAGCCGGGTGCGTGAGGAATTATTCGGAGGCAGGGGGCGGACGGGGCCGGATGTAAATGGAGGTTGCCGGGTTTGGGGGGATACTGGATGGTGTGATGGGAGTGGCCGGGGGGATGGTGGTAGAGGTTGTGCGGTATTAACTGCTTCACCTCAAGATGAAGTTTTGTCAAAAAACAACTCTGCAAACATGCAGAATGATGGAGAAAATCGCAGATTACTCTAAAACCCAGTCCACATTTATTTATTACTTGAATCATTCCGCCTTTTGTAAAATGTTGTTGTATAGTTATATATTAAAAGTCCAATAACCCAAAAGGTCCAGGCATATGCTGGAATTTCATCAATTGTTTGTTGTACACTCCCAATTGGCTTATCCACCACACATCGGGTAAGCACCGGATAACCCTGTGCAAAGTGAATTGAAATATCTTGAAGCGGCTCATCGTAAATAAACATGAACTGTAGTACATGGATTAATTCGTGACCGAAGACTGCCGATATAAGTGCAGATATAATGATTGTTGAGTGAAATAGTGCTGATTTAATGTTCATTGGTACAGCACCATCCCGTTAACTGGAAATATGAACCAATTCAAACATTGATAATTAACAAATCCTCCCCATATTTTAGCAAACCTCTGGCATACCATAGCTGTTCTTATATGGTGAAAAGATTCATGATACACAAATATATCATCATTATTATTGAACACATATTATAAAAGGAAATATATAATATATAAACTTATCTCAAAAATTTATAATGATGATCATGGTGATTATCACGAAATTTTCAACTGTCTATCGCTTTAACCTAACTTTGTAAGATGTAGTGAAAAACACCATCAAACAACCCAATTAATATATGAATTATCAAAACATAAACTCTCTTGCTATTATAAGTAAGGCCGCCCAACTGCTTGATACAAGTACCCAGGATGTTTCAAGGATTGCCAGCGAGCGAAATTTGCTGGTGGGGGCCGCAAAAACATAGCAGGAAAAAAGTCGTGAAACTGCTAACAATTTATTGATATAGATTTTGATGAGAATTTTCAGCATCAGCCATTATGCTCATGCAACTGTGCGGTTGTGCGGTATTAAGCTGGCTATGCTTTTTGAGTTCTCCAACACACTACTGTTGTGTCAACTTTCAAGTGTCAGATTGTAAAGGGCATAGGTCATATGGCATAATTTTAAAATAAAATTATTTCAATAATCTCAATAGACGCAGATTTATGCTGATTTACGCAGATGCAACCTTAAATCGGCGTTAATCTGTGTAAATCTGCGTCTTAAAAATAGTGACTTTTTAATTTATTCTGGATAAATAGATCGTGGCAAAAAAGATTCACCGCAGAGGTCGCAGAGAGGCGCGGAGACGTGTTGTTTTCTCTGCGTGCCTCTGCGCTCTCTGCAGTTTTCTGAATCGTCCCAGTAAATAATAAAAAGTCTCTAAAAATAACTGAAAAATGGAACAGTGTCAGATCATATATCTAGCAATATTGTATGGTTGACTCGACACTACTTTTAAGTGCAGAACAAAATTGATATATATTATTTCGTATAAAATAGTATAATAATGAATAAAATCGTATTGGATTCAGATGGTCTTATCAAATTAACAAAATCAGGCTGCCTGATGAAAATTTTAAACAGTTTCCAGTGTTCGATAACTGAAGAAGTTTATGACGAAACTGTTATCCGTGGGATGGAACGTGCGCATGATGATGCATACGAGATCAACGGGCTGATAAAAGAAGGTAAACTAAAAGTTGAAAACATAAAAAATAACAAATTGGTAGAAAATATGCTTGAAAACCGTACCTTTGGAGTTGGAGAATGTTCTACTTTGCACCTATTTCATAATTTGTATGCAAAGGTAATTGTCACAGATGACAGAGCATTTCTGAACCTGCTTGACAGGAATAATATATCTTATATCCCATCTTCGTCACTATGAATTTAAACCGCTATCAGTGGACCGTACCATTTTTAAAATCTGTTCCACACATTCTTGACCCCGATCGATTTCAAGTATTTGTTCATTCCAAAATATTTGCAATTGAATGCATCCATAATGTTTTTTTGCGTATTCGTCATGGTCGTAATTTTCAATTTCACCTTTCTCCAATGATTTGTTCTATATGTTATAACAATTATATAATGTTCACGGTTTGGAATTCTGTTCTACATCTGGAAAAGTTAAGGAAGTATTATTTTGGTGAAAATCGAGAGGAGTGGACGTTAGAAAAGATTATTTATGGATGAAAACTGTGAATTCTGGTGTGATACTGGAGAACATGGGTTATATTATTCCAACTGATCTTATTGTACGATTATATGAGCTAAAAGTGATAACAAAAGATGAATCTATCAATTTCCTGGATGCGATCAAGGTGTATGTGTCCGGGCAAAATTATGATGCAGCAAGACGTAATTTGGAGGTTTAATATGAATGCAGCAGCATCCTATCCGTTAAGGATTCCGCAAAACCTGATCGAACTGGCGAACCTGAGGACAAAAGAGGAACATGTGGATAAATCTACTGCCTTAAGACAGCTTTTATATATGGGAGCGCAGGACTATGTGATTGAACTTTACGGTAGTGGCAGGATATCTCTAAGTAAGGCCGCCCAACTGCTTGATACAAGTACCCTGGATATTTCAAGGATTGCCAGCGATCGGAATTTGCTGCTGGGGGCTGCAAAAACACAGCAGGAAAAAAGCCGTGAAACCGCTAACAATCTATCGATATAGACTTTTATGGGATTATTTTTCCTTCCGGTTCCTCCATCCCCCTTTTATCCCAACAGGAAATCCTAAGTTTCTGACGTGTCAGGAGTTTCTACCTTCTCTTCTGACACATCTGCTTTAGATCTCAGGGCACTGGAGACCTTATCCAGTTCATCCGCAATTATATTACGGGCCGAACTGGCCTTTTTCCCCACCTCATCCTGGAATGCTACCCTTTCTTCACTGGATGTCTTCTCTACCACATCACTGGTAACACCATAAGCAAGGGCACCCAGTGAGATTAACATATCACCAAAACTTTTTGTAACATCCCTAATGTTATGCTCAAGTGGCTGGGAAGAACCTTTACTTTCAATGTCCTTCATTGCCTTTTTAATATCACCGTACTTTTTATCTGCAAAGGCTTCCCACTCAGTTGTATCTTGAGGTTCTTGCTCCGACATATTTATCACCAAATGAACTATTGTCATCCCATTGATATTAATATTGCTAAAAAAGGTGAATAAGTTTTGAAGATCAATCCAAGATGTGCCCATTGTCTGCTATCGAGAGTACATTACCAGGCTCTCTTGAGTACACAAAATCCACAAATCGTGAACAAGGCCGTGATGGCAGCACTGGACGCCCTGCACCAGACATTTAAGCCCGGCGTGCCATCTTCAAAGGTATCCACAATAGTCCTCCGCAGGTCGTACGAGGCACTTGGCGATCCTGACCCATATCTTGAAAAGAAGATACAGAGCAGGGAGATAGCTGCTAGGTTGATGCCCGTGGTCCGGTCGCTGGTGGGTGATAAGATATCGATGGAAGGGTTTAGGCGTGCCGTCCTTGCAGGTGCCATTGGCAATAGTTTTGATTTTGGTGTGGATGGCTTCGATGTCAGGGAAGATGATTTTGAAGCTGAGTTTAAGAAAATGTTCAACAAAGGGCTTGATGTAGATGATATTGAGATGATGGTGCCTCTACTGGATAATGTAGTGTATTTAGTAGATAACAGCGGGGAGATCCTGCTTGATACTTTGGTTATCGAACAAATACGGGGCATGGGCGGCAAAGTGACACTTGTGGTGCGCGGGGCACCGATTCTTAATGATGCAACAATGGAGGATGTAGAGATACATGGCATCAACGAAATGGTTGACAGGGTACTGACCACTGGTTCCAATGCAATAGGCGTGTGTCTGGATGAGGCACCTCCTGAACTTGTGGAAGCTTTTGATGAAGCAACCCTGATCATCAGTAAGGGTATGGCAAATTATGAGACAATGTCAGAATACGGGTACAGTCCCATTGCATACATGCTCAGGACAAAATGCAAGGTGGTTGCAGATGAGATGGGGCTTGATGTGGGGATGCTTGTAGCAAGGCTTGTAGTATAATACGTGATATATGGGAAACAACATGTTAGATACAACATGTAAAATTCAACATGTGGGATACAACATCTGAGACACTACAAAAATACTACACAAAATTTTTCTATGATAAGCAAGAACAATTTACCCACATATGACTGTTGTTAATTATATAATTGATAATAGATTTGTGAATAGACTAACCTCTAACCGTAAATGGCTTGATTCCTATATCCCATCAATAGCAGGGCGTGTCAAAGAGCAAGGGATTGACGTGGTCTTTGACAAAGATTCGGATTATGACCTGATGCATATACATATTCCAATGGCCCTGGCCTACCGCATGTCTTGTAAAAACAATAACGGCAATAACACCCCCATCATATTCCACGGTCACATGACTGAAGATACATTTGTGGTAGGTGGAAAGATAAAATATTTTGTACGGAAATGGCTCAAAAGCTTAGCAAATAAGGCTGATATAATCTTATGTCCGTCCCAGTACGCCGCACAATATTATCGCCAGTTACTGCCTGGAAAGGATGTCATGCAGTTGAATTACGGTATCGATCTCGGGAAGTACGCATATTCAGATCAGGACAGGCAGGCATTCAGGCAAGAGTATGGTATCGGAGAGAATGAGACAGTAGTGTGCTCTGTGGGTGGTTTGACATTAAGGAAAGGTGTGAGTGAATTCAGTGAGGTAGCCAGCTGTTTTCCTGATATGCGCTTTATGTGGGTTGGCGGCAGTTTCCATAAGAAACAGAGTGTTAAGAGTCTTTACGGCATAATCTCGAAGGAGAATAACACAATCATGAAAGATATGCCGTCTAATGTTATGTTCACCGGCTATATCAATAACGTGCCAGGTGCCCTGTCTGCCAGTGATATTTTCTTTTTCCCTTCCAGGCATGAGACCCAGGGCCTGGCCCTGGTAGAGGCAGCAGCTAACAGGCGGCCCATTGTGACCAGAGACTTGCCTGTATTCAGGGAATGGCTGACCCACGGGTGTGACTGCCTGATGGGCAGTAGTGAAGAGGAATTTAATGCCTGCATCCGGCAGTTGGCAGATGACCCGGCCCTGATGATAAGGCTGGGCAGTGCAGCCAGAAGGTCTGCCGAAAAGTACCATGATATTGATAAGACATCCAAACGGCTGGTGCAGATATACAATGAGCTGCTGGAAATGCGATGAATACTTTCACCCTGCTTACCCCAGGTTTATATTTATCTAAATAGTATTACAATTGTAAAACTGTGCACCAATACGAAATATACCCAGTGCACCAGGAGATATGAAAGATGGATGAAAAGATCACTATGATCGAAGACCTGCCCGGAGTAGGGCCGGCTACAGCAGAGAAGTTGAGGGAAGCGGGATTCAATTCCATAGAGGCCATAGCAGTGGCATCACCTGCAGACCTGTCAGTGACCGCAGAAGTGGGAGAAGCAACTGCTGCCAAGATCATCATAGCTGCAAGGAGTGCAGCAGATGTGGGCGGTTTTGAGACAGGGGACCGGGTGCTGGAACGCAGGAAACTGGTAGGCAAGCTCACGACCGGGTGCGAGGCATTTGATGAGCTGATGGGCGGCGGTATCGAGACCCAGGCCATTACCGAATTCTACGGGGAGTTCGGCTGCGGCAAGACCCAGATCGCCCACCATCTTGCTGTAAATGTGCAGCTCCCGGAGGAGCATGGCGGTCTGGACGGCTCAGTGATAATGATCGATACTGAGAATACCTTCAGGCCCGAGAGGATCGCCCAGATGGTAGAAGGGACATCCCACCGCACTGGTGAGGAACTGGACCCGGTGGAGATCCTTAACAATATCCATGTGGCCCGGGCATACAATTCCAATCACCAGATACTACTGGCAGAATCAGCCACACAATTGGCAGAGGAACTAAAAGACAGCTGCAAGCCCGTACGCCTGTTGATCGTCGATTCGCTTACAGCTCATTTCAGGGCAGAATATGTGGGCCGCGGCACCCTGGCCGACAGGCAACAGAAACTGAATAAGCATATGCATGAACTGCTGAAGTTCGGTGACCTGTTCAATGCAGCTATCGTTGTGACCAACCAGGTAATGTCAAAACCGGATGCATTTTTCGGCGACCCGACCAAACCCATAGGGGGCCATATTGTAGGTCATACTGCCACATTCAGGCTGTATTTGCGCAAATCCAAAGGCGAGAAGCGTATAGCCCGCCTGGTGGATTCCCCGTGCCTGCCTGAAGGTGAAGCAGTTTTCTCAGTAACAACAGAAGGACTGACAGATTGAAAGCATTAGTTATTGATATAGACGGAACACTGACAGATGAGCAGCGTCAGCTTGACTTAAGAACCGCCGCTGTCATACGTGAGTTGACCGTACCTGTGATCCTTGCCAGTGGTAATGTGCTGGGCTTTGTAAAATGTGCCGCAAAACTCATCGGTACATCTGATATCATGATAGCAGAGAATGGCGGCGTGGTATCCATGGGATTTGACGGGCCGGTTCATATCAGCGGGGATAAGGCACGTTGCCAGGAAGTCCTTGGGATACTTGGGGAGCATTTTAACCTTGAGGAACTGGACGGTTTGGAAAGGAGATCTGAGTTGGCACTGCGGCGTAATTTTGACATAGATGCTGCCAGGCAGATGCTGGTGGATGGGAACATAAGGGGTATAGAACTTGTGGACACAGGTTTTGCCGTCCACATAAAGACTGTGGATGTGAACAAGGGCACGGCACTGGTGGAGGTAGCAAAACTGATGGGACTTGATACAGGGGACTTTGTTGCCATAGGGGATTCGGCCAATGATATTGAAATGATCAGGGCGGCTGGCCTGGGTGTGGCAGTGGGAAATGCTCATCCTGCCCTGAAAGATGTCGCAGACCTGGTAACCACTGGCAAGTATGGGGCAGGTGTGCTGGAAGCACTTAAGGACTCAAGGCTGTACACATGGTAACTCTGGCTGTACGCTGCTGGCTACTGGGGCGACCTGGGAAAGAGGAACATGGACCGTGAGCCAGGACTTTGGAGGATGGTGTGAAGTATGACTGGATTAGTGTGCAAGGGCTACCAGCATTAAAGGAACGAAAATAATTTCATGTTTTACAAGTTCTCTGATAAATAACTATTAAGCAGGATTCAAAGCAATAAACTGCTTTATTTAAGTATATGAAGACCCTGTACATTAGTACGGGGATAGTTATTTTATTTATTATACTTGCCGTTGTTTTTAAGAAATAATAAAATGAAAGGGAGAAGTAGCTATTGAGTCAGAAATTCCCAAATCTTGGGTAGGTGCTGTTAGTTGCTGCACAATTTTTCATCTTTTCATCGCATCGGATAGGGAATGAATAACATCTTTCCCAATGGCATAATTATCTAAAACTTCTTTAAAAGTCAAAGTAGGAAAACCTTTATGCACATAAGCATGTCTACAGAGTATTAAATTGGAATAACTTGACCTCATATCTTTTCGAGTTGTGCTTAATACTATAGTCTCCCTTTTCTTCAGATTTGCTTCAAATTTCGTAAAATATTTTTCACCAAAGTGCTTTACATGCACGTTTTTTAAATCTTGTAATTTAATTTGACCATTAATTCTGGAAAAATGTATATCAACAAAATCCCCGAAAACCTTGTTTTTCTTAGCAGCAAATTCAATAAAAATGTCTTTAATTGCTAGTTCATATACTGTTACAGCACTGACAGATAAGAAGCCTGCATAATTAGCTATAATTGCTGTATCAGTAATCGTATTTACAAATGGTTTAAGATGAGCAATTAAACCATCAGTGGCTATAAATCTATCTTGATAAGACATCACTGTCGATTAAATTTTTTTTAACATATTCAAATCTTTCTTTTACAATTTTGGCGTCAGTAGTAGCGAATGTTGTATATTCAATAAATTTGTCATCAGAGATTAATTTCTCATATCTTTCGCTGAGGTCATCAGGTAAAACATTAATATTGTTTATAATAGTGCAAAATATTGAATCAAAAATAGAGGTGTTTAAAGGTCCACGTACAGAAAACGGTTTTGGCCTGAGTTTTTGGTCAATAATTTCTGTAGCTTTTATAAAATCTCGAACAAAATTTTCCACTGTTCCGGAGTTTTCATTTTGATATTTATTTGCAACTATGCTCAAAAATTCCTTCATAGGTTTTTTCATATTTTTTTAAATCATGGCATAGCGCAAAAGCTCTTAAGATTAATTCGACATCCTTTTGGCGTTTGTCAACAAGTTTTTTACCTATAATACTTCTCCAATTTTTATTTTCATTTAGTTCTCCTATTTTATTTAAAAAAACCCCTCTATAAACGCAATTTCTTATTTCCTGAGGGGCGAGTGGTGTACCGCCTGTATTCAGTCTCTCAAATATATGATAAACACTCGTATTTTCGCCTTTTGGTGATAGTTGTCTAATATTTATAGCTCGTAAGACCGAATTTTCAAGTTTACGCTTGTCTTTAAGTTCAAGTTCTAAGAATTTTTTTTTATAAAATGGGCTTTTTTTATTCAATCCCATAAGTCTAAAAGTTTGCCTTTTCCCTTTCTCGTTTTCGTGACCAAAATAACCTTCAAAAAAGAAAAATACACTTAAAA
>Ga0255425_1129_pt1 | contig 16282 bp, 22 predicted proteins | sample ANMaggSeSYBR02G4_FD_182640 | JGI IMG/M metagenome (GOLD analysis project Ga0255425, IMG submission 182640) | Sediment cell enrichment communities from methane seep in Santa Monica Basin, California, United Staets - ANME aggregate JGI... | ecosystem: Environmental > Aquatic > Marine > Cold seeps >... | reverse complement strand
CCCATATCCAAGAAGACCAATATCTGGGTTACCAAACCAAACCCGGGCCCCCATTCCCTTAAACAGGCTATCCCGCTGGGTGTGCTTATCAGGGATATATTGAAATTAACAGATAATATGCGTGAGACAAAGCGTGTCTTAAACGAGGGTAACATACTGGTTGACGGTATTGTGAGAAGGGACCATAAGTTCCCGGTTGGCATATTTGATGTAATCCAGGCCCCAAAGCTGGGAGTTTCTTACAGGATGCTCCTGGACCCCAAGGGTCGATTAAGGCTCAATGAACTGGATGTGGATAAACCAAGGAAACCATGCAAGATACTCAACAAGACCACAGTCAAGGACGGAAAGGTACAGTTGAACCTTCATGATGGGACTAATATCCTTGCCAGCAATGGCTATAACACAAGGGATACGATCATTCTCGATATTCCCGAAAAAAGCGTACATAAACACATCAAGTACGAACCAGGGAATCTGGCTGTAGTCATAGGCGGCACCCATTCAGGACAGCTTGCCAAGATCAAGGAGATCAAGTCCGTACGCAGCAGCAGGCATAACATGGTAGTGCTGTTGAAAGACGATGGTACACAGTTCGAGACCATTGAGGATTACGTGTTCGTAGTTGGTACTGACAAACCGGAATTCAACCTGGGAGATGAGATCAATGAGTAAAAATAATGTTATGACAATACCCAGGGTAGATAAGGTCACAGTCCACATAGGCGTAGGAGAGAGTGGTGAGAGGCTCAATAAGGCAGAAGACATTCTTAGTGAGATCACCGGGCAGGGAGTTGTAAGGACAAAAGCCAAGAGAACACTGCAAACCTTTGCCATTAAGAAGAACGAACCTATCGGGTGTAAAGTAACACTGAGAGGCAAACTTGCAGAGAATTTCATGAAGACCAGTCTTGGCATTATAGAGAATTCACTCAGGGAATCCCAGTTCGATGATACAGGGAATTTCAGTTTTGGGATAGAGGAACATACCGATTATGAAGGAATGAAGTATGACCCTAATATTGGTATTTATGGCATGGATGTGACTGTGTCACTAATCAGGCCGGGTTACAGGATAAACAGGCGCAAGATTGGAAAACGAAAGATACCAAACAGTCACAAGATGACAAAGCAGGGTGCCATGGCCTTTATGAATGAGTATCACGCTGTGGAGGTAGTGGCATGAACAAAAAAACAGTCGCAGAGATAGAAAACAAGTTCGGCCGAGGTGCCAACGAGTGCCGCAGGTGCGGCCGGAAACAGGGTCTGGTAAGGAAATACGGAATATACCTGTGCAGGCAGTGTTTCAGGGAAATTGCACCTGACATGGGATTTAACAAATATTCGTGAGGTGAATGAAATGGTATTATTAGACCCACTGGCAGATGCACTCTCAACCATAATTAATGCAGAGAGCACAGGAAAACCCGACTGCATCATACATCCTGCATCAAAAGTGATAGGCAATGTATTGAAAGTAATGCAGGATATAGGGTACATTGGCAATTATGAGTTCATAGACGACGGCAAGTCGGGTATGATCAAAGTGGAACTTATTGGAAAGATCAACAAATGCGGAGTCATCAAACCCAGGTCATCTGTGGGGTACCATGACTTTGAAAAATGGGAGAAACGCTACCTTCCGGCCCGTAATTTTGGTATCTTGATACTGACCACGCCTGATGGGGTGCTATCCCATAGTGAGGCCAGGTCCCGGGTAGTTGGCGGGCAACTGCTTGCATACGTGTACTGAGGTGTGGAAAATGCCAAAAGATTTGAAAAGGACCGTGAACATTCCCGACGGGGTCACTGTAGTACTGGAAGGTAACAACATTTCAGTCACTGGTCCCAGGGGTTCATCTGTCCGTGAATTATGGTATCCGGGAATTACCATCGTGCTGGAGGAAAACCAGATTACGATGGACTCGTTCAACCAAAGGAAAAAACAGGTAGCTATGATGGGTACAATTGCATCCCATATAAGTAATATGATCAATGGTGTCACCAGTGGATATACATACAGGATGAAGGTTTTATATTCCCACTTCCCAATCCAGTTAAAAGTGACAGGAGATCACCTAAGTATCGGGAATTTCCTTGGCGAGAAGAAACCAAGGAAGGCAAAGATACATGGTGACACAAAGGTAGAGACCAAAGGTGACGAAGTAATTGTTTCAGGTATAGCTATTGAAGATGTAGGCCAGACTGCAGCTAATATCCAGCAGGCGACAAAGATAAAAAGGTTTGACCCAAGGGTATTCCAGGATGGCATATACGTGGTGGAGAAGACGACAGCGTAGGTGATAGTAATGGAAGAAGAGATAATCAATGAATTCACTTCAATCAAAGGAGTCGGCGAATCCAGGGCAAAGGCCCTGTATGAAGCAGGATATACTTCGATTGGGGACTTGAATGATGCCACTGCTGAGGAGTTATCCAGGGTTAGAGGTATTACCGACCAGTTGGCTGAAAGGATCAAGAACGAGGTTTCCCAGATATATGAAGATATCGAGGCCGGTAAAGCAGTTGAAGAATCTACACAAGAAGTAGTCGGGACTGAAAAAGTTGAAGTTGAGGCTGAAAAGGAATTCGAAGAACAAGCTGGAGAAGGCGACGAAGAAGATAAAGAAATCGAAGCAGTCCCAACGGCAGAACTTGAACTGGATCCCGAATCCCAGAGACTGCTGAAGGTCAGGAAGAAGCAAAAAGCCAAAAAGCCAAATTTTGTCCAGACTGATCTGCACAAGAAAAAGAGACTTAAAAATTACTGGCGGCGGCCCAAGGGATTGCATAACAAGAAACGGCGCTATATCCTTGGAAAGAGTGGAATGGCCAGGGTAGGATATGGAAGTCCCGTTGCAGTGAAGGGGCTTCATCCCTCGGGTTTCCAGGATATGCTGATGTCCAGGGTACAGGATCTTGATGAACTGGACCCAAGTACACAGGCAGTTCGCATTGCCAGAACAGTGGGACAGCGTAAGCGTATGGAGATTGTCAATAAAGCCAGGAGCCTTGGACTGAAGATACTGAACCCTCCAACAGAAATGCATCCGGTGGAAGAGGAGGTGCAGTGAAATGACTGATCTACGTAACCAGCGCAACATCGCAGCTCATGTATTGGATGTAGGTGTCCACAGAGTATGGATGGATCCGGAAGCTGCCGGCGATATTGCTAATGCGATCACACGCCAGGATATCAGGGAACTCATATCTGAGGGCGTAATTAAAGCCAAACCTGTGAAGGGTGTATCCAGGGGCAGAGCCCGGAAACTGGATATTAAGCGGGCATACGGACACCGCAAGGGTCACGGTTCAAGAAAAGGAGCCAAAGGTGCACGCAATCCAAAGAAAAGGCAGTGGATAAAGAAAATACGCGCATTAAGAAGAAGGCTGCATGAAATGAAAGACGATGGTACGCTGGATAAGTCCACATATAACAGGATGTACCGTAAGGCCAAAGGCGGCGTATACAGGAATGTGGCACACATGGAAGCGCATATCGAATCCCTTGAACACAAGGAGGACTGAGAATGGCAACAGGACCAAGATACAGAGTACCTTTCCGACGCAGAAGAGAGGGTAAAACCGATTATCGTCAGCGTCTTCATCTATTGATTTCAAAACAGCCCAGGATAGTAGCACGCAGTAGCCTGCGCCACATGAAACTCCAGCTGGCCACACCAAAGCCTGAGGGGGACAATACCTGGGTTCATGCAGATTCCAGCGAACTTGAAAAATACGGCTATACAAGTAGCACAGGTAATACACCTGCGGCGTACCTTACAGGCCTGCTCTTCGGGTATAAGGCCAAGGCAGCGGGTTATGAGAACGCCATCCTGGATATGGGATTACAGGTCTCATCCAAAGGCTGCCGGGTATATGCTGCATTGAAAGGTGTGGTGGATTCGGGTTTCGAAGTACCCCATGACCCAGGGATATTCCCGAAGGAATCCAGGATAAAGGGTGAAGAGATCATGGAATACACAGGTACGGATATACCTGCCCAGTTCGAGGAAGCTTTGGCAAAGATAAAGAATGAATTCGGGGAGGATTAAACAATGGCATACGATTATGAAACGGAATGGGTTCCAAAGACAAGATTGGGACAGCTGGTAAAAGAAGGCCAGGTAACGTCAATTGAAGAGGCCCTGTCCTCTGGACTCCCTATAAAAGAACCCCAGTTGGTGGATGCACTGCTTCCAGAACTCAAGGAGGAAGTACTGGACATAAATATGGTCCAGAGAATGACCGATTCGGGCAGGCGTGTCAAGTTCAGGGCAGTTGTAGTAGTAGGCAATGAGGACGGTTATATAGGTCTTGGCCAGGGCAAGGATGTCCAGGTGGGACCTGCCATCAGGAAGGCCATAGATTCTGCAAAGATCAATATCTCAGGTATCAAGCGAGGATGCGGTTCCTGGGAGTGCGGATGCGATACAGAGCATACCGTGCCCTTTGAGGTCGTGGGTAAGATGGGGAGTGTAAAGGTCATATTGAAACCCGCACCCAGGGGCCTGGGTCTGGCAGCCGGAAAAACGGCAAAGACTGTTATGCAATTGGCAGGTATCAAGGATGTCTGGACCAGGACTGAAGGGCAGACTAGGACCACCTTAAACTTTGCCAAGGCCACTTATGAAGCATTGAAAAGGACCGCAGTAGTCCGTACCGTGGGGGCAAAGTAATGTATACCGCAGTGCGGCTAAGAAGTACGGTCAATACCAGGCCAGAGATCAGGGATACCCTGAAGATGCTCAGGCTCAACAGGCTCAACCACTGTGTTGTCCTTGAAGAAAATCCACATAACAAGGGTATGATTCAGAAAGTGAAGGACTATGTGGCATGGGGAAATATTTCCCCGGAAGCTTTATCCCAGCTTATACGCAAGCGAGGCGAACTTAAGGGAAATGGCGCACTGGATGATGAGTACGTTAAGGAGAATACTTCCTTTGATGGTATCAATGCACTGGCACAGGCAATCTGCTCAGGTGAAGTATCTATCAAGGATGTCCCTATGCTAAATCCTGTATTTAGGCTCCATCCGCCCAGGAAAGGACATAAGGGTATCAAGAAAACGGTGCCTGAAGGTGGAGTACTTGGTTATCACGGCGACGATATCAATGCGCTTCTTCACAAGATGAGGTGATACTTATGAAAAAGAACGTAACCAAATTCAGAGGTTCCAGGACGTGCGGAGGTGGCACACATAAGAACCGCCGAGGAGGAGGAAGCCGAGGAGGCCGGGGTAACGCAGGTGGATGCAAACATCATTTCGTGCGCAATTACATGAATGGCATGGCATATGGCAAGCACGGGTTCAAACGTCCACAAAAGGTCCTTTCAAATAAACCCATTGTGAATGTGGGTGAACTGGACGAACTGGCAGAACAACTGGTGCAGTATGGTGAGGCGCATAAACAAGGCGATATTTATCATATCAACCTGGCAGAACTGGAATACCCAATAGTGAAAGTACTGGGTAATGGCAGGATCACCAAACCCATGGCTATCACAGTCTCTGAATGCAGTGCAAGGGCAAGGTCCAAGATCGAAGAAGCTGGCGGCAGTATAGAAAAATATATCCCATCGGTTAAAGAAGTAGACATTGAACCAGAAGAAAACCGGGAACCAGATGTTGAAGAAGACATCTGATCATTAATTCATGGAAAAAAACAATAATGTTAAATTATTGTTTATCCATTCCATATTTTTAATATCAAAATCAGTTGCATTTATTAATATCAAAATCGGGTGCATTTAATGACCTTAAAGGATACAATCGAACCAATCTTGCGAAAACTTCCGGCTGTATCAAGACCGGAGGGACATGTCCATTTCAAGAAGAAACTGACCTGGACTTTAAGCATACTAGTGCTGTATTTCGCTTTGTCCAATGTTCCGCTTTTCGGCATGTCTCCTGAATCCATAGACCTGTTCGAACAATACAGGGCATTCTTTGCAGGGGCCTCGGGCTCACTCTTGCTACTGGGTATCGGCCCCATTGTTACTGCATCCATTGTGTTGCAGCTGCTGGTGGGAGCTGATGTGATCAAGATGGACCTGAGCAACCCCCAGGACCAGGCGATCTTCCAGGGAGTCCAGAAACTGCTGGTGTTTGTTATGATCATATTGACAGCACTGCCCCAGATCTTAGGCGGGTACATCAAGCCCGATGCCGGCCTGGCAGCCATACTGGCAGCGGATTTTAACATCTCAGCCGCAGCCGGGTTGGATCTTGTGCTATTGATTATATTCATTCAGATATTCATTGGCGGAACCTTGATATTGTTTATGGATGAGGTGGTATCCAAATGGGGTATAGGTTCCGGCGTGGGACTGTTCATTGTAGCAGGAGTGTCACAGGCGATCGTTACGGGCCTGTTTAGTATAACGCGCCCTGGAGGACCTGGCAGTGCACCAGTTGGCCTTTTGCCAAAATGGCTGTATTTCACTACCGATGTGGGACTTGGCAACCTGTTCTCAGATAATGCTTTCCAGAACGTTTTCATTGATGGCGGAATCCTGGCACTTATAAGCACGGTCCTGATTTTCCTTGTGGTGGTATATGTAGAATCCACGCGTATCGAGATACCGCTGGCCCATAGTGCGGTGCGGGGTGCCAGGGGCAGATTCCCTGTCAAGCTTATTTATGCCAGTGTGCTTCCCATGATACTGGTCAGGGCACTCCAGGCAAATATCCAGATGGTGGGCATGCTGCTGTTTAATAAAGGGATTACGTTCTTTGGTGAGTTCAGGGGCGGTACTGCTACCAGCGGCCTGATGTATTATTTATCGCCATTGCACGGTCCCAGTGATTGGATACCCAGTCTGGTGAAACAGAATTTTGATGATATTAATATGCAGTTTGCTACTGAAGCTACTGGTTTTGCACCTGTAGATGTACCGGCTACCTGGCAGATATTATTACATGTGGGTGCGGATGCTACCATGTTGATCGTTGGTGGTGTCATATTTGCGCTGTTCTGGATCGAGACTACAGGTATGAATGCCAAGAACACGGCCCAGAAGATACACAATTCAGGTATGCAAATACCGGGATTCAGGCGGAACATTGACAGTATCGAGCGGGTCATGAACCGTTATATTCCAAGAGTTACTATTATCGGAGGTGCGTTCATCGGACTGTTGACACTGTTGGCCAGTCTCCTGGGTACGCTGGGAGGTGCAGGCGGAACAGGTCTGCTGCTGGCTGTGAGTATTGTATACAGATTGTATGAGGATCTGGCATCTGAACAGATGATGGAGATGCACCCGATGATGAGACAATTCCTCGGAGGTACTTCATAGTATGGTCAATCTGGTATTACTTGGTGCGCCGGGTGCGGGTAAGGGCACCCAGGCCAAGATGCTGGCCGGGAAGTACGGTATCCTTCACATATCCACAGGAGATATATTGCGGGAAAATGTGAGCAACAATACCGAACTGGGCCAGAAAGCGAAGGAATACATGGACAAGGGCGAACTCGTCCCTGACACTGTACTGATAGATATTATCAAGGACAGGTTATCTAAACCTGACACCGATAACGGATTCCTGCTGGACGGCTATCCACGGACCATTCCACAGGCAGTGGCACTGGACTATATCTTCGGCCAGTTGGGAAAGAGACTGGATGTAGTGATAGATATCGAGGTTCCGGACGAGGAACTGGTGGCCAGGTTGGCGGGCAGGCGGATGTGTAAGTGCGGTGCCAGCTATCACGCAACGTTCAATCCTCCAAAGGAGGATGGGATATGCGATGTATGTGGCGGGAAATTGTACCAGCGTGACGATGATACCGAAAGCTCAGTAAAGACCAGGCTGGTTGCCTATTACAACCAGACCCATCCGCTTATTGATTATTATATAGATAAAGGATTGTTGCGTACTGTTAGTGGTACCGGTGGTATTGAGGATATCTTCGGTGAGATCACAGTCGTTATTGATAAGATATTGGAGTAGTACATGCCAAAATCTGACTTTAAGCAGACACTGGAAAGGGCTGCACTTGCCCTTGGTTTCGGAATGATGTTCGGAATCATCCTGCTTGGTGAACGTTTCAGGATACAGGTGGGTGAGGTAGTACAGATATTACTGGGGCCGCTGCCCGATATCCTGCCTTTCCATATTATGCTGTTCGTGATGGCTGCTATTACCGGCCTGTATGCATCGCTGATTCAGAAATATACCATGGATTGGGAACTGATGCGCCGGGTGCAGGACCAGATGAAGAACTTCCAGAAGGATTTCAGGGAGGCGCAGCTTGCAGATAACCAGGCTAAAGTGAAGAAAATGGAAGCAGAGCGTTCAGCCATGATGAATGACCAGATGCAAATGACCAAACAGCAGTTCAAACCCATGGCTTATATCAGCATTATCTCGCTGCCCCTGTTCATGTGGGCGTATCTTTACATCGGAGAGCACCCTGACCCAGCCCTTATTTTCCCGTTCTGGGGTGAAAAGTCGCTGACCGGGTTTGCACTGGGTCCCATCCAGTACTGGATATACTGGTATTTCATTTGCAGTCTGCCAATCAGCCAGATTATCAGGAAGAGCCTGAATATTGGCGGCGTATGAACATGATAATTACAGTCAGCGGTCCACCAGGGAGCGGGAAGAGTACGCTTTCAAGGATGATAGCTGAATATTTTAATCTGGAACTTGTATCCTCAGGTGACGTTTTCAGGGCCATGGCAAAGGAAAAGGGAGTGGATCTTGAAAAGTTGGGCCATATGGCTGAAGTTGACCCTGGCATTGATAAGGAGATTGACAGGCGGCAGGTGGAGCTTTCAAAGACAAAAGGGGATTTCATGTTCGAGGGACGGCTTTCGGGCTGGCTGATAGATGCGGACCTGAAGATAATGCTCAAGACCGATGTAGGGGTAAGGGCAAGGCGCATCGCAGGCAGGGAAAATATTTCCCCCAAGCAGGCCATGCACGAGACCATGGTACGCCAGGTGAGTGAGGCAAAGCGGTACAGGGTGCACTATGATATCGATATAGCAGATTTGACCCTGTATGACCTGGTGATCGAGTCCAGTGTCTGGGACCAGGATGCTACGGCAAATGTTGCTATTACAGCAATTGGATCTATGAAGGAAAAGGGACTGAGGGGTTAGATGGAGCAAAAACTTCCTGCTGACATCAAACGGGAACTGAAATGCAAAGTGGAGGATACCACTGACCCTGCTTATGGATTTATTCCTAACAAGCGTCCTATAAGGGACCATATAACTCACGGTGTGATCAATCTCGACAAACCGGCCGGACCTACCAGTCACGAGGTGGTGTCGTGGGTGAAGAAGATACTGGACCTTCCCAGGGCGGGGCACGGCGGGACATTGGACCCTAAGGTTACTGGTCTTTTGCCTATTATGATGGGCGATGCAACCAAGTCGGTTGGGGCGCTGATGACTGCGGGGAAGGAATATATATGTTTAATGAAATTACACTCCACTGTAAAAAAGACCGTAGTTAAGGAGATTGCACAGGAGTTCACCGGACCTATATACCAGAGACCTCCGGTAAAGTCAGCTGTGAAACGTGAGGTAAGGATACGCAATATCTATTACCTGGATATCCCTGAGATCAATGGTACTAATGTACTGATGCGCGTGGGCTGTGAGGCCGGTACTTATATCAGGAAACTGTGCCATGATATGGGCGAAGCTCTTGGTTCCGGTGCGCATATGCAGGAGTTGCGGAGAACCCGCAGCGGGCCGTTCAGGGAAGATGAGAGTATGATAACGCTGTTCGACCTGAAGGATGCCATGGTTATGTACCAGGAGTCGGATGACGAGAGCGAACTGCGCCGGGTGATACAGCCAATGGAGGCGGGTCTTGTGCATCTGCCCAGGATTATTATAAGGGACAGTGCTGTGGACGCCATATGTCACGGTGCCAGTCTGGCCGCACCTGGTGTGGTGAAGGTGGATACTGGTATGAACACGGGCGATATGGTGCTGGTCATGAGCTTAAAAGGCGAAGCGGTTGCGCTGGCATGGAGCCTTATGGACACGGATGCCGTGCTTGAAGCAGAGACTGGTATGGTGGCCAATACCAAGCGGGTGCTGATGCCTGAGGGTACTTATCCCAAGGGCTGGACAGCGAAGACGGAAAATAAAGGTAAAGCTGACTGAAAATTGTCAGTCAAAGGCAGAATACGACACCTTGATGCCGAGGTAGTCTAGCGGTATGGCGCAAGCCTGGAAAGCTTGTGGGGCTTGGTTCCCCTCGGGAGTTCGAATCTCCCCCTCGGCGCTTATTTCTTGAACGTGTTGGAAATTATCAACACATTTCTGCTAAACGGTATCTATTTTTTGTAACTTTTTGCCACAGAGACATCTTTTCCGTATCCTTAAATATCCCCTCTGTACACCTGACCAGCAGCCAGCCTTGTGATTTCGAGTAGCCTGGGTTTGGAGAGGAAAGCATGGAGGAATATAGCACTGGCCTGGGATATCTGCTGGTCATGAGCTGGGGACTGGAGGAGTGAGGGAGGCGTGGAGGGGCGCCTGCGAGGATTACGCCGTTCATGGTTTTTTACCTGTTCCGATATGTTTTTTATGATCTAACATAGTTAAAATATTTAAATGGTGTTGTGGTGCATTATGAAATTTGTGTCTTTTATTTTTTAGATGCTGATTCAAAAGTGATTGAACAGATAGATCCTCATGATTTTTCCGACCTCCCCTCACTTTTTCAGTCATCTCAAAATCCGCCTCAACGTTTGGTAAAAACTCTCTCTGGTTTTGACCAGGACAATCTCTATTCGATTTTCATTCTCGACGATCCGATAAGCAATTCGGTATTCTGTATTTATATACTCAAAATGGTAAGACCTGATACCTTTCAAGGGTCCCTTAAGTTCTCCAGATCGATAGGGCTCTTCTGACAGCTTCCTTGCTTCATCTTTAATTCTACGCTGCAAATGCTGATTGAACTTTCTGTATCTCCTATGTGCAGAAGGAGACATGAAAATGTGGTATTGTTTTCGTTCACCACTCGTCAATTGGTATTCCCTCTCCTTTTTCCAGCTCCTCAAGAGACTGATTGATGCATCTGAAAGCCTCTTTATCCAAAAGGATTTCTAAAGTTTCAGACTCTGCTACACTTAGCCCTTTTAAGATGTGAGCCAGTCGTTCGAGGTTAATCAGTTCGACTCTATCCATTTCTTTTATTGCTGTCGACATCTATAAATCACCTTCATATTCTTATGTTTATAGTGATTATATGCTATAATCTCTTTATTCTCAATAAGTTTCATTATTTCATATGGGCATTTCCATAACTTAAAACCAGTATTTAGATCAACTTCTTTTGTTAGCCAGTTCAGTATAACATCAGTATCCAAAAAACATTAGATTTTTCCATAGCAACTTTCTCTTAGCATTTTGATGTACTCTGTGCTTTGCATCTCTTTAAGAATCACACTTTTAAAAGCCCCAAGCCATTGATCTGCACAATTTATTTCAACTTTTGTATCAATACCTTCAATAACTTTAACTAACCGTTCTAATGTTACTGGCATATTATTTCACAAATCAACTTATGTATTTATTACACTTTAATTACTTTACGTGTAACTTGACATTGTCAGATTAATATTTAATCCTTCTGAACTTACATTTTTAAACGTATAAGGAAGTATATAATTTCCTCCAGGCTTAGAAAATACGAACGAAGTGAGCATCTTCTTGAGTTTACGGTCTCAGTGGGGGTTTTAACTAAATCTTATGAGGGTTGATTATCGATAGGTAGGCCAGGTATTTCAAAGAGCGAAATATTATATAGCAGAAGATTCTACTTTTAAACTGGAGATGTCGATGTACACAAGCATAAAAGTAAAAAACAGCACCAAAAAGAAACTGGATATCCTGCAATCTAAATTCACCATCACCACAGGCAGGAAGATATCCTTTCAAAACCTGCTTGATAAGATATCGGATTATGCCCTGCTGCATGAAAAAGAGCTTTTAAAAAAACTGCCTGCGCTGAAGGATGATCCGGCATGGAGCGGGGCCATAGACTGGGGTGAAGAGACCGACGCTTCTAAGGTGGATGAATACCTGTATAATTGAGGACCGGGGCAATGGCCGTATTTATTGATACCGGAGCCTTCATGGCTTACAGGAATAAAAAGGATGTTTATCACAGTGCGGCGGACGATCTTGTACGCCGTGCCCTAAAGGGGGAGTTTGGTTCTATATTTACTACAGATTATATCTATGACGAGGCCCTGGCACTTGCAATGGTGCGCACGGGAAATAAGGGTGTGGCAGAGGATATTTCTGATGTGATGCGCTCACCGCGCATCGAGATGATCAACATTGATGGGATCATCCTGGAGCAGGCAAGGGAATTGTTTTTCAGGCTCTTTGATAAGGGGATCAGTTTCACTGATGCAACCACCATGGCAGTAATGCAGCAGGAAAATATGGGGAAGATCATCACTTTTGACTCGCATTTTAATGGGTTGTTCGAAGTGCTGGATAGGTGAACCCTCAATTTTACCTTGAAAGTAACTTATAGGATTCACGGTTTTGTTGATATCCAGTAGAACTAACCCTGGGCTACAAATTCATATGATGTTATTTCAGGCCCAGTGGGCTTGATGATGTGAGCAGTCTCTATTAGAAGTGTTGAATAATGGAGCTGATTGAATCCTCTATATGCAGAGAGATAATAAAATAACTCACTTTCTGCATATAGGGGCTGTATAACAATTGAGAATTTAATGCAAACTGGCAATTTTAAGCCTGGAAAGCTTGTGGGGCTTGGTTCCCCTCGGGAGTTCGAATCTCCCCCTCGGCGCTTATCATCTTTCTCTCATGTCAAAGACCCTGCGATGAATCGGAGGGCATCTTTAAGGGCACATAAGATTTTTAAAAAGACAATGCCTATTACTAGTTAAGTCTACTTTTAATTTTTTTTGCGATTCTTATAGCTTCATTTACACTGTCGTCAGTCTCATCCTTGACCTGTAGTGTAACATAATTATTTTTATAAAGAAACGCAAGAGATGTTATTTGGATATTCAAGTTATGCTTATCTTGTTGTGAAATGTAATAGGAGTAGTCACCAATATTCAAGTCAACCTTATTATTAATATTTCCAAAAGGACCATCATCAGACATTTTTTCCGGATTTTTTTTGGCATAATCCTCTAAGAAGCCCCATGCTTCAGCATATGATTTAACAAAAGATGTTGAGGAATCAAATTTAATTAGATATACGCGGACTTCTCGTCCAGATTCCTCCTTCCATGTAGATACTTGCCCAACATTTCGTGTACCTAACGGTAAAACATTATCATACATTTGTATACCATATGTTGTGCTCGACAAAAGATTTGGTAGCATTACTACCGCCCCCGCGATAGTCTCATTTACTTCAATGATGTTGAGAGATTGTCGGAAAAGTACCTGAAAAACGTCTAAATTGAAACTTCCTGAAATATCGTTAAAACTAAATCACTATGCTGCACCCGGTCAAGTTTAGACAGTAAAGCTAAAATATTCGAAAATTAGACTTTTCCGACAATCTCGTTGAAGTAATCATAGCTCAAATCAGGAATACTTTTTGGAACTGCAAAGAACTTATAATTCACTAAAGTAAGTTTTGGAACATCACTTTGCTTAATTATTAATTCAGAATTTTGAGTATCAGATATCTGATTACTTTGAGAATTCGTTGAAATGTCAGAACTTGCTTGTTCGTCGCTAGTACAGCCAGAAATAAAAATTACACTTACAATCAAAATACAGATTAATAATAATTTCTTCATTTGAATCACCTATATAATTTAATAACAATAATACAAACCAGCTAATAGAGTTATCTATTAATTAATACCGATTATTTTGAAGTAGTGAGGATGCTCATGGTAGCCATTTCACAGTCAACGACCTCAGACGTCGCTTTCGATCTGTCCGAGGCATCGGATTGATGCTCGAATTACTTATTTTTCAAAAGGATAATTATTTTATAATATTAATTATAATATTGATAATGTTATGAGGATTATGAAAAAAAAATCCAAGAAACATAACACAATAAATTCTAAAACGTTATTCGGGAAGTTTTGGAAAATACGGCCCTTATCTATATGGGGGTGCTAAAACAAAAAATGGCATATCTGGAGGTGCTTCCATTGGAACAAGAGGGCGACAGATATACATTAGTTCAAATAAAAAAATAGGACAAAAGAGGCTAAAGTATAATCTTGATTCAGGAAGATTATCAATCTAAAATAAAAAATATAAATAATTGTATGAAAATATTTTCAATTACCATTTTTCAAACTATAGAGATTGTCGGAAAAGTACCTGAAAGGTGCCTAAATTGAAACATTCGGAATTATTGTAATAATTAAATCGTTGCGCTTCGTCCTTCATAGTTTAAACACTAATGTCGAAATACTTCAAAATAGGACTTTTCCGACAGTCTCCCATAAACATTATATATTTACTAAAATTTTTAATAAACAATGGTTGAAAAATTATGCCCTGATTGTAATCTGCCAATGAATGAAAGTTATTTTTCGTCACGTGGTTACTGGGGAGTTGGTAAAAGCAAAATAAAATTGAGTGTAAATAGAGATTTTGTAAATGTTAAATTAAAGAATGTCCAATCTTGGATATGTGAAGGGTGTCATCTTATTTTGTTCAGATATTAATTCAATCTTCACTAATTTCTTCTTGAATCCAGGAATCTAAATCTGGCTCGATATCTTTTATTATTTTTCTATCAAGAAGCATATATTCATCCCAGATATTCTTGCATGCACGCCGAAAGATAATTGTGCAAAAAATTATTATTCCATAGATCAAGCCTACGCCCCAATAATCTATTTGCCCATAAACATTATACTTTAAAGTTATAGTATATACCAATAGAAACAAAATTGTAATCCAACGAAGCATATCAAAAAGGCTGTAAGCAGTAGCTCTTTTTTGAATTATCACCCATTCCTTGTCACCCTTATCATTCTTGTAGGATAGATAATCTACCATGGCATTGATCTTATTCATAGATTTAGTATATTTTTTAAATTTATCACCCCAATTTTTTTTACTGAAGCCAAATATCGTAAAAAGAGCATGATAAACCTGATTTATAAAAATTGACATAGGAAATGAAATTGCAACAAGAGCTACTGCAAATTCCCAATTGATAGCCAAATTACGGCTCTTCTCCGAGGTTAATATTAATGCGAGAAAGATTAAAGAAACTGAAAAAGCTCCAGATCCGGTAATTATTGGTATTGCTTCTCGAGATTCCACCATGTTTATCACTTATCTGTAAATAAGTTTAATCGCTTATAATCTTCTCTCACATGGGCACCTGAATAGCATAAAAAAAATAATTTTTAATCGATAACTTAATAGAAATTAGAAAAGATTTTTGCTGATTCTTATAATTAATCCGAGCATGAATCCCCCATTTCGCAGTCACCTATACCCCGGACTTAAGTCCAAGGCCTGTTTATAATATTCCGCATCACGATTTTCTATCTTGTCCGTCAATATATTTCTCAACAAGTTCCCAGCCATGCCCAACACTTCCATGATAGTAGCTTAGTGCCCAGAGACTTTTTTTTACACCATTTTTTCAGTTCAGGGAATTCCTGCTGTAATATCCTACTGGTTCTACCTTTTAGCTTCTTAGCAATAAAATTTACGGAATAGTTTGTCGGATATTGAATAAAAAGATGGATGTGACCACTACTTTCTGACATATCAATAATCTTAATATCAAGTGTGTTGACGGGAGTGGATGGGGAAGGGGGAGTGGAGTGTTACTATGGTTGTTGCAATATATAAGTTATGTAATATTGCACCGCAAAGAACGCAAAGAACGCAAAGTTAAGATAACAATGTCTTTGCGCACTTTGCGACCTTTGCGGTGAGTGCTTTACATGCAAAAACTACACTTTAGCTGCACTTCACCCGCTGCTCCCCTGTACACCTGACCAGCAGCCAGCCTTGTGATTTCGAGTAGCCTGGGTTCGAGATAGAGAATGGAGGAATATAGTCCCAGCCTGGGATATCTGCTGGCTATGAGCCTGGGGGTGGAGGGGTATGTGAAAAGAGCGAGGAGTGACTCCCTGGCTTTAAAAATATAAAAAACTCAATCTTAAAATCCAAATTAGCAACGTACTGATACTGACTCACACGAACTTAAAGTTCTTTTATATATTTAGCTTCAATTTCTTTAAACATATTAAAATGCTTTTCATTAGCAGTAGCCAATATGAGTTCATATTCATTGGCCGTTGCTGCAATT
>Ga0255425_1126_pt1 | contig 16447 bp, 17 predicted proteins | sample ANMaggSeSYBR02G4_FD_182640 | JGI IMG/M metagenome (GOLD analysis project Ga0255425, IMG submission 182640) | Sediment cell enrichment communities from methane seep in Santa Monica Basin, California, United Staets - ANME aggregate JGI... | ecosystem: Environmental > Aquatic > Marine > Cold seeps >... | reverse complement strand
TTATTTATACTGAAAGTTGTTGGAAATATTTTATTTTTTAACCGAGCATAAAAAATCCCATCATCTGCAGTCACCGATATATCCCAGACAAATGTCCCCGGCCTGTATATGACGATTTCAAGGAATATTTCCCTCCCACATTCTACAATCAATGACATAATTAATTAACTTTTCGAATGTACCACACTCCAACTGCAAAAACTACCTTGACATCCCTTAAAGGCTGGCCCCCACCAATACAAATAGCCAGGCAAACGGAACCGTGCAAGATAAACACACTAATGCCAGGCTGTCTAAAATTTTCATATACCCTATTCAGATAACATCTCACTCATCCACAAGCTTGCGGTAATATCTCTCCTTTTCACTGAATATGCAGCCGCAGTACGGCTGGCGGTACAGTCCCAGGTCGCGGCATAACTGGAAGGTCTCCCTATATCCTTCACGGAAATCCTGGTAATAGAACTCCACGCCGTATTCAGATGCAAGACCGCTGGCAATGTCCCTTATCATCTCATGTTTCTGGTAAGGGGATATCAGCAGCGTTGTCGTGAAACTGGGGATACCCATATCCGATGCCTGTCTGGCAGCCTCCTTAAGCCGCAGGGAATAACACAGAGCGCACCTGTCATCGACCTCAAGGGCCTGCCTGATAAAATCCTCAAGCATGTATTCGTCCTTGTATACCACATCCAGTTCCACTGCCTCTGCATACTGCTGCAAAGTTTCAAACCTGCGTCTGTACTCTCTGAACGGATGGATATTTGGGTTATAGAAATAGCCAACCGGATCAAAGCCGCCAGACCTTAACGCCTTTACCGTATAGGTGGCACAGGGGGCACAGCAGATATGCAGCAGAATTTCCATGTTCCTTTTCACCAACTTTAATAGTACAAGGAATTGAATTATATAATGTTGTATTTATCGATTTACAGGGCTGGTATGTATTGGAACTATCAGATTATGCACTAAAAGTGCTCAGGCGCAGGTACTTGCTAAAAGACGAATACGGCCAAGTGACTGAAACACCTGAGCAGATGTTTCGCAGGGTTGCCGGTTATGTAGCATCTGCCGACGAACTGTACAGGGACACAGCAGGTTCTGCGCAGGAGTTTTACTCGGTCATGTCAAACCTTGAATTCCTGCCCAACTCACCCACCCTGATGAATGCAGGCACCCGTATCAAGCAGCTTGCAGCCTGTTTCGTCCTGCCGGTAGGCGATTCACTTGATGAGATATTCGGGACCCTGAAGAGTGCAGCCATCATACACCAAAGCGGCGGAGGCACGGGTTTTAGTTTCACCAGGCTGCGGCCACAGGGGGATATAGTAGGCAGCACAGGCGGGATTGCCAGCGGTCCGGTATCATTTATGAAAGTGTTCGATGCCGCCACCCAGGCTATCAAACAGGGGGGACGCCGCAGGGGTGCCAATATGGGGATTCTCAGGGTGGACCATCCTGATATTGTGGATTTCATTACTGCAAAGCACGAACCCGGTGTGCTGACCAATTTCAACCTGTCTGTAGGCGTGAGTGATACATTCATGGAAGCTGTAGAGGCAGGGGAATCCTATGAATTAATAAACCCCCGCACCAGTGAGGTCACCCGTCGCAAGGATGCAATTGAGATATTCAACCTCATAGCAGCCTCGGCATGGGAGAGTGGTGAGCCGGGTATGTTGTTCCTGGACCGCATTGACCGGGATAACCCTACACCCGGGCTTGGGACAATAGAGGCAACCAATCCCTGCGGGGAACAGCCACTGCTGGCCTATGAGGCCTGCAACCTGGGTTCGATCAACCTGGATAAAATGGTAGATGGCAGCAGCATTGATTATGATAAACTTGGCCGTACCGTGGATATTGCAGTGCGGTTTTTGGATAATGTGATAGACCTGGAGCAGTTCCAGCTTGAACAGATAGACCTTATGGTCAAGGGGAACAGGAAGATAGGGCTGGGTGTGATGGGATTTGCTGATATGCTCATACACTTAGGCATAGCTTACAATTCCACTGAGGCTGCGCAGGCGGCTGAAGAGGTCATGACCTTTATTTGCAACCGGGCAGTGCAGGCATCAGTGGAGATTGCACAGCGCCGGGGTGTGTTCGGGAACTTCAGGGGCAGTATCTATGACAGCCCGGGCAGGCCAGAAGTGCGCAATGCGACACGGATAACCATAGCACCCACAGGTACCATCAGCATGATAGCAGGATGCAGTAGCGGAATTGAACCTATTTATGCTGTATCATATGTGAAGACTGTGATGGAAGGCGAGAAATTTTTGGTCACCAATCCGTATTTCGAGCAGATGGCCAGGCAGGAAGGGTTCTATTCGCCTGAACTTATGGAGCGTATAGCAAGCAGGGGCTCGGTACAGGGTATGCCTGATGTGCCAGGGGCTGTACAGCGTTTGTTCGTCACGTCACATGATATTGGGTACGAGTGGCATATCCGGGTACAGGCTGCTTTCCAGAAATATGCTGACAATGCGGTATCAAAGACCATTAATTTCAGGCACGATGCTACAAAAGAGGATGTGGTCAGGGCTTTCAGGCTGGCATATACGCTGGAGTGTAAGGGCATTACTGTTTACCGGGACCGCAGCCGTAGCGAGCAGGTGCTGACTACAGTTGATGATTTGATGCAGGATTGTGAGTATTGTGGGGCCGTGCTGAATCCGACGTGATGTCTGTTTATGGTTAGGATGTGATATTTACAAAACCATTATTACCTTTCAAACTATCTTAATAAATATGAGCACTGCTATTGACAGAGAAATAATAACCCATTTAATACAAATTGAAGGGCAGCTCACTTTAATAAATTTAAAAATCGACCATTTCCTGGGCTTTGAAGACCTTTCAGTAGATGAAATGAAAGAGCTCGATGAAATTGAAGATGATATGAATAAAGGTAATAAAATATCTCTCACTGACCTTTCATGACTTTTAAATTATTTTTAAGCAAAAAAGCTGCTGGTTATCTTGAACGTATTTCTAATGACGACAAACGCAGGATTGTAGAAAAATTAAAACTACTTGAAGGAAATCCATATATTCTTCCATATAAGAAAATCAGGGGTCGAGAAGGGACTTATCGTATTAGAGTGGGAGATTTCAGGATTATATTCTCTGTTAATGAAACTGATATCCTTATTTTAAAGGTTGGCAGACGGGAAGGGATTTACAAGCAGTAATACTGTCAAAATCCACACCGTCAAAGATTTTCGCACACATAAACCTGTTCTGCTATCTCAAACAGATGCGACGTGCTGAATCTGACGTTAAGTTAACAGGATCAGATTTATATTTTTTCGCTAACTTTTTATGGGATTTGCTCACAGTGAATATGGATATAAGCATCTATGAACCGTTTGTCCGTATGCTTGCAATTCAGGCATGTACTTTGCGAGCGATTGACAGCATGTGTGCAGGATGCAGAATGTAACCAGGATAATCAAACAAGGGGAACATAATATGAACAATACAATACTTGCGTCCCAGGAAATGATGCAAAGATCATCTATGGGCTCCCCGGATGCTATCGTGGCTCGGCGGGTCATGGATATGAAGTCGTGGAGAACTATACTGTATTTCCAGAATTTCAAAATTTTATAAAATTGATAAAACGGAGGATCATAAATGGAAGGCGATGCCATGACCCTGCCCACTGTCTTCATCAGTTACAGCCACAAGGACGAAGCCTATAAAGACCTCCTGCATCCCCAACTGGGGGTGCTGGAAAAGCAGGACCGCATCACCATCTGGGATGACCGGCAGATTGATCCAGGAGGCAAGTGGTTCAACGAAATCAAACAGGTCATGGACCGTGCAGCTGTGACTGTATGCCTGATATCGGCTGATTATCTGTCCTCTGACTTTTGCACGAAAGAAGAGATCCCCTACCTGCTGGAACGCCGTGAAAAGGATGGAATGGTCTTGATTCCAGTACTGCTGCGACCCTGCCTCTGGAAAGCCGTCCCCTGGCTAAAAGATATCCAGATGCTGCCTCGTGATGGTAAATCGGTCTCCAGAGATTTCAGGGATGAACCGGATGAGGTCTTTGCCGAAGTGGCAGAAAACATTTTTGAGATTATCGACAACCCCGGGTACAAACCTCCGGAGCCAATCCCGCACTGGTCCCCTCCCAAAAAAATCGACATCCGTCGTCTCCCGATGACAGGAGAAGAGCTCTTCGGCAGACAGAAGCAACTGGAGATGCTGGATCAAGCCTGGGAATCGGATCATACTCATATTGTCAGCTTTGTAGCGTGGGGCGGGGTTGGAAAGTCCACCCTTGTCAACAAGTGGCTTGAGCGCATGGGGGCTGATAACTACCGCGGGGCAAGCCGGGTCTTTGCATGGTCATTCTACAGCCAGGGAACTGGTGAGAAGGTCACATCAGCCGACCTGTTCATTGCTGAAGCGCTTGACTGGTTCGGTGATCCCGACCCCAGCGCAGGCTCGCCATGGGACAAGGGAGCGCGGCTGGCTGGGCTGATACGGGAGAATAAGACCCTGCTGGTGCTGGACGGACTGGAACCGCTCCAATCCCACTATGACTACGAGCGCGGGAAGATCAAGGATCCGGCTTTGGCAACTGTCATTTCCGAGCTTGCCCGCCAGAACCCGGGCTTGTGTGTCGTAACCACCCGTGAAGCAGTGCCTGACCTGGCACCGTTTCAGGAGACCGTCTGCCAGGAGGAACTGGAGCTGATCTCGGCTGAGGCAGGGCGGGCTCTTCTGCGGGTGAGCGGCGTGCAGGGCAGTGATCCCGAACTGGAAAGGGCTGTTCGTGATTTTGGCAACCATGCCCTTGCTGTCAGCCTGCTTGGTGTCTACCTGCACGAAATCCCCGGGCACAACATTTCCAACGCTTCCGGGATACCGGACCTGGACATTCCGGTAAGAGAAGGGCGGCATCCGCGCAGGATGATAGCGGCGTTTGAACGTCGCTTTGGCGAGGGACCGGAAGTGGATGTATTGAGGATGCTAGGTCTCTTCGACCACCCTGCCAACGCCGGAGCTATCGCGGCACTTGCAGCAGCCCCGGCGATTCCGAATCTGACAGAGCACATCCAGGGGTTGTCTGAGGGTGACTGGCTGCGCCTCATTCACAAGTTGCGTGAGGAGAGACTGATTGCCTCCGAGAGCAGGCACCAGCCAGACCTCCTGGATGCTCATCCCCTGGTGCGGGAACATTTCAGCGAGCAGCTTAAGGGTGAGTACCCTGAAGCCTGGCAGGAAGGGAACAACCGTCTCTACGAACACCTTAAAGAGATTGCTGGAGAATATCCAGATACCATCGAGGATATGAATCCGCTCTATTCCGCAGTTGCACATGGCTGTCAGGCAGGCAGGTACCAGGATGCGATGTATGAGGTGTACTGGCACCGGATTCGAAGAAGGGATGAGGCTTTCAATATTAAAAAACTTGGAGCGTTTGGCGCTGATCTGGTTGCAGTCTCCGGGTTCTATTATTCACTCTGGGACAAGCCGGTGGCTGAGCTTAGAGAAACATCTAAAGCCTATGTCCTAAACGAGGCTGGCTTTGATCTGCGGGCGCTTGGCCGTCTGAAGGAGGCAGTGCAGCCCCTGAAAGCCGTGTTAGATGCTATTATTGCGCTAAAAGATTGGAAGAAGGCTGCCATACCAGCCGGCAACCTCAGCCAACTGTACCTGACCATTGGTGACATTGCCCAAGCCCAGGAGTATGCCAAACAGAGCGTTAACCTTGCTGACAGAAGCGGCGATGCTTTTCAGCGAATGAGCAAGCGTATTGCTCTGGCAGACGCCCTGCAACAGGCTGGCACCCAGTCTGAAGCCGAATCTCTCTTCCGTGAGGCTGAGGAGATGCAAAAAGAGGATAAGCCCGAGTATCCTATGATGTATTCATTACAGGGTTTTCTATACTGTAACCTGCTGCTGAGCCAGGGCAAGTATCAGGAAGTGCTGAGCCGGGCTGAGCAGACGATTGAAATAGCAAGAAGTGGGAACTGGCTTCTCGACATTGCCCTCGACCACCTCTCCCTCGGAAGAGCGCATCTTCTCCATGTTCTACAAGAGTGTAGCCAAGATTTCACACGGGCAAAAGAGCACCTGAACCAGGCAGTGGACGGGTTGCGGCAGGCAGGAACTCAGCATGAATTGCCTCGCGGCTTGCTTGCCAGGGCTGAGATGTACAGGGCACAAGGTGAATTCAAACAGGCGCAGCACGACATGGATGAGGCGATGACCATTGCCAAACGAGGGGGAATGGGGCTGCACCAGGCGGACTGCCATTTGGGATATGCACGGCTGTACATGGCAATGGGCAGGAACGAAGATGCACGTAAGTGTCTGGATACCGCCAGGGAGCTGGTTGAGAAGATGGGATATCACAGGCGGGATAAAGACATCGTGGAAATAGATGAACAGCTATAATATTCCGCTAACTAAACAGTCGAGCGCAGGAATAGAACTATAGAATTTTGGCAATCCTGCAGAAATACAAAACTGGAGTGCACCCCTTCCAGCGGACAGGTAGTTAAGCAACACAATTTAACATGCTGTCTCAAATTAAAAGCAAGTATACAACTCAAACATTGTTTATCTCTTTCAGGCGAACATACAGTTGATAAAAGTTAAAAGAACCTTAGCAGGATAATTATGGACTAATTGTATAATGCGAAATTGTTTTGGGACAGCTTGGTTAAACAAGTTTAATAAACCCACTTTGCGTAAAATAGTACAATACAATTGAATACTTTCACCCCGCTCTCCGGTTAAGTATATTAACTTGACAAGATATGTAACAATTGTCTCCCTAAACCAAACAAACTGGAGGCTTGAGGTATGAAGAATGAATAAAGAAATTGCAAAAGAAATTGAAGAGCGTTTTAGTCAGAAAGGATATAATATCCCTATCAGTGAAATAGAAAGCAGACTTGACAAACTCTTAAACGAGTTCAAGGTCCCGCAGGAAGAAGCACGCAGAAGTGTAGTCAATTATTTTCTAAAGGAATATAACATCCCCAGAGGAGAATTCTTTGTCCAGCAGGGTGAAACACCTACCGTAAAGGTAAGTGATATTACATCAGATGGGAAATGGATCAATATATCTGCCAAAGTGGTACAATTATGGGATGACACCCATGAAAGTATCGACCAGGCAGGATTGATGGGGGATGAAACCGGAACTATAAAATTCAATAAATGGGCAAAGGCTGAACTGCCTGCACTTGAAGAGGGTAAAACTTACCTGTTCAAGAACGTCGTTACTGACAGCTACCAGGAAAGGTTACAGATCAACTTTAACAGGACCAGCCAGATAGAGGAGATAACTGAAGATATTGAGGTAAATACCCAGCAGGCTGAAGCACCTACCGTAAAAGTAAGCGACATAACAACTGAGGGGAAATGGATCAATATCTCTGTCAAGGTGGCACAATTATGGGATAGTACCCACGAAAGTATCGACCAGGCAGGATTGATGGGGGACGAGACCGGGACAATTAAATTCATTAAATGGGCAAAGGCTGAACTGCCTTCACTGGTTGAAGGGAAAAGCTACCTGTTCAAGAACGTGGTTACTGACAGCTTCCAGGAAAGGTTCCAGATCAATTTTAACAGGACCAGCCTGATAGAAGAGATAACTGAAGATATCGAGATAGGTACTCTAACTATTGAGTTCTCAGGTGCAATGGTGGATATCCAGTCAGGTTCCGGCCTGATAAAGAGATGTCCAGAATGCAACCGCGCCCTGATAAAAGGGGTGTGCGGCGAGCACGGTAAAGTCGAAGGATCATATGACCTGAGGATCAAGGCCGTCATGGATGATGGGGTGTGTGTACAGGATTCACTGTTGAACCGCGAGATTTCAGAACAACTTACAGGTATCACCCTGGATGAAGCAAAACAAATGGCTACAGAGGCCCTTGACCAGTCAGTGGTCCTTGAAATGTTCAAAGAAAAGCTATTGGGCAGGTATTATTTAGTGAAAGGTCCGAAGCTTGACAGGAATATACTGGTAGAGGATATTTCGTTACTGCCTCCTCTCGAATTAGACCAGATGGATACAATTATCGCACAGATGGAGGTGTGAATTATGGCAGGACAATATACAAGAGAAGTTGCATACCGCATCTTTGCCCAGGAATTCAGGGATTCAAACTTATCCTTCAAGGACAGCAATGACCAGTACTCACCACAATATCTACTTACACCCACAGGTGCCAAGGTAAACAGGATGTTAATAGTTGGTACGCTGACAGAAAAGGAGGATATCGGCAACGAAGCCGAGTACTGGCGCGCCAGGGTAGTGGACCCCACAGGAGCGTTTCTCATCTATGCCGGTCAGTACCAGCCGGAAGCAGCCCAGGTCATGGCAAATATCGAAGCTCCCCAGTACCTTGCCGTCGTCGGGAAGCCCAGCACGTTCCAGACCGAGGATGGTACGATCCTGACATCGGTCAGGCCTGAGAGCATACATATTGTGGATGCTCCAACCAGGGACCGCTGGGTAGTGGAAACCACACAGCGTACACTTGAGCGTGTCAAAGGCCTGAACAGCGATAATCCTGATGCAGTGCGTGCAAAAGAGCATTACAACACCGACGCATCGGTGTACAGGCAGATGGCACTGGCGGCACTGGAAAGCCTGAAGACAGAATAACTTTTTTACAGGGGTCATCTGAGCCCCTTTTCTTTTTTATCGCTTTTTTGACATTGTTTACACAGATAACTTCGACTTTCTTGCTATCCTGTGCATGAAAAATGTCTATGTTTTAATACATATAAATACAATTACTTATTGGTGATATCCCGTGGATTTCGTAATAGAAAATGTATTTGGTAGAGAGATTCTTGACTCCAGAGGCAATCCTACTGTAGAAGTGGAGGTAAAGACATATTCCAGTGACTTCAGGACAAGAGGTTTTGGACGTGCCAGTGTTCCCAGCGGTGCATCTACCGGTTCAAATGAAGCACTTGAACTGCGGGACAAAGATAATCGGTACAGGGGCAAGGGAGTGAAAACAGCTGTACATAATGTTAACACTATATTGGGCCCGAAGGTTGTCGGAATGGATGTTCGACGCCAGCGTGAGATCGACCAGATGATGATCGAACTGGATGGTACTGATGACAAGTCATGTTTGGGTGCCAATGCCATCCTGGGTGTCAGCATGGCCGTGGCCAGAGCAGCAGCCGATTCATACGGACTACCATTATATCAATACCTGGGAGGAGTAAATTCATTCACACTGCCGGTCCCAACCCTGAACATCTTAAACGGTGGACAGCATGCAGGTAATGAATTATCCATTCAGGAGTTCATGATACAGCCAAAAGGAGCCGAAACCTTCAGGGAAGCTTTAAGATGGGCGACCGAGACATATCATGTCCTGGGGGATGTCCTGGAACAAAAATACGGCAATAGTGCCACCAATGTAGGTTATGAAGGTGGGTATGCCCCCCCCGATCGACCAAACCAATGATGCAATGGAAGCAATTGCCGAGGCCATCGAAGAAGCAGGCTATACAGAAGATGATATCACTATTGGTATAGACTCTGCTGCAACATCGTTCTTTGATGGTGAGAAATATAATGTGGATGGTGAGAAATTTACCGGTTGTGAACTGGTGGATTATTATGTTGAACTGGTCGACACTTATCCTATTATTTATATTGAAGATGGTTTCCACGAAGAAGCCTTTGATGATTTTGCAGCTCTTGGTGTTGAACTGCCAGATGTCATAAACGTAGGCGATGACCTCTTCGTTACCAACGTGGAACGATTTAAACAGGGAATTGAAATGGGTGCATGTAATGCATTGTTGCTCAAGGTGAACCAGATAGGGAGTTTAAGCGAGGCGTTTGATGCGGCTGCCACAGCAAAGGGTAACGGGTATGATGTCGTGGTAAGTCACAGGTCCGCAGAAACCGAAGATAGTACTATTGCTGATATTTCCGTTGCACTTGGTGCCGAACTTATCAAGACCGGAGCACCTGCAAGAAGCGAACGTACTGCTAAATACAACCAGCTTCTCCGCATAGAGGAAGAACTTGGTGAAGCGGCCCACTATATCAGGATATAAAACCGGATATCAGGAAATGGAGCCGCAGCCGGATCAATGGTGAAACGACCGCTATATCAGGATATGAACTACATAGGTAAGTAGGTCAAAAGTGCGGCTATCAACACCGTAATATAGACGGCCTCGAAACTGCCTACCCCCCCAAGGTTTATGGAAGGGCTTCCTTCAGTATTCTCGTTGATGTTGAAGAGTGATGTTATTACTCCGATAAGGATACCAAGCACACCAGAGACCAGCACCACGGTGGCAGCGTTTCCAGGGTCCAGTATCAGGGCGAACGGAATTGGTATGAGGCCTATATAATTGGGTATAACGATGCCTATCCCGGCCTTGATCTCTGAGAGCAGATGGGTGGCTATTATAATTATCAGCATTATTTCCAGGGCTGCAAAACCCGGATTATTGAAGGCCACATATGCTGCAAGGATGACTGGCAGGATAAAACCGCCTAAATTCAGGGTTATGGATGTTTTAAGTACCAGTTCATCCCCACCCTCCATCTCATCTGACAGCGGGACCGAATAAAACTCACCAAGTAGTTCCTTTTTCTCATCTGAAAATTCTGGCTTCTTTGTCCTGATATTGTAGATGGGGATTTCAACGAACGACAGCAGTAACATGGCTGCAATTAGTATGAACAGTACAAGGGGGTTTATGTTCCACTGTCCTCCCAGTTTGTTGGTATAGCTCAGGTAAAAGATCGGGAGAAGCATGAACCCGAAAAGTGCGAACATTTGCATATCCTGCTTGAAGATTTTTCCACGCAACTGATATCACCTTTAATTATTAGTTTAGTCTTAGATTGTTAGAGAAGTTTATATAGATTATCAAATTTTGTGAAAAAGATAAATGGTAATTACTTATATGGTTCTGGACTATTAATAAAAAAGAGATTATAGATTATTCCAAATTAAATGCGAATGAAATTTGAATATTGGTATGAAAGTTAAATACTGGAATGTAATATAAATGCTGGAAGGCAAAATAAATATCACTACAAGAAAGGAGTACATAATATGGGTTTATTGAATCGAATGGGAACTGTAGTAAAAGCAAAAATGAACAAGTTGGTAGACAAGATGGAAGATCCAAGGGAAACCCTGGATTACTCTTACCAGAAGCAGCTTGAATTGCTGCAGAATGTTAAACGAGGTGTAGCCGAGGTTACCACTTCCAAGAAACGGCTTGAACTGCAAAAGGCAAAACTGAACCTGAATATCGATAAGCTAAGCGGCCAGGCCCGGGATGCAGTCAAGGCAGGCAGGGAAGACCTGGCGCGCATTGCACTTGAGAGGAAGAACGGTCTTATGTCCCAGGTCCAGTCCCTTGACCAGCAGATCGAGAACCTGAATAAGGAACAGGAGAAGCTCCAGGCCACAGAAAGAAGACTGTCTGCCAAGGTCGAGTCCTTCAGGACCAAAAAGGAGACCATCAAGGCCCAGTACTCTGCTGCAGAAGCGCAGGTCAAGATCACTGAATCGATAACAGGTATCAGCGAGGAAATGGCAGATGTAGGCTTGGCTGTCCAGAGGGCTGAGGAGAAGACAGAGGACATGAAGGCACGCTCGGCCGCACTGGATGAACTCCTTGAGGCGGGTACACTGGAAGACTTTACCGGAGGAGATGACGATATCGAAAAAGAGCTTGCCAAGATCAGTGCCACCAGCAATATTGAATCAGAACTTGAATCCTTAAAGGAGGAGGTGGGCAAATGATTGTCAGGATAATGGGCGAGGGACAGTTCCAGGTATCCAGCAGTTTGCTTGACGAACTGAATGTCATTGACAACCGGATCGTGGATTACGTAGCTAAAGAAAATGAAAGTGATTTCAAAAAATATCTGGGTAAGCTTATTGCCATGATAAAAGAAAATGGCAAGCCTCTGGACGATGCCGAGATCGTGGAATCAGACATCATTGTACCACCTGCAGACCTGACCCTGGGAGAAGCTACCGGGATATTCAAAGGTGAAGGTCTTATCGAAGATTAATTCGCAGAATTATAATGGTATTCCCCAGAGGGGGTACCATTTTTCCACATTTTTTTCTATGGGAAGTTCGCTTTCCATGACTGACCTGAGCCTGAATTCCAGTTTGTTATCCCTTTGGTGACTTCCTTTGGGCACGAATGGATAGTAAGCCCCCTGCTTATAATTATATATCCAGTAAACCGTACCTTCACCCTGGAATCGGTAGATGGCGCATAAAAGCTGTTCACTGAACCCATGCTCGATCAGGGTCTGTGAGATAAGATGGATGTTGGTTACCAGGTCTTCAAAATCCGGGTCTTTCAGTATCACCCATAAATAATTGAATTCGTCCTTTTGCACCTTGTATTCAGTACCTGTCTCCTTACAGCTATATTGGAGCAGTTCTTCTATTTCCAAACGTGCAGCTGCATACCTGGATGATTCCATAGATTTGAAACAGATACCTGCTGACCCTACAGGTTTTAGTCCCAGGTTAACGTCCAGGGTAATGCTGGCTGTGGAAATGGCAAAGAGTTTATCTACCTTAGCTTTTGGAAGTTTACTCTTACCCAGTATAGCATCAAGGAATCCCATTAAAATTCCAACTCTGTTTCTAATTTTTCCAGTGCAGCAATGCGTTTCTCAACAGATGGGTGGGTTGAGAACAGTTTCATGACTGACGAGCCCGATAATGCAGGGATTATGAAGAAGGCATTCATGCCTTCCACTTTTCTCAGGTCGTCTTTTGGTATCCTGGGCATGATTCCGCTGATCTTCATAAGTGCAGAAGCCAGGTTTGAAGGTGCACCTGTGATCAGGGCCGCTCCTCTGTCTGCCGAGAATTCACGGTATCTGGAAAGCGTCCTGATAAGTATGAGGCTTACTATCCATACCACGATCGATACCAGCCATGCTGCCATAATACCGCCCGACTCTCTACTTCTTTGCCCTCCTCCGAAGAATAACAGATACCGTACAAGAAAGAAAGCCACTGTTGAGAGGAAGCCTGCAATGGTCATTATCATGACGTCCCGGTTCTTTACATGGCTGAGTTCATGGGCAAGCACTGCTTCCAGTTCGCCCTGGTTCAATGTCTTCATTAAACCGGTGGTTACAGCCACTACGGACTTCTTCGGGTTCCGGCCTGTTGCAAAAGCATTTGGCATAGGGCTGTCAACAACAGCCACTTTAGGTTTTGGCAGATCTGCTATGGCACACAACCGGGTGATCGTTTCATGAAGTTTTGGTTGTTCACTTTCAGATACGATCTTGGCCCCCATACTCCACAGGACCAGCTTATCTGACATGAAATACTGGAGGAACATGAATCCTCCAATGAAGATGAGCATTATATTCATGCCCGCACCCTGGGAAAATAAAACTGCCAGGAAGAACAGGTACACTACTGCAAGCAAAAACATTGTGAGGAACATCCTGCTTTGCAGTCCCCAGTCTGTTTTCCATTTTTTCATATGTTTATTAACACCTCGGTAAAGATAATTTAACTATATTATTGTTTCTTATGCATTTAAGGAGTTTGTGGTTAATATTTGGAAATTCAGCAAATAAAACTTATTTATCCCTTGGCATACAGATAATCTCCCTTATCTGGAGGGCGTAAAAGTTATTGGAATGTGCGGGTTTGATTACACAGGCCACATCTGCGCCGTGGGCTGTCCCACCCACTGCAATGACCTCATTTTCCATTGTAAGGGCGCCGGAATCCGCTGCCATTAGCACTACTTCCACGGCAACCTTGAAACCTTTGCCAAAAAGCTTGCGTAGTACATCAGCTACAATCTCTATCCGGCTTATCCCACCTGTATCTTTGGACAATGACTTCTCTACACCTGAGAACAAATGTGACTGGGATACGATCTCCACATCCATTTCGTTCAACCGGGAGACGTACTGGCTTTCCATATCCCATTTTCCTTCTTCAGTTGTGCCGTACTGGTGGGTGACCACGATTATTTTGATATCAGTATCTTGCAGGGCCTCTGCCATAGCTGCTCCGGTCTTTCCTGAAGTGCTGGCAACTACCACTTCCCTGATGTCCAGTTCAAGGGCGCGTGTCTTGACGGCTTCAATTAGGGCGAGGGTGTTTATTTCCCCTGGCTTTTCGAAATATGTGATGCTTTTTTTCAAATTGTTTCTCTCCTTATAGCTAGTGTAATGGATAATGGTATTTGAGGTAGAAATATTTAGTCTTTTGTGGTGCTGTGTATGGGGGGTGGGGGAACTGGTGGAGCGTTAGAAGTTTGAGATGTGATTGTGAATTCAGCTATTCAAAGCAGTTAAATCCTTATGTAATCGATATATAAATCTGGCATAGAAAATCAGGAATGTTATTGAGACCGTTACATTACATGTTAGTACTATCAAAATAACCGCAGATGAACGCAGATAAACGCGGATACGCCACCTGAAAATCTGTGTTCATCTGTGTTCATCTGTGGTTTCATAATATTCACAAACACGAATTGTAACGGTCTCATGTTATTGATACACACAATATTTAGGTGAAAATTAATTATGAGCATTGCTAAAGAAGAGGCAAAAAGACTCATCGAGAACTTGCCTGACGAGGTTACCTGGGATGACATCATGTATGAGTTCTATGTTAAAAAGAAGTTAGCAATCGCCCTAAAAGCTGCTGAAGAGGGGCGCATTGTGTCTCATAATGATGTTAAGAAGAGGTTTCTTCCGCAATGAGGATCCTGTGGACTGAACCATCTCTTCAAGATTGGGAGTGCTGGTGGAGCGGTTGGTGAAGGACTGGGAGAATGTGGGGGCTGAAAGGCTGTGATAGTGTAAATCCAGATCATGTGCAAATATTGGTTGAGGGTCTACCAAAATACTTCGTGAGTTATTTGTCCGGGGCGATCAAAGGTTGAAGTAACAGAATGCCCTGGATGGAATTTTCCAATTTGAAGGAATGGTGCGGAGAACATCTCTGGGCTCTGGGTTGCTACCATGGCTTTATGGGCAATGGCTGGGACGTGGTTGTGAAATATATCCTGGCACACAATACATATGAGCATAACCTGTATTTCAATCAATCCAAAGATTTGCCACGGGCAGGCTTGCATCAAAGGGACCCGTATCCCTGTCCACCAGATCATACACATGCTGGCCAATGGAGACACAATTGAGGAACTCCACCATGGCATTCTGATTGTGCGCATCGAACAGCCGAATAGACACAAGATTCACGAGCGTGTTATGCAAGCAATGGCTCTATTTACAGCAGAGGAGTGGCGTGATTCCCTTGTTGTGATGCAAAGTGTGTGGTGGACTGGTGGGATGAGCTGATCGGGCTACCAACCGAGGGAGCGTATATGAACCTGTTGTGCATGGCTAATAAGCATGGAGTGAGCACCGAACAGGTGCGAACGGAAAGTTAAAGATTTTGGCGGGAAAGGTTTATGGAGAAACAAAATATCTGAATTTAATAATTGAAACGCTTTTCATATTCTTTATGATTCATCCATTCAAGAATGATTGTAACAACTATGATTTCATCACGAGCTACAGAATATATCAAACGCCATGCATTCGGAAAGTTATATTTCCATAAATTATCTATACCATATTTCTTTATGTAAATCTTCGGTATCTGTTTCTTCGGAATCTGAATGCCACAGAATGGATCATTAGATAGATCATCAAAAGCACGATTGAGCCACATATAAAAATTCTTATCTTCAGTACGGGTATCCTTTAATTTATCAAATGCCTCCTTTAACTTGGAATCGGCAAAAACTACACGGGATTCCAATAAATCACCTTACAGCCAAGGAAGAATCCGAAAGATATCTCCTTACAAGCTCAGGATTCCATATCCAACAAATCTTACCTTCGTTATCAATCGCTATCTTGCTAGAATCCAGAAGATAATTTATTGTAACATTATAGGTCTGATACATCATCTTCTTTGGTAAGTGCTCCCATAGAGATTTTTTTTTATATTCACCGCTATGCTCTTTTATAGTTTCTTCAACCATAAGAACAGTATCCAATTGTGGATAGTGAAGTATATTCATCTCGCTGCTTACCGCCATTTTCTCACCTCATTTCTTTATCTCTTCTATCGTTATATACACTTATATAACTAATCACAAATAAATATTTTCGTTATCTGAAACATTATTAGCTATGAAGATGAATGTTTACACCATAAACCTGCGGAGAGTGGCAGTCACAGCACGGTATACCCCGGACAAATGTCCAAGGCCTGTATATAGCGTTATTCCAGAATCATCCCCTATAAGGTCTACCTAAATAGCCCCAGAGAAAACAACCCTGCACTACCTCATCGAATCCCTGACGATCTGCGCCGTGCCCCCGGCATTGAACGCCCTTAAGAACACCAATGTCTCGGCATACGTCAGCGCAGTA
>Ga0255425_1115_pt1 | contig 17421 bp, 15 predicted proteins | sample ANMaggSeSYBR02G4_FD_182640 | JGI IMG/M metagenome (GOLD analysis project Ga0255425, IMG submission 182640) | Sediment cell enrichment communities from methane seep in Santa Monica Basin, California, United Staets - ANME aggregate JGI... | ecosystem: Environmental > Aquatic > Marine > Cold seeps >... | reverse complement strand
CTGAAGATGATGAAATAAATATATGGATTGAACCTTATATGATTAGTTTGAATGCTAATGATGAACGCAAAGCAGATAATGAAATTGTGGCGACTTTAGGTTGTAATTTAAACGGAATGAGGATAACTGATGAAGATATAAAATTTATGATTGGCGATGATGATGTTGCTGTGGCAGTAAGTGCTCGTGTGACACGAACGGGTTTAGTCCAGGTATATTTTGACAGGGCAGAAATTCAGGATTATGCAATAGATAACAATCTTACGGAGGAAGTTGTTGTAACTGTCAGAGGTTCTTATACATATGAGCCAATTGGTGGTGGAGACCCATATGGTCATATAACGTTTACAGGATATGGCTCTGTCTTTTTCAGATAAAAGACAGGATTCGCCTGTTTTTTTTATTTTCAACTGAGCCGAAAACCGCGGTCTTTAGAATGCGGAATGCGGGGTGGAATGCGGGATAGGAGATTTTATGGATTTTCAAGAAACACGCGGTTTTTGCACAAACTGGGAGAAAAATCAAATCTTGAATAGTGAATAAAGAAAAGTGTGATTCACAATTCAAGATTTGACCATAGTGATAAGTCATAAAGGTAAGTATTTTTATGGGACCGGAACAATTGGAGATCTTTATCCGAGAAAGTTTAAATATTCCGGAGAATTGTTCCATGATCTATTGTCTAATTATTATGAAAAATGAATAGATACTGCTCCTATTTCGACAAAGATAGTAATAAAATTGAAGTGTCAAATTATGAATGGAAAAGACTTTAATCCTTTATTAAGCTTATTTCATACCTATTTATCTCTCGAGAAAGAGATCCTGAAGAGAGTTAGCAAAATATCAAATCCATTTTGCTTTAAATGCCAAACAAAATGCTGTGAAGAAAAAATATGCAGAGAATCAGTAGAAAGCCCATTCTTGAGTAGTTTAATAAAGTTCCAAAATATTCAATATGATCAAAAAAATGGTTGGATGAGTCCTCAAGGATGCAGGTTGGATTACGGAAAGCCATTGGTTTGTTATGAATTCTTTTGCGAACAGATTTTGATTAACAAAAATTTCCAGGCATCGAACATTCAACAAACGATCAAGGAATTTATATTAATTGGTAACCGAGCATACGGGAATACTCATTTGATATGCGTTGATAATTTGAGTTCGATATCCCCCAAAAAGATTTTTAAGATTATCTACCAAATAGGGAAATTAATGGAAAAATTGGCTAACGAGACGGTTGCACCTGATCGCAAATACCGGCCTGCTTAGAGAGATTTGGCCCGCTTTTCGTTACATAAATGAAGATCAAATCTAAAGAGCCTTTTGTTTCACCTGAAAAGCATGACACGATCCGCCAGGAAATAATTTTTGTTCTTACGGATCGAATCTTGTCAGCGCGGGAAATATCCGCAGAGATTGGGATTTCTGAAAAAGATGTTGTTGATCATCTCGGGCATATCCGGATATCAACCCAAAAAAACAGAGCGCGCCTAATGATAATCCCTGCTGAATGTAAAAAATGCGGATTCAGGTTCAAAAAGAGGGAGCGACTGACTAAACCCGGCAAATGCCCAATCTGTCGTCACAAACACATTCAGGCGCCGCGTTTTTGCATGTAGATTATAGTTTCTGAACGAAACCCCCTCTTTTTAGGTTATGTCCCTGTTCGTTCAAACAATTTGGTTGAGGGCGTTAAAATTGTTTTTTGTAGATTTCTTCCTGCTCATCAAGAATTTTTTTAAGAATATTTATATTTGTCATGGGATTCATTATTACACACCGAAGAACAACTATATCTTCTTTTCGCTTGTTTCCTATGCTCAGAGTTGTTCTTGACACAAAACTTTTACCTGCTTCCCTTTGTAATCTTTGAACAGTTCTGTTTATTTTATTTAGTTTTTCATTGATGCTTTGTCTCTGTTCAAAACTGGCTTCGGATAATTTTTCTCTGATGTTGGCTGGACATATTCTATAAGTGAGAAGATTAAGCTCAGGGGGGGTTATGAGCTGGAAGTCGGGCCGTTTCTTGATTTCTTCAGCAAATTTGCGTGCTGTTTCTATCCCGTGGTCAATGAGGAGAGCATATCCCTGTGTTCCCATAATTTTGAGCGCACAGTTGAGAATAATAGAATTGGCCTCTCTTGATCCTGTTATTGATTTGATACCCAGATCCACCGAACCGGGCCGGTTAACATAATTTGCATGATATTCAATTGAGTTCATGATTGCAGGGTTTTTAAAATAGACCATTCCGCTGCTCATGGGCATATAAAACTGTTTATGGCAATCTATGGTAACGGAATCGGCGAGTTCTATGCCGTCAAGAAGATGTCTGTATTTTTCCGACATAAGGGTAGGGCCGCCCCATGCAGCATCTACATGAAAATGGATTCTGTTTTCAGAACACAGCATGCCGATTTTCTTAAGAGGATCTATGGTTCCGGTTTCTGTTGTTCCTGCAATACCAACGACAGCTAAAATCTTTATCCTGCCGCTGGTTTGTTTTATTTCTTTGATTTTTTTCTTCAGTAGGTCAAGGTTTATTCGATTATTTGTATCTACATCTATAGCAATAATATTCTGATTTCCGATTCCAAGAATTCCCCCTGCTTTTTTGAGCGAGTAATGGCCGAGTCTTGAGGTAAGAATAACGCATTTTTCTATTGCATACGCTTTATATGCTGCATCAATACCTTCTTCTTCTATACCGGAAAAACCATCTTTTGTCGGAGCAAACAAAGAGTTTCTTGCAACCCACAGGGCTGTGATATTCGCCAAAGTGCCGTCTTTTGTAAAGCTTCCAAGCGTGGTCTCACTATTCTGGACATGCTCTTTATAAAAGGATTCATTTTCTTTGTAAATAATTCTGTGAATTTTGGCAATTACCTGCTTTTCCAGAATCGATACGACTTTTGAAGTTTCAATTTTTACAAGATTTTGATTAAGTGCGGTAATTATGGTTTTAAGATGAACCATAAAGAAAGGCATGGCTGAAGTCATATGGCCGACAAAATATGGTGAAGCAACATTAACAGCATGAGGCGCTATATCTTCGATCAGCTCTGTAATAACTTCGGCAAGTTTTTTTTCAGGATTTTTATTAATTATAGTGTCTGTGAACCCCATGGAAAGTTCTTTAAGGCTGACTTCTTCAGTGATACCCACATGTTTTTTTAGAAAATTATTAAGTCCGAATAGAATCTGCTCCATATATTTAAGTAGGATTAACTTGGTCTCTTCATTCTCCGGCCTGATAAATACTCTCATTAATGTCTGCCAGTTTGCGACAAGTTCGGTTTTTTCTGATATGTTATTTTTTATTTTCATTAGCTTTTTTATTTTTCGTAAAAGTTCACCACGGAACGACACGGAGTTTCACTGAAAATTGAAAACAATGAGTAAGTGTAACTACTCAGGTTCACTGTTCCAGTCGTGAACCTAACAAGCTGAATAGTTACGAGAATTCAGTGTATTTCCGTGAAAATCCGTGGTGAACTATTACTATTTTTCCAGTTTGTTGGGTCAATTTTATAAGAAGTCCACTCCTAACATGATGGATATTTAATTCCAAGAAAATCTTTCTGGAAGTAAGCGAATAAATTAGTAACAATTTAGCCTTTTGAAAAAGAATCTGACAGGATAAACAAGATTTTATTGTAAGCGTTCATTGAACATTAGAAATTGGAAATTTGGCCTTCATGCTTTTGTACTGTTCTTCCCAATTTCCAATTTCAAGTTTCAAGCCGTGAACGGCTACAATAATTTAAATCCTGAATATCTTGTAAATCCTGTACAAAAATAATATTTAAAAGCGCTAACGTGTTACACAAATTCTTGTTTGACAGCAAACAAAGGCTTTTGTTAGAACCAACATAACAGTTCGGAGGGCAAAGTAAAAAGCTTCAGTTTCAAGGCGCGCAAATCATGAGGAGAAAGGCGTACTAATTGCTACGCCGCAATAACGAAGGATGCAGCGCAACGCAGAAAATGGACTTTTTACGAAGCCGTCAATAAGGAGGCGTTATGGTTAGAGTAGGTATAGTCGGTGCAACAGGTTATGCGGGAGCGGAGCTTGTCAGGATACTTTCCGGGCATCCGGATGTAGAACTTACTGTTCTGACATCGCGTCAGTATGCTGGAGAGAAGTTTGACAAAATATACCCCTCAATGGGTGGAATCGTTAATTTAAGCTGTGAAAAACTTTCAATAGACAGCTTTTGTGAAAGAACTGAAGTTGTATTTATTGCTCTTCCGCACAAGGTGGCTATGGAGATAGTTCCGGAGTTTATCAGGCGTGATAAGAAGGTTATAGACCTGTCTGCTGATTTCAGATTCAAAGACGTATTATTGTATGAAGCTTTTTATCAGAAGCATACTGCCGCTGATTTACTTGATAAATCAGTTTACGGCCTTTGTGAAATATATTTTGACAAGATAAAAAGCGCAACTCTCATAGGCAACCCGGGATGTTATCCGACAAGCGTTATCCTGCCCCTTGTTCCATTAATAAAGAGCAATTTTTTAGATATTAATTCAATTATTGCGGATTCCAAATCCGGTGTCAGCGGTGCCGGCCGATCACTTTCTTTGACCGCACATTTTTGCGAAGCAAACGAATCATTTAAGGCTTACAAAGTTGCTGCGCACAGGCACAGCCCTGAGATGGAAGAAGTGCTCGGCATTGAGGCGGGAAGACCTGTAAGCATAACATTTGTACCTCATCTTGTTCCAATGACGCGCGGAATGCTGACGACAATATATGCAAATCTTGTTAAAGAAGTCAGCTCTGAAGAAATACAAAATTGCATTGACTCTTTCTATTCAGAACATTTTTTTGTTCGAATATGCAAACAAGGCCGGATGCCTGATACTTTGCATGTAAAGGGAACAAATTTTTGCGACATAGGTTTTAAATTAGATGAGCGTAATAACCGCATAATATTGATTTCAGCTATTGACAATCTGGTAAAAGGTGCTTCCGGCCAGGCTGTTCAAAATATGAATATAATGCTTGGGTTAGATGAAACCTCCGGATTGGCAAATGTCCCTTTTGCCCTTTAATTCAATACGTTACTATAACCTAAATTGTCATATTGACAGTGTAAACAATTTTTTATATAAAACCGGATTATTATGAAAAAGAAAATAACATTTTTTATTTTAGGTAATACTGGCTCTATAATAAAGAAAACAACTGTTTCCAGGGGTGTTATAACCTGTTTAACTATATTCATTGCAGTATGTCTTATATTATTTAGTATTGTTATTTACGATTACTTAAAGCAAAAAGAGGAGATGGTCAGTCAGCAAGAGGAGATAGTCAATCAGCGTAAACAGCTTAAAGCCTTTGCTGCTGATATAAATTCTTTAAAATCAAAACTTGTTGATCTAAAAGATTTTGAAAAAAAGATACGTAATGTTGCCGATATTGAAGAAAATGCTGAACAGGAAAACCCTTTTGGTGTAGGGGGATCAATCCCTGAAGATTTTGAAATTCCAGTAACAGAAGAGTATAACAGCCTGATTCGGGAAATGCATGAACAGACACAGCAGTTTAATCTTGCGGCAATAAATCAAAAAAAAAGTTTTGAATCTCTTTTTAATAATCTTGAAGAACAACGGAATCTTCTTGCAGCAACGCCCGCTATTCGCCCAACTGATGGGTGGATCTCATCGACATTTGGATATCGAAAATCACCGTTTACCGGTCGCAGGGAATTCCATAAAGGGCTGGATATTGCTACACGAGAGGGAACGCCTATACTTGCGGCAGCAGATGGAGTTATAACATTTGCAGGTACTAAAGGTTTGATGGGCAAGCTGATTGTAATTGATCACGGTTATGGAATGGTTACCCGTTATGCACATATTCACAAGATGCTGAAAAAACGTGGTGATGCCGTTAAAAAAGGGGATGTCATTGCACTGGTTGGTAATACAGGACGGAGTACCGGATCACATCTTCATTACGAGGTCCATCTTGACGGAATAGCTGTTAATCCTGCAAAATATATTCTTAATTAACGCCTGAACGAAAACTCAAAACACCTGAAATTATAGTCAGTTGAATGCTATTCTCAAATAAAAGATTTTTAGCGGTCAGCCTTTAGCTTAAAAAATCAAACAGATAACAGATTCAGCTAAAAACTAATGGCTAATGGCTAATGGCTAATGGCTTTTTTACAAATAAGCTGAAACTATTGCCAGTATTGGAAAAAATACTTTTCGGACAGACACTAACTAACTATAGACTTTCAGATAATTAATTTCACAAGGCCAGAGGGAGGAAGGCGTATTAGTTATACGTCGACGACTGATAACACAGTGAAATTAATTATCTGAAAGTCTATAAACCTTCCTGATTATTATCTCAAAAAGCCTAACCAATTTTTTTCAAGTGTGTTATAAATAAAATAGCTGTTCACAGCTTGAAATTGGAAAGTAGAAATTTCTAATTTCAACGTTCTGTCAGAAACCAGTTAATGGAGGAATAATTATATAAATGATTTTTAATTTTTTGACAAAAGTTTTTGGAAGTAAAAATGAACGGGAACTGAATAAGATTAAACCAGTCGTCGAAATGATTAATAAATTGGAGCCTGAGTTGAAGGCCATGAGTGATGAGCAGTTGAGGTCTCGTACTTCTATTTTCAAAGAGCGTATTGAAAAAGGAGAACCCCTTGATAGTATTCTTCCGGAAGCTTTTGCAACTATAAGAGAAGCCTCTGTTCGTACACTCAACATGCGACATTTTGACGTTCAGTTGATAGGAGGCATTGTTCTTCACCAGGGGATGATTGCTGAGATGAAAACAGGTGAGGGTAAAACTCTTGCCTCCACTCTACCTGCATATCTAAATACTCTTTCCGGCAAAGGGACTCATATTATTACGGTGAATGATTACCTTGCCAGGCGCGACAAAAAATGGATGGGGCAGATATATAATTTCCTGGGACTAACAGTAGGAAGTATATTAAGCGGCATGGACGACGCGGAACGAAAAGAGGCATACGGTGCAGATATAACTTACGGAACAAACAATGAGTTTGGTTTTGATTACCTGCGCGATAACATGAAATTTGATATGAATTCTCTGGCTCAGAGAGACCTGAATTTTGCTATTGTTGATGAGGTTGACAGCATACTGATTGACGAGGCAAGAACACCTCTGATTATATCCGGACCTGCCGAGAAATCTACGGGTCTGTATTACAAAATCAATGAAATAATTCCGCGCCTTAAACGCGACATGGATTTTACTATAGATGAAAAAGCGCGGACCGTAGTCATGACGGAAGAAGGTGTTGCAAAGGCTGAAAATATCTTGAAGATTGATAATCTGTATGATCCAAAGCATATAGAAGTTTTACATCATATAAATCAGGGCCTTAAGGCCCACACGCTGTTTAAGCTTGATGTTGATTACATAGTCAAGAATGGTGAGGTCATTATAGTAGATGAGTTTACCGGCCGTTTAATGCCAGGTCGTCGTTACAGTGAAGGTCTGCACCAGGCACTTGAAGCCAAAGAAAACGTAAAGATAGAAAATGAAAACCAGACGCTTGCTACTGTTACCTTCCAGAATTATTTCAGAATGTATAATAAACTTTCAGGTATGACAGGTACCGCCGACACAGAGGCATCTGAGTTTAAAAAAATATATAATCTGGATGTTATAATTATTCCCACCAATATGCAGATGATTAGAACTAATTATCCGGATATGATTTACAAGACAAAAAAGGAAAAATATGAAGCTGCTCTGGATGAAATAGAAGAACTTAATAAAAAAGGGCAGCCTGTTTTAGTCGGTACTGTTTCAATAGATGTGTCTGAAGGTTTAAGTAAAAAATTAAAAAAAAGAGGCATTAAGCATAGTGTTTTGAATGCGAAAAACCATGAAAAGGAAGCAGAAATTATAGCAATGGCTGGACAGAAAGGCGCTGTTACAATTTCTACAAACATGGCAGGACGTGGAACAGACATAGTTTTAGGAGAAGGGGTAACTGGGTTGGGAGGGCTTCATATTCTTGGAACCGAAAGACATGAAAGCAGACGTATTGACAACCAGTTGAGAGGGCGTTCCGGTAGGCAGGGTGATCCTGGATCATCGCGTTTTTATCTTGCTTTAGAAGACGATCTTCTCCGGATATTTGGCGGAGAACGTATAACCGGTATTATGGAGAAGCTTGGCCTGGAAGAAGGAGAGCCAATAGAGCATAACCTTATAAGCAAGGCAATAGAGAATGCTCAGGCAAAGGTTGAGGGCCATAATTTTGATATCAGAAAGCAGCTCCTTGAATATGATGATGTTATGAACCAGCAGAGGGAGGTTATATACAGACAGCGACGTGAAGCTTTGAAGGGTAGTGACCTGAAAAGTTCTTTTATGGATATGATCCATGAAAAGGCCGAGGAAATAGCTCATGAATTTGCAGATGAGAGTACGCTTCCTGAAGAATGGGACTTGAAAGGACTTGGCAAGGCTGTATTCAAACAATTTAACTTCCGGCTTGACAGCTTTGATAGTGATACCCTGGATGGTTTGACAACAGAGAGATTAGCCCGGTTGATTTATGATTCAGCTCTCAAAATATATGATGAAAAAGAAGCTGTCATTGGGACTGAAGATTTCAGGCATTTGGAACGAATTGTCATGCTGCAGACAGTAGATAGCCTGTGGAAAGACCATCTTTTCAGTATGGATCATCTGAAAGAGGGCATCGGCCTCAGGGGTTATGCTCAGCAGAATCCTTTGATTGTTTATAAAAAAGAAGGCTTTGATATGTTTCAGGCCATGATTTCCAGGATCAAAGAGGAGACCCTGGGAATTTTGTTCAGAATTCAGATATCTGAACCTGATAAGATAAATGATCTAAGACAGCCGGCAAAGCAGGATCTGGTATATTCCAGTGGAGACGATGCTCCTCAAAAGAAAAAGCCTGTTAAGCGGGCTGCTCAAAAAACCGGAAGAAACGCACCATGCCCATGTGGAAGCGGAAAGAAGTATAAGAAATGTTGCGGGAAATAGGTGGTTAGAGGTTACAAATGAGTTTGTATAAACCCGATTATGAAAAAATTGCAGATTCTGAAACAGAGGAGGAAGTTAAAGAACCTTCAATGTATAAGGTGCTGCTTCATAATGATGACTATACAAGCATGGAGTTTGTTGTAGAAATTCTTTTGTCTGTTTTTAATAAAGCCATAGAAGATGCTACAATAACCATGTTAAAGGTTCACAAAGAAGGAATTGGAATTTGCGGGGTTTATACATATGAAGTTGCTGAAACAAAAGTGGATACAGTTCACATTTTAGCCCGGGAAAGAGAATTTCCTCTTAAATGTACTATGGAGCAGGATTAAATCATGATTAGTAAAGAATTAAGCACCACTCTTGGTCTTGCTGTCAGAGTGGCCAAGAAAAGGCGACATGAGTATGTCTGTATAGAACACCTGCTTTATGCTATTTTATATAATAACGCAGGCAAAGAAATCATTGAGAGTTGCGGCGGAAGTGTTGAGAATCTCAATAATACTCTTGAGGAGTTTTTGAGTAAAAATCTTGAAAGCATTCCAGAAGGAAATGAGTATGTGCTGCAACAAACGATAGGTTTTCAAAGAGTTATTCAGAGGGCAGTTAATCATGCACGATCTGCCGAAAAAAAAGAAGTCTTAGTATCTGATATGCTTGCATCCATGTTTCAGGAAAAAGATTCTTATGCAGCATATTTTTTAAATAGAGAAGGAATTACGCGTTTTGACGTTCTAAACTATATATCTCATAATGATAATAGTTTTTCTTTTCAGGATAGAGTTGGAGGATTTGCAAAAACCGAAAGGAAGGAGAAAAAGAAAGCTGCCGGCCCGCTTGAGACTTTTACTATTGATCTTGTGAAAAGAGCTTCAGAAGGGAAAATAGACCCTCTTGTAGGACGCAAATTAGAACTTGAACGCAGCGTTCAGGTGCTTTGTAGAAGACGTAAAAATAATCCTGTTTATGTCGGTGATCCAGGTGTCGGGAAAACAGCTATGGCTGAGGGGCTGGCAAATAAGATATATGAAGGTGATATTCCGGATGTGCTTAAAGATATCAGTATATATTCTCTTGACCTCGGGGCTATTCTGGCTGGAACAAAATTTCGCGGGGAGTTTGAGCAGCGTTTAAAAGGAGTTCTGTCTGAGCTGAAGAATAAAAAACAGGCTATTTTGTTTATTGATGAGATTCATACCGTTGTTGGAGCAGGGGCGACCAGCGGTGGTTCCATGGATGCATCAAATATACTCAAACCGGTTCTTGCCGCAGGCGAGCTGCGGTGCATCGGATCAACTACTTATGAAGAGTATAAAAATTACTTTGAAAAAGACCGCGCCCTTTCTCGTCGTTTTGAGAAAATCGAAATTAAAGAGCCTTCTGTCTCTGAAACAGTTAAAATCTTAAAAGGACTCAGACCTCATTATGAAAATTTTCATGGAATTAGTTATACTGATCAGTCGCTTAAATCTGCTGCCGAGTTGTCTGCTAAATTCATAAATGATCGCTATCTTCCGGATAAGGCAATTGATGTAATTGATGAGGCCGGTGCATTGATCAAGCTTTCCGGTGCTTCTCGAAGAAAGAATATTAATCCCAAAGACATTGAAAAGATTGTTGCAAAGATTGCCAGGGTTCCAATTAGAAGTATATCGACCTCTGATAAAGCAAAATTGGAGAGTCTTGAAGAAGATCTAAAAAAAGTCATTTTTGGTCAAGATAATGCCATAAAATCTTTAGTTAGTTCTATCAAGCGTTCTCGTGCCGGTCTTGGCACGCCTGGCAAACCAGTTGGAGCCTTTCTATTTACAGGTCCTACCGGAGTAGGAAAGACAGAGGTTGCAAGACAGGTAGCGGCGATTCTTGGCATTGAGTTACTGCGTTTTGACATGAGTGAATATATGGAAAAGCACGCTGTGGCTCGACTAATTGGTGCGCCTCCGGGTTATATCGGTTTTGATCAGGGTGGACTTTTAACCGACGGTATAAGAAAACATCCTTACAGCGTTTTGCTCCTTGATGAAATAGAAAAAGCTCATCAAGATATGTTTAATATTTTGCTTCAGATTTTTGACCATGCTACTTTAACTGATAACACCGGCAGGAAATCTGATTTCAGAAATGTCATTATTATGATGACTTCAAATGCCGGAGCAAGGGAAATGAGTGCCCATACTATCGGTTTTGGAGAAACACATTATGATACGAAAAATAAAGGCAGGAAAGCTGTTGAAAAGTTCTTTAGCCCTGAATTCAGAAACCGGCTTGATGGAATAATCAGCTTTAATTCTCTTACCGTAGAAATTATGGAAAAGATAGTTGATAAATTCATAGCGGAACTAAATGAACAACTGGCCGTAAAAAAGATCTCCATTTCCATTTCTTCCAAGGCAAGAAACCGGCTGGCAAAAAAAGGACATGATCCGCTTTTTGGAGCAAGACCTCTTTCCAGACTGATACAGACTGAGATTAAAGATATCCTGACCGATGAAATCCTGTTCGGCAATCTATCAAACGGAGGAAAGGTCTTTGTTGATTTAGAAAATGATAAGATCAGGGTTAAAGAGCAGGGGTCAGGGGCTAGGGGGGATAGCGGTTTTTCTTCTTTCTAATAAAATAATTTTTCCTCCAGCACATCTTGCCGGCAGTGACGGCTTGCTGGCAATAGGCGGCGATCTCAGCAAAGAACGTCTTTTACTTGCCTATAGAATGGGGATTTTTCCCTGGTTTTCAGATGATGAACCAATAATATGGTGGTCTCCTGATCCACGTCTTGTGCTCTATCCCAAAGATATCAGAGTATCGAAAAGTCTAAAAAAAATCATAAATAAAAATATATTTAAAGTGACAATAGATTCGTCTTTTGAGCAGACAATAAGTTTGTGTGCACATATAAGATTACAGAAGAATGAAGGAACCTGGTTGGGCGAGGATATGATTGAAGCATACTGCAATCTTCATGAAGCAGGATATGCGCATTCGGTTGAGGCCTGGCACGACGGAGAGCTTGCAGGTGGATTATACGGTGTTTCCCTGGGGAAATGTTTTTTCGGAGAATCTATGTTTACCCGCATCAGTAATGCTTCAAAAGTAGCTTTTATAGCTCTTGTTGAATATCTTAAAACATTATCTTTTGATATGATTGACTGCCAGCTTGCAACAGAGCATTTGAAAAATTTTGGCGCAAGGGAAATACCAAGATCTGTTTTTTTAAAACAGCTAAATGAATCTTTAAAAGCACGAACAAAAAATGGCAGGTGGGTTTACAATCCGGCAAAGCAATAAGCCCTAATGCTACAATGCCGGTAATGCCTGCAATCCCTGTGATCTCATCCGTAAAGTTATTTACTTATTTGTGGACGTACCGCAAGTACTCCCAGTGCCCTGTGATCTCATTGTTTTCAACATAGGGGTGATTTCATCGAGTAGGTCGGGGTGGTTGTCCAGGAGTTTAAACAGGTTGGTGACCGATTGCAGTGGTTTGGCCTTGCCGCGTTCGTAGCGGGAAAATGCATTTCGCCCTCCCCCGGTGAGCTCTGCGGCTTGCCGCTGCGTCAACTTAAGTTTTTTACGAATTCTTGCAAGTTCAGATGCTTCTCTTGCATCAATTTCCTTGGCAACTTGTTTGATGGCCTCGGCAAAACGAACACCTTCGCCCGCTTCGAATTCAACTTCCCCGCAATTGAAACAATGCCATCCCTTGACCTTGGAAATAACGGTATGGTGCCCTTTATAGGTGTATGGCACATCTCGGACAGTATGCACCATCTCTTTTTGTCCGCAATTTAAGCATTCACGCTTCATCTCATTTCTCCTTGAACTGGATCACAATTGACCCATCCTGGCGTAAAATAACCTTGACGCAGGCTATTCCAGCAGGCATTTCTGGATGGTAAACATCCTGCCAAATTTGGTTTGACGCATGGGTTGTCATGCTTTTGTAAAAATCGGATCGACTCATGGAACAAACCACTTCGATTGCCTGAGCAATTTCAAGCCCCATTGCCTGGGCACCGATCAATGCCGTTGCGGTAAAAGCGTCCGCACCACGCAAACGAATAGCGGATTGCACCATTGAAAGGTCATAATGAGGTTTCCGCTTTTCCATAAAGCAAATTAACCTTATAGGGTAATTTTGTCAAGTAATGTTTTGGGGGACTATCCCGGTGAAACACGTTTCGCCACTGTTAAATGCGCTACAAATTTAACCGGGCACTTTCGTTTACCTGCGTCCAGCGGTTCAGGGGATATGGTAAATGCTGCGGTTGTGTAGCGAAAGTTCACGCTTTTATCCGGGGAGATCTGTCAGGCGTGCGGCTTTTGATGTTTCATTTTACCATTCGGTGAAATTACCGGCAGGGGCAACCGGTTTACCAAGTCCTGGCGATATCGTGAGAGCATCCCGCCTGATATAGACTTTCAGATAATTAATTTCACAAGGCTAGAAGGAGAAAGGCGTATTAGTTATACGTCGACGACTGATAACGCAGTGAAATTATTTATCTGAAAGTCTATATCGAGGAACAAAACAAAGAGGAGCTATTCAGGATTGGTAAGTATTAGGCATTATAAGGCAGCACTTTATGGGGTAACTCGTAAGGTAACTGGGCAGAAGTCAGCAGAGGCCATAGTAGCCAAACGCCTGTTTTAATAGACAGGACAGGGTGAAGGGCTGAACCTTTGAGAGCAGGGAGGAGCTGGTCATACTCGAAAAGGCGATGAACTCGACAGAGGGAGCCAATAATATTCGGCGTGTTGGCCGTAGCCAGCCTTGCAATACAGTCAGAAGTTGGGCGGTATTTTAAAACTCTCGGGGAACCGCATAGTGCGTACCCGCTTGCTATGTGGTGTGGGGAGAGAGAAACTTCCCCTTACCCGATTGGGCATCATGTCAAGACGTGCCGCCTATTTGTTCTTACGTTCCATCCCAAGCTGATTTCTGAAAATCTTTGCAAGTTCCTGGGCTTTTGGCTTCATTTCTTCTTCGAACAGCTTCTTAAGGGTGGGGCGTCCCACCTCTACTATTTTAAGGATCTTGTCACCCACTTTAAGGATTTCGTCAGCTGACATATTATTATATGCGCTCAGTGGTTGCAGCGTATCAAAGTATTCGCCCGTTGCCTTCATGGACACCTTCGCGTATGCGTATATTTTCAAGTACGTATCATGATCAATGTAAATTGCAAGATCGGCTGTTTTATTTGATAGCACATCTAATGCGTTATGCGCTGCCTGTGCGTTCTGAAAATAATAATCCCCCACGGCCCTCACGTATTTTGCAGTGTCGTCTTGAATAATAGGGCAGCCGGCAATAATGGGGCTCGTCAGATTAATTACATTGCGAATGCACGCATAGATGTTGCTTATTGCTAAAGAGCGCTGCTCATCAACCCGTGCAGCTGCTACGTTTTGCTCATGAGCGTATATGGCGAGTTGAGTCTTGAACGCTTCCGTCTTCTCAGCGAGTTCAACCCGATAACGTTCGAGATCTTTTTTGAGTCGGTGATCAACGAGTCGTTGTCCGAAAAAGTAAAGGAGCGCCCATCCACCACCTGCACCAAAGAGTGCGGGTATTACAACCTTCAATCCGAAATCTATTATAATATCCATATGATGTCCAACACATAGAGCTGAGTGGCTGGGCAGCGATAACCGAAAAACTATGATAAAGGTAAAAACTATCGGTCAAATACTACCTTTCAAAATCGGCTCGGCTTTGCCCAGTCCATCTCAAACGCATGTGATTCTATGTAGTCTGTTTTAATGCTGTTTATGCCTTTACCATTCAGCTTTATCAATTAGAACTTCAACCGCTCGGCTACTTGTGCCATGTGAAGTGATTTATTATGTGTTTTAGCTGCTTGGCATAGTATTTGCTTTATAATATTTTGTTTGACATATATTATAACATAAATATAAACAATTCATAAAGAAGCAATTAAAAAAATTCAAGGAGGTGAGCCATGGCATTACCCATTGCAGCAACTCCAGTTCTAAAAGGGAGAGATGCATCTGATTTTTTGCACAGAATTGAAAGTGATTTGAAAAAACCATTAAAATACACCCCAACTCCAAAATTGGGGCAGGCCAAGGAATTAGTTAAAAAATATGTCGCAAAAGGAAAGAAATGAGATTGCCGACAGTGGCTGGAAACTACAAAAAGTCACCGATAATGACATTCTCTTTACTTTCGATTGTGGAGACCAAGATTTAAACGAATATTTTCAAAAAGACGCTTTACTTCATAAGGAAGCACTGATTACTCAAACTTACTATCTTAAGGCCACAGAAGAGCTTGATTTGCCTGTGGCCTTAATTGATTTATGCAATGATTCAATTCGTCTGAAAAAACTTAGTCAAATCCCTGACCTCCCTGAAAATAAAAGATATCCATTCCTTCCAGCTGTCAAAATTACTCGCCTCGGAGTTTCCCTCCCGTTTCAGAGCCTCGGAGTTGGCTCGCATCTTATTAACATGGTTAAGCGTCTTTTTATTACACGGAACCGGACAGGTTGCCGTTTTCTAACTGTAGACGCATACAACAATGACGACCAAAAGGCTATTAAGTTTTACCAAAAGAACGGATTTCAACACTTTTCCGACAAAGATAAAAACAAAAAAACTCGCGCCATGTTTTTTGATCTAAAACGGATTTCCAAAACTTAACATTACTAATCAGCCGCTCTGCTTTTTTGCATAGGCTGAATTGGGTTTGTATACAGTATTTTTACCGAGCGCTGCAAATAATATTCTGTAATAATGTGACGAATTATCTCTTCCTTCCATAAAGCCTGCAGACAAACGCAAATGCTGTACTCGGTTCAAACAATAAAATTTTTTCAGATCGTCAGGAATTGTTTTTATAGGATGAAAACTCACTGCATAGATTTCTTCCATATTATGAAATTCATCTATATTTTCATGTTCACTATCTTCAAAGGTAAACTTACCACCAATATTTCGTTTATGTGACGGTAACGGTTCTATTGGATTGCCGTTGTAGACACTCCTAACCACACCACTCTCTATTTTTGCAGAGTCTATATATCCATCCTTCCACAAGACCACCCAGATTTCTATTTTTTTATTCTTTGATAGATAGAGTAATGTGCGCAGTCTTTCGAAAAACACCGAATCTTCACTTATACGATTTTTTAGATCATCGAACATTTTTTACAATTTTCTTATTGCATAACCTTGCTCTTAAGCCGCAAACATTTAGCTGTTTACGTAGTCCAATTACGTTAGCTGCTTTTCGTAGTTTTTGTCCTTTACCAAACATTTTTATTCTCCAATGTAAATACCATGCTTCTTGGCATATCTCGCGGTAGGAACGCCGGTTACCCAGCGCCCCCCGCACAGACCCGGACGTGCGGTTTTTCCGCATCCGGTTCCTCGGTTGTACTCGCTTTCGCGCAAGGCATTTGCGTTATGAAAATACCCGATGTCGTTTTGTCGCTACGGGGAGTTTGGGTTTTGCAAGCCCAAGGCGTTCTATGGCTCTACTAAAAGCCTTCCAGGTAAAGCTTTTACGCTTTCCACCTCGTCGGTTTAGCCACTTGAAAGCACATTCAACTGCCCAACTGTAAAAACGCCATAACGACCTTAGGTTGCCGACCACACTGTAATAATTATAATGGCCGCGTAGCCGTCTATTTAAGGCCCTTATGAATTTAATCCCTTTTAAATGGCGGTTTTCCTTTATCCAATCTTTGATGCGTCTACAGGCGCCTTGCAACTTTTTGCGTGCGGTGCGCTGCATAACTCTTACCATCCCTTTGCTGTCTTTGGTCCAGTAAGTCTCAAAACCCAAAAAGATAATCCGTCTGCGTCTGTTCGGATGAAATCGACTGAATCTCATCAAACCTGTTTTCTCCGGGGCTACCGAAAGATCGAACTTACCAAGTCTTTTAGGCAGTACCTTGAAAAACTTTATTGCATCTTTACGGTATTGGAAGGCGCAAACAAAATCGTCTGCGTATCTTATTATCATAGCATCACCTTTACAGTGAGCCTTGACTACTTTTTCAAACCATAAATCAAGCGCAAAATGCAGATAAACATTGGCCAAAACGGGCGATACAATCCCACCTTGAGGTGTTCCTGTTTCCGGATGGATAACCATACCATCCGTATCAAGGATGCCTGCCTTCAGCCATTTCCGGATTAAGTTTATAAACGCCGCATCATCGATTCTTTCCTTGAGCATTCGTAATAGCCATTCATGGTCCATATGGTCGAAGAATCCTTTAATATCGGCTTCGACAATATATCCAAATTTCCCGAACTGGAGATTAAAACGCAAGTCGTCTACCGCGTCTTTTGCACTCCGGTTTGGTCTGTACCCGTAGCTATTATCAAGAAAATCGGCCTCGAAAATGGCTGTC
>Ga0255425_1108_pt1 | contig 18162 bp, 14 predicted proteins | sample ANMaggSeSYBR02G4_FD_182640 | JGI IMG/M metagenome (GOLD analysis project Ga0255425, IMG submission 182640) | Sediment cell enrichment communities from methane seep in Santa Monica Basin, California, United Staets - ANME aggregate JGI... | ecosystem: Environmental > Aquatic > Marine > Cold seeps >... | reverse complement strand
ATATTGCAACAAATTGCAATTTTACGAAAAAATTTAGCTTGAGAAAAGCGCGAAAGTCGGGCTAAAGTTATAAAGAATGTAGCAGATAAGATGGATATCGATTTTTTTGTGGTGGGTGCTGTACTACGCGATCTGATTCTTGGTCAGCTATATGCTTTGTCCACGGATCATAAAACCATGGATATCGATATTGGTATCATAGTAACGGGCTGGAAACACTATAAAAAAATAAAAGACAACCTTTTAGCAACCGGTAATTTTTACTCAGACAAAAAACCAGTATACCGGTTAAAATTTAAAGGCGGTTATCCTGTAGATATAATTCCCTTTGGATCAGTGGATAAGGTCAGAAACTCATTTGTTCCCTTCCAGAGGTCTTAGGGCTCGCTAAAAAATAACTTGGCATTTTTTGCATCCCAACTTCACCATATCTTTAATCGATTTTCATTCGCAAAAGTCCTCGAAATAGCTCGCTATTCCTGCGGTTTTGCTCAATCAGATCGATTAAATCTACGGCAAATTTGAGCGCAAATTCTACCAAGTTATTTTTTAGCGAGCCCTTAACAAATTTTAGTTTGACAGTATTGTTTGCTCATTGTATTTATTGGTACCCATTCACGGTTCACGAAAAGCCTTCTACCTTTACCTGAGTATAGACTTTATAATGTTTAAAGGCGGGGTCACTTCATGAAGCAGGCATTCAATCCGAGTATAAAGTTTTTCCTGGTTTTGTGCATGTTATTTTTTCTCTGCACAGGGAGTGTACTTGCGGATGATATTCGCGAGGCCGTTTTTGCAGGCAGATTTTATCCTTCCAGTCAATCTGATTTACTCAAGAATATTGATAGTCTAACCAGCCGGGCAAAAAAAACTCAGGTAAAGATTCCATCAGGAAAATACCTGAAGGCTCTTATACTGCCCCATGCTGGATATCCATGCTCCGGGTTTACAGCAGCCCATGCATCACTTGTTCTCAGCGAAAAGCAGTTTAAAAAAGTTATTTTACTTGGCCCGGATCATCGAGTAGGTTTTATAAACGGAGCAATCAGCGATGTAGCTGCTTACCAGACTCCTCTCGGAAGGGTTTTTCTGCATAACGATGCTGCAAAACTGCGAAACCGGTCAGAATTGTTTCACGCAAACAAGGATTCTGATCTTGGCGAACATTCACTGGAGGTCTTGCTGCCTTTTTTGCAGTATTATTTAAAGGAATTTAAGATCATTCCGATTGTAATCAGCCAGGGTAATATTGACGGACTCACGCGTGAAATAGATATGTTTCGAGATCAAAACACGCTTCTTGTGGTCAGTACAGACCTTTCCCACTTTCTACAATATACCGAGGCTGTTGAAAAAGATAAAAAAACCATTCAAATGATATTAAATCTAAATGCAGACAATTTATTGAAGGGTTATAATTATGCGTGCGGAAAAGTGCCGATTCTTGTTCTTGTGAGCCTGGCCAGGCAATATGGATGGCAGCCGGTTTTGTTGCATTATTCAAACAGTGGTGATACCTGCGGCGGGCGCAGTCAAGTTGTCGGCTACGCAGCCATAGCATTTTATGGAGATAAATTTATGGATGATAAAAAAAATGCAGATCACAAATTTACTGATAAGCAGGGGCAGGCGCTGGTAATGCTTGCGCGACATACGCTTATGAAAAAGCTGAACAAAAAGATAGACACTGTTGAGTCCAAAGCCCTGGAAGAAGCGCTTAAGCAGGATTGTTTTCAGGAGCATTTTGGCACTTTTGTTACCTTAAAGATCAATGATCAGCTCAGAGGATGCGTTGGCAATATAACTGCATCTGAACCCGTTAAAGAGGGAGTCAGGCATAATGCAGTCAGTGCTGCATTTCGTGATCCACGATTTTCTCCCCTGAGAGCCGAAGAACTTGAAAATGTTGATATTGAAGTAAGCATTCTTACCCAGCCGGAGCCTCTTGAATACACAGATGGTGATGACCTAATTTCAAAACTGCGCGTTAATGTTGATGGTGTAATTATCCGGAAAGGCTTTGCCAACGCAACTTTTTTGCCACAGGTATGGAAACAGTTGCCTGAGCCCGAAGAATTTCTTGGCCATCTCTGCATGAAGGCCGGGATGTCAGCCAATGCCTGGCAAAATGATAAACCGGAAGTTAAGATCTACCAGGTTCAGTATTTTGATGAAGAAAAATGAACGCGCTACACTGCTAATTGTCATTGCCGCCGGCATCTCTTCAATTGTGGTGCAATTAATAACCATACGCGAATTTCTTGCCCAGTTCCACGGTAACGAGTTTGTTATTTCTTTAATACTTTTCAACTGGTTGATCCTTGGCGGTATAGGAACGCTTGTAGCGCATCTGATTACGCCGCGCTACTGGGAGGCCAGTTCAAGCAGACTCTGCCGGCTTTCTTTCATTCTGGCGGCTCTGTCCGTGATTCAAATTTATAGCATTCGGGAATTGCGCGACTTTTTCTTTGTTCACGGCAGTTCGGTTGGTTTTTATCCTACCCTTGCCTACATATTTTTAACCATTGCTCCATATTGCCTGCTTATAGGTTTTATTCTTCCTTACAGCCTTTTTGTGCTAAGAGCGGAAACACCGGATTATTCAGGCACACGCATTTATATTACCGATAATATAGGTGATATAACCGGAGGAGCGCTTTTTTCATTTGCACTTGTTTTTCTGGTTACTCCTCTTAAGGCTATATTTATTGCCAACCTTCCGCTTGTGGCTGCATCATTTCTTCTTTTTTCATTAACCGGAAAGCAGAGGAAATATTTAAAAATTATTGCAGGTGCTGCTATCACTTTATTAGTGCTTGCAGCGGGTATTTTTTTTGAACCCTTTTCGCTTGCGCCTTCCGAGGGAAAGCTGGTTCATTATCGTGAATCCCGTTACGGAAGAATTGCCGTTCATCAGGATAATGGGCAGTACACTCTTCTTACTGATGGAGTCCCTGTATTCAGCACCCAGAATCAGAGCATTGCGGAAGAAACTATACATTATCCCCTGGCTCAACTGGACAATCCTCAGCGCGTCCTCTTAATATCCGGCGAGGGCGGCATTATGAAGGAATTGAAAAAGCATGGTCTTAAAACAGTTGATTATGTTGAGCTTGACCCGGGAATTACCGATGTACAGTTCAAATTCAGCCTGATCGAAAATATTGAAGGATTGAATGTAATCAATCAGGATGCAAGAGCCTTTCTTGCGGACTCGGACAAAATCTACGATGCCATTATCCTAAATTTACCGGAGCCTGACACATTTCAGGTAAACAGGTTTTTTACCGATCAGTTTTTCAGCCTTGTAAAGAAGCACCTTGCGCCAGATGGTGTTTTGAGTTTTTCTATGGAAGGTTATGATAATTACCTTGCCGAACCACAGCGGCAGAAGCTTTCTTCTCTATACAATACCGTTAAAAATCATTTTAAGCATGTCTTGCTTATGCCTGGGCTGAAGATATTTTTCCTGTGCCGGGATATTTTAATCAAAACAGATATCCCTGCGAGACTTGCAGAAAAAGGTATTATTGCCCGGTACATACGAGGCTATTATTACGGAAATCTGACTGAAGAAAGAATTTCAAACTTAAATAATCTGATGGATCCGAATACACCAAAAAACAGCGATGATTCTCCGCTTTTGATGAGGCTGATGTTTTCACAGTGGTTTGCCAAATTTTCCACTTCACCTGTAGGATTTATTGCCGGCCTTGCCGGGCTCACCATTATATATCTGTTTCGGATTAAGCGGGAGGAATTTGTACTTTTTTCAACAGGAGCAATGACCATGGGAAGCGAAATACTGATCATCTTTGCTTTTCAGATATTTTATGGTTATATATATTTTCAAATAGGATTGATTATAACGGTCTTTCTGGCTGGTCTTTTGCCGGGGGCATTGCTGGGCGATAGACTGCGTGAAGGTGGAAAACAGATACTAATGCTGACCGATGGTTTGCTCATTACCCTGATGGGCATTTTGATACTGGCACTGAAGATAGGTGGGAATTATCTACCGTCATTCTTTTTTCTTGTTTTCGGCTTCATAATTTCGCTTGCATGCGGGTTTCAGTTCCCTGTGGCTCTCCATTTGGGAGGGGCCGGAAATTCTGATGTAACCAGATCTTTTTCAGCCGATTTAATTGGTGCTGCCTGCGGCATCCTGATTACCAGCCTGATCCTTTTGCCCTATTTTGGAATCATCTGGGCTGCGGCAGGATTGATATTTTTGAAACTGGCAAGTTTGATTGTTATTGGAACACATAAGGTATAATGAAAACTATAAGCAGAAGGAATTTTCTTTACTATAGCGGAGCATTGCTGTCCACTGCAATGTTTGCCGATGTGTGCCGGCCTTTTGCCGGGGACAGGCGCCCTATATCCGGTCCCGATGACATCCGCGGCAAAGTGTTCAAAAACGATGCTCCAAAAACATTATGGAAATGGTCGCGCGAAGGATTTCTTTATAACAAATTAGATGATGGCAAGGTTGCATGCGGCATCTGTCCCCATCGTTGCATACTTGCACCGGGCGATCGCAGTGTATGTCGTTCCAAGGTTAATATAAACGGCAAGCTTTACAGCCTGGCCTATGGAAATCCCTGTGCTGTCAATAACGATCCTGTAGAAAAAAAACCGCTTTTTCATTTCAGGCCCAGGTCAATGGTCTTTTCCCTTGCTGCTACGGGATGCAATTTCCGCTGTTTAAATTGTCAGAACTGGGAAATTTCACAGGCAAAGCCTCATGAAGTGCGTCATCATGAGCTTTTTCCTGCTGAAGCAGTAGAGACAGCCCAGCGTTTGGGGTCTGAATCTATTGCATACACATATTCAGAGGCAGTCACTTTTTTTGAATACATGATTGACATCTCCAGACTGGCAAAAGAAAAAGGGCTGCACAACCTTTGGATTTCAAATGGTTACATTAACCGAAAACCTCTTCTTGAGTTGTGCAAAGTTCTGGACGGCGCAAATATAAATCTTAAATCATACAGCGATGACATTTACAGAAAATTGAACGGCGGGCGGCTTCAACCTGTGTTAGACAGCTTAAAGACGCTGCATGAGCAAAAAATTCATCTCGAAGTCACAACTCTGGTGGTGCCGGGATATATAGATGATGAAGAAATGATAAAACAGATGTGCGGATGGATACTTGACAACATAGGGCCCGACCATCCGCTGCACTTTTTACGTTTTTTCCCTAAGTACAAACTTGACAGGCTGCCACCCACACCGGTTTCAACATTGACTCGTTTCCGCGAATTAGCCATTAAAGAGGGTATCAGATATGTCTATGTCGGCAATGTTCCAAACCATGAAGGCAATCACACCTATTGTCACAATTGTGGCAAGTTGTTGATTGAACGCGAGGGCTATCTCTTGCCGACATATAATCTAACAGGTAATAAATGCAAGTTCTGCAGCGCCAAAATCCCGGGGGTATGGGATAATAGTGCGTCCAGGATGGACTGAAAAAAATGAACATCGAATGTTGAATGGGAAAAGATGGAGAAACAGAAATAGCTGTTAAATGTTCGGTATTGGGTGTTTGTTTTTTTTATTCAATGTTCATTTGTTCATGCACTTATATAATACTAAAATCCTAAAATCAAAATTTTTATCGAGCAAAAAAGACGTCTAATACACAAATAGATTGTTTTATACGACCCAATAGCCGTATGAAATAATGGTATGATTGTGCCATATAGTTTGTCAAAGCTTATTGAAGAGCAACAGGAGAGGTGCGCCCGAACCTGGCGGTATTTGGCTGGAAATTACTATAATATGCCTTATGCAAATAAATTTGGGTATCATGATGCCTTTTTTCGCTTATATGAGCTAAATTTCAGATCGATGAGAGTAATAAACTTCGGAAATTTACATATCCTGATGCAGAATCACATCTTTACAATCCCCATAGATAATGGTATTAATTACTAATTGGAGCGGCACAGTCCAACAAAGTTTTATCCATCATCCCGCTGAGAAAACGTATCGACCGAGCTTTTCAAACTGTTTCTGCCAAACTGGGCTTTCCAGTATTCTTGTACTGCGGGACAATGGATAAAACTCTATACGTTGAGCAAATCATGCAATATCAGGAGATCCTATTATGGTTAACAGCATCAATCTGCATAAGAAAAAGCATGAGGCTGAAGAAAAGCAACTTTTTCAGCTAATAAAACAGGCTGGTGAAGACGCTCGTAGCCGTAAACGAGAAGCCATGGCACGACATATTAATAAACTTCAGGCCGTAATTTCAGAAGCGGTATCCCGTAAGAATAATTCTGTGTCGACATGAAAAAGTTACAGAAACCAAGGCTTATAGTTGTAGCGGGTCCGAATGGCTCTGGAAAAACTTGAGTTTGTCCAACGTGCCAAAGAAGCTGGCTTTTTCATTCGGTTGTTCATCGTCTGCACTAACGATCCATCAATTAATGCCCAGCGAGTTGCCTTACGTCTCATGGAAGGCGGGCATGATATTCCGATTTTAAAAATTATCAGCAGGTATTACCGGTCAATCGCTAAGTGCATCGAAGCATTAGCGTTGGTTGATCGAGCCTATTTTTACGATAACTCGGAGACTGATGTTGATCCTTCATTAATGTTCAGGGTAAATGACGGAAAAATAGCAAAAATATATCAAGACTTGGCACCTTGGGCAAAAAATATTGCGGATTCGCTATCACGGGAATGAATCACAAAATGCCCATAGTGATAGGGACACCCATCGCTGAACGCCCCTCCCACACCACCGGACATACCGATCACTTATCCGATGATTCGGCTGGTCAAAACAGACACAAATGAACGTAATGGACATCTCGTCTGCCTGGCCTTGGGGAACGCAACGCTACCAGCATTTCAGCAACTGCTGCATAATGAGGCATTTCACTCTGCTACAAAAATCGTAGGCATACCAATGAATATGTGGAGACTTTTCGCAAGTCCTTGCTGCGCAAGAAATTTGTGCAAGTCGAGTAAAAAATCACTTAATTTATTAACCAGCTTACTGAACAGAAAAAGCCATGAATCCGACTGTTTCTAAGACATGGTATGTTTCACTGTCACGTGATTGCTCTTCACTGATTTGTACATAAACTCCATGTGCATTCTTGGATTTCCAGCGCACATTGGCAGGGTCAGTCTCATTATTCGTCTGCATATCAGAAATAAATACAGGTGAATTTATGAATGTTTGATTAAATAAAATTTCTTGGAAATCATCACTTATACTAGATTTAATATTTATTTCAAATGCAACGCTGTTTACAGTGCCGCTTGAAGGTTCCCAGGCAATATATGCGACCTCTTCTGTTGCATGAATTATAGGATTTAGTTCCTGTTCCTGCAGGCAGAACGCGAATCCATTGGTTCCGTTAGTTACAGTTCTGCAGAATACTGCATCAATCTCATTATAGCTGACAACAGCGGCTATTACCACAGGGATCTGATTGAAACTATTTTTGAAGTTTACGGTTTTAAATGAGCTGGTATTATTGGTAGTAAAGCTTCCTGCTTCGACCCTGGTTCCATCCTCTAATGTATAACTGCCTCGCTCCATAATTAAGTAGCCGACTGTGTCGAATATATGCTGACCATCTAAATAATCCCACTCCTGAATGCGAATATCAAAGCCTGTGTTATCAACATTTTGTATTCTCAAAATGGCAGCATTAGTTCCATTATAACTTAATGATTTAGCTACCACTACAGGATCCAAAAAGTACTTACTGAATTCAATCCTCTGCCATTCATGAGTTATACTTACTTCCCCTGTTTCCATAATAGGAAATAAAGGCTTGGAGTCAAAGACAGACGGATTAGATCCATGACTAAGTTCCAGCCCATCTAAAAGGCCATCATTATCAGAATCCGGATCTAAAAGATTTATAATTGAATCCCCATCATAATCATAATTCCAATTATCTCCCCAGTATCCTACTTCATTTCCATCAATTATGCCGTCTCCATCTGTATCAGCGTTGTTGGGGTCAGTTCCGTAAAAAGTGATTTCTTTATCGTCTGTAAGTCCATCTCCATCTGTATCTCCATCTGTAACTGTATCAACAGTAGATTCAGGGATATAATAATCAATTTCTTCAGAAAAAGAACTTTCATAGCCCTCATTATATGCAGTTACTGCGAAATAATATCGTTGGCCTGATGTCACGGTGATTTTACAGGTTGTCTGGTTGCCAACATCATCATTCTTAAACTCGTAAGTCTCGTAATACTGGGAATTCACGTCATCTCTGCTTGACAAACCGTAGTATACTGTGTATCCGTCAACATTTTCTGATACTGGGTTTGGATCCCACGCCAATGTTACCTCGGCAGCGATGGAAATGGCGGGTATAAAGAGCATAAGGGCTAAAGCCAAAACTACAATTCTGTAAAAGCGATAATTAATATGTTTAGATATCATAATTTTTATATTCCTGTAGTGTTCAGTTATGTTGCTGATTATTATGTTAAAAATATAACCAATTATAGAATTAGATTCTAACCGCTGGAAACTTTCCTTGTGTTATTACTAAAAAAGGAGTCGGAAAGTTCCTTTGCAGTGAATAGAACCGATAGAACATTATTGTGCGGTATTTATAAAAAGATAGGAAAATGGCGCCCTAACTTTTTATAAAATATCATCATCATATAAAAATTGGAAGCAAAGGCGGCTTTGGAATTTTCAACATTTATATGATTTTCCATACACTTTAATGCAATTAACTTAGATTGGTCAATGCATCTACGATTTTTGACGGACCGATTGATAATCTAATCTCGTTTTAAATTCATTTTGATTATAACAAAGCAACATGTGTGCCAAAGAAATAGTTTGTTGATATACTGACTAATTAAAAAATAATTATGCTTCTTAAAATGGGTTCTGGTTACGAATATTGCACAGTGAACTACTTTTTTTGCACACGTTGTAAGAAATGTTTGAAATGGTTTTAGAGCATCGAGAACTATAGCTCGGAAGGTTGCAAATTGCGTTTTTTTCGGTGAGCAATGAGCATCAAGAGCAAGGCGCGAAGGTGCGGACAAAAGGTTTTAATAGTGGCCGGAATGCAAGTGAATTGAAAAGCTTAATTTTTATATCCGCATTCCTTATTAAGGCACATTAGAAAAGTACCTTGTTTTTTAGTGGATTTTTCTACCAGAAATTCTGCGCCGCAATTCGGACAATTTTCTGCTACAGGTTTGTCCCAGAGAGCAAATGTGCAGTCGGGATAACGGTTGCAGCCATAAAAGATTTTCCCCCTTTTTGACCGTCTTTCAACAATTTCGCCGGTGCAGCCTTTTTCCGGACACTTTACACCTGTAGTTTTATCTGGTTGGTTTGAATTTATGGATTTGGTATTTTTGCACACCGGGTACCCGCTGCATGCTAAAAATTTGCCGTATTTGCCCTGTTTTAACACCATCGGTTTTTTACATTTTTCACAAACTATATCTGATATTTCATCTTCAGGCAGCTCGATTGGGTGAACCTTGCCTTTTTCATCTCGGGTATAGTTCCTAGTATACCTGCATTTCGGGTATCCGCTGCAGGCAATATAGTGACCATTCTTGCCTACTTTGATGTTTAGTTGTTTTTTGCATACAGGACAGGAAAGATCTGTAGGTATGCCCACACCGCGTATGCTGAGCATACTTTCTGCGGCTGCATCCAGTTCTTTTTTAAAGGGGCCGTAGAAACGGGTGAGAATGTCTAAAGAATCTGTTCCCGAAGTTTCTATACGGTCAAGATCTTCTTCCATCTTGGCTGTAAAATCAACTTCAAATATGTCTGGGAAGCTTTTAACAAGAAGGTCATTAACGATAAATCCAAGTTCGCTGGGCTTAAAGTATCCTTTTAGAAAATCAACATATCCCTTTTCCTTGATTGTAGATAATATTGAAGCATAGGTGCTGGGACGACCGATTCCGTTTTCTTCAAGCTCTTTTACAAGTGAAGCCTCTGAAAATCTTGGCGGCGGCATGGTAAAGTGCTGTTTAGGCTCTAAGTTATTGACCTTTAATTCTACTCCTTCAGATAATTCAGGAAGATTGATTTTTTCTTTTTCGCTTTCTATTTCTTCATCCACAGACATGTAAACAGCCATAAAGCCTGTGAATTTAACAGATGATCCGCCGGCTGTAAACAAATAGAGCCCGGCTTTAATAGAGATTGTATTTTTATTTATCAGAGCTTGCTGCATCTGCGACGCAATGAAACGCTGCCAGATAAGACGGTACAGAGACATCTGGTCATTGGAGAGATAAGGGGTCAATTTTTCAGGAGTGTTGAAAACCGATGTCGGCCTGATGGCCTCGTGAGCATCTTGAGCTTTCTTCAGATTCTTGAAAAATCTTGGCTTATCAAGAGCAAATTTTTCACCGAACTTTTCTCGAATCAGCACAAGTGCTTCTTCTGCAGCTTCTTTTGCAATTCTGGTGGAATCGGTGCGCATATAAGTGATAAGCCCTTCAGTTCCACCTGTTCCGATGTCAATACCTTCGTAAAGCTGTTGTGCCACAACCATGGTTTTTTTTGCAGAAAATTTAAGCTTTCTGATTGCTTCCTGTTGAAGTTTACTTGTGATAAAAGGGGGAAGAGGATTTTTTTTCGTAATCTTTTTTTGAACTTTTTTTACAATAAATTTATTTTCTGAAAGTTCGTTCAGAATGGCAAGTGATGCTTTTTCGTCAGGAATTTTGATTTTTTTTTCGTTCTTTTTTACAAGTTTTGCCTTAAATTGTGGAGGTAAGGTGGTTTCGAGAAAGGCTGTTATAGACCAGTATTCTTCCGATTCAAAGGCTTGGATAGCTCTTTCTCTTTCACATATTATACGTACTGCAACTGATTGTACACGCCCCGCACTGAGGCCGTTTTTTACTTTGCGCCAGAGTAATGGAGATGTCTGGTATCCAACCAGTCTGTCAAGAATTCTTCGTGCCTGCTGAGCCTCGTATTTTTTCTTATGGAGATCTTCAGACGCTGCAATTGCTTCATTAATGGCTTTTTTGGTAAGCTCATGAATAAGTACTCTGTAAAATTTTCTTCCTTTTTTCTTGAGAACCTCTGCGGTGTGCCATGCAATAGCCTCTCCTTCCCGGTCAGGGTCAGGCGCCAAATAAATGTCTGTTGCATCACCAGCGGCTTTTTTTAAGGAGTTTATAACTTTCTGCTTTCCTGGAATAACAATGTATTTAGGCTCAAAGTTTTTTTCTATATTTATTCCAATCTCTTTTGCAGGAAGGTCCTTTATGTGCCCAACGGTAGCAACAACGTTGTATTGCGAGCCCAGATACTTTTTTATAGTTTTTATTTTTGTTGGTGATTCAACAACAAGTAGTGGTTTAGTCACTATATTTCCTCACTTTAGGTATTACTTATTTCTGTAGAAAAGAATTTCCCTGGTGCCTGATTAACAATACCCTGCAGTTCAAGCTTAAGAAGTATGCCTGAAAGTTTTCCGGGTTCCATAGATATTTTTCGTGAAAGATCATCTATATGAACAGGGTAGTGACCAAGGCCCGTAAATACAAGCGATTCTTCTGATGACAAAGAAGGCGGTTTAGCTATTTTATCTTCAGGTTTATCTTTATGCTTAATTTTATTATTTAAGCTGTCATCTGTTATTAAAGGAGAAAGCTCTTCAAGTATATCCTGTGTATTTTCGACCAGCTTTGCTCCCTGTTTAATCAAACTGTGTGTTCCGATACTTTTAAAAGAATTGATATTGCCGGGCACAGCAAAAACTTCTCTTCCCTGCTCTGCTGCGAGGCGTGCTGTAATGAGTGAGCCGCTTTTCTGGGTTGCTTCAACGATAACTGTTCCGAGTGAAATGCCGCTGATTATTCTGTTTCTTATTGGAAAATTGTGGGGTTCAGGTGCCTCTAAAAGAGGAAATTCGGAAATAACCGCGCCTTTTTCGGCAATCTTATGGAAAAGTTTCAGATTTTTATGTGGATAAACTCTTTCGAGACCGCTTCCAAGCACGGCTATTGTTTTTCCTTTTCCGGTTAAAGCACCTGTATGTGCAGCAGTATCAATCCCTACTGCCATGCCGCTTACTATTGTAAAATCAAGAGCAGCTAATTCTTCGCACAGCCTTTTTGTTATTGAAATACCGTAGCTTGTCGCATTTCTGGATCCCACTACGGCGATATTCTTTATAGAGTTACAAAGATTCCCAAAAACATATAAAAAGGGCGGTGGATCTGGTATTTGAAGTAGAAGAAAAGGGTAGGCCGGATCAGACATTGTAACAATTTGATAGCCTTTTTTCATTACAAGATCGAAATCTTTTTTGACTGGTTCCGGTATGTTGTGAGCTTTAATCGCAGCAACTATGCGGGGCGTTATGCCCTTTACCTGAAGAAGGTCTTCCTGTGGTGCTTCAAAAACAAGGCTCGGTGAGCTGAAACGGTCTAACAACCGCTTAAAAAGGTGATTTCCTATACCGGAAACACCTTTAAGGGCAAACCATGGAAACAGGGTTTTCATGGCTGAATTTTCTTTCCGCGCCTTCGCCATATCAGAAGTATTGGGCTTGCAACGTATATTGATGAATACGTTCCAATAAGAATTCCGATTATCATTGCAAATGCAAAGTCGTGGACAATGCCGCCTCCTATGACAAACAGTGCAATAACAACTGTAAGGGTTGTTAAAGAGGTTAATATGGTACGGCTTAGAGTCTCATTAATGCTTCTATTAATAGTGAAATCCAAAGGTTTTTTCCGGTATTTTTTTAAATTTTCCCGTATGCGGTCAAAAACAATTATTGTATCGTTCAAAGAATAACCTATAATAGTTAAAAGTGCGGCAATAATGGGCAAGGTGAATTCTTTATCAAAAATGGAGAATATCCCTACGGTAATTATAACATCATGGATTATAGCTACAATAGCACCCATTGCATATTTCAGATTGAGGAACCAGAAGAGTATAATGGCTAATATGAGTGCGGCCGTAATCAGGATGGGTATGCTGAGGTTAATAAAAGAAAGAAAATAGACGCTGCTCATAAGTGCCGCCGCCATGATTCCGCTTAAAATCCACTTGAATTCAAAACGACCGGATATATATATTGTAATAAAAAGCAGGGAATAGAACATAGCAAAGAGCGCTTTTTCGCGCAGATCTTTACCTACCTGAGGGCCCACCATTTCAATGCGCCGGATTTCCACCTCGTTTCCTGTAGCGGCTTCTATGGCATTTTTTACCTTGCCGGAAAGTCCTTGAGAAGTCATAACCGATATATCGGTTCTGATAAGATATTCATTCTCTTCTTTGTCTCCAAATTCTTGAACAGATGATTTGCCAAGATCAATGGTATCAAGCCCGGATTTGATTATATTAATGCTTGCGGGAGCTAAGGTCTTTACCTGTATTAAAGTGCCGCCGGCAAAGTCGATTCCATATTTTGGGCCTTTATGGAGTATCAGAGAAATAAAACTGACAAGAATCATTGTTGCGGATATGTAGAATGCCAGCTTGCTTTTTCCTATAAAATTCAAATTTATGTCGGATTTTATAACCCTCATGTTTATATGACCCCTAAATTTAAGATTAGCTATTAGCCTTTGGCCTTTAGCAATTAGCCTTTAGCTTAAAAAATCAAACAGATAACACATTCAGCTAATAGCTAACAGCTAATAGCTTTTTCACAAATCTTCACGACAAATAAGCTGAATCTATTGCCAGCATTGAAAAAAAATACTTTTCGGACAGGCACTATATGCTCAAGCTTTTAATTTTTCTGTTTATCAGAAGATAATCAAAAACAAGCCGTGTAAGGATAAGTGCTGTAAACAGGCTTGCCAATACGCCAAGACATAGTGTTACAGCAAAACCTTTTACCGGTCCGGTTCCAAACTGAAACAGGACAAGAGCTGCAATAAGAGTTGTTACGTTTGCATCAAGAATGGTAAGGGTAGCCTTACTATAGCCTGCATTTACGGCAGCTCTCTGAGTCTTGCCCAGATTCATTTCTTCTCTGATACGTTCAAATATCAAAACATTGGCATCAACAGCCATCCCTATGGTTAATATGATTCCTGCAATACCTGGAAGGGTTAAGGTGGCCTGAAATCCTGCAAGTCCTCCGGCAATCAGAACAATGTTAAGGATAAGCGCAATGTTTGCGATAAGGCCCGAAACCTTATAATACACAATCATAAACAGAACAACGAGTATGCCTCCAACGTACATGGAGATAAGTCCCTTTCTTATTGAATCAGCTCCAAGAGAGGGTCCTACGGTTCGTTCCTCAATAATTTCAACCGGAGCCGGCAGGGCGCCTGCCCTAAGAACGATTGCAAGGTCACGCGCTTCTTCTGTTGTAAAATTTCCTGTAATGCGTGCTTCGCCGCCGGTAATTTTTTCCTGAATAACAGGTGCGGAATAGACTTTATTATCTAAGACTATTGCAAGTCGTTTTTTAACATTTTCTTCTGTTATTCTTTCGAAAATCCTTGCCCCCTTTTTATCAAAATTGATGGAAATATATGGTTCATTGAACTGGGAGTCTATTTGAACCCTTGCATCCGTCAGGTATTCACCAGTTAGAAGAGTTCGTTTCTTTACAAGATAGGGGGTCCTTATGACGCGTTCTGTTGCTGAGTCCTCATTGTCCTGATAAAGAAGTTCACTGCCTGCCGGTATATTTCCTTTTAAAGCGGCATCCAGGTCATGGGTTTCATCCAGCAATTTAAATTCCAGAAGAGCTGTTTTACCGATTAACTCCTTTGCTCTTTGTGTGTCTTTGATGCCCGGGAGTTGGATAAGAATTCGTTTTTCACCCTGGCGACGTATATCAGGCTCATTTACGCCGAACTGATCAATACGATTTCTTATTGTTTCAAGTGCCTGCTCAGCCGCCAGCTTTTTTATATGACGAGTTTCACTGTCCGGCAAATTTAATATCATGGTAAGTATTTCATCATCAGTCGATTCTGAAACAACCCGCAAATCCTTAAGTTCAGTATCCAGCAGTTTATTAAAACTCAAGATATTATTGTTACCACGTATTTTGAGCGATATTTTGGTATTTTCTATTCTGTCTATTCCGACGTACCTTATATTTTCTTTCTTTAAAAGACTCCGGAGTTCATAAGTCATACGTTCTATTGTACTTTCAACTGATTTTTCAGTATCAACTTCAAGTACAAGGTGCATTCCTCCCTGAAGATCTAAACCAAGATTTATCTTCTTATGTGGCCACCAGCCTTGATTTATTGTAGGAAAAATATAAACAATTGCAGTTGTAATAACCGCAAAGACTATAATTACTCGCCATGAAAAATTCTTCAATTGGATATTCCCTTCAATAAAGAGCTAAAAGGATTAAGAATATTTACTATAATATAAGTGCCTAAAGTGAGCTAAAGTATATTAAAGTGCCTAAAGTTAATGAATGCTGCCATTTTATATATTCCTTAAGTCATCAATGTACGATAGAGGCAAACTCTCAATAACTTTGGCTTATCAATTAGCACGCCGAAGGCGTACCACAACTTTAGGCATTTTAGGCACTTTAGCTCACTTTAGGCACTTTATATACTTAATCAGCCTTGTTTTCAACAGATGGCGGGGGCGAGGAAGGTTGATTTAGTGCAGCTATATTCCCGCGATTTATTTTTATTCGTACTTTATCTGCTATTTCCACTGTTACCGTGGTATCATCTGCATTGGTAATTCTTCCATGAATACCACCGCTTGTTACTACGCGGTCACCTTTTTTTAGAGTACTTATCATTTCACGATGTTGTTTACTTTTTTTCTGTTGGGGCCGGATAAGCAGAAAATAAAATATGGCAAACATGATAATCAGTGGGATAAATGCTGTAAACCCGCCTGGTTGTCCGCCGCCTGCCGCTCCGCCCTGCCCCATTGCATATGCTATATTAATCAAGATTAACCTCCATGTTTTAAATTAACGCACCTTCGGTGCAAATATAAGTGCCTAAAGTGAGCTAAAGTATATTAAAGTGCCTAAAGTTAATGAATGCGCCTTCGGCACCGCCAATTTTAATTTTTTTTCACCATACAACTTTGCTCACTTTGTTTCTATCTGAACTTATAACCAAGTCCTGAAAATATATAGCCACGCCAAAGGCGTACCATAACTTTAGGCACTTTAGCTCACTTTAATATACTTTAGGCACTTTTTTCTTTAATTATTCCAGACCATTTCGGTAGTACCGAGTACACTTGTAATTACAAATTTTATTTTTGAGCTGGTATCATCAATTATATTTTTGTCGGTTCCCTGCAATTTTACAGGAAATCTGACGAGATAAATTGATTCCCAGGTGTTAATATATGGGAAAAAGTGAGTAAGCACCGCATCAATCTTTTTAATTTTCCTTATCTCAAGCGGTTTTATTTTTGTTTCATTGCCTGCGTTAAGATATATTTTCCATATAGAATCTTGTTTATTAAAATCATTCCATTTTTTATCCGGTACGTATGCAGACATTATAAAATCATTGTATATTAAAGAAGCTTGTTTTTGATCTTTTATAAGTTTTTCCTTTTCTTCACTAGTAAGATTATAAGTTCTGACATACTCATTTGCATAGGCCTCTCTGAATTCAGGCGATTTGAAGGTAGCTGAAGTCATTAGCTCAAGATCAAGGCCTCTATATATGCAAGCTTCAATCGTCCATTTCATTAGCACTGTTTTGTAAGTGCTTCCCTGGTATGGATCAGATGACTCTTCAAATTGTTTGACTGATGAAGCAATTTGACATCCCTGACATCCGGCAAAAATAACTATCAGCAAGATACTTTTTAATATAAAAATGTAATAGTCAGTTTTCATGGACAAATACACGGTCAAAAATTATGCCGATATACTTTAAATGATAGTTGACGTCAAATATTTCTTCAATTTTTTTCTTGCTTAGATGAGCGCATATCCCTTTATCTTTCTTTATCAGCTCCTTAAAAGGCTTTTTTTCTTTCCATACACGCATTGCCTGCTTCTGAACCATTTTATATGCGTCTTCACGGGTAACTCCTGATTCGGCAAGAGCAAGAAGTATCTGTTGAGAAAAGATAAGACCGTTCAGCATATTAAGATTTTCTTTCATTCTTTTGGGATATACAACAAGATTATTAATCAAACCCTTTAGCCTGTTTAGCATGTAATCAATAAGTATTGTACTGTCCGGGGCAATTATTCTCTCAACAGATGAATGGCTTATATCCCTTTCATGCCAGAGAGGGATGTTCTCCAAAGCAGCCATAGCATTAGACCTGATGATCCGTGCGAGGCCGCAAAGGTTTTCGGATCCTATTGGATTCCTCTTGTGAGGCATGGCTGAGGAACCTTTTTGCCCTTTTGAAAAATACTCTTCTGCCTCAAGAACTTCTGTTCTTTGAAGATGCCTGATTTCAAGAGCCATCTTTTCGATTGATGATGCCATGATAGCTAACGCTGTAAAATATTCGGCATGTCGGTCTCGTTGTATAATTTGCGTTGAAGCAGGGGCTGGTTTGAGATCCAGTTTTTTGCAAACATATGCTTCAATTTCTGGTGGAATATTGGCAAAAGTACCGACTGCTCCTGAAAATTGACCGAAACTGATGTTTTCGACAGCGCGCTCAAATCTTTTTCTGTTGCGCTTCATTTCATCATACCAGACTGCCAGTTTCAGCCCAAAGGTAACAGGTTCTGCATGAATTCCGTGAGATCTTCCGACCATGACGGTATCCTTGTGTTCAAAGGCTCTTTTCTTAATTATACTTAACAGGTTTTCGCAGTCTTTTATGATAATTTCCCCAGATTTTTTGAGAAGATATGCCATGCTTGTATCAAGAATGTCTGAAGATGTCAGCCCCATGTGGATATATCTCGAGTCAGGCCCGACATGTTCAGCAACATTTGTCAGAAAGGCTATTACGTCATGTTTGGTCTCAGCCTCTATTTCTTCTATTCTTTTAACGGAGAAACCAGCTTTTTCCTTTATGTTTTTAAACGCTTTTGGGGGAATCATTTTGTTTTGCGCCATGGCTTCACAGGCTAAAATTTCAACTTTCAGCCATGTGTTATACTTGTTTTCATCGGTCCAGATATCGCCCATAATACTTCTTGTATATCGTTTTATCATTTGTTGCCCTGCTCCACTTGTATTTTACTCCCGCAACTATAG
>Ga0255425_1105_pt1 | contig 18543 bp, 17 predicted proteins | sample ANMaggSeSYBR02G4_FD_182640 | JGI IMG/M metagenome (GOLD analysis project Ga0255425, IMG submission 182640) | Sediment cell enrichment communities from methane seep in Santa Monica Basin, California, United Staets - ANME aggregate JGI... | ecosystem: Environmental > Aquatic > Marine > Cold seeps >... | reverse complement strand
TTTTTCCATTTTTTTCAATTTAAAGACTTAATCAAACTCCTTTATTTTCAAGATTTTAAATCACCGGACAGCCTGTTATGTATTGAGGCCTGTAAATAATACCCAATCTCCCGATTTTCCATTTAGTCCGTCAATGCCCCGAATACAATTCATGAACACACACCCAAAGAACAATAAACGCAATCTCATAAAAATATTTCTAATACATAACTCCTAAAAAAGCAGGTGTACACGCAACTTATCCCCAGTCTCCTAACAATAATTCCACACACATGATAGAAATAGTAAAGGAAGAAGGTGCGTACATGCTACTGACCCAACTGCCCGTACTGTATCTCATCCTTGGAGAGGTGGCTGGAGTTGATGCGGTAGTCGGGCGAGCCTATAAAGTTCGGGATTTTTGATTTTTATAATGTGTTTTCAAGGGCTTTTGCTGAGGTGGGTAATGGGGCAGCGGGGACTTAGAATGGAAGCTGGGAGATGAAATCATTAAGCACTTTGGATCTCACTTCGTCAAGTCTGGGGCATCAAGGTGGATGCTCGTGAATAATCTTAATCAAAGTTATTTTGTTTCAGCTTGATTGAGACGCATATTTTCTCTGCCCCACTAAAATTTTATAACACGAACCACATTACCTCTAATAAGTGAAAATTATGAAAGAATTCAATGTTACGGCAGTTATCTGGCAGGAAGATGAGGTTTATGTTTCAAAATGTCCAAAACTCGAAGTAGCCAGTGCAGGTGATACACCCCAAGAAGCTTTCGAAAACTTGAAAGAGGCTGTAGAGTTGTATATTGAAAACGCTAAAACCCTGGGAATTTTGGAACATTTCACGAGATTGTCGGAAAAGTCTAATTTTCGAATATTTTAGCTTTACTGTCTAAACTTGACCGGGTGCAGCATAGTGATTTAGTTTTAACGATATTTCAGGAAGTTTCAATTTAGACGTTTTTCAGGTACTTTTCCGACAATCTCTTCACAGCTTCTATCGAGTCATCAAATAAATTTACATCCAATATCGGTGTTGCTGTTTGAGTAAACTTCCTTCAGTGTCATCGGATAAAATTATAAAAAGTCTACTTGAAACCGGATTATACAATGCCCTTATCAAAGGGAAAGGAAGTCAGATGGAAGACCCCATCTGGGACAACCATATTAAAAAGCAAATAAACGAAAAGTATACTGAAGTTTCATTTATTCAATGACCACTATCCGGTAGTCCTTACCATTCAGCCATTTGTGGAAAACGTGAGCCATACAGCTCTTACAATCCTGCTCTCTTACAGCATCTGCAGCTGCCTGGTCTACTGCCCCATCAATCTTTTCCTGGCTGGGACAGCCCCAGTCCTTGCAAAACTCCCGCCTCTGGTATTCCCTGACAATTTCCATCTATCTCACTCCTTACTATTTCCGGGCTCGACTATTACTTTCATGAACTCTACTGCACCGACCACCAGTTTGAACCCTTCTTTGGCATTTGCCAGCACGAACCTGTGAGTGAACATTTCTGTCACCTCTACCCTACTCGCTTTTATAAGCTAAATGGCTTTCGTAAATCTTACTTAATCGAGCATAAATCCCCTACCCCGCAGTCAACCCCCGGATTTAAGTAATGAGGCCTGTAAATAATACTCTTCCTCCCGATTTTCCATTTCATCCATCAAAGTCAAAAATACAGTTCATCTACACACACAGGAATTAAAAAACAAAGGAAGATAGTGCGTACGAGCGCTGACCAACTGTCCGTCCTGTATCTTATCCTTGGAGAAGTGGCTGGAGTTGATGCAAGAGTCGGGCAAGCCTATGGAGTTCGGGATTTTTGATTATTCCAAGTTGTTCTCAAGGGCTTTAGGTGAGGGGGGTAATGGGGCAATTGGGCAGCAGGGACTTGAATGGAAGCGGATAGTGAATTAGTTATGGATCTCGGATTTCGTTACGCCCAGATCAGGGATATCAGGAAGGATGCTCATTGTGCCGCAGACTATAATATACATTCAGTAGATTATTATCTTACATGATAACACACGATATCATCATAATTGGCGGTGGACTTGCCGGGATGCGGGCCGCCCTTGAAGCCAGTAAAGAAGTTGATACAGCTGTAATATCCAAGCAGCACCCCCTGCGTTCCCATTCAGGTGCTGCCCAGGGTGGGATTGCAGCGGTACTTGACGGCTGGGCCGAAAAGATAGGGGACAGTCTTGAATCGCATATTTACGACACTGTTAAAGGCAGCGATTACTTAGGCGACCAGGACGCTATTGAGATACTGTGCCGTGAAGCTCCCGGTGATATCAGGTCGATAGACAGGATGGGGGCCATATTCAGCAGGACCGAAGAAGGCATGATAGCCCAGAGGGACTTTGGGGGACACAGTTATGCCAGGACGTGTTATGCCGCAGACAAAACCGGCCACATACTTCTCCAGACCATGTACGAGCAAATGATGAAAAACAGGGTGAAGGTATATTCCGAATGGCATGTTGTCTCACTCCTCGTTCATGATAACATATGCAGGGGAGTGGTAGCATACGATATGGCTGGTGGAAGACTTCAGGTCATAAGAGCCAGGGCCGTATTACTGGCAACTGGCGGATACGGCAGGGCATTTAGCATAACTTCCAATGCCCATGCCAATACCGGTGACGGGCTGGCACTGGCATACAGGGCGGGTGTACCCCTGCAGGACATGGAGTTCGTGCAGTTCCACCCAACAGGCCTGTACAAACACGGTATACTTATCACTGAAGGGTCAAGAGGTGAAGGTGGATATCTGGTAAACCGAAATGGTGAGCGTTTCATGGAACGTTATGCTCCGTCCAAAATGGAACTGGCTTCCAGGGATGTGATATCCAGGGCCATCCAGACAGAGATCGATGAAGGCAGGGGGATTGACGGTTATATCCATCTTGACCTGCGGCATCTTGGAGCGGAGTTGATCATGGAGAGGCTGGCCCAGATACATGATATAGCCTTAAGTTTCGCAAACGTGGACTGCGTGCATGAACCCATTCCCATCCAGCCAACTGCCCATTATTCCATGGGCGGCATACCAACTGACATAAATGGAAGAGTTTTGGGTGTGAGCGGGCTTTTTGCAGCAGGGGAATGTGCCTGTGTCAGTGTGCATGGTGCCAACCGACTGGGAGGGAACTCATTGCTTGAGACCATCGTATTTGGCAGGCGTGCAGGGATAAGCGCTGTACGGTACGTAAAAAAAGCAGCTATAGGGGGCGTATCTTCCGGGACGTTGGATTCCATAGAACATGAGTTCTACGATCTGGCAGAGATGGACGGTAGTGAACGTGTTGCAGATATCAAGAATGACCTGCAGACGGTCATGACAGGGAAATGCGGGATATTCAGGGACAGCAGGAAGCTGGCCGAAGCACTGAAGGAGACTAAAAGACTCAGGGAACGGTTCAAAAACATTGGTATCAGTGACAGGGGAATGATATTCAATACAGAGATGATGGAAGCACTGGAATTAAGGAACCTCCTGGATTTTTCAGAGGTCATTGCAGCCAGCGCCCTGGCAAGGGAAGAAAGCAGGGGAGCACATTACCGTACCGATCATCCCAAGCGTGATGATGTGGGATGGCTCAAACACACTCTTGCATACCGCAGTGAGACCGGACCTTTGCTGGAATATAAACCTGTGACCATTACCAGTTACAAGCCTGAGAGGAGGATGTATTAAATGGAGGATATGAAGGAAAACAGGGAAATGAAGGCAATAATCCGCATTCTCAGGTTTAACCCGGATATTGATGAAAAGCCCTATTACCAGGATTTTGAACTTGAGTTTGGCAGCGGTACAACCATACTGGACTGCCTCATCAACATCAAAGACAACCAGGAAGGCAGTCTGACATTCAGGCGCTCATGCCGCAGCGGTATATGCGGTTCATGTGCGCTGCGCATCAATCACAGGGCAATGCTGGCCTGCAAGACCCAGGCTATGGATGTGGTAAGGGACGGGATTGTGCTGGTGGAGCCGCTGGTGCACCTGCGTACCATAAAGGATCTGGTGGTGGACCTGGAACCTTTCTATAACACTATCGAACAGGTCCACCCGTGGCTGATCACCGACCATACTCTTAAAGAAAAAGAGGAGGCAGGCACAGTAACCCAGGCTGATGTGGAACTACTTGGTAGTGTGGATGACTGCATTTTCTGCGGTGCCTGTTATTCGGACTGCAATGTGATTGATGTGGACAGGTCGTTCCTTGGTCCGTCGGCAATTGCCAAATCATTCAGGTTTACCGTAGATCCCAGGGATTCGGCAGGGGATGAGCGCATCAGGCAGCTGGTGGAGCAGGGGCTCTATAAATGCCCTGTAGACCAGGAGTGTGAGATCGCATGTCCCAAGGGTCTGTCCCTGCGCAGGGATATTATCGAATACCTCAGGTGCGGTGCTGTGGCAAATGAAGTCGGACCCATGCCGGCACATAAACGCCTTATCATGTCTGTCCTTGATACGGGTGCGAGCGTGCCTGTGACCACTACCCAGGCAGTGGACGAGTATCCCGAGTATGAGTGTGATTTTCACGGGATACACGAACTGTATATTAAGAAATTCGAGGGGGAGCCTGTTGCTGAAGTGGTGCTGTTCTTCGGGTGTATCATCAACCGCAGGCAGCAGGATACTGCCGCTGCTATTATCAATATTTTCCAGCACAACAATGTGGCTGTACATATACCTAAAAAACAGGTGTGCTGTGGCAGTCCGTTCATGAGGGTGGGTATGAGGGATGCCATGAAACCTTTTGTTACCCAGAACTTTGAGATATTCAATACTTATGCCATCCACGGTGTACCCCACATACTTACGAGTTGTTCTGGCTGTAATTCTACATTCAGGCACGATTATCCCGGACTGGCAAGGGAATACGGGCTTGATTTTGATTTTGAGATATTTGATGTGGGTGAGTATATGACTATGATGGAGGCGGAGGGTAACCTGAGACTTGAAGACTTAAAACCTGTCAATATGCGTGCCATGTATCACTATCCCTGCCACATCAGGGCCAGTGAGCTTGATGAGTCTATATATGTTGACCTTATCAACAAGATTCCGGGCTTGGAACTGGTGCAGGTGCCGTCTTCAGGGCTTTGCTGCGGTGGCGGGGGCGGGGTGCGTGCTGCTTACCCTGATGTTTCTGATAAACTGTCCATACGCAGGATGGAAGTGGCCAAGGAAGAGGGTGTGGACGGGCTGCTGACGAACTGCCCGTTCTGTATCCTGTCCTTTGAGAGGGGGCTGGAGTTGATGCGGGAGTCGGGCGAGCCTATGGAGTTCGGGATTTTTGATTTTTACAAGGTGTTTTCAAGGGCTTTTGGTGAGGAGGAGGATGGGGTAGGAGGGAGTTAGAGTGGAAGGTGGGGGATGTCGCACCCCGGACGACGCTTCGCTTTGTCCAGGGCCTCAGGGTTGATGTTGGGGAATATATTGCTAATTGCTATTCGATAACTTACTTAGTTTATTTTGTTTTTTCAATAATTCTATATGTAACTTCTTTGAATATTTTCCATATTCTACCTACTACCCAATGCAATTTTTTTCTTTTATCTTTAATAGCTATTCCAAGGGCAATCAGCGAGATTATTAGAGATTTATCAGAAATATCACGTGATTGTTTTGTAGCTTTGTCAAGTTCTTGCCTTAAAGGGTCAGGGTGAATTCTATAATCAAGATAAATTATATTCGTTTTTTTATCATTCCCATCATACCACCACTCTAGTGATTCCCCTCTTCCAAATGGACTTCGAAAATCATATTGCGCTTTTGTATCCAGAGTTTCTACCCAATAATAAGGGTTATTGGGTAAATTAACCCTAATAGTAAAATGCTCCAAATTTTCAAATGGTGGTTCACCTATTGGCAAATCCATACTAGGTATTGTAAACCTATTGTGATATTCGAATTCTGAAGTTGATTTATTAATTATACTTTTTGCTCTATATGTAATCATAATATTTTTAGAAAAGTTGGTTGGACATGGTGGGTATATCTCAATGTTAAAATCATGACGGAAGGAATTAGTACCAGGTAGATAGGTTACATTGTAATATTTAATATAAAATTTAGCATTAACATCACCCACAGTTACCATCGTTACTTTTGGCTGTTCGTCTGAATATGAAACTGCAGAAACAGGAATACTTAGATACATATTAGGTTGCAAAACAAAGTCATCACCAATATTTTTAACTCGACTTATAATTAAAAGTTCACAATTACCATAAATATCTAAGGAATATATTGAAGTTTGTGATATTGAAAAATTTTGATCAGCTTCAATTGTAGGAAGAATAGATATAATCCCAACCAATGCGAGGAAAAGATATAAAAACTTTTTATTTGTTATGGTTACACAACTCCATTGATAAAAATTGAATGATTTGATGTTAAATTTTTTTAAATCATTGCGTTTATCATAATGCTCATATCAATAAGCTTGCTCAACCTCCAAAAGATAGAAACTCGTAAATTACACAATATCAATCATTGTTAATCTCTAATCCGAAAACGATTATCTCCAGTAATGTAGTAAGATATTAATTGCGAACTTTGAATTCCTCTCCGAGCATGAATTCCCCATCTTGCAGTCACATACCCCGGACTTAATTGCCGAGACCTGTAAATAATACTCTGCCTCCCGATTTTCCATTTCATCCGTCAATGTCCCGAATACAGTTCACAACCACACCCTCCAAAGTACAATAAACGCAATCTCATAAAAATTTTTCTAAAAACCACTCCCAAAAAAGCAGGTGTACACGCAGCTTACCCCCAGCCCCCTGACAATCATTCCACACGAAGGATCGAAATGGCAAAGGAACAGGGTGCGTACAAGCGCTTACCAACTGCCCACCATGTATCTTATCCTTAGAGCAGGGGCTGGAGTTAATGCGGGAGTCGGGCAAGCCTATGGAGTGCGGGATTTTTGATTTTTACAAGGTGTTTTCGAGGGGTTTCGGTGAGGAGGAGGATGGGGTGAGGGGGACTTAGAATGGGAGGTGGGGGATGTCGTCAAGGACCCAGGATTTTGCTGACGCTCAAATCCGGGGCATCGAAATGATACTCGTTGATTATATACCAATCAACTTATTAATCAATTTAGTTGCAATTTGAATGGGATTTTGAATCAGACTTAATTTTTTATCTGTTTGAGATATTTTTCAGAAAATATATTGAATTCACATCCTATGTATTCTCTCAATTTATAAATTAATGGATCAACGGTAGTTAAAATGCTAGCAGTAATTCCTGAAGAAATTAGTCCTGCAGAAATTATTGGGTCTGCTTGATATGCAAATGCTGCTAAGCCACCAAAATTAGTAGTATAACCAATTATTTTCATATATTTATTAAGTTCCTTGAACTGTGTATCTTTCCTGTTTTCGTTAATAATTTCAGCGTTTAAAGCCTCATTAAATTCTCTATTAATTTGAGAAAAATCAGACACAGTATCAAACTTACGTGAAGTTTCACTTGTTAAATTTTGATATTTAGTTCTGAACTTATGTGTAATTGGATCTTTCCTCAAAGAAAGTATGTTATCATCACTAAGATTTGTTAATGTCTGACGTGAAATTCTCATTGTTTCCAAATATTTTCTAAATGAGATATGAGCATTAGAATTCATGTCGAAGTTTTGCACAGATTTTTTAAATTTTTGCCTGAGGAAATTAGCTTCCTCAAGGGGTACATAAGGTGCTGATAGGGTAGCACAAGCGCCACTTAGATGATATGTTGCATGAATTGAACTCAGGAAAATTCTTTTTATAGATGGGGATAAATAAGCGGATAGTTCAATTGCAGAATCCCTTGTTAATATTTCAATATCAGATATTTTTTTCACCAAATTTTTAAGTTCTAATTCGTTAAATTGTCCTTTCAAAGAACCATCATTTAGATCATAAAGCAAACTTTCCTTAAAAAGCGATGTAGAAACTTCAAAATTCCAATTTATACCCAAAGATGTATTATTTTCTAAAAATTCTTTTCTTTGTTCTAAGGTTTTTTCTATATATTTTGTATGTGTATATGGGGTAAACTTTTTAATGAAATCTGTAAATCTATTTTTCTGATCCTCAAAATAAAAATCAAACGATTTTTCATAGCATTCGGGAAGAATGACCTTCTTGCTTAGTAATTCACTATGTTCTTTGAGAACAGTAAATGTTAATCCAGATTTAAAAATATGTGATGTGGGGATGGAAATATTATCGTTTAATATTGCGAGAATTTTAAGTTTTTCATCTAAATCTACATAGTTTGTATTATAAAGTTCTTGAGAATATGGGTCCGTTTGGCTACCAATTGAAACTCTATGAGGTTTTAATTTTTTATTATCGGGAGGTAATAATTTATATGTCATATTCGTTACCAGTATTCGTTGATTTTCTTTGCGTGTTGAGATTACTAAAACTAAACATCATGAGTTTCTTAATTTGTCAGATTTTTTAGTTTGAAAATCTTTTACTAAATACCTACCGCCTCTACGAGCATAAATCCACCATCCGTCAATGTCCCGAATACAGTTCATAACCACACACTTCAAAGTACATAAACGCAATCTCATAAAAATATTTCTAAAAAAATCCCAAAAAAGCAGGTTTACACGCAGCTTACCCCCAACCCTCTGACAATCATTCCACACACAGGATAGAAATGGCAAAGAAACAGGGTGCGTACGAGCGCTGACCAACTGCCCGTCCTGTATCTTATCCTTAGAGAAGGGGCTGGAGTTGATGCGGGAGTCGGGCGAGCCTATGGAGTGCGGGATTTTTGATTTTTATAAGGTGTTTTCAAGGGCTTTTGGTGAGGGGGAGGATGGGGCAGGGGGGAGTTAGAGTGGAAGGTAGGGGATGTCGTCGCGGATCTCGAATTGAAATCTGAAAGGCATCACTGAGGATGCCCATGGTTTTTGTATTTTCACCAGTTTGTTGATTTCAGTATCTCATTTTGATCGCAGGTATACTAATGTCAAGTCAACCCTATAATGTATCCAAATACGATATCAATACACCTTATAATCCAACACTTTGATGTTGACTTGACACTAATCAAAGTCGAATATTTCAACATTTACCTCTGGCGTTTACAAATTTTGGATAATATTCACTGATTTGCCGTATATTTGCAATAGCACCGTTATTATCACTTGAAACGGATGGACCTCATTGATGATGAACCTCCAGAACCATCCCATTTTTCGACTTCAATAATTTCCTTTCTTGGATCTGAAACATTTTCAAATACCAATCCTACATAAAACAACTTTGTTCTTTCAATATTAATGTTTAAAATTTGAACACCATATGAGAAATCATCTGATTTTTCATTGATTGATATGTTATGAAATCCTTTCAAATGTGGAAATCGCCACATATTGCTTTTAATTTTACTTTTAGTTTTAATAATAAAACTGACTTCTTCAGCCCAATACATAGATTCAAATACGATAATTGCAGCTTGTGGATTCTCTGGTGCAATATGAAAGCTTATTTTAAGGTTTTCTTCAGAGTTTTTTTCAATTTTCGGTTCCCTTGTTATACCGCAGTATATTTCTTCAAGCCATTCATTTTCTGTTTTAGTTTCTAAATCTATATAATATTTACTTTCTAAAAATGGTGGAAATGAAGAAATCTTTCCTAATTTTACAGGTATAATAAATTCAGGATCAACACCATTGATTTCTTTCATTAATGCTTTTCTAAGTTCTGCCCGAATCCATGGTTTATCAATACTATTGGATGAAAGAAATATTAAAAATTTGTCTGATGAATCTATTCCTTTATTTATTTTTTCAATCAAATCATCACCACCAAATATTTCATATTTATCCAGCCAGCCACTTATATTCGGGAATTTATCATTCACTCGCAAAAAAACTTGTTCGACTATAGCTTTATCTTCACTCGCATAGCTAAAAAAAACTTTCATATATTATTCACTCCTTTGTAAAATTGTTGATATATATAATTTTTTTATATACGAATTATTTTCATATATCTAAACACGATTTTTATATACATCCTTTTGCCTAAAAACCGATTCCCCTATCAACAAATACATTTTGCATTATGTTATCCGAAATACTTTTTAGCTCGCTTAAATCTTTATTATTCACATAATTATAAGAGTTCCTGATGAGCGCCTATTTTTAGCGCTTAAAAAAGGTTTTTCTGAATTATTATCGCCTTATATGAACATGAATCCTTATCGTACAGAGGCCCGTAAATTATACTATACTTCCAGATTTTCCATTTCGTCCATTAATGTCCTGAATACAATTCATAACCACCCCCTCCAAAATGCAATAAACGCAATTTCATAAAAATATTTCTAAAAATAATTCCTAAAAAAGCAGGTGTTCACGCAGCTTACCCCCAGCCCCCCTGATAATCATTCCACACACATGATAGAAATGGCAAAGGAACAGGGTGCCAACAAGCTGCTGACCAACTGCCCGCCCTGTATCTTATCTTTAGAGCAGGGGCTGGAGTTGATGCGCGGGGTCGGGCGAGCCTGTGGAGTGCGGGATTTTTGATTATTCCAAGGTGTTTTCAAAGGCTTTTGGTGAGGGGATGTCGTCAACGACACCGGATTGCTTCGCTCAAATCCGGGGCATCATATTGATGCTCGAAAGTCTTAATTTTATAGCTGCTATCAATATATCTCAATCCGAGTCCAAATAATCAATTAAAATTTTCCCATCTATATCATCTTTTAAACAATGAAAATCATCTAAAATCCAATCCGTTTCATCTTTTTGCATTTTTGTTTGATAATATGTTGTTCCAAATAGAGGAATATTAACATACACACCAAAAAAAAATTCAGTGAGATTTGATGGGATTCTAATTTTTACAGGAATTTCATATACATTTAGTCCTAAAATATCTTTCAGTAAGAAATTAAATCTCTGTATATTTCTATTGATTGTAAATTTATTACTATGAAATTCTGGTACGATTTTAGATTCATATTCAGTTTTTACTAAAGAATCAAAGTTTTCGAGTAAACTTGAAAGGTGCAAATTTCCCGAACCCGAAATAGTTATAGGGAAAATGGAAGGTAAAATAAAATCTAAAGTAGCATCTTGAATTTTTTTTGATGACTGATTATAAATCCAAATAATAGCTTTTATTGTAATTTGGATATTTGAACTTTCAAATCTGTTATTTTCAATTCTAAAACCAAGTTTTATTGGATGGTTATATTTATCTATTAGATAATTTTTAACTTCTTCCATTGTTCTATCAGGTTCTTCTTCATTCAATTTAAATCCACCATAAAAATTATGACTTTTTGATGTTAAAAATCCATCAAAATCACTTCGATTGTTAAAAATAGGTATTATTTTAAAATTATTTTGTCTGACATGATTAAATGCATATCCCAATTCTTGATTTACCCATATATTTTCTTTACCTTTTCTTGTATAAAATGTTATAAAAAAATTGCAAATATCGATTTCATTAGCAATCTTTTCTGCATTTTCAATAGCGGGTTCTCTATATATTGCGGCTAATATTGGTTCTATTTTTTCTTCTCGGCTAAGAAAATGATATAAAGACGTGGCCGTTTCCCCGTCGGATTCAGTACAATAACTAATGAAGACTCTTATCATATTTTACCCAATTAAGCTTATACTACATATATAATCATTGAAAAACTAAGGGAATATGTTGTTCATTTGATTGTTTTCAAGCATGAACCACCCATTTTGCAGTTACTCAAGTACCGAGGCCTGTAAATAATACTCTACCTCCCGATTTTCCATTTAGTCCATCAATGTCCCGAATATTATTCATAACCAAACACTTCAAAGTGCCATAAACGCAATCTCATAAAAGTATTTCTAATAATAACTCCCCAAAAAAAGCAGGTGTACATGTAGCTTACCCACAAGTCCCTGACAAGCTGTCCACACACAGGATAGAAATGGCAAAGAAAGAGAGTGGGTACGGGCGCTGCCGACCCAACTGCCCGCCCTGTATCTTATCTTTAGAGCAGGGGCTGGAGTTGATGCGGGAATCGGGCGAGCCTATGAAGTGCGGGATTTTTGATTTTTACAAGGTGTTATCAGGGGTTTTTGGTGAGGAGGAGGATGGGGCAAGGGGGAGTTAGAGTGGGAGGTGTGGGATGTTGTGACGACCCCGTTTTCGAAAAGCAGGTATACACGCAGCTTACCGCCAGCCCCTCGACAATTATTCCACACACTGGATAAAAATAGCAAGGAAACAGGGTGCCAACAAGCTGTTGACCAACTGCCCGCCCTGTATCTTATTCTTATAGCAGGGGCTGGAGTTGATGCGGGAGTCAGGCGAGCCTGTGGAGTGCGGGATTTTTGATCTTTACAAGGTGTTTTCAAGGGCTTTTGGTGAGGGGGAGTTGGAATGGGAGGTGGGGGATGTCGTGACGACCCCGTTTTCGAAAAGCAGGTGTGCACGTAACTTACCCACATCTCATTGACAATCATTCTACACACATGATAGAAATGGCGACACTGTCCAATTTTCCAGTCATTTTCAAGACGTTGATTCACGCTGATTTAAGGTTGCTTCTGCAAGTTAATTTTACAAAAATCAAGCATTATTCTTTCCTTCTCCTGCCTCCCGATATTTCCACTCGCTCGCACTGCCTCTACTCACTCGGTCGCCCCTTTCGTTCAACCCCACACCTTGCGTCTACTTGTTAGATATATGGGCGACGGCCTCGGTTGTTGTTGTTGGTTGCTGCCGGTGGTGAACATAGCTGTTAAAATATATAATTTATCAAATACCACACCGCAAAGAACGCAAAGAACGCAAAGTTAAGGTTACAATGTCTTTGCGAACTTTGCGCTCTTTGCGGTGAAACCGTGAAAGTTAACCTTCAATCTGCGTTTATTTGAGTTCATCTGCGGTTAATCAGCGTAAATCTTCGTCTAATATAATTGCTTAAATCACTGGATTTTAGTATTGTGCCAGAAATAGAAAAAGAACAGGGTGCCAACAAGCTGTTGACTAACTGCCCGCCCGGTCCCTTATTCTTATAGCAGGGGCTGGAGCTGATGCGGGAGTCGGGCGAGCCTATGGAGTTCGGGATTTTTGATTTTTACAAGGTGTTCTCAAGGGATTTTGATGGGGAGGAGGATGGGGCAGGGGGGAGTTAGAGTGAGAGGTGGGGGATGTCGTGACGACCTCGTTTTCGAAAAGTAGGTGTGCACGTAACTTACCCACAGCCCCCTGACAATCATTCCACACGAAGGATAGAAATGGCATAAGAACAGGGTGCCTACATGCTACTTACCAACTGCCCGCCCTGTATTTTATTCTTAGAGCAGGGGCTGGTGTTGATGCGGGAGGCGGGCGAGCCTATGGAGTGCGGGATTTTTGATTTTTACAAGGTGTTTTCGAGGGCTTTTGGTGAGAGGGAGGATGTAGCAGGGGGGAGTTAAAATGGAAGCTGGAAGTGGATTGGTCTCTGGATCATCTTAGTGCGACATTTCCACATTTATTGGCCCCGTACACTAACTGATTTGGCAAATCCAATTCTATCGTAATATATAAATCAATACAAAATCATATACATTTGCTTAAAGCTGTAGTTGATAAAATAGATAATGTGATTAAAATATCCAATATTTCGTATCACAGCTATTTTTATTTGAATATATTGTGACAAAAAGGAAACCGTATGCTGAAAGCTAAAGATAAAAATAATATATCCTTTTCCATCACTGGAGAGGATAAAATACCTGCAACCGAGATGGTAGGAGCTATACAACACATTCAAAATGTCATATACCACATCGGTGATTATCTTCATGGAACTCCTAATCGTCCAAAAGGAGATTTTCCGCAAGTGGTTAAAGACCAATGTACATTATTCATAACAAACCTGGAGATGGGAAGTGTTATTGCAGATATGCAAATAGGGGACGCTCAGACAGGCTTACCAGGTATGGATGGGACATATGGTGAAAGAGCCATCTCTCTTACCAATGAATTTATAGGAGCACTCTCTGACCCTGATGTATCAATAGATGATCTACATAACAAAATAGGGAATCCTCATAGGGTTAATAAAATCTTGAAAGAATTGCATTCCATGTGGCCTGGTACACAATCTAAAAGTGAGCTTACTTTTAAAATAGGGGGAAATCCTGAAAAACGTTTGAACCCTGACCAAAGAGATGTGATACAATCTTTTTTACACACTCCACTTCATGAATATGAAAAAGAAGTTTTCGGACGAGTGATCGAGATAAGAGTTGATGAGAAAAGAAAGATCCAGATAGATACACCAGAAGGCCCAATCGAGTGTCATTATTCTTCAGATATTGAAGATGCAGTCAGGGAAGTTATTGGAGAACTTGTTACAATACGTGGAATGATGATACCATCAAAAGGTAAATTTATTTTAAGTATTGATGATGAAGTGTCTATAGATAACGTATCACAATATCACCTCAAAACTATGAAAAAGGATGGTATTGACACAAACTTAATTAGAGAAGTTTTAATTGATATTGATTTTGAAAATGATTACTTTATAGCTTCAAATGATGATTTAGGACTTCTTTCAGCTAAGCCAAAGATGAAGCAGGTTATCGAGGAGATTCAGGAAGAACTTGCTGTTTTATGGCAGGAATATGTGGCAGTTGAAGAAGATGAATTGACAGCTAGTGGGAAAAGCCTCAGGAAGAAGCTTATTTTAAATACAGGAATGTAAAATGGCCAATTACAAAACGAAAACTATAGAATCATCGTTATTAAAAAAAGGGTTCCAGAAGATCAATACTCACCATAAGCGTTACATATATTATGTAAACGGAGAAAAAACTGGCATCACGACATTCATAAGTCATGGAATAAAAGAATATGGAGATATACTGTTAAGTAAAATGAGAACTCAACTGAAATTATCTCATAAACAATTTGATGATCTGGTAATGTGTCCTCTAACAAAAGAAGAATTATATAATATTTATTCTGATAACAATTTAATTTGAGTCAGATACTCTGGAATAAAATACCGAAACCTGTAAATAACACCCTGAGATTCTTCATTTCGTCTCTCAATGTCCCGAATACAATTCATCTTCACACACAGGATAGAAATGTCAAAAGAACACGGTGCCAACAAGTTGCTAACGAACTGCCCGTCCTGTATCTTATCCTTAGAGCAGGGGCTGGAGTGGATGCAGGAGTCGGGCGAGCCTATGGAGTTCGGGATTTTTGATTTTTACAAGGTGTTTTCAAGGGCTTTTGGTGAGGAGGAGGAGGAGGGGGGGATGTCGTCAACGACCTCGGATTAGAAATCCGCAGGCATCGGCGCTGATGCTCTGGGATTTGGAATTTCTATCGTTTATTTGGCCTATTTATTAAATTCGGGCGCAGAGTTTAACATTGAACTATGATGTAATTTTAAGTATCATCAGTCCTGCGCTCACACTTACTATTAAAGAAATTATAACTCCCCACAATATTTGTCCACGTAGTTTTACTATATTATCATGGCATTTTATCCCATCTCCGATTCTGAACACTACTAAAGGAAATAAATAGCTATATCCTCTTTTAATTAATTTATATGTAAGAATTAAGAGCCCAAAAGCAATTAAAAGAATGAAAATTATCTCAGAAAACTCAAAGATTGTAACACCTTTTGTGGTTTCTTTTTTGGGTTGAAGACCTGCATAAATTTGAATTAACACAAAAATCGCTATTAAAATTAAAAATGGGTTGATTTTGGGGAAAATCGAATACCATTGTTTAAGATTCTTTATACGTTCCTCGATTTTGGACGAAGTTAAATAAACCCAATCTCTTGAATCACCACTAATTGAAAAAGAAACATTTTCGTACACCCAATTCTTTTTTCCTAAAGAAATGCTTATTTTCTTAGATAATTTTTCACTGCTGGCGCTTATCCCAATATATTTAATTTGACGATTTTTTGGGTTTTCCTCTAAGACAATTTCGTTTATATCACTTGTTTCTATTAATGAACCATCTGAGAATTTTAAATCGTATTCTAACCTTAATTCAGTCCCATCTTTAAGGGCTTCTTTTATAATTTCATCTAATCTTCTTAATTCTTTTTCATCTACAACAATTGACCAATTATAGCTCTCTGATTTATCAACTTTTAGTTTCATTTTATTTAAGCCTTGAAATATGCACCATAATATGTAAGGTTAATTTATATCTGAGCCGATGGCAATTTCAATCATATTCTCTATTTTCTAATATTTCTCAATTCAAGTCTAATAAGTGGCTCCTTCATTTTGTATCACCATAAATCTGCTGTTCCCATTTTTTTATGGATAAATATGTATCTTTTATTGTCTGGAACTATTCATAATTTTATTTTAAAATTTATCATGGATTAATCCATAAATTTTCACTTGTTTAAGATTAATTTTTTTTTTGTTTTGTATAGCTTCACCGAGCATGAATTTCCCATCTCGCAGTCACCTATACCCTGGACTTAAGTCCAAGGCCTGTAAATAATACTCTACCTCCCGATTTTCCATTTCGTCCGTTAATGTCCCGAATACAGTTCATAACCATACACTTCAAAGTATAATAAACGCTATCTCATAAAAATATTTCTAAAAATCACTCCCAAAATAGCAGGTGTTCACGCAACTTACCCACACATCCCCTGACAATCATTCTACACACAGCATCGAAATGGCAAAGGAAGAGGGGGCATTTGGGCGCTGACCAACTGCCCGTCCTGTCACTTATCCTTAGAGCAGGGGCTGGAGTTGATGCGGGAGTCAGGCGAGCCTGTGTAGTGCGGGATTTTTGATTTTTACAATGTGTTTTCGAGGGCTGTTGGTGAGGAGGAGAATGGGCTGTTGGTGGAAAAAAGATAAATATTACAAAAGAGGGGTGCGAAATGTGAGATGCAAGCCCAAACCTATTTTATTAATTTTCGGATAATGTCATCAAATTTTTGTGATCGGTAATATACTAATTTCTTTTTCCCAGAGGTAGTTTTTTCTAAAAGTCCCAATTTTTCCAAATAAATAATGTCTTTTCTAGCTGTTTCATAAGCAGTATTGAACCTATTTTGTACCTCTTTTATTGTAAATGAAAACTTAGGGTCATCAAAAATAAATTTTAATATATATATTTGTCTATCATTTATGTCCTTAATTATCCTGAAATCATATAAATCCCGTTTTTCCTGATTTTTCTCATTTATATACTTTTTAAGATTGTGAAAGGCTAAGTCTGTTGTTTTTAGCTGATAATTTATAAAATAGGTTAAATCATTTTCATCAAGTTCAGTATATAAATATGCTTTTGCATATTGTGTGCGTGATTTAATAATAATTCTTGAAATAGACATGTACTCTATTAACCAGTAATCTCTTGAAAGCAAATACCAATAAAAAATTGCTCTTGCTGTTCTTCCATTTCCATCTACAAAAGGATGGATATACCCAATTATAAAATGCAATATAATGGCTCTGATCATTGGATGAATAAATCTGGTCTCATCACTTTCATTTGCAAAATTACAAAAATCGTCCATTAATTGTTCTATTTTTTTATAGTCCGGGGGATGGTAAACAACATTCCCTGTTAAATCCACTACAGATATGTCATTTGCAGCTCTATATTTACCTTCGTTACCTGGATCTTCCAAAGTGTCTTTGATAATTGAAGTATGAATTTCAAGTATTAGTTCAGAAGTAAGTTCTTTATTTATTAGTGGTTTTATTTTTTTTATTGTATTATAATTGTTGAGAATCATTTGTTCAGACCTGTTTTTTGGTTTTCCCCCCTGTCTCAACATCGATTTGGCATGTTCTCTGGTAGTAACAGCTCCTTCTATTTGACTTGAAGCAATTGCTTCTTCCATAATTGAATTAATTAAATATTGTTTTTTATCTTCCTGTGGTATAATATTTCCTTTAAGATTTCCCCCTAAATTAAGATCAAATTCGTGAAGTTTTTGGTTGATATAAGGAGTTAAATTATACTTAAACTCAAAACCTTCGAGGTCACTTAATTTTATTATTTCAGGATGAGAGTCTCTTTGTGTTTTGGTGATTTTCCATAATATTTCAGGACTGATATGTTTAGAAATTTTCTTATATTTTAATTCTGACCAATATAAATATCTATTATAAATATCTAAAAATGATTGTCTAAATGCTTCGTTGCTTAAATATTTATAAATTTCATCGTGTTCGTTTGCTTTAATTTCTGACGAAGGTGGTTTCTCTGGAATTTTCATAATAACCATTAATTACTATTTTTGACAATATTAGTAATTAATAGTAATTAAAGTTTTTCTACAGAGGTTTAGGATTAACATATCTTAATATTTCATGCGCCCTCAAGATGCCCCCGACATTCTGTCCGGGTCTGCTCCCGGATGAAGAGAACGGGAAGTGCGGCATCGTGAGGTGTCGTGCGGAGTTCCCTAGTATCGGCAGCCACAGCCCTGAGCACAAGCGAACCAGAGGTAGCCTTAGCGATTGGCGACATTCCCAGTCACAGTGGAAGCCTGAGC